>Ga0222633_1000879_pt1 | contig 20730 bp, 8 predicted proteins | sample AntAcemetageno48_FD_179816 | JGI IMG/M metagenome (GOLD analysis project Ga0222633, IMG submission 179816) | Saline water microbial communities from Ace Lake, Antarctica - #48 | ecosystem: Environmental > Aquatic > Non-marine Saline and Alkaline > Saline | place: Antarctica: Ace Lake | collected...
ATCGATCGTCTCTCGTTGGCCGAAGTCATGAAGCGCCGCTCGACCCATTCCCGTTCCTGTCGCTCGATCAGACTGGTATGTTCCGCCGTGTGGATGCGGACGACGTCACCGCTGCGATACAATTCACCGAAATAGCTCAAGTCCTGCGGTCGTTCCCCATATAGCCCGGAGCACCCGTCTCGCTGGCATTGGGCTTGAAACCAGAGACCGCGCTCCTCCTTGGCGCAGGAGACTCCATGACCACATCGATCGCACGCAATCTGCTCCGCTTCGGAGGAGATGAGAATTCGTTCCGGCACCAGTCCCCACGCGCGATTGCCGTTCTTCACGTCTTCGACCCGGAGCAGTCCCGTTTCGGTGAGAATGTGCAGGGCACCCTCAATCACGGTGGCGGTGGCTTCCTTCGTGATCCCGCCCGGGATCGGAAGAACTTTAGAAGCCCAGCGTTGCAGCCACGAAGGAGAACTTCCGGTTGAGACAACGCGTTCGTGGCGTCCCGGCTGAGCCGACCCCATCGTGAAAAACGTCGGCGCTCTCCCGGCTTTTCCAAATCCCGGCATCCAATCCTCTTTGTTCAAATGCCAGGTGTTCCCGCCTTCCTTCACGTAAAGCTCAAGAACGTTTTGGAAGACTCCGCCTCCCGTTCGCAATCGATGAAGCAATCCCAGGAGAAAGGGTTCCAGGACCTCGCGACCGATGCTTCCAAACCCACCGCTTTTCTCATGCAGATACTGTGTCAGCTCTTCCGCTGCTTCGGAGATCTGCCGGGGTGAGATGTATCCGATCGAAACGCCACTCTTCTCCAGCGTGCGTCCAATGCGAGAGCGGAAACCAAACTCAGTAGCGAGTTCCCAGCGAAGCCTTTTCTCAACCATGAAAGGCAGAGAGGAAACCGGGGGAAGCCGACCCTCTTTTTTCAAGTGCTCGTAATCCCGCATCCACTCCATGTTCGGTGCGAGAAAGGTTCCGACGAACGTCTCGTCGTCAGTCGCACCTCGCCAGTGTTGAATGAACTTGTCCTGGAAATCGGTCAGGCTGCAGGTTTCACCCACTTTCGGGAGGACGCGGCTGATGGCTGTCCTAAGAACCGTTCGAAACGTTCTTGCACCAAAGAACGAAGCTCGGTGCGACGCATCCTGGATGTTATCGGAAAAGGCGAGCGCCTGTTTGTCGTCATTGAACGGAGTCGCGAAAGTCTGCCCTAGAGCGACCGAAGTGAGGCTCGCAGCTCGGGAACCCAGGATCGTCAGTCCGTTGCGGGTCTCGCAGAAGGGGCAGGCGATGTCGGCTTGAGTGCGATCACCTTGTTTCTTGGTCTCGGCCCGGATCAAGACCTGGAAGAGTTGCTCTTCGCTGCTGCATCCGGGGCACTTCTTCGCAGGCCCTTTGGATAGGGTTAGACAGTTTCCGCAGAGAAGTTCGGGGAACTCCTGCTTCCCAAAGTGCTCCCATTCCTCCTCTCCAATCGGAAAGACGAGACGCAGTTTGGGCTGTTTGCCGAAAAAGCTTTCATAGAAGACATCCAGGTCTGGATTCAGCTTGTCTTCGTTGTTCCGCATCGTTCCACCCCAGCCCATCGCGCCACAATCACGGCAGTGCATGATGGGGAGCGCGCGGGAAATGTCCTCCTTCTTCAAGTCCGCCGAAAAACCGAGCCGGGGAGGGGACTCGATCGTGCTCACCATGCGCGACAGTTCGCGCAGCCAAAGATGCACGTGAGTCTTGAGAAAGGGAAAGGCTTTGCCTGAATCCCCCAGCTTGGGATCGCGATACCGGGCATGGGAGCAGAGCGAGCTGATGCTGTCGAGCACCTGAAACGCGAGCGCTTCATCCCGGAGATCTGGATTCATGAGAGCGAACTCTTGCAGCAACTCCTGCTCGTCGATCTGCGAGTGCTGCACCCGCTCAAAGAAGAGGAGCAAGTTCCGCAACAGGCTGTGCTCACGCAGCCGCTCTCCAAGAGAGACTCGCCAGTCTTCTTGTCCAATGTCATCCGGGGCCGGCTCATGGAACCAAAGTTCATACTGAGCGCGAAGATACTCCGTCTGGGTCTGGTAGGAGGCTGGGCGCAATGCGTTCGAGGATTCCTCACCCGGAACTCCCATGTATTTAATGTAGAAGCGATCGGTGAACTCCCCGTGCGAAACGAGATGCTCCCTGACGATGGTTTCAGCAGCTTCGTCGAAGCTTTCACCGAATAGCGTCTCGGCATATCCGATCAGCTTGTTGGCACTCTCATCACCGCCAATAGTCGCAGAAGTGCCGATACAACAAAGATAGTCGTCCGGCGTGTGCAGTCTCACTTTAAGACGGCGAAGGAGGCAGGCCAGATCCGTGGCCTGGGCTCCGTCGAAGGTGTGAAGTTCATCGACCGCTACGAACTTCAGCGTTTCTGCATCATTCTCCGCCCAGAGCCCGAGGTCATCGGGGCGAATCAGCAGATAATCGAGCATCTTGTAGTTTGTCAGGAGAATATCGGGCGGGTTCTTCCGCATCGCTTCCCGGCTCGTGATGACCCACTCCGGAGCCATCGCATCCGCCTCGTCTCCCTCGCCTCCGACATACATGCCGACCCGGACTTTTCCGTGAGTCGCCTCGTCCTCATGGACTGCTCGTGCAAAACGCTTGGCCTGATCCGTGGCTAAGGCGTTCATGGGGTAGATCACGATGGCCTTGATCCCTTTCCGTGAAGGATGCGTCGCGCAGTAGTCAAGAATGGGGAACTGGAAACAATCCGTTTTTCCCGACCCCGTTCCCGTCGCGACGAGGGTCGATTTCGGCTCGTCGCCGCACAACCGCCGAAAGGCCAGGATCTGGTGGCGATAGGGTGGGTAGGGGAAGGTCACCTCCCGAAAAGGAAGGGACTCGCCGACCGCACTTTTGAAAGGAAGTCGGAGTGAGAAATAAGGGCCTTTGAAAACGGCTCCCGGCTCGTTCAGCAAGGTCTCCAGGGCTCCATCAAAGAGAGGGGTTGCCGGTGGGAAGGTCGTGAGCAGAAAACGACGAATGCCTTCTTTGATTTCACGGCTGAGGATTGATGGGAGCATTGTTAGGTTCCAGACGGTAGAGCAAGATGCGTCTGAGTAGCCAGTTTAAATTCGCGGATGGACAGGTTGTTCTCAGCTGACCGGTAATTACCGGTAATTACCGGTTAGGGCGCATGCTCTGTTTCGATATCATCTTCTATGATTTCGACAAGAAATCCATGATTTGCAGATAGTTTGATCGCTACAGCCGGATCAATAGACTGATTGAGATTTGCGAATACTTTCATATCCATTAGCTCTTGAATGATCTTGAAAGGTTTCACTCCAAGCAAGTTTGCTAGATCTCTCACGATGATTGGTTTGTGAACTCGAATTACTGTCGCTTCTGTTTTTTGTTCTTCCGCGAGCAAAGACTTTTCCCTTTCTCCTTCGTCGACGACTTCCGTTCGCTTCTTTCCGGGAGAAGATGCAAAATCTTGATCCAGTTCTTCAGTTCCATCGAGGACTACCGCAGTGTTGTAATTAGCGGCGAGTTGGCGCATCGTTTTTATGTCTAGGGTGTTGTCGCCAGTTACGACCTTGTTCTTGTCCAGGAGATCTTCCTCCAATTGTGATTCCGGCAACTCAATCAATGTTGCGAATTCGGAAAGCGTCATCGGCCCGAAAACCGGAATTTCATACCATTGCACAAAGTCGAATTCGGTTTCTTCCTCTTGTGGTGCGGGAGGGTCTGATTCCAGTTGCTGCTCTGTTTCCGGTGCAGCCTTTGGTTTGGTTTCCTCTTGTCCTTCGGGATTGTGAGTAAAGTCGCTAAGGTTCCTGGTATCGGAGAGACGAGGAATCGTGAATCGCCACTCGCGAGTCCCGGTTTCTTCCGGATTAGCGGGATAGCTGAGACTCGCCACCAAGCTTTCCAGTTCTTCCTTGATTCGTTTGGACTCCTCCGACTCGCGAAGCGGGTTAGCGACAAAGTAAAGAAATGTCGTTGCCCTGCTCGCACACAGATAGAGTTCCCGGCGGAATGTTCGCATCTTGGCGGACTCCTCTTTTGTCTCGAATTGATCCATGAATCTCGGAAAACCTTCCAGGATCACGATCGGGAAATCCTGCCCCTTAATGTATTTGTCGCTGATCTTGTCAGCCTCTCGAGAACGACAGTTGTGGTAAGTGAAGACCCTGCTGAGCTGTTCGTAGTCAAAATCCGGATCTTCTTCGCAAAAGCGAACCCACAGCACATCAGACTCTCCCAGCTTTTCCCTGGTGAGAGATTCATAAGTCGTTCTGACATTAGGGAAGAGGGCTACTGTGTGAGACCAGGAGTTGGCAGGGTGAAGATCGCTCTTTAAAGTGACTTGGGTCTGATTGCCCCCACCTGTCCTTGTCGCGGTAAGCCCGAATTCAGCTTCCATTTCAGAGACAGTGGGGACGTAATTTTGTCCCTGCTTTCCAAACCAGCGAAACATGATGGCGAGAGCCGCAATATTGATGGGGCCGGGATTTCGATAGTTTCTGCGTAGGCGAGTACTCCTATTGGTGAAATCGATCCCTTCGATGATTGGAGCGTTCGACCGGGTGAGACGGAGTTTTTGGTGTCGGTCAAGAGCCACCACCAGATAAAAGGCCTGTTCGCGATAGAGATCGGCGAGGCGTTGTTGGGCAACACCCGGAAGATCATGTCCTTCATCGACGAGAAGCGCTCCCCAGGGACGATGGCCCGATTCGAAGTCTTCTGTGTTTCGCCATCGAATGAATTGCGGTGTTTGGAAGACGATTCCCTGCCCTTCATCCCCTTTTCGAAAAGTCTCTACAAAGTAGTTGTACATCGACCTTAGGTTTCCCAACTGGCGTTCAGACATCGCGATGATACCAATAGGGCGGTCTCCTCCTTCGAATCCCACTTTTTGAAGACGTTCCTCCGCATTGTAGGGGGCTACAGTGTCTATCGCTACCTTCAGCTCATGCTTGCTGGTGAGCACGGCTGCGGTGTAGGCGAGCAGAACACTCTTCCCCATCCCGGCACTGCCGTTGATGACCCAGCGCTCCGGTTTCGGATCGAACTCCCGATAGATGCTCTCATCCAGAAGGCGTCGGCATCTTTCCACGTAGCGGATCGCGTTGGCGAATTCAGGGTGACCTAATTCGGGCACCGCAAGATTCATTCTCAGGAGATTGAGGAACTGCGACTGTGTGACTCTCAGTACTTCTGAACCCGGCTTTTCGATCTTCTTGCGGAAGTTGAATCGGAGATCCAGGTATTTTGGAAGGTTTTGAAAAGCAACAAGCGCGCGCTCCGCATTTCGAAAGGCTCGGCCTTCCGTGGTTTCGGTCGATCGATCGGAGCTGACGACAATCTCGAGAAACCGTAGCTCGGTGTTCGCATCGACCGGTCTGAGATACTCCCGCAGCGTTTGGATGTGGCGGTCGATCTGGGTGTTCACCGACTTCTTTTTCTGGCCATAGGTTGCTGACCAGTTGTCTCCTGATACGGCAATGGGTTGGTTCTTTGCTTCAATAACGACGATCCAGTCTGATCCAGCGTGCTGAAAATGGAGCAACGCATCCATTTCAAACCCGAAATCATCCTGATAGCGGGAAGGGCTGAACAATCTCACATTGGGGAGGACCGAATAAGGAAAAAGACTTCGGAGAATCCATAGAAGATCATACTCGAAGTCTTCGGCTCGATAGCCCTTTGATCTGGCATGCTCAACCCTGGTGCGGATCTGCTTAATCTTTTGTTTTACTTCGGGGGAAGGGAAAGGTTGGGACATTGATCGTGGTATGGGAGGTTACTTTTCTAGCGCCTCTTTCCACTGGCTGGCATCTTTCATAAAGCGAGTCCTGCTGTTCAGAGAAATGGGGTTTTCGCTCGATTCGAAGAGGTCGGAATCGATGATAAGCCCCCGCTTATTATCGATCATGATCGCGACCAAATGCTGGTCTGTTGTGACGATGAAATCACCCAACTCCGGTTTGGGCGCATTCTTGTCTTCGCGGGGAGTGATAGGTTCGCTGGTGAGAAGTACATAGCGCGAGGAGGAACTGGATAGATCTAGTGCGAATTTCACACTCATGGGTTCGCCGCTTCGATTTGTTTTGTAGAGATTCCCTTCTTGAACGCGGCTTTCTCCTATCTTCTCTCGACCGAGAAAAGCGAGTGGTTTGGCGGCCCCCTGCCGCTCGGGCACTTCAAAGAAGACCAGTCTTTTTTCAATCGTGAGAGGATGTAGATCGCCGTAGAATCTATATGATGCCGCGCCATCCCCCCGTGAACCGAGAAAGAATTCAAAACGACGAAGGTCGGATTCTCCAACAAGGTCTTCTAAGCCATTCCAGCCTAAGCCAAAATTTTGAGCGTTTGTTAAGATGTAAGTTTTGCTGCCATTCCGAAAAGTCACGGGATAAAAAGTTCGGTCAAATTTGTCGTCAGGTCCTTTGTCACTTTCCGTGATTCCAACTCTTACTTCGAGCCGTGCTCCTTGCAGCGCAGACTGTCCGAGAGCCTTGGCGGGAGGACGGGTTGAGCTGGAGGGGGAAGAGCCGCCGGGGATCGAAGCTACCTTCTTCTCCGAATCAGCGAGCTTCTTTTTCAGGGCCACGAGTTGATCCTCTTGCGCTTTCTTTTCTTTTTCCGCTTGAGCCGCCGCTGCGTTCGCTCGCCGCAAGGAAATTGTCATCTCCGCGAGTTGCTCCTTGGTGAGTTGCACGTCCTTTTCCACTTTTTCTTTTTCGTCCGTAAGATCCTGGTTTTGAGATTCAAACTTTGCCAACTCCGCAGCGAGTTCGCGCTTTTCCTTTTCAGACTTCTCAAGATCCTGCTGTGCCTTGCGGGCCTTTTCGTCTGCCTGTTTGAGCTCTGCCTCGGTCGCGGCTAGTTCTGCTTCTGCCTCATCTTTTTCCCTTTCCGTCTTTTTTTGCCCCTCTTTCTTTTTTTCCTCTACAAACTCCTGTATTGCCTGCTCTGCGTCATCTAAGCGAGCAAGTTGGGTAAGGAAGTCAGCTTCGATCGCTTCTTTCGAAAATTCCGAGGCTTCTTCTGGGGCAAAAGATGACATCGAGCTTTCGGCTGCGGCAAGCTCATGCCCACCTCCGCTGGGAGAGTCCTGCAAACTCACCGAAAGGAGGAGACTGCAGACAAAAAAGTCAAAAATGACGATCAGAACGGGTGCCTTCATGCTTCTGAACTCTCCGTAAAGTCACAATTTCGAATTAATTCGTCACGGGCCGGTTGATAAACCAAGAGACGCAACAAGACGGAAGAGAGAATACCGAAAACGGTCGAGGAATATGCGAGCACGCGACTCATCTCAGCATCCAGGCTGATGAGGATAAATGCGAAAACGGTGAAGCCCAGTCCGGCAAAGAGCGGCAGATCGAGCCACACATCTCTGTTTTCGAGTAACTGGAGACGTTTCAGAGGGGAAGGGGCGCTATCATTTTTTGCCTCTATAATCTTACTCCTTCCTGCGACGCCGATCAGGATCTGAGTGAGGAGAGCAAGGCAGAGAAAGCCAACGGAAAGCGTGGAACCTAGCGAGGCGCCGGAGGAAACAGAAGCTGGCATGTTAATTGTTCCCCCTCGCGGCGAATCGGCAAATGTCTCAGCACTGGCTTCGGAGGAAATCGTCGCGTCGGACAATCCATAGACTGTCAAAACAATTAGAATGATCCCTATGGCCGCGGCAATCTGATTGCCAAAAGGCCGGAAATCGCGACCGGCTTCCCCTTTGCCTTTCGCGTTGCCGCGCTTTTGAAAGAGGCCCAACAAATTGCGTGGGACCCAAAGAAGGATCAGAAGGGCCCACAGAATTGCCGTGAGAGTGCGCTTGGCCCAAACAACCAAGATTCCGTGTTTGATCACCGCAGCATGATAAAAGTCCGTGATGTCATTCACCGCCCAGATATGGCCCTTCTTAGCGTTCTTCAAGGTGCGACTGCTGAGTGTCGGGTGCTTGGCCAGAAATTGGAGACCCTTGGGGCCCTTCCGCAGCGCTTCGTAGATCGTGTCCATTCCCTTTTCCCCGTGTTTTTGGATGTAGCTGAGAGTGTCACCCACCGGCTTTGTTCCGCCCTTCGCCGCGATCTGGATCATCTGGGCCAGACGTCGAGCACCGTCACCGTCTTTAGAACTTTTGGCGATTTTGGCGAGCAGCTTGACCTCGTCGAGGCTGCGGGCCGCTTTGAGAAGGGTAGTCGCCTCGGCCCATGATTTGCATTGGGAGAAGAGCGCATCGAAGGCCACGAAAATCTCTTTCAGATTCGCTGCTGCAATGGTTGAACCTCCACTGGTTTTCGCGATCTCCAGAACCCGCTTAAGTTGCGCAACAAGGGGGCCGGAAAGGGCGTTGGATTTTTTGGCTGCTTTCAGAAAAATGACCACTCCTTCGCCGGGAGGAAAAACAGTCGTCACGATTCCCACCGTGCTCAACAGGACGATCAACTCGTCGGTATCGTCTTCCAGCACAAGCTCAACGAAGAGATCCCTTATGTCTCCGATCACGATCAGATCCGTCAGCGCTGCTCCTGTGAATGCCTCCATAGAATCGACTTTCCCCGAGAGGGCTCCCCATCCCACCGCCTGAAGCTTCCCTAACGCGCTCTTGCGAGCCGCGATAGTTTCCAGCCACTCGTTTTGTTGGGACAGGGCCGACGGCGCATCAGGCATGCCTTGTTCGATGATGTAGTCGAGCAGCAAGATCGCAGACTCCTCGCGGCCTTCACTCCACGCTTCCTCGGCGAATTGCCGGAGATCAGCATCGGGGAGTTGATTGTAATCAAATTTGGCACCGAGCTGAATCGGGTCGGGGACAAGTGAGGTGGTGATGAGGGCCAGGAAAAGAATGGCCGTGAGTAGGAGTTTCATAGCTGAACTGAGCTTTGTATCTTTCTTCGGATTGTTGAAATAGGTTTGTGGATACTCAGATTTGGTAATCTCTCTTGAGGAACGGATTACCCAAAAATCTCGTCCACCAGTTCCCCAATCCTTTTCGAAGAGATACCGCCGGCGGTATCATCTTCAGTTATTATCAAGGTTCCTTTCGGCCCGCCGCCTTCCTCGCGAGGGAGGATGCCATGCTCACGGTAGAGATCTTGCTTGTTCTTCCATCGTTCGGCGTATTCAGCATTGGAGAGCATTCCGCAATGCTCCCAGAAGTAGTTGATGCCGAGGTCGTCATCTTCGATTGTGAAATCAGGAATACGGATGTCATCGCCTAATTGCAGTCGTTCCTCGTAGCGATAGTCGAGGGCCCGCCGATGGAGATGATCAGCGATGATTACCTCGGATTTGGATCGGACCAGCTCTCCTCGTTCCGTTTGGTGGATCAAATTAGCATCGAGATACTTGCCGTCGTGTTCCAGCGGATGAGGAGGTCGAAACAAATTGGTGAAGCGGGTTTTCGTTTCCGAGAATTGATCATTGCCGAGTTCAAGGAGATCAATCGGTGGGCCTTCGCATAGCAGGACGATTTTCCGTCTTTGCCGGGTGAGCGCTGTATAAAGCATCTCACGGGTAAGCATTCTTCGGTTTTTCGGGAGAATTAGAAAAACGGTTCCGAATTCACTGCCCTGTGCCCGGTGAACAGTCAAGGCGTAGGCAAGCTCCAGATCGGAGAATCCATCGACGGAAAAGTCATTGGCGTAGAAGCTGTAAGAGTATCCCGATTGAGTTGAGAACTCCACATTCAGGATCGAGGGAGAGTGTCCGAATTTTCCGGTGACCATCCCGATCTCCCCGTTAGCGAGCAGGTTGATCCCTTCTTTGGGCCACGCTCTTCGGGAGTGGTTTCGGTTGTTGATGATCTTATCCCCGTAGACAATTTGCTCGGCGCCCATAGGCTTGGGAATGCGCCGGTTGAACTTTTGCCGGGCTGATTGGAGCGTCTTCGCTCGGTAGTCCTGGTGTAGGAGCCGATTCAGATCGGTCACTCCCCATCCGTTTGCCCTAACCGGGGAAAGAATCTGCCAATTTTCGGCTGCCTTTCCGGCCTCACCCATGTTGAAGTAGACATGGCCGTTTTGCTCCTTACCGCCCAGAGACAGGCCGAAGTTTAGATCGTCGAGATCCTTTCCGTCGGCGAGTTCGCGGTTCAAGGTCTGCTTCAAAAGTCCATGCAGTTCGTCCACAGAGTTCCACTGGAGAATTTCCAGATGATTGCTTTCACGGGCACCGGTAAGGAGATTGAGAATCTCGTCGTCACCCTGCGCGACATCTTCATCCGTGAACCATCCAGCGAAACGAATGTCATCCCGAGTTTCGGTATCCTCACCGAATCGCATGGAAACCGTCAGTTCGGCGTAGCCCTGCTCAGCCGACACCTTCGGAAAAATGCCGTTGATGGTTTCGGGGCAGAGGCGTTTCACAATGTCGTAGAATGGTTTGCCCGGACCGATTGGTGGAAGTTGGCGATGGTCGCCTACGAGAATCAGCCGCTTTACTCCTGCCAGCGCTTCGAAGGTGGCCGCGAGCATTTCCTCCGTCATCATTGAGCACTCATCGATGATCACCGTTTCGGCTACCTTTTCTCCAATCTCATCCGTCAGGAGATACCTCTGCGTGGCTCCTTCAAATCGTCCGGAGCGATGCAAAAATTGAGCGATGGTTTTTGCGGGAAATGTTTGGCTTCCCACTTTTTCCTGCATGCGGACCCGTGCTTTTCCTGTGGGGGCAAGCAAGAGAACTCCGCCTGCAGCAATATCGGTTTGGGCGACTAGAGCCGCCAGCAGGGTCGTTTTTCCAGTTCCGGCGGGACCGATCAAAACCGAAAATCGAGAATTTGCCATGACGGGCAAAGCGGCAATTTTCTCCTGACGAGCGCGCTGATCGCGTTCGGAAGTCGCTGGAGTCGATCCTTCCGGATCAATCGCAGAATTCAAGAGCGCTTCCCAATTGGCCTCGATTTGATGTTTCGGAGCAGTGACCCGCTTGTCGATCAGATTGGAGATCTTGTGGCCGCATTTGGCCAGCCGGTCCAACTGGTAGCCGTGTGAATCGTCCGCGAGGCGGAGTAGACGAATTTCACCATCGAATTGCTCATCCTCGGCGACCTCCATCGTATCGGTCGTGACATCACACTTCGGATCACAGGGCAGATCTCTCAGTTCAGAAATCACCTGCTTTTTTGGATAAAGAGTGTGCCCAAGCGCGGCATGATACTCGAGCCGACTAATCGTCAAAGCGCGTAAACGACGCTCATCAATTCCGGACCGAGCTACGGAAGGTTCAGGCAAAGGCAGAAGACTCCGTATCGGGTCTTGTGGAAACATTCCACGATCCACCGTGGAAACGGAAATCTGAAGATTGGACGGAATAAACCGGGTCGCTTCGTAGAGATGATAGGGATTCTGAACGAAGTCCAGATCGTTCAGTTCGATCCCGCATTGCTCTCTGCCCGTTTCGTCGTAGAGCGCCCTTGCCTGGTCGAGCGAAATATCGAATCGACTCAGGAGCTGGATAAATGCCTTTCGCGTGTCGCTACGTCGAGCCCAACCCCTCGCTACGATCGGATCGATTCGTTCTGCGAGTTCTGCTGGCAGATAGGCCTCCGGATCGCTCAGCGCCTTTTCGACGGTGGGCCAGGGGTCGGAAACAGCGCCTACCTGATCCACGACTTCATTGGCCACGAAGCTTCCGTATGGAACCCCCATGGCACCCAGGACGGAGCCAAGTCCTGGACACGGCCCGCGCTGCTTCCAGAGTCTCGACATCTCTTTGTCGATCCATTCGATCTGCTTGGTGAAGTCACCCTCCAGACTTTCCGAGGCATTGTGAAGGGCCTCGGAGATTGCGAGGAGAGAAGCTAGAGCTCCGTCCGGGCTGACGTGTTCGGTTGCGTAGGAGAATTCGAGCTGACGATCTGCCGGGCTCATCGCCACGACGGATGAAGGATCGAATTCGGGATCCTCTTCCGCCTTTGCCATGGCGGCATGATAGGGCAAGAGGAATCCATCCTGGAACTCTGGTCGGATCGTGTGCTTGACCATTCTTTCCCACAAGAGACTTCGGATCGAATCGGGCGTCTGTTTGTCGTTGTAGGCATATTCCGTGAGACCACCGATATCGGCGACTCTGCCGACTCCGACGAGAATCCTGCCGACCGGGTTCTCAACCAGGGGAGCTTGTTTGGCATAGAAGAACACAAGGGACTCGGCCACCCGAATATGATTCCAAAAGCAATCCAGCAACTCCCGGTGATTGCGAGCGTCCTGCACCCAGGCCGATTCAAAGCCGAGAAGTTCCTTCGAAGGCTCCAGGTCTTGAGAGACGTTGGGCATCGGGAAGTCCTCTACCAATCCCCTCACCGGATGATCGCCGTCGTCTTTTCCCCAGACGAATTCCCGGTTCATCCAGCGGAAGGGGAGCGCTGCTGCTGAATAGGCAGGAAAGTGTTGAGCGGTAGGTTCGAAGTGAGAGTGAGTGCTGCTCGTCGGGCGCGCGTAGGGATGCGCATGATGGCGCGTAAAGGCGAAAGGCGCCATGAATGTGGCCCGCTCTTTTACGCACGGTGGAAACTGGCTTTCATCGAGAGTGGAGATGGAACGTTCAGCAAGAGCATCTTCCGCTTGCTCGTTCTTTGACTCTGAGATGTTGGGAAGGCAAAGGCAGGAAGCGTTGCGGCTTGGGGCTGAGCAGACGGTTCCGTTCCAGCCGAGATCATGCCAGGGAACACGAATGGAGAGGTGGCGAAGGGGGAAGTTCATGGAGAAGAGTCGGGGAAAAGAAATTCGTGTAAATGTGTCGCTCAGGATTGAGACCTGAGATTCGATTCTCCCTTTCAGTCTTTAGATGGGGGGGACTTATCAGTGTCATCGGTTTTCTCTTTCTCCACCTTTTCGATCTTCTGAGTCAGCTCTCGATTCGTCTCTTTCAGGGCTTTGTTTTCCTGTCTCAGGCTGATCATCCCTTCGTTCTCGTTTTGCAGCGTTTCGATCTGTTTGTTCAGATCGCTGATGGCGCGATTTTTGAGGATCTCCTGAAGAAGAAACATGAATCCGATCAATAAGGATAGAGCCGAGAGAACCAAGAGCTTCTTTCGCGATCTCTCTGATCCCGGGGGCCACAGAACTTCCGGCCACCATGGGTTGGATTTTTTTTTTTCAAACTCTTTCGGCAAGAGGGAAGGATCTTTGACCAGCACGCGCCAAGGCATTTTTGTGATTCCTGAATGTTCAAAACTGGGATGTGTAGTGACTACCAAGGGCGCGCCAGAATTTCTTGGCAAAGAGCAGTCGCGCAGTTCGTTGCGCAGCGTCTCCCACGACCTCGACTGCGGCCCTTCGTTTACTGCAGAGACAGGATCGCCGGGTTTTTCTCTTTTTTGAACGGGATTGCTCTCGATCCAGCGTTTCAAAAGACTCTCGCACCTTGTAAAATCGAACTTCCACCCATCACTTCCCGGCATATCCGAAAAAGTGAACAAGGAACGGAGGTCTTGTTCACGCATTTGCCATTGATCCAGAAAAACCGCTGCGATCGACCTGGCATCTTCCTCTCGATCAAGTCGCCAAACGACAAGCTTTAGCCGGATTGCTCTTTGTTTGCCATCCACCTGATCAGTTTTTATTCCTGCTACGGCTACGCCGAAATGATTTCCATCGGACCAGATTACAACCCCAGGGGAGGGTGCATCGAGACAGCGGCTCGGATTGCCCCATTCGGGTATCTGCGATTGCCTATTCCCTCTACGGTCGATCCACGAGTAGTCTTGCTCGTGCCCTCTCGAATTGATCCAGATATCCATCATCTCTTCAGGAGATCCGGTCGATTTTATAGCTCGTCTGATCGACTTCAGCCGATATCTCCTCCAGAACTTCCTTGAGTCTCTTGTTTGCTCCGAAGAATTCTAAAAGCTGAGTAAAGAATGCAGGCATTCCCCCACGCTTCGCTACCAGATGGGCATCCAGCGCTTCTCTCAGCATCAGCCGGAGAGGAACATCACAATCCTGAGGTTCATACTCACGGCCGACAATGCGACGGAAATATTGCATGAGACCCGTCTCTGTATCGGTGAACCGATGAAACCGAAGACATCCCACGGTTTTGACAGGCATGAGGTAGACGGATACTCCCTGGCTCAAAAAGTAGCGAGTCAGGTCGCTGTATGCCTCCTGTGCCCTGTTTCGCAGTTCCAGAATCCGCCCGTCCTCGTAGTAGGTTTCTGCCTTCACCAGCGCATAGATCACTGTGTGAGGGACATTGTCCATCCCAATTCCCGCGTGCTCATAAGCTTCCAGGATGGGTTTTGGAGAGTTGATTTTCGAGTGATACTTTCCAGTTCCCGAGGATTTTGGTTCCTCCATAAGGGCTGTCGCATCGATGGCGATCATGGTTGCGTTGGCGCGCTGCATCAGTTCTGCCACCCTCCCATTGGGATCATGGTTAATCCAGCGTCCTGGAATGTCGGTAAAACGAATCGTGAAGTCGTGGTCCGCCCGGTCCTGATCCAATCGAACCGCAAACTCGTAGGCGCGTTCATCGCTTGTTCCTTCGATTCCTTCATCGGCCTGGACCCCGATATCTTTGTGACTGGTGTTCCCATACGTCTCAAGCTTCTCGCGCTGCTCATGAAGGGGGCCGCGTGTCGATCCATCGGGGGTCAGGCTGCAGCCCATCTTAGAGAGATCGGATTTCAAAACGTCATACATCGACGTCAGCAGACTGGTCTTTCCGGCCCCGGTCGGGCCGACCATTAGAATTTCAAAATTGCTCATGATTTGATTTGAATTGTTTACTGGAGAACGAGGCTGGACTCTTTCGAATATCGATGGATCGCTTCGATCGCTTTTTGCCAACTCTTGACCAAGTCGGCACGATCCTTGAGTTCGTCGAACTCATCGGGCCAGACATCGCCTCGTCGTGCTTCATAGAAGCGTTGCCAGGCCAACATTGATTCCTCCGGTCGCAACGCACCATCGACGAATTCATCGAGGATGGCGAAGCGGGCCATGCTCGGCTCGGTTCGGATGCCCTCCAGTTCGATTCGAATGGCATTGACGGCGGTCTCATAGCACATCCGGATTTTTTGAGCGAGAAGATCTGGGGGGTCTCCTGCCACAAATTTGAGATCTGGTGAGGTATTTTTGTCAGGATCAAGGTGATCAAGGTGCTTGCGGACGCGATGTTGAATAAATCCCCGGTAGGACAATTTGAACTGACTAAATATCTGGATCAAGTGATGAACTCCAGCTTCAGAGTCACCGTCTTTCCATTCTTCCGTCAGACATTCCCACCAGTCTTGTCCGTCGGCGTGAATGAATCTTCCGATTCGCCCACCATCGTTTGCTGTCATGACAGCTCGAACCCGGTCACGCATTTCACTGAAACCCTGCTCCAAGCATTCGTCGAGCGGTAGGAACTGTTGCGAGAGCGCATTTCTGACTTCATTCAGAGCGTGAGGATGTGCCTCTGATGCCCCTTCGGCCTTGACCGAGTCCTCAAAATCTTCGACCGAAGGCACGATGGTCGCTTTCTCTAGTTCCTGAAACAAAGCAGCGAGGGCGGTAGTGAAGAGTTCATCTTCCTGATCTCGAACGGCTTCAGCCTCGTTTCGGTAGGCGCGCAGGCCGCGGTTCATATCCTTCCAGGTCTCCCTGAATTTCTTTTGGAACAACGGGAAATCCTCGACTGCGGAAGAGGTCGGCAGCTCGCTCTTCATTTTTTCGCAAAACGCTGCCAGTCGACTTTTCAGGGAGTCGAGTCTTTCCTGAGTCTTCGCGAGATAAATGCTGTCCAATTCCGCGATCTCACTCGTTAGATAGTCGAGCATCTTCTCAAGGGCTTTTCGCGAAGCTTCCGGGTTGCGGCAGTCGAGTTGGATTACGTCCTGGGCCCGGATGCTTTTGCTCTTGAGATCATCGAGAAAATTTTCGACTCCCGTTGCATTGTCGTCTGATTGATTGACTACGAGGAACGACCATTTCTCCAAAGGTAATTCCGGGATGGCTCGCTCGACCAGTCCGTGCAGTTTGGTGTCTTCGCGCCCCACCCCCCGGCACATTGCAGGAGGGCGATTCACAAAGATGACGAGGTCCAGATTTTCTCCCACTGTCCTGACGAGCCGCTCTTCCGCACCTTCGATGAAATCTCCGATTCCAGGTGTGTCGGCAAGGGCGATCTTGCCAACATCTTTCATGGGATAAGCCGCTCTAACTTCTGCTTGGCGGACCGCCATCCATTTGAAAAAGACGCGATCACTGGATTCGTTGTCTTGCGCGATGTATTCGCGCACTTTACTCGGATCTGTCAGGGTGATATCTCCTCCACCTAGAAGGTCCTTATACTGGGAGAGATTTCGCTGGTAGTCTTGCAATCGTTTCAGGATTGTCTGATCAGTCACTCGATCGCCTCCACCACGTTCTTCTTGATCCTCTGGAAGCTTGTCGGGAATGGAAAGAGCTTCGAATTCTTTGACGTCTCTCGGGACTGGCAGGGCGAAGTGAAAGCAGAATGGTGCGATCACTTCATCCAGAAAGCTTCGCTCCGTGTGGCACTGGATAACCGCCCGAAAACCCTGAAGATCGTTTACGATTACCGAGGGGGCTCCAGTGCAGTGGAGACCACCGCCGGTGGGAATTACGTCATCATCGAGTCCTGTTAGGCTCTTGAGAAGAGTTCCTTTGCCCATCCCCGCCTTCCCGACAACGCCGAGGTTCAGGGTCGGGCGAGAGAACCTCTCAGTTAACTGGCGCACACGCTCTTTTTCGATTTCCAAATCCCTGGAGATGTGAGTCTCGGCCATCTTGAGATCCTCGAGGCGGCGACCCACATCGGGCAGATTTTGCACGAGCCGGTTCTCGGCACTCCGGAGAAAAGAACGAAAGTCCAGAAGTGCGGTGGCGAGTTCATTGAGTTCTCGTTGGACTTTCTCCGCAGCCACCGCTTGGGGCTTTCGCGCGGCAAGGATAGCGTCGATTTTTTGTTCAGTCAGGCTGTTCATGAGATGGCTAAATGTTTCTTAATCGAAATAAAAGTTAGGGACAATTGTCATTTTTGCTTTTTCGCGTCTAACGCGCGTCGTACGAGCACGTAAACCTCTTTCCCGGTAGGTGCCTCGCAGGCGATGAGGCCTCCCTTGCCACTTTATAAACAAGGCGCCCGACTTGCGATGGGCCGATTTGGTCGAAGGGGACTGGGTTCATGAGTGGTGAAATTTGGCTGGTGTCAGTAGAAGTAGTGGAGCGTGTTAATCATCGGGTTCGCTCTTGTTTGAAAAATTGTCTGCGTAAATCGATGGTGGGCAGACGACGATGCGCGCGATCTGGCGGACTTCCTTCTTTTTCGCTTGGGTGTCTCCGAGGCGCAACTCGTGGGTGATGCCGTTGACGAGATCGGGAATGTCAAAATCGAATTCTTGATTGTCGAGCAGGAGTCGGGCGAGTTGATAGCGAGCGAGGAACGTTCGTAGCTGACGCGGAGTGGGTGAAAAGCTCTGCATGGAGACAATGGCTTCCCGCAATGGTTGAATCTCATCATCGTGAAAACGTTCTTCGGGACCGGATTCGTCCTCTTGAGTAAGATTTCCGTCCGAAGTTCGAACGGTGTCTGGATTTGGGGTGCCGTCTGGAGTGGGATTGCTTTCTGGAGTTCGACCGCTGTCTGGAATGAAGTTGTCGTCGGGAATGGGACTGCTGTCCGGATTGGGGGTGGTTCCATCGGTTTCTCCTTGTTTGCCAGCTTTAGGAGTAGTCGCCTTGTCAGGAAGATATTTGAGAGCAATGCCTTCAAGGTCCTCCTGGCTCAATTCAGAGAGCGCGAGTTCCGCGAGAAAGAGTTTCTCCCTTTGCTCACGAATGTACGTGGCAGCGAGCTTTTGCAGATTGGCCAGTTTCTCCTCGTTTTCCTCGTCCTTTTCAGGCTCGAGAGCGATCCCATCTTCCTTGGCGCGGCGCAGGAGCGCGTGGCCGAGTAGGCGATCGTCCACCAGCATCGCGATTTGGAGGCGCGACTTCATTCCCGGATTGTCGAGAAAGAGGCGAAGACTTTCGATCACAGAAAGCATCTGATCAGGTCGGCAACGGTCGAGATCGTCGATCACGAGAAGGAGCTTCGACCTGGTCTCGGGGCGTGGACGTACAAAAAGACCGAATCCAATGACGAGAGCCATCAGGAGCAGGAGGGTGATTCGTTCTTTTTTAGGCTTGGCAAAAAGCCCCGCCACTTCCTTTTCGACCTTCGTCTCCACCTCGAACGTTTCTTCGATCGCCACGATTCGCCCCTTCTGGATGGCGGCACTGGCGGAGTCCGGAGTGAGCTTCTCATGCGGGGGGAGCTCCGAGACCACCTGGTAGGTTACTGACTCTGTGGGCGATTTTTTAACCTCCTTTGCGAGCGGAGGCACGTACGAAAGTGCGAAGGCGGCCAAAAGAATCCACAGCATTCCCCAATAGCAGCGCGCTCCTTTCTTCCAACCGCTCAGGTCGACAAGGTCCAGCTCGCGAGTCTTGGGCTTTGAAGACGTATTAGGGGCTTCGTCGGACATCGCTTCCTTGTTCTCGTCATCCTTCTTCGGCTCGATCCAGATTCGGAGGAGATCATCGAGGTCCTTTCCGATGACGGCCTGCATCCCGAGTTGGGAGGAATGGTCCGGCAGTGCGAGGTAGCGCTGTGCGACCGAACGCCCCAGGTTGGTCGCTTTTCCGAGGAAAGTCAGAAGTGCCGCGAAACCGCTTACGCCGAGAAAGGCCGTGAACCCGACGTAAGCATCCAGAAATGGCACCTGGGTCAGGGCAAGACAGATCACCGCCACATAAATGGGGAGCCAGCCGGTTTTCAGAATGCCGCAGCGGAAACCGATCTGCAATTCCCGGAGCCGGCATCGGCGACGGCCTTCTACGTAATCGGTGTCTTCGATCTTGGCGGCCTGTTCCGCCATTGTTTCGTAGAGATGGACCCATACTTCCGGGCGGGTTGGGTATTTCCAGGCACTGAAATCGACGAAGGCGTAGTCTTCGATTTTGCTTTTCTTAAGCTTCTTCCGAACCTCGTTCATCAGGGTCGTCTTGCCTCGGCCCCAGGGACCATAGAGTGCGAAGATGAGGTCAGTGTCGGCGGGAGTGGTTTCGAAGAGCGTTTGGATGGAATCGGAGAGAGGGCCAATTCCGATGCCGAGTTCTTCTCCCGTGACCTCGCGGGAAGAGGTGAGATAGGTGCCGCGGTTGTTTGCATCGACAGGTTGAGAAGGGGATCCGGAGGTGAACAATCTCTTCCACATTTCTATGATTTCCGGGTGTCCAATATCCTCGACGAAGTCGAAGTATTTTCCTCGGATCTGATCGGTCGAATGGCCAAAGGTTTGATCCAGCCAATGAGTGCCAGTTAGGTCGGTATCCGCTTTGATGATAAACGCTCCGAGCATGTGGTGTATCTCGATGTCTTCCTTTCCGGTTTCTTTAACCAATGGTTTGGTTGCTTCGAATAGGGGAATGACAGTCTTCGCGATCGGAGTGCTATTTAAGGAAGGTCTCTCCGAAGTAGGGATTTCTTGGCTAAATGTATTCGCCACTCGAATGATTTCCTTCCAGCCGCGACTTGTGAGGGATTTTGCAAATTGCTTCGAAGGTGTTTCTTCAGCCAAGCAGTATGCCAGCAAGAAATAGAATAGCGTTTTATCCGTGACAGCGTAGGCGTTAGAGGGGCCCTGGAGTTGGGCTGTCATCCATGTCACGAATCCGAGCATGTCACCGCCGAGAGAATAGTCGTCGACGACTCTCTCGAGCGTTCCTTTGCTCTCGTAGGTATATTCCTCCTCAGGAGTTTCGGGCGAAGTGCTTCCCCGAGTAAGTCCATCGAAATCGAAATCTTCCGATTTCGAGAGTGGCTGAGACTTTGTTGAAAGTGGGTTTGTTAGTCCGGTTTTCTTGGCGGTTTCTGAGAAAGACTCATCGAAGCTCTTTCCCGTTCCTTTCGGAACACCTCTGCCGCCTGGTTCAGCGATCGGAAGTTCAGAGTCTTCGCTGTCATCCATCAGCCCTGCTGAAATTTCACTCCATCGCCTGTCGGTGTGCTCAAAGAGGTAGACTAACGCCGGATGGTCGGGATCGCGCACGAATTGATCGACCAATTGATCGAGGGTGAGTTCGTTCAATTCAGAGTCCCGATTCGCCCATGCTGTATGGATTAATTTTCGAAATGTGTCTGAGACATACGAGGAGTTGTTCTCCAATTCCATTTCCGCTTCATTCGAGGGAATGGAGTTCTGCGTAAGGCGAAACTTCAGTTGTTCGAACACCTCAGGTCCGATTGCCTTGTAGGCTCGCGCCGCCGATGTTGATTCATTCGATCGGTTCTTGCCCATGATGACCGCCGAGACGAAGACGCGGTCTGTCGAAAGTCCGACGGGGTAAGCGTCCGGTTTGTTGGAGGAATCAAAGGCACTTGTGAGAACTCGACGGAGAGTCTTGCTGAATCCGAAACCGCACTCTCTTTCGAAACGAGAGACGACTTCTTCTCCGTCTGGTGCTGGTTCTGTAGACATTTTCGACATGTTCTATTCCAATACTCCTTTTGCGCGCTCCTGATCCAACATCCCCCAAACCAGGGCGTAATCTTCTTCGCGGTTGCGTTTGGTGTAGGGGGCTTCGTAGGTGGTGGTGCGTTCGATGGGGCCGGTGGGGAGGGTGTTGTCGGTCCAGGTTTTGGAGCAGGTTTGGCCGGGGGCGTAGTCTTTGACGTCGTTCCAGCCGATGGGGTGGCCCTTTTTGGGTTCGGCGTTGCGGGGGAGGCCGACGCCGGGGAGGCCTTTGCTGG
>Ga0222633_1000880_pt1 | contig 20694 bp, 14 predicted proteins | sample AntAcemetageno48_FD_179816 | JGI IMG/M metagenome (GOLD analysis project Ga0222633, IMG submission 179816) | Saline water microbial communities from Ace Lake, Antarctica - #48 | ecosystem: Environmental > Aquatic > Non-marine Saline and Alkaline > Saline | place: Antarctica: Ace Lake | collected...
ATCAGCTGGTATCGGCGTGGTGGAAGCCAATCTCTACCCCTCGTTTTCCCTCTCCGGCACGATCGGATTGCGGGGATCAAATATCTCTCCACTGACGGCAGCCGAACTCTTCACCTGGGGAGACGAACTGGCAAATGCAACGGGCTCTTTCGTCATGCCCATCCTCAACTACGGCCGTATTACCAACCAGGTCCGGGTCCAGGATGCCGCCTTCCAACAATCTGTGCTGGCTTACCAGAACACTGTGCTTGAGGCGCAACGCGAAGTGAATGATGCCATCGTCTCCCTTAATAAAAACAAGGAGACCTACCACTATCTAAGTGAGGCTGTCGCTGCCGCCAATAAAACGACTGAGCTGGCTCTTGTAAAATACCGCGAAGGCCAAACAGGATTCACCACCGTTCTCATTGCCACTCAATCCCAGATCCGGCTCGAAGAGAACGCAACTGCCTCGCGCGGCGACATAACGCTTGCCGCGATCTCGCTCTATCGCGCCCTCGGTGGTGGTTGGCCCATCCGGGGCGACCGCGATGTTGTCTCCGATGCCATCAAAGAGGAAATGGCCAATCGCACGAACTGGGGTCGCCTTCTTGAACCATCCCGGCACCTTCCCGCCCGGAAAACAGAATCGAACGCATCGCCTCCATGAACCGCCCCCTTCTTTCGATCCTGACACTCCCTGTTTTCACGGTTCTTGCACTTAGCATTGCGAGCTGTGGCAAGAAGGAAACGGCGACTACCGACCCGGGGCCTCGCAAAGTAACCGTAGCGGTTCCGGAATCGAAAGATCTTGCTGCGGTCATCGACACCACCGGAACCCTGGCCGCCTCGGAGACGGTTAACCTTGTCGCCAGAGTTCAAGGTGAACTGCAGAAGGTAGGCTTCAAGGATGGCGCTCACGTGAAGGCAGGCCAGCTTCTCTTCCAGATCGATGATGCTCCGTTTGTTGAAAAGGTGAAGCTCTATGAAGCCCAGTTCACCGGAGCTGAATCAGAATATAATCGACAACTCGCTCTCGCGAAGGAAAACGCCACGTCAGTCGCTAACGTGGAAGACTGGCGCTCAAAGCGCGATCAGGCCGCTGCGCAAGTGGCGCTCGCCAAGATCGATCTCAGCTACACTAAAATCGCAGCGCCCTTCGACGGCCGTATCGGCAAACGCCTTGTCGATCCCGGAAACATTGTCGGACCGGGAACCCAATCGGGCGAAAACCTGGCTCAGATTGAAGCGACAAATCCGACCTACGTGGAGTTCGAAATCAGCGAAGGTGACCTCTTGAAATTACGTGACACGATCGGGACGGCAACGTGGCCGGATGCATTTGTGAAGACCGGCGAAGTCCAGATCGGACTTTCCGACGACACCTCCTTCGACCACACCGCCAAGATCGATTTCGTCGACACGAGCCTGTCCACCTCGACGGGAACCATCAACTTCCGGGCTACTATGCCGAATCCGGAGGGGACCCTGGTTCCGGGACTGTTCGCCCGCATCCGCCTACCCGTTGGGACCCCGGTTACGACCCTTCTGATTTCCATCAATGCCATCGGAACCGACCAGCAGGGGGATTTTGTTCTGGTCGTGGGAGAAGACTCCACCCTTGTCCGCAAATCGGTCGTTCCCGGTGCCCGTTACGGGACAATGAAAGCAGTGACGGGCGAACTCACTGCAAATGATCAGGTGGTAACCTACGACGTTTCCGATCTCCGACCGGGCGATAAAGTCTCTCCACAGGATACCACTGCCACGAAAAGTTCCGGCACTCCTGCTGCGGCTACTCCCGCGACTCCGGCAAAATGATGGCGCGCTTCTTCATCGAGCGGCCGATCCTGGCAAACGTCATAGCGCTCGTCATTGTCCTCCTTGGTGGGATCGCCGCCTACCAACTGCCGATCACTCAGTACCCGCCGATCACTCCACCGACGGTGTCAGTCAGCGCGCGCTACCCCGGAGCCAGCGCCACCATCCTGATCGACAAGGTCGCCCGCCCCATCGAGCAGGCGGTCAACGGAGTCGAGGACATGCTCTACATGTCGTCGACCAGCACCAATGATGGCAACTACACCCTCACGGTCACTTTTGAAGTCGGCACCGATCTCGATCAGGCACAGGTGCTCGTTCAAAACAGGGTCTCAACTGCCATGGCTCAATTGCCCGGGCCGGTTCAGCAACTGGGTGTGGATACCCAGAAAAAGTCCACCTCGATCCTCCAGATTATTGCGCTGACCTCGGACAATGATGACTTCGACGCCCTCTTTCTCAGCAACTTTGCGACCCTTGAACTCGAGGACGAGCTGGCTCGCCTCCCCGGAGTGGGCGACGTCCGCGTATTTGGAATCGGTGAATATGGCATGCGGATCTGGCTGGATCCGGAAAAGCTAAAAGAGCGCTCGCTCACTCCTTCCGATGTCATTCGCGTGATCCAGCAGCAGAGCCGGGATGTGGGCGCCGGTCAGCTAGGCATGCCTCCTGCCCCGGGCGGGCAAGGCGTTCAGCTGACTGTCAATATCGATGCTTCGCTCACCGAGGTCGCCGAGTTTGAAGAGCTCATCGTTAAATCTCAATCGGCTGACGGGGCCGGGGCTCTCACGCGCCTGAAGGATGTCGCACGCGTCGAGTTGGGTGCCCAGACCTACAGCCAATACTTCACCATGAACGGTAAGCCCGCAGGCGGCGTTGCCATTTTCCAACTACCCGGTTCGAACGCTCTGGATACGGCGAATGCCGTGACGGCCAAGATGGATGAACTTGCCTCACGTTTTCCCAAGGGGCTCGACTATACGATCCCCTTCGACACCACTATTTTCGTGAAGCGCTCGGTCGACGAGGTCTACACCACACTTTACGAGGCTGGAGCGCTCGTCCTCATCGTGATCGTCATGTTTCTGCAAAGCTGGCGGGCCGTCCTGATCCCGGCAACGACCGTCCCTGTAACGATCATCGGGGCATTTGCTGCCATGGCATTACTGGGATTCAGCACGAATACCCTGACTCTGTTTGCCATTGTTCTGGCGATCGGGATCGTGGTGGATGATGCCATCGTTGTTGTCGAGGGTGCCACCCAGTATATCGAGAAAGGCCGATCCCCCAAGCAAGCCGCCATCGATGCCATGCGCGACCTCTTCGGACCCATCATCGGGATCACGCTCGTCCTCATGTCCGTCTTTCTGCCGGCAGCTTTCATGCCGGGGATCACCGGCCAGATGTATCAGCAATTCGCTCTCGTGATTGCCGCGACGGCGTTGATCAGCGCACTGAATGCCCTCACCCTTAAACCGACCCAATGCGCGCTCTGGCTGAAAGCGCAGGATCCGGAGAAGGCAGCCAAAAAGAAAAATTTCATCTTCCGCGGATTCAACTGGATCTACGAACGCTTCGAACGCACCTACCTCGGCGTGATTAGGAAAATGGCGAGGCGCCCTGTCATCATGGCGGTGGTGGGGGGTATCCTCATTCTGCTCTCAGCCTGGGGACTCGGCCGCGTTCCAACCGGGTTCATCCCGACAGAGGATCAGGGCTATCTCGTCACGGCTGTGGTTCTCCCGGACGGCGCTTCGCTCGAACGGACACAGAGCGCAACGCGTGACATCGTCGACCGCTGCAAAGCCATTCCCGGGGTCAAAGACGTCATCGTCATCGGAGGAGTCTCTCCTCTCGACGGCAATGCTTCGCTCGCCAATGGAGCGACCGTCTACATCACTCTTGTCGATTGGAGCGAACGGGGAAAAGACCAGGATCTTCGCTCGCTCTTTGAAACGATCACCGAGCGTCTCAGTGACACGGGCGATGCCAACTGCCTCGTGCTTGTACCGCCGCCTATTCAGGGGCTCGGACTCTCTGGAGGTTTCCAGCTGGAGATCCAGCTCACTGACGGCACAAATGACTATACCCGCCTTCAGCAAGTCGCCGACGAGGTCGCGCGGAAAACCGCCGACCGACCGGAGATCCTTCGCTCTGTCAGTTCGTTCCGGGGCGAGGTCCCGCAGCTCTCACTGGAGATTGACCGGGCCAAGGCAGAAACCCTCGCTGTCCCGGTCGGATCAGTTTTTGACACACTCCAGAGCTATCTTGGATCGACCTATGTGAACCAGTTCAACCACCTCGGCCGCAACTTCGACGTCTTTGTTCAGGCCGAAGGTGCCCAGCGAGCCACCGTCGACGATATCGCCAGTTACAATATCAGAAATGAGCGGGGAGAAATGGTTCCGATTGGCACGCTCGCGAAGGTCACGGAAGACCGGGGCCCGGCTATCGCCAGCCTCTACAACCTCTACCCGTCCGCCAGTATCAACGGAGCCGCCCAACGCGGTTACAGTTCTGGCCAGATCATGAGCATCGTCGCCGGCGTTGCCGACAGCGTGGTTCCACCAGAGATGCGCTATGAGTGGACGGCGATGTCCTATCAGGAGAATTTAGTGGGAAACTCCGTTTACTACATTTTTGGTCTCGGCATTCTGTTGGTCTATTTCGTACTGGCGGGCCAGTATGAAAGTTGGCTCATTCCGGCAGGAGTTGTCTTCGCCATTCCTCTGGCTCTCCTTGGGACCGTCGCGGCCCTTCTTGGACTCGGCGTCGCCAACAACATTTACGTACAGATTGGACTTGTCCTCCTCATCGCGATGGCAGCCAAAAACGCGATTCTCGTCGTTGAAGTCGCGCGGGAAAAGAGAGCCGCCGGGGAAGATATCTACGATGCGGTGATGGCGGCGGTGACGGTTCGATTTCGTCCCATCATCATGACGTCGGTCACGTTCATCCTTGGAGTTCTCCCACTCATCATGGCCAGCGGCCCCGGAGCCAGTGCCCGAAAATCGATCGGCATCGCCGTTGCCAGCGGCATGCTTGCCTCTACTTTTATCGCCATCAATTTCGTCCCCGTTTTCTACATCTGCCTGCAGCGCATCGAAGAACGTTTCTTTCCAAAGAAGTCTGAGGAAAGTTCCTCTGAATAAATTTCGGGCTGAATAAAAAACGCCTCGCGTTTGCAATCAGCTCCCTAAATTCTCCACCGAACCTTAGCGTTGCCCCGGTAGCCAATGCCCTTCTCTCACGAGTCTCCTTCCATGGCAATATATGACAAACGACACCACCAAAAATCATGAAGGCCACCAGCACGGAAACGAAGGTCGAGCTGAACTAATTGCCGCCGCGCTCGTGGGCGTATTCCTTCTCGCCGCGTGGATTGCAGGACTTTTTTCCTCACCAGATTGGCTCACTGACAGTCTTCACTGGACTGCTTTCGCGATAGGCGGGATCTCCATCGGCCGCGATGTATTTGGCAGCCTTCGCCAGGGAAAATTCGCCATCGATTCTCTCATGTTGGTTGCCGCCATCGGGGCCGCTGCGATTGGCTCTGTCGGCGAAGCTGCTCTCCTGCTCTTCCTTTTTAACCTCGGCCATTCCCTCGAGCACTACGCCATGGGCCGAGCTAAATCCGCCATCCAGGCACTGGCCCAACTCGCACCGCGCACGGCTCTGGTCAAACGGGGCGATGAAGAAGTGGAAATCCCCGTGGAAGAACTCGAACCGGGAATGACCGTAATTGTTCGACCTGACCAACGCATTGCCGCCGATGGCATCGTGGTCGGAGGACGAAGCAGCGTCGACCAGGCCCCCGTCACCGGAGAAAGCGTGCCGGTCGACAAAGCTCCCGTCGCTCCCGAGACGCCGGACGAGGAAGTCCCCGCCGAGTCAAAAGTCTTCGCCGGAACCATCAATGGCAGCGGCTCCCTGGATATCCGCGTCACCCACCGAAGCGATGACAGCACCCTTGCCCGCGTCGTCAAAATGGTCACGGAAGCAGAAACACGCCGTTCGCCTACCCAAGTCTTCACCGACCGCTTTCAGAAATGGTTTGTCCCGATCGTGCTGATCTTTGTTGTCGGTCTAATGTTCGTTTTTGTGTTCACCGATGAAACATTCAAAGAGAGCTTCTATCGGGCGATGGCGGTGCTGGTAGCCTCGAGTCCCTGCGCACTTGCCATTGCGACACCCAGCGCCGTGCTCAGCGCAGTCGCTCGCGCCGGACGCATGGGCGTGCTGATCAAAGGAGGGGAACCGCTCGAAAGTCTCGGAGCTGTCAAAGCCTTTGCCTTCGACAAGACCGGAACGCTCACGGAGGGAAAGCCACGCCTCGTTCAGGTCGTTCCCATGGACGGCACTACCGAGACCGAACTGCTCATCGCTGCCGTGGCGTTGGAGCGAAAGAGCGATCATCCGCTTGCCCGTGCTATCTCCCGCGAAGGCCTGGTTCGACTCGGAGACGAAGCTACGATCCCGGATGCCACCGATATTGAGAGCCTGACGGGCCGTGGTCTTCGTGCCAATCTCAACGGGGTCGAAACATGGATCGGCAAGCCCGAACTTTTCAACGAGATACCCGCGCCTGCCCCCACTACACAAATCCTGAACGCGGTGGACAAACTCGAACAGGAAGGCTGCACGACCATGGTCCTGCGAAGCGGCGGCACCTACCTCGGTGCCCTCGGCGTGATGGACACACCGCGGGAAACCGCTGCCTCCACCCTTGCTCAACTGCGTCGTCTCGGAGTCGAACAAATGGTCATGATCTCAGGCGACAACCAGCGAGTTGCCGACGCCGTCGCATCCGCGGTTGGAATCGATCAGGCCAGGGGCGACCTTCTCCCCGAAGACAAGGTCGCCGTCATTCGCGAACTGGCGAAAGCTGGAAGCGTGGCCATGGTCGGAGATGGAGTCAACGACGCTCCTGCGATGGCCAATGCTACGGTCGGCATCGCCATGGGAGCAGCCGGATCGGATGTCGCACTTGAAACCGCTGACGTCGCCCTGATGGCCGATGATTTGAGTAAGCTTCCGTTCACTCTTGGACTGGGACGCGCCACCAGCCGCATCATCCGTCAGAATCTGTGGATTAGCCTCGGCATGGTCGTCGTCCTCATTCCATTGACCCTTACCGGGCTCGGAGTCGGTCCCGCCGTCGCCCTCCACGAAGGATCGACGGTAGTCGTGGTGTTTAATGCACTCAGGCTGCTTCGCTTCCGGGGCCCCTCTTCCTGAAAGAGGATTTACCGACTTTCAGATCGGGACTGCCCGGATAGCGGACGGTCGATGTTAACGGCCGACACTCAGAGTCGAGGCGGTCGACCATTGTTCCGCGCCACTCTCGCGCCCCACTCCAGGAGATCTTTGCTGCAGTCATCCCGATCGATCATCACCTCAATGAGGCTCGGTCCATCGTGCCCGTTGGCATGCCTGATCGCGGACTCCAACTCATCTCCTGTCTCGACACGACATCCCCAACCATTGCCGTCCTCGGCACTGAAGACCTTCATCAAGCCGGCGTAGTCCCAGTTCTTAATCGTGTTATAGGGTCCGTCGTGGATCTCTACTTCGATCGTATAGCCTCCGTTGTTGATCAGGAAAATGATGGGGCGCAGTTGATAGCGGATCATGGTCGACAACTCCTGCGCCGTCAGTTGAAAGGAACCATCACCAATCAGAGAAATCACCCGCTTGGACTCTCCGGCACCGATCGCGTAGCCCAGGGTCGCACCGACCGACCAGCCGATCGATCCGTATTGCATCTGTATTTCGAACGCGGCTCCCTGCGGCAACTCCAGGTTGATCCCGTTGAACCAGGAGTCCCCTGTCTCTGCGATGACCGCCGAGTTCTCATCCAACATCGTCTGAATTCGAGCAAACAGATGTCGTGTCGACAACGGGGTATCTTCGGACACGGTCCGGGGCATTTTTGGATCCGGCCGAATCCGGTTGAAGGCATTCAGAGAAGTTGCGTTCGGCTTCACTTTCTCCGCCAGTACCTCAAGAAACTCCGCGATCGCCACATGGTTAAAGGTCATACCCGGGAGTCTCACGCTATCCGGGGTCACCTCGATCATTTTCGAATGATCCATCAGGGCGGCATGTCCACAGGTCGTGTAGTCCGTGAACGTTCCTCCGGCCACCAGGCAAAGATCAGATGATTCAACCGTCTCCCCGCAACCCTCCGAACTCACCGGCCCCCAGTATGTCCCCATGTAGCCAGAGTGAGTTTCATCGAAAAGGCCCTTGGCATTCGGCATCACTCCCACGGCGAAGCCCGACGCGTCCGCCAATTTCCGGAAGGCATCGACAGCGCACCACGAGCGCATCTTGACGCCTGCGACCAGGACCGGCTTCACTGCACTTCCCAGCAACTCAACTGCACAGTCTACAGCTTGCTCGAGAGAACCCGGATCGCTGGCAGCCGGCCCATCAAAACGGCAGGCATTCGGCGGAGAGATCACCGCCGCAGAAATATTACAAGCCACCTCGATGTAGACCGGCTTCCGGGTTCGCAATGCTGTCGCGATCGTCTCATCGATCTGCCGCGGTGCCTCAAGTGGATTTCGAAGGACGACCGCTGCCGTGGTAACTCGCGAAAAAATCTCCCGCTGGTAATCGTAATCCACTTTTCCAAGGGTGTGATGTAGCACCTCGTACTCCGCCTCGGAATTCGTATTAGGGCCACCGGAAATCGCGATCAGGGGAAGGTCTTCCGCGTAAGCTCCTGCCACGGCATTCAGCAGACTCAAGCCCCCGACGCTGTAGGTGACCACAATGGCCGACGCGCCGCCCGTCGCTCTTGCATACCCATCCGCTGCATACCCGGCATTCAGCTCATTGCAGCACCCTATCATTTTTAAATCCGGGTTTTTCAACAGCTCATCCAACAGCACCAGGTTGTAATCCCCCGGGACAGCGAAATAATGGTTCAGTCCGATTTCGTGTAGCCGGGACGCGAGGTAGGCGCCTACAGTGGAAGAGAGATTAGTTTCGGGCATTGGCTTAGTTGGTTGAATAGATTCTCTGAGGACTATCAGGATCCGTCAAACATGTTCCCAAGCTCATACCTTTCTCAAAGGTTTCGCAGACGGAGAAGCGAAGTCGACGGAGGCAAAGTCGAGCGAGACCGCGAGCGAACCGAGAACGATCGAGGCGTAAACGAAAAGGGCGTCTCTGCGAGCGCTATCAGGAACAGAGTCAGACATACTCGCGATGGAGCATGCCGATGAAGCAGTCAGACATCAGGCGACGTATTTGAGCTTCCTGAATTTCAGCGAAGTAAAGACGACCACGATGCCGAAGAGCATCGCGAAAACTCCACTCACTCGAATGAACAAATCGAGAGACAGGAGTGGTGCGAGCAACAGAACAACGCCGAAGAGAATTGCAAAGGTGCCGTTGAGGATCATCCAACCTTCCCCCTGAATGGCTTTCCGCTCACGGATGGCAATCATGATCTCGAGAACGCCACCGGCAATCGACCACCCGGCGACGATCGCGACGACGGTGATTCCAGCGATCGCACCAAAGATTGCGGGATGCCCGATGGCAAAGCCGCCGACAAGGATCGCGAGAATGCCACGCACAACCGACCATCCCCGCGATTGGGTCCAACCTGCAACTCCCGCAACAATGGCAAGGAGGCCATCGGCAACCAAAAAGAATCCGACGACAAACGCCCACGCCAACATCGTGATGCCCGGGCTTACCAGGGCGTAGAGTCCGAGCGCGACAAGGAAGATTCCGCGAATGAGTGCAATCCACCAGTTCTTGGCGATCAACTCGCTCACCTGTTGCGGACTGAAGGAAATTAGCGGATCGGCCTGATTGGAATCACTCATTTTCTGGTAAGAAGGTTGATGAAATATAATTTGGTATCCCCTTCTCTCATCTTGGACTCAGATGAAACTTGAAAGGGTGAAAGCTTCTATAGCAGAGAGCTTCCTTTCCGTAAATCGACAATTTTGGAACCAATGCGGTGTTCCCCCATTCACGCTCTCTTGCACCGGCCCCATGCGGAAAAGGCGTTGCGAAAATTTCGAGAATCAACTTCAAGGAGCGGAAGTGGCGCGAATCGTAAGAAGGTTCTACTTGAACCCTGCCCCCCTTCGCCGTTACAAAGCGGTCTATGTCAGCACAACAAAAAGCAACCGAACTGGGGATCGATCTTTCCCCTCAGGAATCTGGATACCTCAACCTTTGCATTCGCAGCGGGAATCAACTCCTCACCTCTGGCCATGTCAGTGATCAGAAAGGGATTCTTGGAAACGGTGTTTCCGTCGAAGAAGGCTATGCCGCAGCGAAAAACTGCTGTGAGAAGATTCTGCGCTCAGTTCACAATGCCCACGGAACCCTCGATGGCTTGAAAGTCGTTAAGCTTCTCGGCTGCGTCTACTCAGCTCCCGATTTCACGGATCAGCACCTCATCATCAACGGTGCCTCCGACCTTCTCCACGAACTCTACGGAAAAGACGGCGATGGATTCCACGCCCGCAGTGCCCTCGGATTTGCCGCCCTTCCCACGGGAGTGGCTGTTGAAGTGGAGGCCATCTTCGAAATCCTCTAGTGCCGTTAAATCAAAGACAGGCCCTGCTCGCTTAGGCAATCAACCTTCCCACAACATACGAAAAGCCGGTGAAGCAAATATTACTCTACTGATTCTTGCCGCTTGCCGCCAACTGTCCCCGAACACATAGGCCGAGGATGCCTATGTGGAGGCGGCGGCAGGCGACCCGGCAGCCCCGGTGCATACGAATTGTCGAAGTAAGCTTTTGCGTCTCCGACAGGCTAACATTTTCTGGCAATGCAGCGATTCTCCAGGCGCCCGGGTTTGATTTTTTTCGCAGTGGCGTTGGGGATCGGAGGGCCCTGGCCAGCCAGCGCCTGCCAGATCTGCATCCCTTTTCCGAAGAAATCGACCGCCGATTTTCTAATCGAAGCGGAGGCCGTGGTGCTGGCGCGGGAAGACCCCGAACGACCCTTTCATTTCGCGCCAGTCGAGACACTCAAGGGAGACCCCGGCGATGAGAAGATTGATCTATTTCTCGACAGTACGACCAGGCGAGTGCTGGCGGCGTATCCGGATCGCTCGATCGTGCTAGCGAGACGGACGGACGGAGACAAGAACCAGTGGAGACGGATCGGCACGGCTGACGCAGATCTGAGTCCGATCGTGAAGGACGTCCTCGCGGCCTCGGCAGCCTGGGAGAAAGAGCCCGAACAACGGATCGAGTTCTTTGCCAGGCGCCTCGGTCACGATAATCCCCAGGTTCGAACGCTGGCTCACCTTGAGATTGCCCGAGCTCCTTACGACGAGATTCGAAACTGCAACGCTGTCCTTTCACCGGAAGAGATTCGTGCTTTCCTGAACAATATGCGCTACGCCGAATGGCATTCGCTTTACATTCTGCTTCTGGCCCAGAGTGAAGATTCTGCCGATCGCGATCTGATTCGCGATTCATTTGCGTCGACCGCTCGCTTCAACTTGAGCTTGCGTCTGGCCGCCTGGGCAACGGCCTTGATCGAGATCCAGGAAGAAGAGGGAGTCGCTGAAATCGAAGAGCGCTATTTCCGGAACGCCACCCGGAAACCTGAGGAACTGCAGGCAGTGCTCCAGGCTCTTTCCGTTCATGGCACTAACGGCCACACTCATCTCCGCGATCGCATCGTCGCCGCCTACGGTACCCTGCTCGAAAATCACCCCTCGATGGCGCTGCTGGTCGTCCATGATCTCACCGCCTGGAAGCGGACAAATTTCGGCAAGGAGATCGCCGAATACCTCGCGGAGAAACCGCAAGACCTCGATTTTCGAACGACCCTTCAGCTGCGGGCCTACGTCCGTTCGGCGAACGGCAATTCCCAATAGACCGGAATAATCCAGCACCGGCAATCGACATACTTTGGAGACAAAACCGCTATCAACCCAACAGGTTATGGTCGATGATATTACCCTGTTTTTTTCCGGGAATCCCTTGATGGAATGATTGGGATTTTCAGGTTCGGAAAAACTACGAAATCGTATAAGCCTGATCAGGACATAACCACGCCTACTACAGTGAAGAGACTTGAACGCCTCAAGCGCGAACGGCTCGGGCGCGCAGGCTTCTGAAGCAGAACCAGTCGAAAAGACAATGCCAGCAACCAACCCAGTAAAACGATTTTTCGGAGAACCCCTCGTTCAGTTCCTGCTGATCGGCGGATGCATCTACGGTGCCTTCGCCCTGTTCGGGGCCCCGGAGGAAAACGCCGGAGAGAATCGGGTACATGTCGATGCGGCTCGCCTCGAAAGCATGATCAGTCAGTGGGAAAGCCGCTGGAAACGGCCGCCGACCCGCCAGGAGATTGAGGGGCTGATCGAATCCTACGTGAAGGAGGAAATCCTCTACCGCCAGGCGGTGACGATGGGCTTGAATGAAGACGATCCCATCACCCGCCGCCGCATGGCCCAGAAACTGGAATTTTTGACCAGCGACCTGGCCAGCGCGGCGCAACCGGCCGAGGGCGAACTGGAACAATATTTCGCGGACAACGAGGCGACCTACCGGGCACCGGACCAGGTCACTTTCAGCCAGGTGTATTTCAATCCGGATGACCGCAAGAACACGACCATCGAGGATGCCAAAGCGGAGTTGGAAAAACTCCGCGCCGCTGAAAAACCGGATCCAGCCACGCTGGAGGCCGGCGACCGGTCGATGGTGAAAAGCCACTTCGCGTCCGCGGACCAGACCGATATCACGCGCCAGATGGGCGGCGGGTTCGCTGAGTCGGTGATGGAGCTGGAGCCGGGCCAATGGCACGGTCCCGTGCTGTCGGGATACGGGGTGCACTTGGTCTATGTGTTCGAGGCGGAGAAAGGCGCGGTGCCGGAACTCACGGCAGTCAATGACAAGGTGCTCCAGGACTGGCACGACGAAAAGCGCGAGCAATTCAATGCGGAGTTCGTTGAGAGCCTCAAGAGCCGATTCGAAATCCTGATCGACGAGCTTCCCGCCGACCGGCTCATCGAGGTTACCGGCAAGGAGATCGACAAGAACGAGACTCAACCCGCGGCAACGCCCGAATGATGAGGACCCGGAATTTCCAGAGACAGTTTCCTTTCCGCGCCGCGCTGTTGTCGGTCCTGCTGGCCGCCTGCCCGATCGCCCTGCTGGCGGATGAATTTCGTCCCGCCCTGCTGGAGCTGACGGAGCAGGAGAACGGCTGGGTCGAGGTGACCTGGAAGGTGCCCGCGAAACAGGACAAAGCCCTCGCAATCACGCCGGTGCTTCCGGACTCCTTTGAGCCGATCGGCTCCGGGTCCGGCCGCAAGGTGCCCGGGGCGTGGCTGGAGACGACTACCTATCGCACCGGCGGCAAATCGTTGAGTGGAGCCACCCTGCGGATCGACGGCCTCGCCAGGGTGCCAACCGACGTGATGCTGCGCGTGAAACTGAAGGACGGGGGCGAGCATGCCGCCATCCTGCGATCCGGAAAAGACTCGTTCACCGTCCCCCTCGAGGCGACCAAGTGGGAAGTGGCTAAGTCCTACACCCGGATGGGAACCGAGCACATTCTCGAAGGCTACGACCACCTGCTGTTTCTGGTGGCCCTGATGCTGATCGTGACTGGCTTCTGGAAGCTGCTCAAAACCATCACCGCCTTCACCGTCGCCCACAGCATCACCCTCGCGCTGGCGACTCTCGGGGTGGTGAACTTTCCGTCCGCGCCGACCGAGGCGGTCATCTCTCTGAGCATTCTTTTCCTCGCGGTGGAAATCCTGCGGATGCAGGCGGGCGAGATGCCGATCACCGCGAAGTATCCGTGGATCGTTGCCTTCACCTTCGGCCTCTTCCACGGGCTCGGTTTCGCCGGCGCTCTCTCGGAGATCGGGGTACCACGAAACGAAGTGCCGCTGGCGTTGCTGATGTTCAACGTGGGGGTGGAAGGGGGGCAGATCCTATTTGTGACAGTCGTGGCAGGCTTACTGGCGCTGGCGGCCAAATTTCAGGCGAAGCTCGGTCTCACGACACCCGAGTGGAGCCGCAAAATCGCGCCCTACGCGGTGGGCATCATCGCTGCTTTCTGGACCATCGAGCGAACGGTTGGCTTCCTGAGTTGAGGATTCCGAAAGCAACTAAATGAAACCGACTACGATAGCGGCACTTCCAACGGGGGTTGCCGTCGAAGTAGAGGCAACTTTCGAAATCCTCTAGAAGAGCCCCCCTTTTCAAAAACCGCCCTCCAACGGGGAGGTGATTTCGGCCAACGTGGATCACTCGATCTCGCTGAGCCTGCCGTCGGCTTCCTGCTGCGCTTTTTTCATGACGCTTTCGAGTGTTACCGAAGCGCCCGACTGACGCTTGCTCTCATCTGCAGCTTCCATGAAGGCGTAGATTTCAAGCGTCTCAGCCGGATCGACAGGGATGGCACCCGTCTGGAAATACTTCGCGATCTCTGCGACGAGAGGTTCATATCCGGGATAGGCCCCGACCTCGCTCTCCCCTTTGCTGCCGGTGGCGGTTCCCCCGTAGCCTTTCCGCTCTTCGAAAACACCCGTCCGATCACCATTCCAGGTTCCGGTGACTTGGATCATTCCGTCGTCGGTCTTTCCTCGAACCACCGATTCGCATCCGGTCCCCATCACGGTAAAAAGTGACTCCACTCCATGAATGCCATACCAAAACAAGTCCGGATGGGTCTTCTCGAGTGAGGCGGGACTTCCCGTTTTCGCCGCTGTCACGGTGCCAATCGATCCGGCACGAACCGCTTGAGAATTCGGGCCGTAGCGCAGTGAGGAAGATGAAAAGAGTGGGGCATCATATTTCTCCGAAGCTTTGAAAATCAGAATGGCATCTGCGAGCGACCCCGCGATGGGCTTGTCAATGAAGACCCTCTTTCCTGCTTTCAGGGCAGGAATGACCTGCTCGAGATGCGGCCTCCCGTCGTTCGTTTCGAGAAGGATGGCATCGACTTTCTCAAGGAGCGCGGGAATGGAATCCACGATCTCGACTCCGTAGGTTTGAATCTCCTCCGTGTACTGGGGAACGCGACTCGTGCTCGATTCGATATCATTACTCCCCTTCGGGTAGGCCGCGACGACTTTGCAGTTGGCGAGCGCACCCTTAGCAGCAGGATCATTCATCGTCTTGGTGAAAGCGATGACATGCCCCGTGTCGAGCCCGATGATCCCGACCTTGATCTCATCTTCTTCCGCAGAGGCGGTCGATAAAAAACCTCCGAAAAGGAGCGTGGCGGTGAGTAGAGGTAAAATGAAGTGCTTCATGGTGGCTCATAGTTGCACGAACCCTTCCGCCCTGTCACTGCGGAGTCGCGGCGCGATCCTGTCTCCCGGGGAGAGGCAACAGATTCGGAATGAAATGGAAAAAGACATCCGGGCAACGCGAGATTGGTGCTCCAGGGGAGCAAGCGAAGCGTCCAAAGCGTAGCGAAGTCAATTTGGTGTCGCGGTTAACCCTGCCAGGTTTGGAGTCCGGGAATGATGCGCGGCAGAATGGTGACGCGGCAATCAGCGGGGCTGATACACTTGAGTGATGATTCCCCTCTAATTTGCCAGCTCCACCCGAGTGTAGGGACTGGAGATGTACGACGGGTAGTTGCTGTCTCGATATTGGATCGTCTTCCGATGGTTGCTGAAGAGATCGATTCTGGACGCGTTAGGATCAATCTTGATCTCAGCGGTCCAGGCGCCCCTCTCAGCATCGTGAATCATTTCCATGGTATTCTCATCGGGAATTAGCTCCTTCAGGTAACGCGGACTTCCGTCGTTGCCGCGATCAGTGATCCACCAGAGGCGTCCCGTTTCTTCGGCGGAATCGGGGGTAAAGCGAACCGTTACCTTCAGGACACCATCGGCAATTTGAGTTTCGATCGCGGGAGGAACCAGAAGAGTCTCTGGCACATCATCCGGAAAGAAATGGCGAAGCAGCAGGGCGGCCTTGTTCTGCTGATCGCGTTCTGTCTCAGGGTGTCCTTTTTTGCGGTGTCCCGTATTGGCACCGAGATAGATGGGAATGTCAGGATGATGCACTCCGCCCCAGGCCATATCGTAGGCGACCATGTCGTGCGTGCCGGGGTGAAACAGAATCTCGACTCCTCGAGCGCGAAGGGCCTCAAGGTTTCGCGAAATGAAAACCTGATCAGAAATCTCGCTGGCGAAGGTTTGCAGTTCTTCCCAGGTATGACCGGCGTCCAGGGCGCGTTGATTGAAATTCGGGCCGTAGTGCCCGCCGGAGAATCCGCGTTGCTGCCCCCCGTCAGCGAGGTGCTGATCCCAGGCCTCCCGGTCGCAGAGCCGGAGTGGTGAATCCCATATCGGTGAGACCGTGGCATGGAGCGCCGTCATGCGTTCGTCGTGGAGAATTGCCATGGAGGGAGAGGCTCCGTTTTTAGACCCGCCTGACATCGCGACCTTGCCCTCTTCGAAGTGGTCCGCCTCGGCATATGCCGTCGTGATGGCCCGCATCAGCGTCGCAGGCCAGGCCCAATACTGGATTTTTTGCCGCGGATCCAGAGACCTCGCGAAGCGATCTTCTGAGGCCCGTCCCAGCTCAGCTTCGCCATAGGTGCCGGGCTCCTGTACGACAGTCATGACCAATCCCACTCCACCCTTGAGTAATTCGAGATCGAGCCCCCCGGGTCTCGTTTCGCGCTCCAGACTCTTAGGCGAATTCCCCCCGGTGAGATGGAAGCCTCGAGCCTTGCGATCAGCGGGAACGACCATCCGAACCGGCAGTCGGTAATCCTGTCCCGGCCAGATTTCGCCGACATGAATGGTGACCAGTTTTTGTCGGGTGTTGACAGGGCCGGGGACGAGATGCCAGTCCTGAAGAACTTCAATTTCGAGCGTAGATGGATCGCGAATCGCGTCCATGTCGAATACCTCCAATGCGTGACCGGGAGTAACCAAAACCTGCAACAGCCCGAGGAGACAGACTGGAAACAAAAGTGTCGCTCTGTTAATTGCGCTGCAGTGGTCTTTTGAATTCATGTCAGGAGGCAGCGCTGAGGCTGAGGGAACAAAAGTTTGGCACAGATTTATCGGAGTGCCATAGCCGTGTGAATGGGCCTGCTGCTGCACCGCCGTTCCGCCAGTCCCGGGAGATTTGACTGAAATAGTGCGGCAGGGTTCTCCCCTTTCCGTTGTAGGTAGGGTAAAGGTCAAAGAGACCCCTCATCCGGGAATCGTTCCTTCGGTTGTTTCTTCGGTATGAAGACGATCTGAAGTCCTATGCGCGGTCTCTGCTGCCGGCGCGGGATGCCGTGAGCGAGGTCATGCAGGAAGCCAGTGTCGTGATGTGGCGAAAGCTGGATCAACTGGACGGCGAATCAGGATTTCTTCCCTGGGCAAAGGTTACCGCCCGCTTCGAGGTCTTGAAAGCACGACAGACGTTTGCCCGGGATCGGCTTTGTTTCGGCGAGAAGGTGTTTGAGTTGCTCGCGGAAGACGATTTCTCGGATGACGGAGAAGCGATGGCCACGGAGCGCGAGGCTTTGAGCCACTGCCTCGGCAAGCTCGACCCCGCTCAACGTGAACCGATTCTTCTTCCGCATTGCGGGCGTGGCGCCGTGACTGATCTAGCTGCGAAGTCGAACCGCACCGTGAACAGCCTCTACAAAAAATCGAGCGGCTGCGTGAGAAACTGACGCAATGCATTGACCGAGAATTGGCCCGACCGGGAATGGAGGGAGAATTGTCATGAAAGCGGCGCTCACAGCTCTCCCGAATCTTGTGAAAAAATGAAACTTTTTCCGTCCTCAGGTGGTCTATTGATTACATGAAAAGATTCATCTTTCTTTCCTTTCTAATTCTTTCCCCGGCTACCGCACAGGATCGACCTGAAGATGCCGCCTTCCATCGCTATGATAAGGACGGCGACGAAGTCGTGACTCCGGAAGAACTCCCGAACGCGGCAATCCGTGCGAAATTTGATCAGGATGGCGATGGTGATGTCTCGCTGGCTGAGTATCGCAAGGCCATCGTTCCGCAGGAGATGGTGACGAAGGAGGAGATGGTGACGAAAGAAGAACTCGCGAAAATCACGAGCGGACCGGAGATTCTTAAGCCTGGCGATGTCGGGATCGGGAGAATGGTGGGCGATTTCTCCTTCACCGGATTGGACGGAGCGACGCACCAACTTTCCTCGGTTCGAGATCATAAGGCCATCGTTTTTGCCATGACCAGTGCGACCTGCCCTGTCAGCAAACGGCTCCTTTCTAGCCTCGCGGAGCTAAAGCCCCAACTTGCCGAGCAGGGCATCTCGCTCGTTCTCGTGAACTCCTATTCCAGTGAGACTGTCGAGCAGATCGAAGAGCAGCTACTCACGGCGGATCTCAATGCGATGTATGTTCACGACACGGATCGTTCGGTCGCCAAAGCACTTCAGGCGACGACGACCACGGAGGTCTTTTTGATCGACTCCCGCCAGACGCTGCTCTATCGCGGCGCGCTGAATGATCAATATGGAATCGACTACAGCGTCGATGAACCGAGGCAACGATTTCTCGAGGATGCTGTGAGCGCATTTTTGAACGGCAGCAGTTCGGCAATTGCCGCAACGGCAGCCCCGGGCTGCGAACTCGGCCTTGAAGAGCGAACCGGAGAACTGGTGGGAGAATCAATTACCTACCACCGCGATATTTCGCGTATTCTCCAGCACAACTGTGTGCGGTGCCACCATGATAAAGGAATCGCTCCTTTCGCGCTCGACGAAATTGACGAGATCAATGATCGATCACGAGTCATCGGGCGCGTCGTCAGCGAGGGCACGATGCCTCCGTGGTTTGCGGCTCCGGAAGAAGGACCCAGTCCATGGGAGAATGATCATTCGCTGTCAGGTCGGGAAAAGGAGACCTTGCTGGCCTGGCTCAATTCGCCCGACCAGCCGTTAGGCGATCCCGCCGATGCACCACTTCCATTACAGTTTCCCGACGAGTGGGAACTTGGCGAACCCGATTTAGTGGTCCCGCTGAGTCGATCCTACGACATCAAGGCCACAGGGTTCATGCCCTACCAGCGTGACGTCGTCGAGACGACCTTAACCGAAGATAAATGGGTTACCGGATATGAGATTCGTCCCTCCGAACGGGACGTGGTGCACCACGTAATTGTTCGAGTTTCTGCGAAGGGGGCGACTAAGAAGAGCCGGGGCGAGGCGGAGGGATACTGGGCGGCTTACGTCCCGGGAAATGGCGCAGTGCGCTATCCCGAAGGCTTTGCGCGAAAGTTCCCCGCCGGTGCCACGGTGCAATTTCAAATTCACTACACACCGAGTGGAAGAGCGAAAAAAGAGAGACTGAAAATGGGCCTTCACTTTGCCGATTCACCACCGAGTTATGAAGTGAGGACGCATGGTGTGGCGGATCGAAAACTCAATATTCCGCCAGGGGCGGCTCGCCACACCGAATCGACCACCTGGCGCGTGCCGTTCGACATTCCGGTGCTTGGATTCATGGCTCACTTGCACACGAGAGGGGCCGCTTTTTCCTATGAGCTAATCCATGTTGACGGCACTTCGGAGATGCTACTCGACATTCCGCGCTACGATTTCAATTGGCAACTTCGCTACGAATTGAAAGAGCCAAAGCTACTGCCTGCCGGTAGTTCCGTGAAGGTGACGGGCGTTTTTGATAACAGCGAGAACAACAAAGCCAATCCCGATCCCACCAAGACCGTGAAGTGGGGAGACCAGACGGTCGACGAGATGCTGATCGGTTACATCGAGTATTTTGTTCCGATCAAGTCTGACGCACCTGAGATCGTTTCCGCCGAATAGGTTTGGAGGGGGCAGCCCGGAGGCGAACTGTACCCTGGAATGACGCTAGAAATACACCGCCAGATATTGGAGTTCTTCTATGGCCGGGCTCACTAACCCAACCTGAAATATGATCGAAATCCGGAAATGAAGATACGCATCACATTGGTAATGATCGCTACGATCACTATGTGTTCCGCGCAGACCACCCCTACCCTGGTGAATCCACCAGCGGGCCGACTCGCAATCGTTGCCGACGGAAACTCGCCTGACCCGGACGACATCGGAGCCACCGCCGTCATCTTCGGTATTCTAAAAGGAGCCGGGCTAAATAATCGACTGGTCCACCTCTCTCTCTCATGTGATTTGGACCCTTTCAAAAATCCCGGAACTCAGACCATTGATGCTGCAAACGAAAAGCGGCGTCAGGATAAACTGCATCAACTCTGTGGTGATGGGATCACATTTTTTGGACCATTTGATAACCTCAAAGACTACTTCAACTGCCGCACCGAACAGGAAGCTGCCGTGAGCGATCTACGTCAGGCTATCAATGCTTCGACCGCAAGCGATCCGCTATGGATTATCGAAGCGGGAGAACCCGACATCATTGGCTATGCGCTTGAGGCCGCAACAGCATCAAAACGGCAATATGTTCACGTCGTATCACACCACCCTGCTAACGATAATAGCGGGGATTTTTACACCTGGCAGGAGATTCTCAATTTCGGTGTAACCGAACATCAAATCGGTGATCAAAATCCAGGGTTGAAAACTTCCATGCCTCCATGGAATTGGGCCCGAAAACATAGCAATCCGGGAATTGCATGGCTCTGGGACCAGCTCAAATATGCCGAACAGGATGGTGTCGTGGGATTCCAAACCAACAAATTCGACTGCTCCGACGCGGGAATGGTCTATTGGTGGATTACCGGGGCAACCAGGGGCGGAAATAAAAAATCCACACCTGCTGATATGCAGGAGATACTTCTTTACGATAGCCCGTGAAATTGATGATGGCTTGCAAATTCACCTCGAAGATCTCGACGAAAATGGATGGAACGATGTCATCGCCGCGGGGAAAAACGGGACCCACATTATTTGGAATCACAGTTGGGGGTAGCCAAACAGTCCTTGG
>Ga0222633_1000883_pt1 | contig 20649 bp, 11 predicted proteins | sample AntAcemetageno48_FD_179816 | JGI IMG/M metagenome (GOLD analysis project Ga0222633, IMG submission 179816) | Saline water microbial communities from Ace Lake, Antarctica - #48 | ecosystem: Environmental > Aquatic > Non-marine Saline and Alkaline > Saline | place: Antarctica: Ace Lake | collected...
CAGCATAGCGATTAGCAACATCAAAAAATCCAAGCTGGCTCATATTTTGTCCTCATAATCTCAACGTTGTGATATCGTGATTCTATCAGATCAATGAGTGGAGTGGGTATTTTTAGAGATGCCCATTGGAGCAAGGTTCCGGCGATTGGAAACGCACCGGCTTTGATGTTCGCATCTCTGATTCGCAATCCGATCAGATGCCGAACGGCTTTCGCCAACGTTTGGGTTTAGCACGCGCTTTATTAAAGCCCGCGTCCATCATGTTGTTTGATGAACCGGGTAACGGTCTCGACCCACAGGGCGATATGGCCCTTATCAAGGCGCTAAAGACGCTTCAGGGCTATCACACCATCTTCCTCGTATCGCACCGGCCAAGCCATCTGAAATTGGCAGATCGGGTGATTTACATCGAAAATGGTGCCATTAAAGCCATGGGGCCATTTGAAAACGACAACGTTAAACAAGTGGTGATGGCTGGATTGGGCTAAGGCCCAACGTCCAACACTGACGCCATAAATATGACCAAAGGAACGAAGGTTATGTCAGAGTCAGAAACAACCGCTGTCGTTAAGGGCAATCGCCGCAAGCGCCTGCTGTCAGAGGCCATTCAGTTGGATGAAGAAGTTGTTCCCGCATTCGTCCGCCCGGCCTTGGTCGGATTGGCGCTTCTGATTGTCTTGTTCATTGGCTGGTCCGCTATTGTTGACATCAACGAAGTGGCGATCGCCCAGGGCGAGGTTGTGCCGTCTAGCTCTATTCAAGTGGTTGAGCATCTTGAAGGGGGTATTATTGGCGAGGTTATGGTGGGCGAAGGCGACATGGTCGAAAAAGGCCAAGCCGTTGTTCGTATCAAAGCGGGCGGGGTTGAGGCCGAAATCAACCAACTCGTGGCCCGCCTGACGGCTTTACGGCTGCGAGGCGAACGTCTCACAGCCTTGGTTGACACCCGCGAACCTAATTTCGATGTGGTCGGCGCAGCCTACCCAGAATTAGTGGCGGACCAATGGCGCATTCTGCAAGATCAAATTGAGAGCAGGCGGACAGGCCGTGCCGTCATCCAGGCCCAGCTGGAACAGCGCCGCCGCGAACTGGCACAACTGCGCGAAGGCCTACGCACGGCCCAGCAACAGGTGGTTATAACCTCTGAGTTGCTGACAATGCGACAAAAGATGGTCGATAAAAAACTGATCGCCCGGACGGAATTTTTAGAAACCAAGCGCGCCAAGCTGACCGCCGACGGCGAAGTCGCCCGGCTGGTTGATGAAATTAAAGTCTTTCAAACGGCGATTCACGAAGCTGGAGAAAGACTCGCTGACTTTGATGCCAATCTGCGCGGGGCGTCAACGGCGGAAATGGGTGAAGTTTCTGCTGAAATCGCCGAAGTCCGCAATTCGATTGCACGGGTTCAAGATCGCCAGACCCGACTGGATGTTTTGGCCCCTGTTGCCGGATTGGTTCAAGGTCTAGAAGCCAAAAGCATTGGTCAGGTGATTGAACCGGGCGGCCTGTTGATGCGGATCGTGCCGGTTGGTGGCGACCTGCAAGCCGAGGTTCGGATCGCAACCAAAGACATCGGCCACGTTCATGAAGGCCAAGACGTAAAGGTCAAGGTTAGTTCTTACGAATACACCCGCTTTGGTGCCGTACCCGGCTTACTGCATCGGATTGCGGCAACCTCGACGCTCGATGAACAGACCAACGACCCCTACTTCAAAGGCTGGGTTAGCCTCAGCCAGAGCTACGTCGGCTCCGAAGCTGGAAAGTATTTGGTCGTGCCCGGTATGAGCGTTCAGGCCGACATTCAAACGGGCGAAAAGACGTTGTTAGATTATCTTTTGAAACCTCTGACAGACGCTATGAACCGCGCCTTCCAAGAACGCTGATCACCCGCCGCTATCACACGCTATTACATAACGAAACCCTAGCAACCTGACGAGACTCTATTATGGCCACACACCAACCAAAAAATATCCAACCGTTGGCCAATGCCACCGCACGGGAGTCTAAAATTATGCCGTCATCCACCCAAAGTGAAAGCAAGCACCACGCACCAAAGCAAGCGGGTGCTCGAATCCCTTCGGCCGTTTTAGCACGCCTACAGGTCATGTTCACATCGGGCGCTTCTTTGGAAGAAGTCTGCGAAGCACTTGAGATTGATACCGCGATTGCCCGGGATGCGGCGGATGCACCCATTGCGACCAAGCCGATCAACCCACCGCGCCTTTCCGACAAAAAGCTGGATGCTCTGACATCGTTGTCAGCCGCTCTTCGCCATCAAGTTGCCGCTCTTATCCAAACAAGCGAGGCAGATGGCGCCGATTATGCGCATGTCGTTGGCCCCATCACGGCGACGGCTCATGCCTTGGCGCTTGAAATTGATGATCTGCGCCATGACAACGCCGAAAAGCAACAAAAGACAACGATGGATGCGAAAGCGCGTATTGCGCGTCAACGGTCTGGACCCGTTGCCAATGACGATAGTGACACTGCCAAAGACATGACGCCCGTTTCAGATTTGCACCGCCTCAAGGCTGTGTCTGCCCAGCGCGGACCAAACGCAAAGATCAAGGTGCCTGGCATTGGCAGTGGGGCACCGTTCGGGCAAACAAAACGCGAGTCAGACGCTATGGTGTTTGAAGACGCCGCACGCAATGCCTCAAATACAACAATCCCAAGAGTAAACCCGCTGGCGGATGTTCTTGCCCGGGCGCGTTCAAGCAAGATTCAAAACCAACAAACGGCGCAAACGCCAAAAGCAACAATCAAAGCTGCAACGAAGAAGCCAAATGTTAACGTTGCCAAAGATGCCGTTTCTGACGCTGCATCGTCACCCAAGGCAATGATCCCCCCTGCGATCCCCCCTGCGATCCCCCCTGCGATCCCAACGCCGATCATCAAAAAAGCATCAACCCCAACCAAGTCTGAAGCTTTTGATAACATCGCGTCTCAACCCATTGTTCGCCTTGCTTCAAAACCAGGCTCTGCCCTATCGCGCGCGCCTCAACCGTCTGCTCCACGTCACCAAGTACGCACGCCACAGATTGCGCCGGTCAATTCCGGCGTTGCTCCTGCCAATCAGTTCCTTGCGCGCCCTGCTTCTGTGCCACAGACAAAAATACGGCCGCAGCCGATTAAGCGGTTTGAGCCGTCACAGTCTGGCCAACCGACACCCTCGTCTCAACCTTCTGATGGCTCCCAAACCAAGCAACGACCGTCTGCTAGCTCTTCGCCGTCAGCACCAACTGGGCCATCGACGCCAGCCAATAAACCAGAGCGGGCACCGTATCTGAAAACCCGGTCGGTTGATGCCGTGCGCCTAAAACAAAAGGCCAATCCATTCCGCGATAAAATGTCTGCCGCGATGACTCAGATAAATAGCATTTCAAAAGATGATGAGGCCTTCGACGATGAGGCGTTCTCTGATCTGCGCTGATATCGCGCGCGTTTATGCTTTGGCTCTGGCTGAGAGAATGCAGATCATCGTCTGTGACGCGGATAGATAATGATGGCCGCTGTGGAATCTAAAAACACTGAAATGAAAGGCGTGCCGGACCTATCCCCGCGCCAGCGACAGATTCTATCATTGTTGCGCGCAGGTTCATCCAATAAGGATATCTCTGCGTCTCTTAACATCGGAATTGGCACGGTTAAGCAACATCTTGTGGTGTTATTTCGCAAACTTGGCGTCACCAGCCGAACCGCAGCGGTCTCAAAAAGCATCGACATGGATGTGATGATCAAAGGCCCGGATAGCATTTCAGTTGATGCGTTCTCAGCGGCAGAGACCACACTAGAACGCCGCCCGGTCGCGGTTGTTAGTTTGCGTGTTGAAGTACGTTCTGGCGCGCCATCAGCTGATGGCGTTGACGATACAGCCATTCGCCAACAGATTCACCAAACCTTTTCTGATGTGGGGTTTGAGTTCGGTGCCGTTTACTTCACCCACGCTGATGGTCGCTGCGATCTTATCTTTGGTGTTCGTCAGGCGCGTCGGCATGATGGCTTGCGGGCGGTGCGCGCCGCTTTTTCCGTTCATGAACGCCTGACCAGAGGTCACGGCGGCGACGTCATGACCAAGGGCGCTGTTGCATGTGGCACCGTTATCGCCAGCACCACACCGACGGGCGACTGGAGTGGTGAAGTATTGGCCGGGATCGTTATTACGAATGCGCAAACGCTTGCCCAAACAGCTCCCGCCAACACGCTGCTGATTGATGGTACAGCCCGTGGCATGATTGATTACCTGGAATTGGGTCTTGAGCAAGGCGTCCCTCAACACGTTTCCATCAATGATTCAGTAACCTGGCAGCAGCACCCACAACCCGCACCCAATCCCTTATTTGGGCGCACCCATGAGCACGAAATTTTGCGATCTCGTTTGTACAAACTGCGGGGTGGCGCACAGGGTATCCTTCGCATTATTGGCGAAACGGGTATGGGGAAAACGGCCCTTATCAGCGCGTTCTGTGATTTTGCATCGCGGGAGTCTATGCCAGTAACCGACCGGCTCACGGTTGCGATTCCAGACAGTCAGCCCCGAGACAACGCCCTTGGTAAGTTTGAAGCCGTTGGCGAAGGTGGTGTCCTGCTCTCCGTATCCGACGTTGCCGCGCGATTACGGAAATATCGACCAGACGCTCCTCATATCATTGTCATCGATGATGCACATCTTCTCAATACCGAGGTCACGGTCCAGTTATCAGAAATACTGCAAGCCTATCAGACTCAAAAAGTCTTGTTCGTGCTGGCGCATCGCGGCCCGGACCCCCTGAAGGAAACTCCCTTTGCCGGATCAGAATCCGTCCGGCTAACACGCCTTAAGCGCGACGATGCCTATTCATTAGCAACAGCCCGATCCGGCCCCGATGCACCGTTTCTAAGTTGGGCCGTTGCCATGGCCGCAGGTGTGCCGGGTTTCATTACACAAATCTGCGATTATCTGAAGCTGGTGCGCCCCGGTGGGTCGCCTGACCTCACTTTAATGCCGCCGTTAACTCTTTTTTCGATGATAGCTGAGAGACTAGAGGGCCTCGGACTGGACCGTCAGGTTCTGCATATTCTCGTGCGCAATGGAACACCCTGCGTCCGAAAGAAACTGTTGGCGGAATGGACAGGATCAGAAGATGCGGTAGAGGCAGTTTCACGGATGACCAAAGTGGGCGTCATTGAAATAGACGACGCCGACGGCATTTCATTTCGCCATCCTCTTGTCGGTTGGGTGGCCCAGCACATGAGCGTCAGCGGCGGCGCAAAACCAGAAAGACCTGAACCATGACGCGCACCTACTCCCGCACCCGCGTTGCACTTTCTGCCGTTGCCGCAGTTCTGCTGGCCAGCGGATGCCTCAACATGCAAAAGCGTGATCATTACGACATTCCCAAGGTCGAGCTGCCCGACCGCTATCGTCACCTAGATGCAGACCAGGCCACGCTGGCGCAAGAAACCGAAGCGGCACCTAAGTCTGTTCCACAATCCATTTCAAAATGGTGGCAGCACTTTGAGAATGAAGAGCTGAACCAGTTGGTTGAAGATGCTTTTGCACACAACTATGAACTTCGTGCCGCCATTCATCGCATCTCGCAGGCAGCCGCCCTGCTGGGTATTGCAGAGGCCGGAGAGTGGCCAGAAATATCAGGAACCTTCGATACAGAGATCGAGGCACCCGATCAGGGCATCGGCAATAACACAAACCCAAACATACAATCGCAACGGCTTATTCAGATTGGTGTCGAAGCGAATTACGAAGTTGACCTTTGGGGCAAAAACCGCGCAGCAACCGAAGCCGCCGTCGAACGCGCATGGTCTAGCATCTTTGCCCGTGAAACCGTCGCCCTGACATTGACCGGTGATCTGGTTCAGCGGTTCATGGAATACCTCTCCATCCAAGATCGTATCCGCGTTGCCCGAGACCAAGAAGCTCTCTTGAATAATCTGCTCCAAGCGGTAATCGACCGCATGGAGGGCGGCGAAGCAACAATCTTGCAAGTCGCCCAGCAAAATGCCGCCGTGGCAGCGAGCCGCGCCGTCATACCCATCCTCAAACTACAGCGCGACCAAGCCCTGAATGCCATCGCCTTGCTGGTCGGTAAGGCTCCCTCTGAAATCAACATCAAAAGTAGCAGTCTTTCTGAAATCACCTTCCCAACCATCAATCCCGGTTTGCCATCACGCTTGTTGATGCGTCGCCCAGATTTGCGCCAAGCAGAAGCAGAGCTGATTGCCGCAGATGCTGATATCGACGCGGCGCGGGCTGAACTGTTCCCAACACTCGATCTGACAGCCGGTATTGGGTATGGCGCGCGAACGTTCAGCAGCTTGCTATCGCCAACTTCCTTGTTCTGGAATTTGGGCCAAACGCTGACGCAAATCATCTTTGATCGTCGCAGCCGTATTTCGCAGGTTCATTTCAATCAGGCCCGCCAGCTCGAATTGGTTCAAAACTACATGCAGGCGCTTTATCTGGCGATGCGCGAAACCGAAGATGCCTTGGTTGGCATCAAATTCTTAAGCGAACGCAGATTGCGCCAATTGGAAGCCGTTCAGGCTGCCCAGGAAGCCTTTGATTTATCCGTAGAATCGTATGACATCGGGGCTGTCGACTATCTAACCCTGTTGGACACAGAGCGCACCTTACGGAACAACGAAGACGAATTTCATCAGGTGGAATTCCAACGATATGTTGCGTCGCTTGATCTGTTTCGCGCAATCGCTGGCACAATGGAGTCAGATTTTGTGATAAAAACGGGCATCCGAACGCCACCGCCATCGATTCCAGAATTTGACTCGGATGGTAAGTCTACTCAATTTGTCAGCGGTGTTCGATCAACCAATACCGAAGATAATATCTACGCCTTTTACCTTGATGAGCCGGCAATTGACCCAACGCGCGCGCTGGTTCCTCATCTACACGAAGTGGGATACTGGATTCATCTTGGCTCGATATGGAGTGAGCGCGCCCTGGACCGCCATTGGCGACGCTTAAAACTGACGTTCCCGGAACTACTGGAGAATAGAGAAGCCGTGATTGATCGGGAACCGCACCCAAACGAACGTGGAACCTGGGCCAGTATGATGCTAGGCCCGTTTGAGGTCAGCGGTGAAGCAAAAGACCTGTGCACGGCGTTTCGGTCTAAAGGTTATGGGTGTGAAATACTGCATCGCGCCAAATGACGAACCTATGCAAACCAGACGGACGACGCCCATGATCCGATTATGCCGCATTGCTCGCTGTGGCCTCGCCCTTGCGCTGCTATGGCTTGGCAGTCTGGTGCCCGCCTTCGCGGGTGATCCGGCGACGGGCGGACCGGAGACGTGGCGAAACCTGCCATGGCACCTAGCGGATGTTCATCACAGCATGCCACCCGTGGGGTCGGTCAATTCAATTGAAGTCACCATCGATATCGAAGGCCGCATTGAACCGGCAGATAACGTCTACATTAGTGCCATGTGGGGCACTTTAAACGGCGAAGGTTTTTACTTTGGATTTTTGTCCAACCTGTATGATTACAAGACCAGAAAGGGCGTTGGGCGTGGCGTTCTTTTTTCGAGGTGGGGCAAGGGAACACTCGAAGAAATTCGCCCGGCACCAGGCGGATTTGCCTACATCGGTGAAGCCGCAACCTCTGGTGAAGGTGATTTTGCCAGTGTGCGCCATGCCTTTGATTGGCAACCAGGCCGCTATACATTTGCCATGCGGACCCGCAAAAAAGCGATAAGCGATCCAGAGAACACCACCTGGGTTGATCTGCTTTTGTACACCCATGCCACCCAGACATGGCATGATATGGGCGGCCTTCGGTTTCCCGCGCGAACCCTAAAACTGGGTCGGGTCTTGGTCAGTTTTGTCGAGATTTATAAAGATCGTGAAAAAAAGATTAGAGATTTTCCAATAGCCCTGCCAAATGCCACCGTGACGCTTGACCTACCCATTGTGAATCGGCGAACTGAACCCATCAGTTCCAAACTCATTTACGCAACAGATGTTCCCATTATTGTTGAGGCAACCGAATCATATGGCGTGACACGGGTTACGTTCGACAATGCAGCATACAGTCGCAAACGCGGATTAGCGACGCCGCAAACGGTGCCCGCTCAATAAACCCAATGAAACCCAGAACGGGCTGAAATAAGGACATCAATAACCATGGAGATCCTGGCGGTCTTCAACGCAAAAGGTGGGGTCGGCAAAACCACAACAGCCGTCAACCTATCGGCTTGCCTGGCTGCCACGGGTTTACGCGTCGTCATGATTGATCTTGATTCTCAGGGCAACGCGACCAGCAACATCGGTTTACCCTCCCCGCCAGAGAGCGGCACCTATGATGTCATTAGTCAGCGGATCAGTATTCAAGATGCCTTGGCAAAAACGTTTATGGATGGTCTTTCTGTGATTGGAGCAACCCGCACCTTGGCGGCTTCCGATTTAGACCTTGCCGTAGGCAAACGCGACAATGCCATCATTCGGGCCGCCGCTGAACCGATCAAGGATCAAGTGGACGTTCTTGTCCTGGATTGCCCACCCACGTTTGGAACGATGACAACCAACGCCCTTTTGTCAGCAGATGCCGTGCTGATTCCATCACAACCCAATCCATTTGCCCATGACGGATTGCTTCGAACCTGGACGGTTTTGAAACAGGTTCGAACAAAGCTAAACCGAGACCTGAAAATACTCGGCATTCTCCCCACTTTCGTTTCAGACATTGGTCAAGCTGCCGGAGAATCGGACCATGCGGTCCTAGACGCCATGACCGCAGAGTTTGGCGACATGGTTCATCCGACCGGCATTCCTAACGACCCGGCTCTTTTTGCCAGGGCGACAGCCGACGGCCTACCCGCCGTTGTTCTGCAACCAGACGCACCAGCGGCGCTGGCCTATCTTACCCTTGCCCTGCAAATGACGGGGGCTGGCGTGACCCAAGAAGCCGGAGAAGCACCGCGTTTATTGGCACGCCTTGCAGGCGCACCCGCACCAACAGACGCGCAGATTGATGGTGCAATCAAGACGCTGGGCCGATGGCGAACGAAAGCAATGGCAGACGGTCGGATCGGCTCCCAAACACACGTACCCGCCGTTGACCATGAAGCCATTGACCGCCAGATAGCGGTTGAACGCGAACGGGCTATGAAAGGCATCGAGCCCGATGAGGCGAACCAGACATCGGGTATTAGCCGCACAACACTAATCGTTAGTTTGCTTGGCACCACTTTGTTGGTTGGGGCCATTACCTTTGCTGTCGGTTGGGATTTGGCGGGTGGCTCATGGCTGCCAAGAAACTAAGGGTGTGAGGGCGTGGTTTTGATGACGGTTGTTGGTGACAATGGCTGAACCAGCAGACACAACCGTTGTTCCGTCGCACCGCAGACCCAGAGTCTTAGCCGTTGCGCATCAAAAAGGCGGCACCGGAAAAACCACAATTGTTTGCAATCTTGCGGCCGTGATTGCAGACCTGGACCCAACACTTCAAACCGTGATTATCGATTTGGATTCTCAAGGGTCTGCCACCTTACAGATGACTGGCCAATCCCACGCCGATGTCGGGTCTTATGATTATGTGATCGCTGGCAAGATGCCAAAGGGCTTCATCCGCCGAACACATTTAGAGCCCTGCCTGATTATACCGGCGACGCGCCGCCTGACGCTTTCAGATATGGATATGGTCGCAAAGGGCCTATCCTACCCAGAACTAGGCCGCCGCTTACGTGATAACATGCGATCCGTTGATCTCATCATTTTAGACTGTCCCGCTGGCTTTGGTGCCATTTCCACGATGGCCATGGCCATCGCCGATGTTGTTTTGATGCCCACGCAACCGGCCTTCTTCGCCGTCAAGAGCCTGCGCCAAACGCTGCGTCACATGGAACAACTGCGTCGCAATGCCCACGAAAAATGCGCTGTCATTCTTTCCATGTATGAACCGGACAGTCGGGTTCACCAAACCATCGCTGATCATATCCATTCAGAGTTTGCGGATATGGTTATCCCAACAAGAATCCCCATCGACCCCGCCGCTGAAGAAGCTGCCGCCGCCAATACCTTGGTTGTCGAAACCTCACCAAAGGCACCCTCTTCGCAAGCCTTCCGGACCATGGCGGTGCATATTCTACGCCGGGTTGGGATCGAACCAAAATTTTTGGCAGCACCAGGCCAGACACTGCCTGATGTCAGCCCACCCCCAGAACCCAGGCCGTCAAAACCAGAAACAACCGAGGCAGAGGCCCCTCCGCCACAGCCGATTCCAACGCCGCTGCCACCGATTCCACCACCGCCAAGTATGACGCAGCAAAAACTGGAACTTCCGGCGATGCCCGGTGAGGCTGTACAAGGAACGCCTAACCAAGCAACACCAAGGACGGAATCGGTCATAGAGGCCATTCCAGACGGCCTTCACCCAAAGCCAGACATGGATCGACTGACGGACACAACGCCGGTTTCCGCCGCGCCTAAACAACAGTCCAAAAGACGCACGTGGAAGCATCTCTTGGTGGGGTTATGTACAGCAATCGGAATCGCTGCCGCCGTCCTGCTCGGGCTTACCGCTGATGACACTGAGGAATTGATGATCGCTATTTCAGTTGCTGTGGTGGTGGTCATCCCATTCTTAGGGTATCTGTTCTATGTTCTGAAACGAGCATGAGCTGTGTTGAAATCAACGCTTAAAAAACCAACGTCCGCTGCCTTGGCCAACCCGGCCCGCGAGCAACTCGATACCGAAGCGCCTGACATTGGGGCTAGAGCCCTGGCGTTGCGCGGCGATGTCGCTCTCGCCCTTATTGCCGTGCGACGCGAATCTCTGAAAGGCCCGCAAACGGCTCGATCAGCATGGGATCATGGTACCATCTTGATTGATGCTGGCATTTTGGCGATGGTTGGGTTTGTACCCGAACAAATTGGAACACCGCCGCCCGGCACCCGACGGTTTATGTCCGCCGACCGGGGAATCGAACGCGGAAAACGGCTGATTGAAGGCGGTCTTCGTCAGCTGCATAAAGCGCTTGAGCTTGGCGCACCTGCGGCCGTTCGCACAGATGCAGGGCGCGCTCTTCTTGCTTTGGGGCGAAGAGACGACGCTAAAACACTCTTAGAGGATGCCGTTAAACGCTCACCAGCGGACCCAGAAAATAGAACGGTCCTGGCCACCGTTCTGGAACGCTTGGGTCATTTCAGTGATGCAGAGGTTCATCGCAAAACAGCCGATGCCCTGTGGTCCGTGACCGACGACCAAGCACGTGATTCGCTTTCAGATGAGGCGATTGAAACGCTCATCGCGATCGCCGAAACCTTGCTGAAGCAAGGACACCCAGAAGACGCCGACGTTTTGCTCGGCCCCATGGCCAAACGCTCTGAACCCAACGCCCCCCTGTTGGCCATTCGCGCCCGCACAGCCCTAAATCGCGGCAATCCCAAACAAGCCCGCCCGCTGTTGCTACAGGCCCTCATCTTATCGACCGATCCGCAGTCTTTGCGACCCCTGCTTTCTCGTGTTGCGGGTTCCGGCATCTGCCCAGACGGCGAGATGGATGTGGTATCTGCCTGGTTAGATCAGCCAAACGGCTCTGGCCCGCTCATGGCTTTCGCCCGTCACACCGCAGACAGGCGCATGTGGCTTCTGACCACGCAAATTCTAAAACATTTACTGGATCAATACCCAGACCATGTTGCTGCATGGCAGTTGCTAGCCCACGCAACCCTCCATACAGAGGGGAAAAAGATCGCGTTAGACATAGCAGAAAAGGCTGTTTCTTTAGCGTCCGATGATCCTGACGTCTTACTGGTTCATGCCAAGTTCCTAGAACAGGTTGGTGATCACGAAGCCTCTTTATCAACGTTGCAGCGCGCCGCCGATCAGGGCGCCGAAGCCCAAGAGTTATCGCTCGGCTTAGCAGAACGGGCACTGGCCAATGGCAAGCATCCTGAAGCCATTCGCATTCTGGGCCGCATTCTGGTTGATACGCCGGACGACACAAAGGCGCTGCGTCTCTATGTCACAGCATTGTTGGAAACGCATCGGGATGCCGACGCAGTTGTTTGGGCGCGACGACTTGTTGATTCCGATGGAGAAACGCCAATAGACCGGCAGACGCTCAGCACTGCTTTATTGCGCCGGGGTCGATGGCAAGAAGCCGTCAAATATCGCTCGATCTCATCCGCTCCCACATCCGTGCAAGCGCCTATCTGGGACGGGGCAGGACGAGGGAAGCAGGACCTCTGCCTCTTCCACCGGGGAACTGATCCAATGGAGCGTTCTATCTTGGGTTTGGCGCTGGCCCGCAGATTGGCAACTCAAGACACAAAATTAACGAGTGTCATTCCCGAAGGTCTAGAGGATATAAAACCGCTGCTGTCCGACCATATGGCCCTGCTAACATTCGGCCGCCGTGAGACCCGAAAGATCTTCAAAACTAAACGGTTCACGGGTGCTTATCCGTTAGCGGACATTATGCTGGCCTCTGCCGTGCGAGGCGGCCCGATTGATGGGTTTTTGATCGGCACAGACCCAAAAGCGTCTGTCGGTATCGATGTTTACGTTGTCCGGGGTAAGAACAACCAGACGCAATGGCCACCTTTGGGCGATATGACGAAAGCCTTAAAACCCGCCGATGGTGCCGTTCGGGTCATCAATGCGAATGATGTTGCAAGAACCATAACGACACTGAAAAAAGCCACCTTTGTTATCACCAATGACCCCGTAACGGCCATCATCGCCGTTGGAATGGGGATACCTTCTGCTGTTATTGAAGACACCCCATTGGGGTGGTGGTGGTCTGCCAATGGCGACCGTAGCCCCTGGTCAAAACAACAGACTCTCATACGAAAAGGAACGTGGACATCGCCGAATCGGCTGCTAAACAAGATTGATGCGGCGGTGAAAGCAGGGGGTGTGCCGCGCGGTTTTGGTGGAAGGCCAACCTCATCACTCGGCAAGCGTGCCCTTGACGATGCGCTGGATCGCTTTCGGTTTGCGTGGGGGCAGATCAGCAACCAAGCACCGCTATCTTGTGAAATGTTAGAGGGTGGCACCCGCAATCAGATCGTCAAAGTCACCGCACCCATTGGGACCCGCGTTTTGCGCCCAGGTCGGTTTCCAGCCCCCCGCATTGGTTTCTTTGCAAAGGAAATGTCAAATATGTCCATTGCTGCTAAGGCGGGGATCGCGCCTAAGATCTTTGCGAGCAATCCAGCCGATGGTGCATTTGTCATTGATTTTGTCGAGGGCGAGGTGATGCGTTCGGCGACACTGCGGCAGGAAAACAATGCCATTGAAGCCGGTAAAGTGCTTCGACGTCTCCATCGGCTGCAAGGCTTTCGCGGCGAGTACAATATTTTTGAGAAAACGGCACGTGAGATTACAACCGTTCTAGATGACAACCCTGATGCCTTGGTATTAGAAGAAGAATCACTCGCCCTTATTCATCGCGCCGCAGATTTATTGATCGCCAATGATGTGCCACCAACAGCAACCCATAACGATCCGCTAACGCGTAATTTCATCCGCCTTGACGATCGCATGATCATGATTGATTGGGAATGCTCTGCTCTGGCCGACCCCCATTGGGAAGTGGCCGCGATGGCCGCACAAGCGGGTGTCCGAGACGAGGCCCGCCGAGCGTTCATTACCGCGTACTTTGGGCGAGCAGGCCATCCAGCGTTATGCCGCATTTGGCTGTTTGAGGCAGTTTGTCATTTCTATTGGTGGATTGAAGCCAAAGCATCGTTGTTAAAGAGTGGTCGCGCTAAAGATGAAAAAGATGTCGCTTCCTGGTGGCGGCGGTTCCGTCGAACAGTCGATGATCCTGACTTTTCTGAAGCCATGCGCCGAGCGCGGTCTTATCGATACTCCCCATCCGATGACGTCTAAGCTGTGTTTTTTAGAGTCCAAACACCCAAGCTTTTCGATGAATCTTTCAAATTTTCCGAAAGCAGATGAATTGGTTGCCCCATATTGAAGGGTGCCGCGCTTAGGTTGATGGGGCGCCACTCTCCAGCCGCGATATCGGTGTTATCTGGGGTCGAAAACGACGTCGCAATCAGGTACTGCGAGCCGCTCCGGCGAAACAGATCAATGGCAGCAAGGACCTCGTCGTTTGTTAAGTGCGTCAAGCAATCTCGGCACAGAATCGCATCGGCTTGGGCCACCGGTTCAGTGACGATATCTGCGCATTTAAAAAAGAATCCTGACAAATTAACATGCCGACCCGCCGCCGTTGCAATCACGCCTTGGACGATGTCATATCCCAAATACAATTGCAGTTGCGCCGCAATCTGCTGCTGCCAGTTAACATCGCCACAGCCCGCATCTGCCAAGACGCGCACGTTTAAATCGCGGAACAGGCGCAATAAATGTGACCGTATATGGTCGGTACGTGCCAGCGTTGCGCCGTCACCACTGCGGGTCTCAGGCGAGCCCCAACCATTGCTATCAAAGATTTTCGTAAAGACATCGCGGCGGTGCGCCTTTGCGGCTTTGATATCATTACTATCAAGGGCGCGGGCATCGGCGCCATTGATCTGACGTTGAGAAAATGAGACGCCACTGAAGGCCTCATAGTCTGACAATGTTCGCGTTAACCCCAACCCAAATTGGTCTAAGTCTTCGAGCACCTCAGCGTCGTTACTGGCCTCCACCCCTAACAAGTGGCGGACACGCGCAACCGATTTCATGTTAAGGGTGTTCCAATCCGCCTTATCATGCCAATGACGCACGCGACCTGGGCGCTTTGTGTAATCATGATAAGCGATAACCGCATTTGGCTCGTACAGATCCCAGCCATGGGTCCACAGCCTCACGGCAAGGGTAATTTCTTCACCCTGAAAATACAGCTTTGGATCATAGGGTACATCTTTGTTGATATCCGAAGGTCCAAACAACATGCCGGCCGCAATGAAGGCCGTCTGCTTTGGGATTGCCGGAGCATCCTTCAACTCTTTTGCCGTCGAGTTGAACATCAAAACGCCGAATTCACTAAAGTGCTTCGGCTTAATGGTAACAACTTTATCAGGGGCCAACGCATTAGGCGGCTCATAGGAAATTGGATACGATGACAGAACCGCGCGCTCAGACGGGCACGACGCCAGCATGTCCAAAACGATTGTGTCCCAACCGGGTTTGAACCGCATATGGCTATCGATTTGGAACGTGTAGTCCTCGCCGTTCCACAATTTTTGTGAATGAGCCCGCGCCCAACAAACGCCCATGCTTTCCTTGGCGTGAAATTCCTGAACGCGCACCTGATTGGGTCGCGTTTCAATCAGAAAACAGTCATCATCCGCACCGGGCACAAACTGCCAACAGATGCCAGCAAACACGCGGTCGGGATTATCAGCCTTTTCGAACAGGTCCCGAACCGTGTGTTGGCATTCCGTATCGCGATAACTGGCGATATTTACAAAGATGGTGGCGTTGGAATCCGCCATACGTGCTGTCCCCTTGAAAAACGAATCGGGGATAACTTACCAGCCAACCTCGTCGTTGTCGTCGAACTCTGCGTCGGCTTCTTCAGTGGTGATGCCTTCGCCCTGATCTTCATCACGTTCATCACCTTGTGGCGGTGTATCGCGATCAATATCGCGGGTCCAGCCCGCTTCATCAAGAGCCAGACCTTCGCCGTCGCCAAAGCCACCCGTCTCGACCATATCAGTCCATTTCTGAGCTTCGCCATCGTCAACCATCAGGTCGCTTTCAAGCGCCGAGAACAAGAATAAGTCATTCTGGCCATCGGAAACAAAGGTCTGGAAGGCATCTGGCACAACCGTATCAATCACACCGTCGCCACGAACTTGATCCACACCATCCGTGAACAAGTCCGTAACCTGTTCTGGGCTGAGTTGTTGATCGAAGATCGCAATCTCATCCATACGTCCATCAAAGAATTCGCGAAGATTGTTCGCGACATCATCCCCGCTGTGGGTTTGACCCGCACCGAAGGTCCACGGGTTGTCATTACCATCTAGTGTCCATGTGCTATCTGGGTCAGAGGCAACCTGTTCGCCGTTCAGGTACAAGTGAACCCCTTCAGAACCCCATGTCACGGTAACTTGGCTCCATTCGCCAGCATCAACCTCGCCACCTTTTAGATGGAAGCTGTCATCCGTGTCTTGAATGCGCAGTTGTAGCTCATCCTTATCTAACCGCAGATTGAAGTGGCCGCCATCATCGTTGTTGGACGAGTCAGACGACGCCAAAGTTTGTTTGCCATCGGTGTCATCCGGGTTGATCCACATCGTCAACGCGCCTTCTGATGGCTTGTTCGATGTATCATTGGCCACTTCCAGATAGTCATTATTGCCATCAAGAGTGAGACCGGCATCATCATGGCCATTTTCGGTGATATCGGCACCATGCTGGAGATCGCCGTCCATGTCGCCGATAGCAGCCGCTGCGGCGTTATTCGCACCGCCTTGACCATCAAAGTCGAACAACATGGCCGGATCAATAAACGGATCACTGGAAGCCGGCACCAGATCAACGGTCACATTGGCTAAATCAACCGGCCCTGCATCGGTGACTAACAAGATGTCATCGAAGCGCACTTCCATCTGTTCATTGTGGTACGTCTTCTTGTTCAAGAAGCCACCAAAGGTCAGCTCATGCTCGCCCGGTTCTAGGTTCGTGACATCGATCTCGACCGTCCGCCAGCCGCTGTCGAAGTCAGAACCACCATTGCCGTCGCCTGCTTGATGCAAAATGGCCCCTGAGCCATCCGTATCGAGCAGCGTGTCATTCAAGGATACCAGTACTTCGCCGTACTCATCGGCTTCGAACTCAGATTCCATTTGCATACGATAGCTGAATGACAAAGTACCAGACGTGGCAGCATCCACCGTAAAGGTCTTGGTGAAGCCACCTGACATGCCATCTTCGACATCGTCATCATTGCCGCCACCGATATGCACCTTCAACGATTGGCTATCAACAGCGCCCCAGGCCAGATCATCATGATCGGTGCCGAAAGCACCATCTTCGTATTGGAAGCCATCTGGTCCGTGACCAAAATCAGAGTCGATCAGGGTTTCACTGGCACCGCCATCAGCATCCATCACCGCAATGTTCAATTGAACACCAACTGACTGGCCATCGGGTACACTCAAGACCAAGTCTTGAAGATCATCTGGCTGGATGGTCCACGTGCCGTCACCGTTATCCGTTCCGGCAGAGAATTCAGCGCCTTCTGGCACACCCGAGATCACCACTTCAGTACCCACAACAGCTGCATCCATGATGTTTTCAGGAATACCAACAATCAGGGCTTTGGCAGTTACGGGTGGTTCCGTCACCGGTGGTGTGTCTTCATGGTCATCCATGACCTTTACCAATACGACCTTTTCTTCGGTTGGCAGGTGTTCGGCATCGAACCAGCCTTGGCGATCTGCATCCCAATCATCAAGAAAACCGTTTTCGTCATAGCTGGTTTCCAGACCCTGCACAGGGTGCAGCCAGATACCAATTTCCTCACCAAACGTAGCACCGGACCATTCTTCTGCCCCATCGGGACCAGGATAAGCAGGCACGTGTTCAGAAAGCGCATCGGCATCAACCGTGAATGACATGACTTTGTTGCCATCAGCATCAACCGTGACCGTGATGTTTGAGAACGGGCTGTCGTCGGCCAAAGATGTTGCAATCTGGTCAGGAGACTGGGTGCCGCTTTCTGGCGAGCCATCTTGCCAACTGGTTTGCGCATTGTGGCCGTTATAGGCGTAGACAGACACAACCGGCTGATCACCAGAATCATCGAAGTAGAACAGACCCATTTCACCCGCATGACCCTTCGGGTTATCGCCATCATTGATGGCCAGTGTGAATCCGTCTGAATCGTCAGAAATCACCATGCTGAAGGTCATTTCACCGCCTGTGGCATCGTATTCTGCGGCGACATTCTCGATGTCGCCGCCATTATCCGAACCTGGAGGGTTATCAATGGCGAAGGTTTTAACGATATGCTCTTCAACCGGAATCTCGACCAACACCGTCTTCAATTCTGTTGGTTGATTAGCACTGTCATACCAACCATTCGAATCCGCATCCCATTCGGTGAGGAAGCCGTTTTCGTCATAGCTCGACTCCAAACCTTTCACCGGATGCAACCACATACCAATGCTTTCGCCATAGTCTGCGCCGGTCCACTCATCCGCACCACTGGGGCCTGGATATTTTGGATCGTGCTCGCCGATGGCATCAGCATCGACCGTGAACGACATAACTTTGTTGCCATCATCATTAATGGTGACGGTCACATTTGAGAACGGACTATCATCGGCCATGGACGTTGTGATTTGGTCAGGGTCCTGCTTGCCGCTTGCGGGCGAGCCATCTTCCCAACTGGTTTGCGTATTCTGACCATTATAGGCGTAGGCCGATACAACGGGGTGTTCGCCTGTTGCATCAAAGTAGAACAGACCCATTTCACCCGCATGGCCCTTCGGATTCGGCCCATCGTTGATGGCTAACGTGAAGCCATCTGAGTCATCTGTGATAACCATGGTGAACGTCAGATCACCGGTATCCAAGTCCATCGCCGTCGTGATGTTTTGGATGTCACCACCCGCATCCGATCCTGGGGGATTGTCAATTTCAAAGCAGTTCACCGTATGCTCTTCGACACAGACTTCTGGTGCCTCAGTTACTGGCGGCTCTGTAATGGGTGGTTGAGTGGCCGTTGGATTTGATGGAACAGAAGGGTCACTGCCCTTGGAGCCCTTCGATGGGTCAGACGGATCGCTGCCCTTAGAGCCTTTCGACCCCTTCGATGGGTCAGACGGATCGCTGCCCTTCGAGCCTTTAGACGAATCAGATGGATCACTGCCCTTGGAACCCTTAGAGCCTTTCGATGGATCAGATGGATCACTGCCCTTAGAGCCTTTCGATGGATCAGATGGATCACTGCCCTTGGAGCCTTTCGATGGATCAGATGGATCACTGCCCTTGGAACCCTTCGAAGGGTCGGAGGCAGGCGGTTCTGTCGTGACTGGCGGTTCCGTTGTCGGGGCTTCTGTGGTTGGAGCCTCCGTTGTCGGAGCTTCGGTCGTTGGCGCTTCGGTGGTTGGGACCTCAGTTACCGGTGGCTGTGTTGGTTGCGGCACATCACATTTCGGATCGAGGTATTCGTAGTCAATCTCTGTGATGAAGTAGTCCGAACTATCACCCGTCTGCGTGCCGTCACCACCCGTATACGGGTTTGCGGTGAACACAATCTGATCAAAGAAGCCGCCATCGGTTGCTTCGACCGTGTAAGTCCCCGTGTTCGATGACTGAGCAATAAAGTTGCCCGAGCCGACCACCTGGCCGCCCCGCATCAACTCATAATGGCCATTTTCGTGGCCCGCCGCGTCGCTGCGGTTGTCGCCTTCGTTCAAGAACAACCGAGCGACAGAGAACGTCATCTCTGTGCCTGGGCTTTGCAGATCAATGATGATCGCTTCGGAATTACCCGTTGCCGCATCGTGGCCCAATTGGTTCGGCACGCCGTTGTTACCGTTCGCACCTTTAACCCCAATCCCCTGCGATCCGGCATAGACGTTGTCGGCAGAAATCTCACCCGCCAAGTTCCGGCCCATCACGGTGAAGTTGCCATCCGTATCCATCACGTTAGACGCATTGATGGTGTCATCCAGCACTTGGTAGGTGCCGATATCGTCACCGTTTGGTAGCGCCGTCGTGGTGTATGTCGCATCCGTGAAGGCATCATACATTGTCACTTGAGGTGACATTGTCGCAATCGAGCCGTCATCCGCCAACGTGATCGTTAGACCGTCGATCTGGTCATAAGACAGAGTCCAAGACCCATCGCCATTGTCTGTACCCGCTGACAACAATGCGCCCGTTGGAATACCTTCGATGGTGAACGTCAGATCATCATTGGTGCCTGCATTGTCATCATCCAGGTTTGTCTGAATCGACAGTGGCACCGTCAGCGTTGCAGAGCCAACCGTTTGCGTTTCGGTTGTGACGTTCATGTTCACGTCATTGAAATCAAAGTCAGAATTATCGGTGGTGTCGAGCAGGTCTTCCCAGTTTTGATTGCCGGGCAAGCTGCTATCCAGTGCATGGACAGCATCATCCATGTTCAAATCTTGATCAGAGAAGAACACAGCCTGCTGAATGCCACCTTGCTTCCAACTGCCATCACCAATCAGTTGATCGCCATCTGGGCCAAAGATTTGCCAGTCGCCGTTGCTGTCTTGCTGGAAGGTGACATCAGCACCGTCATCATAATTATTGAGACGCGCGCCATTCGGGATGATGAAGAAGCCAACATCATCCGCATTCACATCATGCAGCGTGAACGAGTCGCCGACGTTGTCCTTCACATTTGACCAAATGATTTCACCCGAAACAGGCTCCCCGGCTTCGTTCTTTAAGTAATAGCCATAAGAGTTGTTGAACCCGGCATCACTGCCATGATTTTCAACCGTCAACGATGTCGTTGTTTCCTGGTTGGACGTCGGCGTTCCCAAATGAACATCTAATTCTGGGCATTCAGTCTGTGGCGGTTCCGTTGTCGGAGCCTCGGTGGTCGGTGCTTCCGTCGTGGCTGCTTCAGTCGTCGCTGCCTCGGTCGTCGCTGCCTCAGTGGTTGCCGCTTCCGTCGTGGCCGCCTCAGTCGTCGCTGCTTCGGTCGTCGCTGCTTCGGTCGTCGCTGCTTCGGTCG
>Ga0222633_1000884_pt1 | contig 20634 bp, 16 predicted proteins | sample AntAcemetageno48_FD_179816 | JGI IMG/M metagenome (GOLD analysis project Ga0222633, IMG submission 179816) | Saline water microbial communities from Ace Lake, Antarctica - #48 | ecosystem: Environmental > Aquatic > Non-marine Saline and Alkaline > Saline | place: Antarctica: Ace Lake | collected...
CACCACCGATCCTCGCCATGTTCGAACTGTACGGTCCCAACTACGTTTGGTTTGCTGTGCTCACCAGCATGCTGGGCTCTTTCGCCACGCTGCTCACCGGCACGATTATTAACGTCGCTATTCCCGAAGTCATGGGCGCCTTCGGCATTGGTCAGGACCAGGCCCAATGGTTATCTACCGGATTTCTAGCTGCTGGAACCGTGACGATGCTAACCACTGCCTGGTGCACCAAAGCCTTTGGCGCCAGAGCAACCTATGTCGCAGCAATGCTGGTGTTTCTCGCAGGCTCCATCCTCGGTGGTCTATCTCCTAACCCCGAAACTCTGATTTTTAGCCGGATCGTTACCGGCGCGGCTGCAGGGATACTCGGCCCTCTCGCCATGGTGATTAACTTTCAAATCTTTCCGGCGCGGCATCGCGGCTTTGCCATGGGGCTGTTTGGCATTGGCGTGGTATTGGCCCCTGCTCTTGGACCAACTCTCGGCGGGTTGCTGATCGACAACTACAATTGGCGCTACGTGTTTTTTCTCGCCATACCCTTTTCGATGGTCAGCGTGCCGCTGGCATTAATGTTTATGCCATCCAAACAACAAGGTGTCGCCATTCCGCCCTTCGACTGGATTGGCTGTGTGTTGATTTCAGTGTTTCTCGTGTCATTGTTGACGGCTCTAACCGACGGTCAAAGTGAGGGGTGGAAATCAGACTACATCATCCTTTTATTCGCGACTTCATTTATCTCACTGGTAGGATTTTGCAACTGGGAGCTGAACACCGCCTGCCCTATGCTTGATATTCGCATATTCATGAACCCTAGATTCTTTGCTGCATCCGTCGTGACGTTTGTTGTTGGCATAGGGCTCTACGGATCGACCTACCTGTTGCCTCTTTTTCTGCAAACACTTCAGGGTATTATGCCGACGGACTCCGGCTTGCTGATGCTACCGGCTGGCCTAGCAATGGCGGCATTTTTCCCTATCGCCGGTGCGCTGAGCGATCGAATACAACCTCGATTGGTCATTATCGCCGGATTGCTGTTATTCGTTATTTCGAGTTGGTTGATGCGAGTGGTGGACATCAACACGCCCTATGTCATGATTCTGCTCTGGGCATTGATCGGTCGGATTGGCCTTGCCCTGATATTTCCCAGCCTCAACGCCGCATCGTTATCAAGCCTGCCGCTTGATTTACTCAGCCAGGGTTCCGGCGCGGTAAACTTTTTGAGGCAACTGGGCGGTGCTTTTGGTGTAAACCTGCTATCGATCCACCTGTCGCAACGTACCAGTGAGTTTAGCCAGCACTTCACGTCGACCCAGATATCCACGCCGGCCACATTGGATTTGTTAGTGAACGTACAAGATTTGATGTTCCGAGATCACTTCGGGTTTGTGATGGAGTTTCCGGCGTCTTTGGGTTTTTTGTCCAGCGTGATCTACACCCAGGCACTAACATTGGCTTACCGTGAGGGCTTTATTCTCATCGCGCTCGTTTTCCTGTTTTCGATTATTCCGACGTGCTTTATGCGTGTGGAGCGAAAGTAGGTAATTTTCGGTTAGGAAAAGCAGAAAAACCTAATATGCTAAGCTGGCCCATCAAAGGGTAGCGATGCTCTCCCAAATCATTAACGAAGGAAATTCGGTGAAAAAATTGCTCTGGATAGGCATGTTAATGGTGGCCTGCATCGTTTGGATTGTAATTCCCGCTGTGGCTCAACAAAACGCTGTGGCTCAACAAAAAGCAGAACGGGCGGCGCCAGCTGATCTTGTGATCCGTGGTGCACGCATCTGGACTGGCGACACGGATAGGCCCTGGGCCTCAGCGCTGGCAGTTCGCGGCGATGAGATAATCCAAGTTGGCGGCGATTCTTCAGTCAATTGGTTGGTAGGCGCACAGACTACTTTAATCGAGTCACCTGCAGGTCTGGTCTTGCCGGGCTTTATCGACAGCCACGTACACATGCTACCCAGTGGCTTTGAATTGTCCTCGGTACAGCTGCGAGATGCCAAAACACCGGTGGAATTTACCCGTCGGGTAGGTGCCTTTGCTGCCAATATGGCAGTAGGCGACTGGATGCAGGGCGGCACGTGGGACCACCAGAACTGGGGTGGTGAATTGCCACGCAAGGAGTGGGTGGATAGCGTCACGCCGAACAATCCTATTCTTCTATTCAGACTTGACGGCCATATGGCATTGGCTAACAGTCAAGCATTGGCGTTGGCCGGTATCGATAAAGACACACCTGATGTCGAGGGTGGTGAAATCGTACGTGATGCTGATGGCAACCCGACCGGCATTCTGAAAGACAACGCCTGGGCGTTGGTCAGCAAGATATTACCCACCCCATCAGCAGTTCAGCAGGATCAAGCTTTGCAGCAAGCCATGGACTATTTTGCTCAACGTGGCGTCACGACTGTGCATGATATGGGCTACGATTGGGAAAGCTTGAAAGTCTATCGGCGCGCCAATGCTGCCCAACTTCTGCGCACCCGGATCTATGCCAATGTCCCGCTCACCGATTGGCAGGCACTGGCAAATGAGGTCGCCGAACACGGACGTGGTGATGACTGGCTGCACATAGGCGGTTTGAAAGGATTTATGGATGGAGCGCTGGGCTCACACACAGCGGCGATGTTTGAGCCCTTCAGCGACACGCCTGATGATGCCGGTTTTTTTATTAATCCCCCCGAAGATATGCGGCTCTGGGCGAAAGCCGCCGATGCTGCTGGCCTGCACGTGATCATTCATGCGATTGGCGACCGGGCGAATGCAACGTTGCTAGATATATACGCGGATATCATCAAAACCAATGCCGTTCGAGACCGCCGATTTAGAATCGAACATGCCCAACATCTACGCCCCTCGGAAATAGAACGCATGGCTGCCATGGGTGTGATAGCCAGCATGCAACCCTTTCATGCCGTTGATGACGGCCGTTGGGCGGAATCAGTGATCGGCGCTGAACGCGCCAAAACTACCTATGCCTTTGGCTCCCTGTTGGCTAACGGCACAACCGTGACGTTTGGCAGCGATTGGTCAGTGGCCCCGGCAGATCCGTTGATGGGTATCTACGCTGCGATTACTCGCCAGACATTGGATGGCGCTAACCCTGATGGTTGGGTACCCAAACAGAAGGTCAGTGTTGAGCAGGCGCTGATAGGGTATACACGCAGTGGCGCCTACGCCGCTTTTGAGGAGAATCGTAAAGGTTCTCTAACGCCAGGAAAACTCGCCGACATTGTCATCATCGACCGGGATCTAACCCTTATAGCGCCGGTAGATATTAAGGATGCAAGAGTCAGTCGGACCATCGTCGGTGGCAAGACCGTCTACCTGCGATGAAGATGGCGCTTACATAGGTCGATGGTTCTGTGAGCATACTTCGAGTGTGTTAACGTTCTGAACATGGCGCAAATTTCCTCTACCCGGCTAAGTGGAATTGGCTTAGCAGTGATTCTGCTCTGTCCGTTGTATTTTAGCTCCGTGACAATCTTCCCTTTTGTTGTAGTTAAAGCAACGTTGGTGCATTTCGGTATCGGCTTGATCGCTATAGCTGCAGTCTGGACACATTACCAATCCACCAAACCATTACCGCTTAACTCACTGACTCTAGCGCTACTCGGCTTTATGATCACCAGCCTAATTGGCGGATACCAGGGAGCTAATTTCGAGATGAGCTTTTTCTCAACCTTTGAGCGAAGTCAGGGTCTCTACGGTCTGGTTTTTTGTATTATTTTGAGCTTAAGCCTCGCCACTATCAATCGCCATGAAGACCTTTGGCGCTTAACCTTTAGAGCTATTGTTGTTGCCGGTTTTGTCGTCTCTATACCTGCGCTTGTCTACTTTGCTGGCCTCTATGAAGCTTCCTACTTGGATCGCGACTTTGGCAGACTTTCTTTCACCATGGGCAACGCAGCGGTTTTTGGCAACTACCTGGCTATTGTCGCTTCGCTCGCATTTGCGCTTTGCCTGGTCGATAACCAAACCGTCAGCCGCCGAATATCCATACTCCAGGTTGGCATGCTGACGGTACTACTGGTATCACTGCTCGCCACCGGTGCCCGCGGCGGATTACTCACGTTCCTATTTAGCGCTGTCGCAATTTTGTACATATCCTCCATCCCAAAAAAATGGAAGCTGATCACAACATCCATAAGCATTCTTATCTTAGTCATTGGCTCGGTTGCCATGAGAGATATGCTTGAGAACCGCCTGGTAGAATCCACGCTGGGAAACCAATCTATATCTTACCGCCTGGATGCCTGGCAAATAGGCTGGCAAGCTATGCTTGAAAAACCCTGGTTTGGATGGGGACAAGAAAATTTCATTAGTATCTTTGGTCAGTTCAGTACGCCAAACCAAATTTCAAACGAGACCTTCGATACTGCTCACAATCACATTATCGCGATTGGCGTCGCCTCCGGCTTCGTCGGGTTGGTCAGCTACTTTTGCGTCATTGCCATTGCGTTTTTTATCCTATGGCGCGGACTACACAGTACTAACCAAACTATGTCAGACAATTCGCTTCTAAGCCTATCTATTTTCTTGTCCTATCAAATGGCATCGTTGTTCTTATTCGAGAATATTATTTCTCAACCCCTGTTCTTTATTTCGCTCGCTTATTGTCTGTACCTAGCTAAACCCATAAGACTTCTACCGTCAAAGTTACGACCTGCCCTTGCAGTAATGACGGTTCTAGCCATGCTCGCATCCAGCGTTTATGAAGTTAAGGTCTATCAGTCGGCAACTCGAATAAGAACCGTTGAAGCTGTGCCCGATTGGTCGAGTAAGATGATTGCGGCTAATGCTGAAACAGGCGGCATTCGGCAAGAAGAGTTGTTATATCTGTTTGCAATGGAGGCCTGGGGAGATTGGAGAAACCTCAACCAACAAGAAAAGGCAGCAGTCAAGCTGACCCTTGAGACGCTCATCGGCGATAGCAACATTGTTGCCTTAAACTGGCGCACAACTTTTAACATCGCTAATGCTTACCTGCTGATGGTGAACGACTATCCTGATTTAGTCATTCAGCTTGAATTACTGGTCCAGCGCACGCTCCAGCTTGCACCCGAGCGCCCCCAGAGTCATCGACTACTCGCAAACTATTTTCTTGTCACGAATCAAGAGAGCCAGGCCAGGCGAGTATTAGAAAGCTACCTTAAAAAGAATCCAGAGCGACCAAGAATGCTAGAGATGTTAGAGCGGTTGAATGCAGATGCCGCCGATTAACCGTCGCAAGTTCCTAGCGGGGCTATTAGGCACCGCTGCTCTACCCTCCGGGTTTTCGGTTGGTAGTCAGCCAAAGCGCCCCGCAACGATCGTGTTTATCCTCGCTGATGATATGCGCTGGGATGCACTAGGTGCAGCCGGCAGCAGTGCCCTGCAAACGCCTAATCTGGATTGGCTCGCGTCAATTGGGCATCACTTTAAGAATAATTTTGTCACCACATCTATTTGCCCTTCGAGCAGAGCGAGCATCATGATGGGCGAGCACTCGGGACGGCATGGAATTTGGGACTTTTCGACCTCTCTATCAGAGAGACAACTAAAGACCTCACTGCCGTTCTTGCTGCGCCAGAGCGGTTATAAAACCGCTTTCTTTGGTAAGTGGGGTATTGGCGAGGTGCCGCCGGTAAATTTGTTCGATCACTGGTCAGGTTTTATGGGTCAGGGCGAATACTTCAGAGACGGCCATGACGAACACCTGACCGATTCTATCTCCCACCAGGTCACGAGTTGGCTGAAATCTTACAAACAGAATCAGCCCGCAGCTCTGTTTATCAGCACAAAAGCGCCTCATGTGCAGGACGAAATACCAGGAGGATTTTTACCCGCACACCGCCATGCGGATCTTTATGCCGATATTGATTTTGAGCTACCTCGTTCTGCAACCGAGGTAGAATTCAGCAAGCTCCCCAGCTTTTTGCAGTCATCAGAGGGGAGACGACGATGGCAATCGAGATTTTCGACGCCGGCACGTTATCAGCAAACTTGTCGCCAATATCACCAGCTAATAAAAGGTATAGATGATCTCACGGGTTCGGTGATCAACAGCCTAAAAACCAAAAACCTTCTGGCTGAATCTCTGATCGCTTTTACTTCGGATAACGGCTTTCTGCTCGGTGAACATGGGCTGGCAGGAAAATGGTGGGGCTTTGAAGAATCGATTAGAACGCCGCTGATCATGAAGCTGCCCGAAACAATGGCACAGAGCAATAAAAAGGACATTCGAGAAATTTCTCTCAACATCGATATTGCACCCACCATCCTGGCCAGTGCCGGCATTTCGAGACCGAATACGATGCAGGGTCAATCGCTACTGCCAAGAATGCAAGATCGTCAATCCGCAGGGAGGAAGGACTTCTTGTACGAACACCAGTTCGAGCATCCCGGCATCGCCAGGACGATCGGTGTACGTTCAGAAAAATACAAATATTTGCGATACCCGGGTCAGGCTCAAAACCATGAAATGCTTTTCGATTTACAAAGCGACCCCTTTGAACTAGAAAACCTCGTCAACAGAACCCAACATCACTCGACGTTAGAAGAACTTCGAAGCCGAACTCTTGAACTAGATCTGGTAAATCAACTACTCAAACAAGGTTAGGGCTTGCATGCTGATCAAGCACGCTACTCTCGCACCATCAGTTGACCAACAAGAGCCATGACTTCAGGTGATGCCTTTGTCACGCAGCCAGAATCTACCGGAGGCTGTGGATCGTATTCGATCATCAATTGAACAGCTTCTGCTATTAACTTGCTATGTATGCGTTCAACAAGCGTGAGAGCCATGTCGATTCCCGAGCTAACACCCGCCGATGTGACGATCTGTTCGTCCTCATGCAGCACCACTCGCTGACGCGTTGGTATTGCACCAAAGCCTGCGAGCGTATCCATTGAAGTCCAGTGGCTGGTAGAGGTTAGGCCGTCTAGAAAGCCCGCCGATCCCAACAAAAGAGATCCAGTACAAACTGATGTCATCCACTTAGAACCGGGTCTGACCGTTCGAAGCCACTTTACAACAGGGCCGCCAAAGTGGAGCTCAGTACCTAAACCACCAGGGACAACCACAATGTCTGGATCCAGGCAGTCTTCAAACCTAGTATTGGCCATCAACGCTCCGCTGCGAGTGTGATCTTTTACAGGACCTATTTCTTCAGCCACCCAAACCGGCTCACAATCAGGCATAAAGGTGAGCACGTTGAAAGGTCCAACAATGTCTAACATGGTGAAGTTGTCGTATAGAACGAAGGCTACTTTCATAGAGAATGCTCATACTGGTTTTACAATTAATTTACGCCTTGAGTGACCTGGCAGCTAGAACAAAACTTGGTGACTTATGAATACCAGATCACTAGAACGCTTCAAAAAACCCAACCCAATGCAGTAGTATTCTAATCCTATTTCGGTAAACAGCAGAATGGCCCGTGACCAAAATTGAACTTTCGCATCGCTTAGCACAAGCCGTGGACATTCCTGCCATCGTCGAGCTTATGTCAGCCTCGATCGAAAAAAACATGAAAGCGTTTTTATCACCACAGGAAATTGCCGCGGCAAGAGAAACAATGGGGGTCGATCAAACACTCATTGAGGATCAGACCTATTTTGTGATCGAAACCATTGATGACGCTAAGACCATCATGGTGGGATGCGGCGGCTGGGGCAAACGCAAAACGCTCTATGGCGGGGATCACTCCCCGGGCCGAGATGACTCTCTTAGTGACCCGAAGGTAGACGCCGCGCGGATTCGAGCGATGTACACGCACCCTAATTGGGCTCGTCAGGGGATAGGGTCCTATCTTCTTGATATTGGCGAAGCAGCGGCCAAGGCATACGGATTCAACACAATAGAACTAGGTTCCACCGTGCCTGGATACCCACTCTATCTCTCCCGGGGTTATGTTGAAGTAAGTCGCAGCGCGAAAATGGCGGCCAATGGTGTAGAAAACGTAAATATTAAAATGAGCAAACCGCTCTAGTCTAAGACTCTCTAGCGAAAGGTATCAAAGCTCAACATGACGGCTACGTTTCTAGCTGGCAGAGACTTTATCCTAGCTTGCGACACAGAGTTTTGTAAAATTTAATTGACCATACCTAAGCAATACTCATATTGTCTATCTCCACAAGGGGGAAGCCGCTATGCCAGCTCTACAAACATTACCCAACAGCGCATCAACCAGTGACATTCTTGAAGTCATCAAACGTGACGGCGCACTAATTCTGGAGGACGTTCTTAGCCAATCCGAGATCGAACAGTTTCGCCAGGAACTCGATCCCTATATGGAAGCTACCGGCAATGGACAGGATAACTTTGCTGGCCACTCCACAACTCGTACCGGCGCACTCATATCTCGGTCAGAGAAAGCCCGCGAAATGGTCATGAATGAGATGATCGTTACCGCTGCGAACGAGTTTTTAGCCCCTTTTTGCCAGCGTATTCAATTACACCTAACGCAGATCATTCGCTTGAAGCCTGGCCAGGGCAAGCAGCAAATTCATCGAGATCGTTGGGCCTGGGGTAGATACATGCAAGGTATCGAGCCACAGTTCAACACAATGTGGGCTATCACAGACTTCACCAAAGAAAATGGCGCAACCCAGGTTGTGCCTGGCAGCACAGAGTGGCCTGATAAGCGCGTTGCAACCCCCGAGGAAATCTGTCAGGCAGAAATGAAAGCGGGCTCTGTTTTGCTCTACACCGGGGCTGTCTTTCACGGCGGTGGCGAGAACAAATCCAATGCGGATCGAATAGGTGCAAACCTCACCTACACCCTAGGCTGGTTGAGGCAGGAAGAGAATCAATACCTCTCATGCCCGCCGGAGATTGCAAAGGAGTTTTCTGAAGAACTGCAGGACATGTTGGGTTACACCATGGGCCAATTCGCCATGGGGTACTACACGCCTCCCGCCGCACCAGGAGAACAACCTGAATGTGTGACTCCAGCCTTTGCAGTCAGAGAAGTGCAAGGTGACGCACTCGGCGGTGCAGATTTACTGGCGGCAACAAGCGGAAATGGTGGGTCAGAGTAAAAATTATCAGGAATATCTCACCTCTGTCACCGCACTATTGTCACCAGACTTGACAGCCTTAAGCGACGCAGAAAGATCCGAAAGATAAACATCGGTCACTTCAAAATGGAAAGGAGATAACATCAGATGTAATGCTTTGGGTTCTGTTGTGAGACTAGTGAACCAACCTCGTTTATACATCTGCTTGTAAACCGCAAAGACATCGACATCGCTGTGCCCAAACGCGATCAACCCCAACTGCGGCGAACCCAATACCTCGAAGCCCAGTTCTTTTACACCGGCTTGAATCACTTCTCGCGCATCTGTCACAAGTTTGTGTTTGGCGCAATAACCTTCCACCCCTAGATAGTTCATCACCGCCCAGGCGGCCGAAATGGCACCACCGGGACGCGTACCCGCGAGGGTCGGCGTGATCATTCGGCCCCCTGGCCAATTATCGCAGTCAAAAATCATATGTTGGTGCAACGATGCATCCCGGAATAGGACGGTTGAGGCACCCTTCGCACAGAATCCATATTTGTGCAGATCAGCGGACATTGATTTAACACCCGCAACTTCAAAATCAAAGGGTGCAATCTCAGCACCATTCATTCTAACGAAAGGTGCTGCATAGCCGCCGACACAGGCATCCACATGGAGCCATACATTTTTCTCTTCAGCTATTTCACCAAGCCTAACAATTGGATCAATCAAACCATAAGGAAAGCTCGGCGCAGACCCCACCAGCATAATGGTCATGTCATCAATGGCATCGGCCATCGCCACAGTGTCCGCAAGCAGATCATCACCGCAGGGTACTCGACGCAATTCAAGGTCCATCAACTTGGCGGCCTTGTCGAAAGCTGGATGTGCAGACCAGGGCGCAACGACATTACGCACCCCTTCGGTTGCTGTATTAGCTCGATGAAAATCACGCGCAGTTTTCATCGCCATGGTGATCGAATCTGTACCGCCAGAGGTGATGGTACCGGCCGCATTCTCTGATGCGTGGAGCAGACTCAGCCCCATTCCAATCACTTCATCTTCCATCTGTTTCAGACTAGGAAAAGCCATAGGCCCCAAACCATTCTCGGACATATATAGGCTGTACGCTTCTTTTTGAATTTGAAGAACGTCTTCACCCGCATTAAAGACATAGACAGCGGTTTTGCCATCGCGCCACTTGGCATCCCCTGCACCTCGCCCAATCATTTCTTCTTTTAGGCTTGGCCAGTCTTGACCCTGTTCTGGCATCGCTTTAATCATGACTCATTACCTCGATCTTTTACTCATCATACAACCACTGCTTTTATTAGTCTTTATTGCACCAACATCCGCTCGACGTTCAACGCGACCGTGATTTCAGGTATCGACCTATGCGCAATCTACGTAGACCCCTAGGCTACTTCGCTTCTTTTTACCTTGGGCGGGGGCATAATCAGGTTGATTGCCGAGTCCCCTGGTTTTAAGACGGACATGGCCCAGTACTCTGCGCGCTTGCAGCCAGCCCTGACGTGCATGCAAATAAACGCGATCGACAAGATCCTCTGGCGAGACTTGAACACTTGCTGCGTTCAAGATTGTCGCTAAAGCAGCCGGGGCATCAACGCCAATATCAACCAGTTGCACGCGGATATCACTGCGATTTAGCAAACCCGCAAGTTCCGCTCTCTGGCTGGGTGTTTGTTTGAACCTGCGACACGAGATTATCGGTGGTTACCAGTGCGACGAAGGCTGGCGCCTTAATATTATGGATCAGAAATGATACCGCGAGAAAAGTAACCACGATTCGATAGCTAGGGATACCGGATTTCATGAGCATTTCCGTCCTGAGCGATTGGAGTTCTGTGCGGCAGGGCACGCATGGCGATCATGTCTTGCGAGAGTGAAACCTAATGCTGGCATTTTTCGTATATCCCGTATTCGATAAATTTAGACGAGACGATAAGCGTCAATACAACGACGGCCCTGCCGAAATAAATGAATAAAAATCAATGTGTTGGCAGGAACCTTCTAGGACAAAAACTGACGCATTGGAGACTTTCGCCGAATCTCACTACCTCTAAGTATTGATCGTCAAGGAAACCGTAATGGATAAGATCAACATCAAAACCGCACTACGCGCGTTTAATCAGATCCGCGAGGAAGGGGTCGAACGTGACGACGCTCATCACCTCAATGGTGTTGCGGCTGGTTCAGACTACGACGGCTACACCATCACACTGCGCGATGATTATGTGACGCTACAGATATTTTTCCACAACAAGTTCAAGCTAGACTTCGTCAATAAGCGGCACCTGGACGCGTTTATTGAACGGATTAAAAGCATCGCAAATCGAAAGACAAAAGCTGATGACTGAAGTGCACGATAAAGACCTTCTTGTGGGAGGTCTGCTCAGTTGAGGGGGAAGTTGTGGCATTGATAAATAGCGACCGGTTCCCCTGCCACACACTGACTCAGCATTTCGCTATATCATCTCAAGCTCTCGAGTGAGCAAGATTCAATATCTTGATCGTTAAGGTCGATGTAACGCCACTAATCAGATTCGCAGTGGATATTCCAGAAAAGGTCTGCGCCCGATCATCCAGTCTGTTGAAACACTGGCCAGGTATCGACTATCTGATTGTTATCGATAACCAATAGATCACCAAACTGCAGCATCACAAACTCGCTCTGGGTTGGGCGGAAGAAAACATGATCATCCACCTGCAGATCAACCTTGTTTGACGTCGTGTAGGGGCTCTGGTTTGTACTTTGATAAATAGGTTCTGGCACGCCGCCAGGAGAAACAACCCGCGCCTTCCAGTAACCACCGTAAATGTAGTAGATACGCTGCATGTTGGGGTTCCACAAAGGTAGCAGCTTGGCAATGCCAGGATCACCGGGCACTCGTAGCTGATCGTAGCGCTTCAGTATCGGGCTTGCGATGAACAGTGCCGGTACATTTTGACTCAGGTGGTAAGTATCGAAGTCGAGCGGCTTGACGATACCTGAACCTGCAGAAAGGTCATTCATCACCGAGTCATCGCTGTAGATACCAACCGTATGGCTGCCTGCACCATTTCGTGTGATTTTATCGGGATCGTATCCAGCCGCCTCGGCCTGAGCGATAAAGCCACGGTAAATATCCAGCACCTGTTGCACAGCTGGGTGCTGCAGGGACGCATGCATGCCCGTGAGCTGCGGTTCATAACCCATGAAGCCAGCAAACGTCAGATGGTCCGGATCAGACTTAATGATACTGAGCATAGGTTTGATGCTGTCTGGATTCTCAAAGCCGCCACGGTGCAATCCGACATCAAGCTCAAAGTTAATTTGCATTCGCACGCCTAATTCTTTAGCAACTGTCTGGTATTGCAATAGTCTCTCTGGAGTATCAATCAGCCACTGCACCTGGTTTTCAGGTTTGAATTCACTAACTGCTGGCAGTTTTTTGTAGAAGATGCGCATGGCGTTCACAGGCATGGGTTTACCCATCAACACATCTGACTCTGGAATCTGGTTGGCAATTTCATTTAGAAATGGCTGGTGAAACAGCATCAACGCGCTGGTGTTCGCTCGCTGCATGGCATGCCGCAAAAGTGGAATAGAGGGCAATGATTTCACCACGATGCGATAGGTTTTATCTGGCCCTACCATTGCGACGATATTGTCAATGTTCTGGTTCACTCGATCGAGATCTAGCACCATAACTGGACGACCAGGTCCATCATTACGCAGCAAAGTGTTTAGAGCAGAAAAATACGCATCATGGGGCTGACCCATGTCATCTGGACGCCAAAGATTGACACCAGCACCAGCCGCCAGCGCAACGCCAGCACCCCCCAACAACATTGTTCTTCGTTTCATGATTCCACCCTAAAATGCTTTCTTAAGTAATCATTCAATATCCAGTCTTCCGGATCTGTTCGCTTGCGCAAGGTTTGCTGGTGACCAAATCAAGAGACCATGTTCTTTATCGAGAAAAAATTAATGGGCAAAAGTATTGGTTGCATTGATGTGCAGCTTTTGGCGTCGGTAGCCTTAGATACCGCAACCAAATTATGGACTCATGACAAGCGATTAGATGGCCTTGCAATTCAACTTGGATAGACACGGAACAAAGGCTATCAATCATAGTGACGCAGGTCCGATAGCGTCGTACCCTCTAAAGGCGGCCTCAGAGCTCAAGCGAGTATGAAAAGGCCAATGACCGTGTACAGCACGGCGCTAATTCCCGCAGCAGTTAACGCCAATGGTAGCTGAGTACGCACATGGGCCATCAGGTCTGAGCCACAGGCAAGTGCAGACAGGATGGTGGTATCAGAAATGGGAGAACACTGGTCGCCAAACACGGCACCTCCTAGCAAGGCGCCAAAACACAGCAGAATAAACATCTCGTTCCCCGTGATGGCAAACGCCAGGGGTAACGCCAGAGGGAACATCACCGCGTAGGTGCCCCAGCTTGAGCCGATAGAAAAAGCCACAATCATTGAAACCGCAAGCAACAGAGCCGGTAGGATATAAGGGACTTCTTGCAGCACCCCAACGGTGGCATCAATCACAAATTGAGCCGTGCCAAGATCGCCGGAGACGCTTGCCAGCGTGACCGCGAGCCCCAGGATAATGGCGCCGATGGTGACCCCTTTGATGCCCTCAACCATGGCGTCAAAAACTATCTTCAGAGGCATACCTCGAACAAAACTTAACGTGCAGGCCACCACTACGGCTAAAGCAAAACCTTCAAACACCTTTGGGCTGTCACCCATCAGCCAGGGCACAATACACATGCAGAGCAGCGTCCCCATGGGCAATAAGAAATCGAGCACGTTAGGCGTATAACCTGGTAGCAATTTACTTTCCGTCAGCTCCTTCGACACCAGTGGCGTCGCACTCTCATCGTCCAGAGCACCCGATTCCTGCACTCTTTTCACCGCTTTTGACATGCTGGTGCCAAACAGAGGCAAACGGTCAAGGGCAAACAAAAAGGTCATCGCAACAGCAATCAGCGCATAAAAATTGAAGGGTATGGCGGCCAGAAAAAGCCCAATAGCCGCTTCTTCTGTAGGAATGTGCTCTGCCAGGGCAGGAATCGCCAGCAATCCTGCCACGTAGATGGGCCAGACATTAAAGGGAATCAAGGTCGCAATGGGGCTGGCCGTGGAGTCGACGATATAGGCAAGCTCCTCATGCGCTACCTTGTGTTTGTCAGATACAGGCTTCACGGTTGTGCCTGCCAAAACGGTGCTGATGGTACCGCCCTGGTGAAACAGCACACCCATGATCCACGCAAAGAGTTTTGCCGTGACCCTCGAGGTCACCAGGCGCTTAGCGACAGTTTCAGCAAAATGGCGCGCTCCTCCATTACGATTCCACAGCCCCAGCAGTGCACCCAATGCCCAGAGGTAGACCAGCAAAATCTGGGCGTAGTTCTCCGTTCCAAGACTGGGAATCAGGTAGGCGGTCACCAAATTCAGCTTGCCGGAGATGACGCCTCCCGAAGCAACACCCAGTATCAGAGCGAGGATCACGTTGTGGGTCAGAAAACATATCAGGATGGTCAGCCCAGCAGGCAACAACGACCAGAGACCAAAGTGGCCGTCTCTGAGTTCCGGGGCAATGATGTATACCCCCGCACCTAGCAGGGTGAGTAGCGCAACCGAGCCGGTTCTTTGCAGCGTCATAGCGAGGGCTTTGGCATGACAGTTTTACCCGTCTCTAGTTGATTCTTCATAAGTTTATCGTTCAGGCGCATACAAGCTCGAAAGTAGGAAGACAGGAGAATAAACCACACTCTCTCGATACTGGTCAAATAGGCTACCTGTGCGATCGAATTCCCATTCGCCTCATAGGATGAGTCTAAGCGCGCCAATAACCGCAACCAAATTCTGACACCCTGCACGGATACTGGTCATATGAAGGACGCCCGAGATCAAATAGACTAACGCGACACATACCTTATCGAAAAGCCTAACGATATGAGCTACGTCGACTCTTACTACAGCCGAACCATGGCTGATCCACTGGATGCCGCTACACTCTCGGCCGATTGTGATACTCAGGTTTGCGTCATTGGCGGAGGCCTGGCCGGGCTCTCGACCGCATTGGGGCTCGCCGAGCGAGGTATCTCTGTAGTGTTGCTCGAAGCCCAACAGGTTGGCTGGGGCGCTTCGGGGCGAAATGGTGGGTTTGTTTCATGCGGGTTCTCAAAGAGCGCACTCGAGCTTGCAAAGTCTTTAGGCGAAGATCATGCAAGACGACTCTACCAACTTACTCAGCAGGCGTTCGAGCTTGTACAGTCGCGAATCTCCGATACCGACGGCGCTATTGCACAGGATCAGAGCGGCACTCTGACGGTTTCTTGGTTTGATGACGAACCGGGGGTCCGGCGCTACGTTGACGAGATGCAGCGGATCTTTGGAGAAACCCTCGAGTTCTGGCCGCGGGAGAAAGTGAACGCTGCCTACCTGACCAACCGATACTATGACGGTTTTCTGAAGCCACAAACGATGCGATTTCAATCCCTTAATTACGCTGTGCTCGTCGCGCGTTTGGCGATCAACAAGGGCGCCGACGTCTTCGAGCAATCAACGGTTAATCGTGTCACTCGCAACGGGGACAGGTGGTGTGTTCAGACGGATAAAGCTCAAGTCAACGCTGACCACATTGTTTACGCCACCAGTGGCTATATTGGCTCCCTGCATGGGAAACTCAGTCGCGCGACGCTGCCTGTTGCTACCTATGTATTACTCACCGAGCCTTTAGGGAATAAATTGCAGACGGCAATCTGCGCACCCTACGCTGTTTCAGATAACCGCTTCTCGTCAAACTACTATCGCGTCGTTGGAGACCAACAGCTCTTGTGGGGAGGTCGCGTGTCGATGTTCCAGCCCGAGGGAGAGAAGCTCAAGCATTTGATGGTTAATGACCTGCTTTCTGTCTATCCCCAATTGGCCGGAGTGCGTGGAGAGGTGGCCTGGGGCGGCCTGATGGGATATGCCCGGCACAAGATGCCTCAAATTGGGCAATTGTCGCCAGGCGAGTGGTACTGCCAGGGATTCGGCGGACATGGCATGGTAACAACCACAATGGGGGGCGAGCTTATTGCTTCGGCAATCGCAAGCGATGATCAGCGGTTTCGTTTATTTGAACCCTTTGGTCTCGACTATGTTGGCAAACCCTTTGGCCCCATCATTGCCCAACTGGCCTACTGGTCATACCAACTCCAGGATGCTCTGCAGGTGAGCCGGCTTAATCGGAAGTTCTGACCGATAGATTGGCATCGTGCGGTTGTTGGTTGCGGTCTTTCTTATAGTCTTAGCTCAATTGTCTAGTTCAGCGGTCTGAATCAATGGTCTTGCTGCAAAGCGGGTGACGGCATACACAACCAGCACAACCAATGCGAATGCAGGTATCAGGACAAGTGGGCTTTGCGCGAATCCGGCGATAACGAATGCCAGCATTGCCACGACGCCAGGAACCAGCGCGTAGGCAAACTGAGTTGTGACATGATTCAGGTGCGGGCAATCGGCACCAATCGAGGCGAGCACGGTGGTATCCGAAATCGGGGAGGTGTGATCACCAAACAAACCACCACTTAACACCGCGGCGATAGTGAGGATGGGCGATGCATCAATCGCGTGGCAGACAGGGATCGCGAGTGACAGCAGGATCGCGAACGTTCCCCAGGAAGAGCCGGTTGCGAAAGAAATCCCAGCCCCGAGCAGGAACACAATGGCGGGCAACAATGCTGGGTTGATGCCGTCAACGATCAGGGCCGATATGGTTTGTGCAGTACCCAGGCTGTTAATGACAGAGCCCAAAGACCAGGCGAAGATCAGGATAATCACCACGTAGACCATTGTCTCTGTACCACTAATGAAGGTTGTCAGTGACTCGTCAAGCGACCTCATCTTGAAACGTTGCAATAGCACCGCCGTTGCGATGGAGGCAGCGAGGTAGGCAATTGTCAGCGTCGAGCGGATGTGTGTGCTGGTCAGGTCTGACGTCAAGGCAAAATAGCCGAGTAAACACCCAATCAAACCAAGTAGCGTGGTGATCGGCACGACAAAAAGACTGACTCTTGGACGATGTTCGGGGCAAGACTCAGCGTCAGAGCCGGGGGCAGATTCAATCACCTCCTCGGGCGTCTCATCAAAACTTATCTGTGCTTTTGACATTGGGCCGAACTCACGGCCACTGAGGACCAACACAAAAACCGTAAACAGCGTCAGGATGGCATAGAACTGGTATGGCATTACCTCAAGGAGCACTCCAAAAGCATCTGTTTTAAGGCCGATATCAGCATAGGAATTTTCAATCAGACCCATAATGTAGGCGCCCCAGCCGATAAAGGGAATCAGGATGCATACCGGAGATGCTGTGGCGTCGAGAATATAGGCCAGCTTCTCCCGACAAATTCTGAGACGCCGGAAAATCGGCCTAAACAGCGGCCCGATAATCAGGGCGTTGCCCGTATCGGTAAAGAAAATTGCCATGCCTGAACTCCAGGCGGCGAGTTGGGCGCTCTTTGGCCCCGTGATCAGCTTCGTCGTTGCGCGCGCAAATTCTGCTGCCCCGCCAGAAACCTCCAAGAGCTTGATAAAGCCACCAATGGTCATCATGGTGAAAATGATCTGGATATTCGACGGCTTGGCTATCACGGTAAAGATTCTGTTCTCAATCACATCCAGCACCGCGTTGCCCGGGTGAAAGCCCGTCACAATCAGTGAGCCTGCGAGGACGCCAAGACCCAACGAGATGATAATGTTGCGAGTCCACAGCGCTAGGGCAATGGTCAGGATAGGCGGTAGCAGAGATAGTAGGCCGTATTCGCTCACATGGTGTGCTCTGAGATGCAGATGTCATGCTAGCACACGGAGACAAGAGGCTGGTGTGTCGACGGTACCCGCTCGAATATGGAGGCTACAAGAAAAGGATAATACGCCTATCTAGCGCGGGCTAGCGAAACTCTCAATAACCTCAGGATAAGCATCTGCTATTCGCGGGTCTGACTTGAGGAGGTCGACCTTCATCATCAATTCATCTGGCCTACCAGGTTCATAAAATGCCGCATTAATATTTGGGTAGTCGGAATTGAGCTTCAATCCGAAGTCCTTCGCGATGTCAGCGCTCGTCGCACCGCTATTTAGCCTGACTATGATCTGCCCTGTGACAATCGCTGGCTTTTTTGTTCTTGGGTTGTAAGCAAGCAAATACTTAGATTCTGGTAACCCTGATGATACAGATCTTGCTGCCGGGGCATCTCGGATAGACATATCGAAACCGCCTAGTTGAGCAGACCAGATAGTGGCATTTGTTGAGGTGGTCCGCGTTGGTATGGCGCTTGAACTTGTGATCAATTCGACTTGCCCCGAGGGAACAATCTTGTAAGTCTCATGCTCAGCTCTGATATCCTCACCTATTGCTCGCGAAGAAAGAAGAGCCGACACCTCATTTTTGGTTTCAACTTCTTTTAGTTCCATAGCTTTACAATTGAGACTGATATTTAGCGTCACAAGAAGTAGAATTATTCTTTTCATGTCAGACCTCAAATTAGATTAATGCCCATAGATTTTAAGCAACCAATCCGTCAAGGTCCCAGTGAGAGCCGCGTCACCATCTACAACCTTTATGGTCCAGGTGCCTGCGGAGTTCTCACCATAGAAAGCATTGCTGAGCAGATCAATATTCAGATCATCTGAACTCCCAAAACCATTCTTGATAGTGAACAGAACAGATCGCGTCCCAGACGGTGACGTTAACTCTACGCCTAGGTCCCCACTAAAAGAGTGAGTTGCTACGACAGCAATCCGTACGGCTTCAATCGAAAGGCCATTGGAATCTACTATCGCGTGGACCGCGCCAACAGTTGAGTTGTCTGGTATCGCCAAATTTATCGTACCGCTAGATGCAAAGGCCGTTTCTATGAATGCCCCCAAATTGTTTGCTGTCATTGTTTTTGCCATAGCAACTGCAGCGCCGACATCAACCCGTCCGAACCCATACCAGTTGTGAAACTTGAAGCCGGCTGCATTAGTCGTGTAGGCCGGTTCAGCTATGTAATTTCCGTTTCCCAAGGCTATAGATAATGGCGCGATTGAAGCATCCACCTGTGTAGATGTGCTTGCTAGGATATGTTTTACATCGCGCCATGTAAGCGCGGGATTAGCCTCGAGAATCAATGCAATTGCACCTGATAGTACGGGCGCCGCTGACGACGTGCCATTGAAAGTAGAAGTGTAATTGCAATTCGCGTTCTCCTCGGGCGCGCTGGTCCGCGCATCTTGGAAGGCATTCCGCGGTGAAGCGACGCTACTTCTGACGTAGCCTTGGGAACAACCGCTTTGGTCTGTAGTCATCATCGCGGGTTGATCATTCGCTGATGCCACAAAATTGGTGTCACGACCAAACTCACCTCCGGGTGCAGAAACCCAAATGGCTGACCCTGCGGAGGAATAGCTTGCTCGCTGACCATCAGCTCCTAGTGCCCCGACAGTAATATTCTGAGGTAGAGCGATCTCAGGGTCCATCGATGCATTTTGGCAACTGATTCCAATAGCGACTGCTGAAGTGCAGGTTGCAACACCAAAGCTCGAAAACCCATTACCCGCCGATCTAACATAAACAGCGCCTTTACCTCCCCTTAGGTTCGTTACGCCTGATTTATACTGTGATTCAATAAGTGTAGAAACAAGAGAATCGTCATTGCTATCGATCCCATAACTTTGATTGAATATCTCAACATCGCTCGAAAATGTCGCACCTCCCAATGCGGCAATAAAGTTGTTAGCGCTCTGACTCTCTAATATATTGAACCCCTTCAACCCAGCGAGCGGGGCTACGCCCCGACCACCTATATCGTTCCAACCCCTTGACGCTGCAAGGCCAGCAACGCTCGTTCCATGATCACCCGTTGAATCAATGCTCGTTGGGTCCGTAGAACCATCCAAAAAATTATAGGATCCACCAGCGACGACATTAGCAACGAGGTCCTCATGACCGATCTCGAGGCCGCTATCTAATACAGCGATAGTAACTCCTGTACCCGTGTAACCCTGCCCAATAACACTATCGACATTGATATCTTCTGCAAAAGAACCAGCACTCGATGCAAAATTGAGTTGACTGGTATTGTCCAGGTGCCACTGATGCTTGTACAAGGGGTCGGTTTTCAGATCTATTGTGACTGTAGACGATTGCGAATCCACAAACCCGTCATTGACCTTAAAAGTAAAGGAGTCCGTTGCTGCTTCTTTCACACCAACCAATGTTTCGTAGCTAAATGCTCCAGTATTGGCGTCCGTTATCGTGACGACTCCGAGGCTGCTGTTGGCAACAAGGCTAAATGTTAGCGACCGATTATCTTGAGCGGTACCCGAAAGAAACGCAGAACCTTGGGTCTGGCTAATGGGTAGCAGGTCAAGAAAAAAGCCATTGGTATTCGCAACAGGACTGGTGTGTACATTCGGGTCTAAGGGAAAGGCATCCGCAGCATCTGCAACGCCATCACCATCATCGTCAGTATCAGCGGTCATGCCCGTCGCCAAGCATGCTGTATCACAAGTGTCAGGGCGGCCATCACTGTCGGTATCGGTAAGTCCGCTGAGGGCGATCAATGGAAAGGCATCCGCAGCATCTACAACGCCATC
>Ga0222633_1000888_pt1 | contig 20508 bp, 19 predicted proteins | sample AntAcemetageno48_FD_179816 | JGI IMG/M metagenome (GOLD analysis project Ga0222633, IMG submission 179816) | Saline water microbial communities from Ace Lake, Antarctica - #48 | ecosystem: Environmental > Aquatic > Non-marine Saline and Alkaline > Saline | place: Antarctica: Ace Lake | collected...
CGATATCCACATGCTTAGCACAGCGGAGGCGGCCATAAAACCGAAGACAAGCCTGCGACTGCTGCTACCTCCGAACAGGTTTACCATGCCGAGAGCCACTCGCCGGTGTGCACCGCTTTTTTCCATAGCCGTGGATAGAATGAAGCCGCCCATTAAAAGTAGTACCAGTGGCGAGCCATAGGATTCGCCAACCTGCGCCGGCGTCAGTACACCAATGATTGGCAGGGTAGCAAGCGGGATAATGGAGGTGGCCGGTATGGGAATGGGTTCGAAGATCCACCAGACTGCACAAAGAACCGTAATCGCGGCTGTCCAGCATGCAGGTGCCTCCCACCCAAATGTCTGTAGAGCGAAAAAGGCGACAACGGCAAGGAGTGGCCCAATTGTCAGGCCAATCAGATTTTTAGATAAGGTCATGGAATGCCTTTGACCAAAAAGCAGGGATTATACACACTAGGTGAATTGTCCTTTAGTTGAACTGATCCTTCGAGCCACACTTGAGCAAAATATGACCCAAACCCTCTATTGGTACGACCTGGAAACCACCGGTATCGATTCGATCCTTGATCGGCCGCTGCAGTTTGCAGGGGTCAGGACCGATCTTGATCTCAATGAGATTGAACCGCCACAGAACTTCCTGGGCAGGCCAGGCACAGATGTCCTGCCGCACCCGGAAGCGCTGCTGGTTACCGGTATCAGTCTGGTCGAGATCAGGGAAAAAGGCCTGTCCGAACGTGCGTTCACAGAAAAGGCGCTTGAACAATTCAACCAGCCCCAGACCTGCGTTGTTGGCTTCAACAGTCTCAGGTTTGATGACGAGTTCACGCGACAGATGTTGTATCGAAACTTCCACGATCCCTATGCCCGGGAATGGCGAAACGGTAACTCGCGCTGGGACGTGATCGATCTCTTTCGCGCGGCCTACGCCCTGCGGCCTGAGGGGTTTAACTGGCCTCAAAAGGAAAATGGGTCGCCGAGCTTCAAGCTTGAAGACCTGGCCCATGCCAATGGACTGCCGCATGTCGATGCCCATGACGCGCTGGCAGATGTCAGGGTAACCATCGACGTGACAAAGCGCCTGCGGGCTGCACAACCCAGGCTTTACGACTTTATGTTCGAGCTCCGGGACAAAAAAGCTGTGTTGCAGCAGTTATATCCGCTGGGTAAAACCCCGATCGTGCACATTTCTTCCATGTACCCGGCATCAAGGGGTTGCACTGCTGTGGTGATGCCCCTGTGCCAGCACCCAACCAACAGCAATGCGATTATCTGCTTCGACCTGTCGCAGTCCCCGGAAGCCCTGATATCTGCCTCTGCCGCTGAACTGGAGCGACTCGTCTTTACGTCCAATGCCCGGCTCGAAGACAACGAACAACGGATTGCGTTGAAAACGATTCATATTAATCGATGCCCCTTTGTTGCTCCCCTTACGACGTTGAATGACGAACGCGCAGGGCGGCTTGGCATTGACAGGGGCCAGAGCGAATCGCGGGCAAGCCAGCTGATGGGTGTTGCAGGCCTGGTTGAAAAAATCCAGGAAGTCTATGGCAGGGCCAACTATGCGGATTCAGAAGATCCTGACTTCCAGCTCTACCAGGGCGGTTTCTTCTCGGAGGCAGACCGGAATACCATGTCTGAATTGCTCGCAGTTCCAGCGGAACAGTTGGGAAATTTTGAGGGCCGGTTTCAGGATGATCGTCTGGATGAGATGTTGTTCAGGTTCAGGGCAAGAAACCATCCCGAGTTGATGAGTGAAGCAGAATCAACTCGCTGGCAAGCGTTTTGCTCAGAGAAATGGTCAGGCGGGAAAGCCATTGATGAGCTTGAGCTGAGGGTAAACCAATTGGCGCAAGATCAGGATGAATCAGGCAAACAGGTTCTGGCAGAGTTGAGAGACTATCTTGATGAGCGCCGCACTGAGCTGGCCGACAAGTAACTATCGTTGTAAAGGCTGCTACCTGGGGTTTTTCGCGTCGAACCGCGGCTGTCTAAGGTCCGATCAGGACTAGAATGAAAAAGCCTCACAAATGCGGATGAACTGGTGTCCACCCTTCGATAACTGTTTGTCCCTTCGGTAATAGATACCGAAGGTCAGCGGGATCGTTGAAAAAGGAAAGTGATCAATGATTCCTAGCCCGGGCTGCTCTGCCAGGATTTTGTCATCCAGATAAGTCATACCAAGGCCCTGGTTTACCAGCGCAAGTCTTAGTTCCAGATCATTAACCTCCCAAATGGTACCGAAGCTGTCGCGGAGTTTGTCCAGTGTCGGGCGAAGATCCGGATCATCCAGTTGCGAGACGATTAACGGGTTGTCATGAAGGACGTCCTCGGCAGATGCGCCGGGTTTTATTTTGTCTTTCCGAACGACCAGGTGTCTTGTTTCTTCAAACAGCGGAATCGCCCTGAACCGGTCGGGCATGGTTTGCTGGAAAGGCCCTAGCCCCAGTTCCCACAATTCTGAACTAACCGCGGTGATGATCTGGCGGCTTGGGAGCACAGAAATCTTTATTCGGGTTAGCGGGTGTGCCGCGCAAAAATTTTCTACCAATGACGCACCGAACAGGTGATTGACAGTGCTGTTCATTGCCAGGTGCAATGTTGAGAGCACACCATTTTTAATATTGCTCAGATCGGAGAGAACCGTATCCTCTTCAGAAAGAACCGTTTGTGCGTAGTGCAACAGACGCATGCCTGCCTCGGTCAGCTGGAGCGGTTTGCGTTGAAACAGAAGCGTGTCCAGCTTGTGCTCGAGGTTTGCAATAGTCTGGCTCACTGCTGATTGGGTAACGAACAGTTTTTCCGCCGCACGATTGAAGCCGTTTTCTTCGTAGACCGTTTTAAAAACACGAATCTCGTGAGTTTCCAAATGAACCGGCATGCTGTCACCGTTAGGTAGATGAGCGCATAGTTTACCGCGCCGAATGCTGCATGCAATTTATTAGTCTGGCTGATGTGTTGATTAGCTTATGCGATATCTGCGCACCTAATCCCCCGATTAGTCTGTTTAAGTATCCAGGCTTGCTGCTGCGCCGTAATAATCTCTGACAGTTTTATTAAGTGGAGATAAAGATGAGTTATGTTCCAGGACTAGAAGGTGTTGTGGTTGGAGAAACGAGTATCAGTCATGTGGAAGGTGATATTGGTCGATTGTCGTATCGCGGCCGGGTCATTGAAGACGTTGTACGCATGCCTTACACGGAAGCGATGTATCTGGTGTTGTTCGGGCGGGTACCGGGTACCGATGAGTTACAACGCTTTGAAGAATATCTTGGTCGGTTTGGTCGTTTAAGTGAGGCTGAGGCAGGACTCATCGCCAACATGCCCAAGACCGTACATCCCATGCAGGCGCTGCAGTCTGTGGTGTCCGTCGTCAGCCTGAGTGATGTTACGTTTGGCGACCGCGATATTGATGCGTCACACGGGCTCCAGATACTGGCGAAGTATCCCTCGATCGTTGCTGCGCTGCATGCATCCAGAGGTGGTAACGCAAATGTTGAACGATTTGGTGAGTCATCGGATTACCTTGAAAGGTTCCTGTTTATGTTTACCGACATAAAGCCAACGCCACGTCAGTTGGAGACTTACAGAACCGTTCAGCTCCTGCAATTGGATCATTCCTTTAATGCAGGGACCTTTGCCTCACGGGTGATCAGTTCAACGCTGGCACCGGTTCCTGCAGTGCTTGCGGGGTCTGCAGGAGCGCTTTCCGGTGTTTTACATGGTGGTGCGGATCAGGCCGCACTGTTGTCTGCACGGGAAGTTGGAAGCCCTGAACTGGCGCAGGACTATGTAGACGAACTGCTGGCCGGCAAGGGGAGGTTGATGGGTATGGGGCACCGTGAATACCGTACGGTAGATCCCCGGGCAAGGATTCTAAAACCACTGGCGCGAGAGCTCTGTATGGGCTCCGCGCTTGAAAACGATTTCCTCATTCTTGAGGCGTTAGAGGTGGCGTTTAACAAGCGCATGAAGGAACGAGGCAAGGAAGTCTGGGCCAATGTGGAGTACTACAAGGGTGTGGTCTACGAAGCGTTGGGTATTCCCGCGGATTTTTTCACCGCAAACTTTGCAATGTCCAGATCAGTAGGCTGGCTTGCTCACTTCATGGAGAGTCGTGCAAACAACAAGATTATTCGCCCCGCGGCGCTTTATGTAGGTCCTGCGGTTGAGACGAAAGTCGCTTAGGTATCAAGCCTGGGCTCCCAGTGGGCCCGGGTCCTTGTAGAACTCGCTGAGAACGCGATACAACTCAAAGGCATCTTTGGTCCCGGCCAGTTCACGGATTGAGTGCATGGCGAATGTTGGAACGCCGACATCCAGGGTTCTGACCCCAAGTTCCTTGGCGGTAATGGGGCCAATGGTGCTGCCGCACGCCATATCTGCCCGGCTCACAAATTCCTGGCATTCAACGTCTGCCTTCTGGCACAGCGCTTTGAAGTAACCGGCCGTTTCACTGTTGGTTGCGTAACGCTGCTTTGCGTTGAACTTAATGGCGGGTCCCTTGTTAAGTACGGGCCCATGATTCACCTCATGTTTGTCCGGGTAGTTCGGATGCACGCCATGAGCGTTGTCTGTCGAAACAAGTAACGATTTTGAAAAGGTGCGAATTCTTGATGTTTCGTCAGGTGTTATTCTGGTCAGCACATCCCGGAGAAAAGTGCCGCCTGCGCCTGACGTTGAATCGCTGCCGACTTCTTCGTGGTCGTTGCAGACCAGCAGACTGCTGACCGAACTATCTGCAGAAAGCAGACTTACCAGCCCGGTGAAACAGCTGAGCAGGTTGTCCAGTCGTGCACTGGCAAGGAAATCCCCGTTGACGCCGATTATCTGTGCAGGATTGGTGTCGTAAAAGCAAAGATCCGTTGCCAGAATCTCTCCTCCCTGAGCCGCTTCTTCAAGCAGGCTGTTGAAGGTAAAAGCCTCTTTCTCGTTCAATAACAGGGGTGGTAAATCTGTTTCCGGGTTGATTGTTCTGGCGTTGTTCGCTTCCCGGTCAAGATGAATGGCGAGGCTCGGTATAACCGCAATGGGTTGTTTCAGATTTATCAGTGCACTGGTGACCCGATTCTTCTTGTTCTTGAATGTGATTCTGCCAGCCAGGCTAAGGTCCCGGTCAAACCAGGGATTCATTAACACGCCGCCATAAACTTCCACGCCCAGTTGCTGGTAGCCTTCGCTAATGCGATCTGGCCTTGGTTTTACTTTCAGGCAGGGGCTGTCTGTATGCGCGCCCACCATTCTGATGCCTGTTTCTTCAAGCGGATCAGTTCCTTTGATAAAAGCCACGATAGAAGAGTCGTTGCGAGTAACGAAATATTTGCCTGGCGGGGTGTCCCATTTTTCCGGTTCCTTCAGTTCTCTGAACCCGTTTTGGGACAGAACGTCGGCCATATTCTGCGTAGCGTGAAATGGTGTAGGTGAGGCGTTCAGGAAGTCTATGAGTTGCTGGTTAAAATCTGCGTTGTTCATCAATGTGTCATATTGCCCGGAAGAGCCGCATTCTAGCAGGGATTGCAGAGTCCGATCCATTTCGTTGCACCTTCTTGAAGAGCTAATGTACAATTCGCCTTGCGCCGATTTGATGTCAGCTTGCGGGCGCTTTAGAAATGCCGCTAAAGAGGGATAACCTACTGTAGCAGGGTGCTCGGTGGGTTTTTTTGTTTTGGAGCTTAAGAAAATGGGATTTACCTCAAAAATCGTTCACTCGGATCGACGCGATCCGATTGAGCATGGATCTATCCACAAGCCTGTCCACACGGCAGTGACCTATGCCTATGATGATGCTCGCGATCTTGCAGCAGTTTTTCAGGGTGAAAAAAGTGGCTACACCTACGGACGCCAGGTTAATCCCACCGTGACGGCGCTGCAGGATAAAATTACCTTGATGGAAGAAGGTGTTGCCACCGCAGCCTTCGGCACGGGAATGGCGGCGATCGGCACTGCGCTGTTCGCGTTGCTTCGTAGTGGTGATCATTTCATTTCTTCTTCTTTTTTGTTCGGCAATACCAATAGCCTTTTCAATACGTTTGCAAACCTGGGTATTGAAGTGACGTTTGTCGATGCAACGTCCAGCGACGCTGTTGCCGCGGCAATACAGCCAAATACCAAACTCGTTTTCGTGGAAACGATCGCCAACCCGCGCACCCAGGTATCAGACCTTGTTGGCATCGGTGATCTGTGTCGCGAACATAACCTGGTTTACTTCGTAGACAACACGATGACCACGCCATACCTTTTTCGCCCCAAAGACGTTGGGGCAAGCCTCGTTATTAATTCGCTGACAAAATATATTGGCGGGCATGCGAATGCACTTGGTGGTGCAGTAACAGAAACCGGGTTATTCGACTGGTCGACCTTTAGCAATCTGTACGACAACTACAAGAAAGGCGATGTCAGTGGATGGGCGATCCAGCAGATCAAAAAGAAAGGCTTGCGAGACCTTGGCGCTTCACTTGGGCCAGAAGCTGCACACCATATTTCAGTAGGTTCTGATACGCTGGCGCTCCGTATGGATCGAATTTGTGCCAATGCGCAGCGGCTAGCCGATTATCTGGATGGTCATGAGAAAGTCAGGCAGGTTTACTATCCAGGGTTGTCAGGTCATCCCGAACATGATCGATCCGCATCCTTGTTTAGTCATCACGGCGGGATATTTAGCATCGAGCTGGTCAAGGATGTGGATTGTTTTGATTTTATAAACAAACTGGATCTTGTGATCTGCAGCAGCAACCTGGGTGATACCCGATCGCTCGCAATACCGGTTGCCCATTCGATTTACTTTGAAATGGGCCCTGAACGAAGGGCGTCCATGGGAATTGATGATTCCCTTGTTCGATTCTCCATCGGGATAGAGGAAATCGACGACCTGCTCGCGGATTTTGAGCAAGCACTTTCCTGAATATAGGAATAAGCAGGTTTTGATAGAACAAACATCTTGAAACGGCGCAATCATGTCTGAAGCAGTTGTGAGCACAGATTTGCCATTAGGCAATAAACGAACCGGAAAAGTCCGGGACCTCTATGACCTGACATTGGCCGATGGTGGAGAGGGGATTCTTATTGTTGCGACGGACCGGGTCAGCGTTTTCGATGTGGTTCTGGGTAATGGAATACCTGGAAAAGGTATATTGCTGACCCGGATCTCGACCTTCTGGTTCGACTTCTTTAGCAACGACTATGCCCATCATCTGGTATCAACAGATCCTTCAGACATCGAGGGTCTTACCGATGACCAGCGCCGAACGCTCGAAGGCCGCATCATGATCTGCCGTAAAAGTGAGGTGGTACCCATTGAATGTATTGTTCGGGGATATCTGACCGGCAGTGGTTATAAGGACTATCTGAAGACCGGGGAAGTCTGTGGGATTCCGCTGCCGAAGGGTATGACCAATAGCGACAGGATTGAAGCGCCAATCTTTACGCCATCCACCAAGCCCAAAGAGGGTCATGATGAAAATATCAGTTTTGAAACGGCTGCTGAGATCGTCGGTCAGGATGTCATGGAAAAGATTCGGAACACCTCCATGGGTATCTATAACAAGGGCCGCGAATATGCGCTGGGGCGCGGGATCATTATCGCAGACACCAAGTTCGAGTTTGGCTGGGAAAAAAACCGCGACATCGTTTTAATTGATGAGGTTCTGACGCCCGACAGCAGCCGGTTTTGGCCAGCAGATGACTGGGAACCGGGCCGTGAACAAAACAGCTTTGACAAGCAATATGTCCGCAACTACACGGAAACACTGGTCGCCGCAGGGAAATGGAACAAAGAGTACCCCGGTCCATCGCTGCCGGATGAGGTGATTGAAAATACGCTGTCACGCTATGAAGAGGCATTACACCGCCTGACGGATTAACCTCGCTGGGTGGTTCTAGTCAAACTTTGATGAGATGGTTTGAATCATCTGGTTGAAGCGTTCCAGGACAGAGTGCTCTTTCAGGTCCCGGAATTCGCCGGCATCGAAAAAAGTGCCGTAACAAGCCGGGCAGGCCTCGAACTTGATGTGGTACTGGTCCTTGTCGACCATCGCCAACATGGTTTGGGCGCAGCGGGGACATTCAATATCTCTCATTGCCGCATACTTTGGGTCAACCTGTTCAGGACCAAGATCGATTTCTTCCGATCCTTCAATGCTCAACAGGTCTTCCTTTTCGAGCATATCAAACCACAATCCCTTACAGCTTGTGCATCGGTCTATTTCGATATCTCCGAAGACAATCTGTTCGAACTCGCTGTGGCATTTTGGGCAAAGCATAGTAAATCTCCAATGCTGATCAGTCAGCGTAACAAACGCCGGTACCGCCGAGACCACAATAACCATTAGGTACTTTGGCCAGATATTGCTGGTGGTAGTGCTCAGCATAGTAGAAGTCGGGGGCAGGGAAAACTTCTGTCGTGATAGCCGGAAATCCTTTTTCTTTGAGTCTGGTTTGGAACACTTCCTGGCTGACCAGTGCCTCCTCGAGTTGCTCATCCGAAAACGTATAAATTCCGGAGCGATACTGTGTGCCGACGTCGTTTCCCTGTCGCATACCCTGGGTCGGATTGTGGCTCTCCCAGAAAGTTTGTAAAAGGGACTCGTAGCTGACGACCGTGGGGTCAAATACCACCAGTACGACTTCGTTGTGGCCGGTCATGCCTGAGCAGACTTCTTCATAGCTGGGGTTGGCGGTGCTTCCACCCGTATAACCGACGGCTGTGACGTAAACCCCTTCCTGTTCCCAGAAGCGTCGCTCCGCTCCCCAGAAACAGCCGAGACCGAACATGGCGGTCTGCATAACCTCCGGGAATGGTCCTTTCATTGGGTTGCCATTAACAAAGTGATGTTCAGGTACTGGCGTCTCCTGGGTTCGGCCGGGCAGGGCGGAATCAGCAGATGGCATTTCCAGCTTTTTAGTGAATAGTCCCATGATGGGTGCTCCATAGGTTTTTGATTGAATGATTATAACGTCATTTGCATGAACTGTAGTGCCTGCAATACACCACTTGATACGTGTTCGCGTCAAGTTGTCCCGGGTGGACAAACTGGTAGACTTGTTTCTTTTATTTCAGGAAGACCCCATGGGCGAATTCAGCAGCGTGACCCGCGAAGGTGGGCTTACCGTCATTACTATCGAACGACCCGAGGTTATGAATTCCCTGCATCCTCCCGGAAATGCCGAGCTTGCTGAAATATTCGATGACTTCGCTTCTGACCCCGACCAATGGGTTGCGATTATCACGGGTGCTGGTGATCGGGCATTTTGTGCCGGAAATGATCTGAAGTACCAGGCGTCAGGTGGCGATATGAGCGGCCAGCCGTCGACAGGGTTTGCGGGTTTGACCTCAAGATTTGATAATCCGAAGCCGGTTATTGCCGCGGTCAATGGTGTGGCAATGGGGGGAGGTTTCGAAATTGCCCTCGCGTGTGACCTCATTATCGCTTCGGACAATGCCATTTTTGCATTACCTGAACCTCGCGTGGGTCTGGCAGCACTGGCCGGTGGTATTCATCGCCTTCCAAGAGAGATCGGCATGAAACAGGCGATGGGAATGCTGTTAACCGGCCGGCGCGTTGGCGCTGAAGAAGGCAAACAGCTGGGTTTTGTGAACGACGTTGTACCTGCAGGTGAGGCGCTCGAAGGGGCAAAGAAGTGGGCTGGTCTGATCCTTGAGTGCGCGCCGTTGTCTGTTCGTGGCAGTAAACAGGCTGCGATGGCAGGCATGAATGCGGAGTCCCTGGAAGCCGCTATCAAAGGAAAATATGAACAGATACAGGCTATGTACAAGGGGGCTGATTTTGTAGAGGGTCCCCTGGCATTTTCCGAAAAACGCGCCCCCAACTGGAAAGGCGAGTAAAATTTGTCATCACCTGACGTGGGAGAATATCGTGCGTAGTGTTCTGATTTTTGTGCTTGCCCTGCTTCCCGGGCTTGCTCTTGCCAGTAGTGAGGGCTCAAGTTTTAACCTGGGTATGACAACCCATTTCATGGGTTTCCTCGCGCTGGGGATATTTGTCGTCGCCTACTCTGTTGTGATGGCAGAAGAATTTATACATCTCCGCAAGAGTAAACCGGTCATCCTTGCGGCTGGTACGATCTGGATCATCGTAGCGATTCTCGCCAAGAATTCGCCTGAAGGTTCGCATCACCTGGAAGAGGTTTTACAACACAACCTTGTCGAATATGCCTCTCTGTTTTTGTTCCTTCTGGTAGCAATGACCTACATCAACGCCATGACAGAGCGAAATGTATTTGAGGCTTTGCGGTCCTGGCTGGTGCGCAAGGAGTTTGGGTATCGCAAACTGTTCTGGATCACCGGATCGATCGCGTTCTTTCTTTCACCGATTGCGGACAACCTGACAACAGCGCTCCTGATGGGAGCTGTCGTATTATCGGTTGGCGGGGGAAACCCGCGCTTCGTTGGTGTTGCCTGTATCAACATTGTGGTGGCAGCGAATGCCGGAGGCGCTTTCAGTCCGTTTGGTGACATTACAACGCTGATGGTCTGGCAAAGTGGCCACGCGGATTTTTTTGAGTTTTTCCATCTGTTCATTCCAGCCGCCGTCAACTTTCTCGTTCCTGCAATCATCATGAGTTTTGCTGTTCCCAATGAGAGCCCAAAGACAGTATCGGATGTGGTATCGGTAAAACGTGGTGCATTCTTCATCAGTATCTTGTTTCTCTGTACTATTGCAACCGCCGTTTCCTTTGAACAGTTTCTCCATCTGCCACCCTTTCTTGGCATGATGACGGGCCTGTCCTATCTGCTGTTCTTTGGTTACTACCTGAGAATGACTTCTCCTGAAGATCATCCGGATTTTGGGCAGTTTAATATCTTTAACAAGGTATCGCAGGCAGAGTGGGATACCTTGTTCTTTTTCTTCGGTGTGATTTTTTGTGTCGGTGGTCTCGGTTTCATTGGCTACCTGGAAATCATGTCGGTCACGCTTTACGACGGATGGGGTGCGACCAATGCGAATATTGCGATGGGGCTTATCTCTGCGATCATCGATAACATTCCGGTGATGTTTGCCATCCTGACGATGAATCCTGATATGCCGCATTACCAGTGGTTGTTGATTACGCTGACGACCGGGGTAGGGGGTAGCCTCTTATCAATAGGATCGGCGGCGGGGGTTGCCCTGATGGGGCAGGCGCGAGGGGTCTATACCTTCTTTGGTCACCTCAAGTGGAGCTGGGCTATCGCGCTAGGCTATGCAGCCAGCATCTATGTACACTATCTGGTAAATGGTTAGGCGCCGGCGCCGCTGGAGGCTCTAGCCAATACGCTGGAGGCTCTAGTTAATACGCTGGAGGCTCTAGTTAATACGCTGGAGGCTCTAGTCAATACGCTGGAGGCTCTAGCCAATACGCTGGAGGCTCTAGTTAATACGCTGAAGGCTCTAGTTAATACGCTGAAGGCTCTAGTTAATACGCTGAAGGCTCTAGTTAATACGCTGAAGGCTCTAGCAAATAGAGAGTAGCTTCTCGGTGAAACGGTTGTTGGTTTCGCGCAGACTTGAACTGAGCAGTGAGGAGATACCCATCAACACTTTATTCGCCAGGGCGGGCTGCTCTTCATTGAGCTTGTTGAAGTCTTCCCGTTTTAAGACGATCAGTTTTAGTGCGGTTTTAGCCCTGGCTGTAGCGGATCTTGGGGCGCCATCAATCAACGACATTTCGCCGACTGATCTTCCCTTGGTTAGCGTTGCGATGGTGTGCTTTGCGGTATCAAATTGCTTGATGACCTCAACTTCGCCATCGACGATAAAAAACATATAGCCACCGTGTGCGCCTTCTTTAAAAACGTAGGCCCCTTTCTCGTACTCGTAGTTAAACATGTACTTTTCAATAATGGGGTAATCGGCCTCTTCCAGGAAGTTGAAGACCTCAAGTCGCGGTAACATTTTCTCGATCGTCGAGCTCATTGTGTCTGCTATTTTCTTGATTTAGGGCAGGTTATCATGGCCCTCTTGTTCAATATTGGCAAGACTCAAGGAGACGGCGAATGACCAACGGTTTGCGAATAGCGGTGTTAACAGTATCTGATACTCGAACGCTGGAAAATGATACTTCGGGCCAGTATCTGTGTGATTCGCTCCAGGAGGAGGGTCACGATCTGGCGCAGAGACAGATCGTCATCGATGATCTTTACCAGCTTAGGGCGGCTGTTTCGCTCTGGATCGCCGACAGTGATATAGAGGTGATTCTGGTGACGGGCGGAACGGGTTTCACCAGCCGTGACTCCACACCTGAAGCCCTCACGCCATTGTTTGATGTAGACATCACCGGTTTTGGAGAGCTTTTCAGGCAACTCTCCTATGAGGAGATCGGTACTTCAACCATCCAGTCCAGGGCATTTGCAGGCATCGCCAATGACACGGTCATTTTCTGCATGCCTGGTTCTACCGGTGCATGTAAAACCGCCTGGAACGGTGTCCTGAAAGACCAGCTTAATATCGAGCATCGTCCGTGCAATTTTGCAGAGTTGATCCGAAAGGGAAGTCATTAATTGTGACGCTAAGGCCGGTTGATGAAGTGGTAGATCAGTTGATGGGGTTGGTCAAACCGACAGTAAAAACTGAGCTTAGAACACTTGATAACGCGCTAAATTGTTGCGCTGCAAAAGATATTCAGTCACCGGTTAATGTTCCTCCCGCTGATAACAGTGCAATGGATGGGTATGCAATCGCCTACGCAGACGTCAGTCCGCAGGCCAGCTACCGGGTCTCGGCCCGTATTCCTGCGGGATATGTGGGATCAAGTTTAGCGCCAGGTACCGTTGCGAGAATATTTACGGGCGCAGAAATACCGACGGGTGCAGACACCGTCGTGATGCAGGAGAACACAGCGCGCGATGGCGACGCGGTGAAGCTTCTGTCGCTTCCCGATCAGTTCGAGAATGTAAGATCGAAAGGGCAGGATATAGAGGCTGGTTCTTTGATTGTCCGCAAAGGCGATCTGTTATCGGCGAGAACGATAGGCCTGGTCGCGTCTGTTGGCGTCGCAGAGGTCGAGGTGGCAACACCCCTTCGGATAGCAATCATGTCTACCGGTGATGAACTGGTTGAGCCAGGTAACGCTGTTGCTCCCGGCCAGATTTACAATTCAAACCGTTATGCGCTATCAGCCATGTTGCGAAATATGGGAATGGACGTGATCGACCTGGGGATCGTTGCAGATACACCAGGGGCAACCGAGCAGGCTCTTCTGGAAGCAGCATCGCTGGCGGATTGTATTCTGACAAGCGGGGGCGTGTCTGTTGGGGAAGAGGATCATGTTAAAGCTGCCGTAGAAAAACTCGGGAAGATCGAGCTTTGGAAACTTTCCATTAAACCGGGCAAGCCACTCGCCTATGGTGAAGTCCAGGGCGTCCCATTCTTTGGTTTGCCAGGCAATCCGGTGTCGACGTTTGTGACGTTTCATATCGTGGCCAGGCAATATCTGCTGGCGATGCAGGGGCGCAGAGACTTCAAGCCTTTTTGTGTTACCGGGGAATCTGATTTTTCTTTTAGGGGAGGCGGCCGGCGGGAGTATTTACGCGTCCAGATCCAGAATGTCGAAGGCCAAACCAGACTCACGAAGTTTCCCAACCAGGGCTCCGGCATTATGACATCGGTCGTTTGGGCAGATGCACTTGCGATGGTTGAAGCAGGGCAGGTTGTCCAGCCCGGCGACAGGCTTACGATTTATCCCCTACCCCTATGTTAGACTTATTCTTTTTGTGTGAAGGCGAGTAATGGGATTGATAGTACTCAGCACCCTGCTGTCCATTGTGCTTGGCAGTTGTACCTGGTTGGTCCTTGGCGACAGATTCCCGATCAGGGATGAAGTCAAATGGCCGGTGGCTAACAATATATGTGTCTATGCTGCCATTTTACTCCTTCCTGTTTACCTGACTATCTTTGTCATTTTTTCATTTAGCTAACGATGCAGCCATCGATCGATATTGAAACGGTCAAGGGCTTCCTTGATCCGGAAGAAGGGCGCGCCCTTTATTCTTATGCCCTGGAATGCGGGGCACGTGGTCCGGTGCTGGAAGTTGGCAGTTACTGTGGTAAATCAACGGTTTATCTTGGTGAGGCCTGCCGTGAGAGACGTGTCTCGCTTTACGCGATCGATCATCATCGGGGTTCAGAAGAACACCAGCCAGGTGAGGAATATCACGATCAGGAACTGTTCGATGGTAAGGCAGGTTTAATGGATACCTTCCGGGAATTCAGGCAGACCATGAGAGAGGCAGCGCTTGAAGAGGTAGTAGTACCGATCGTTGCCTCTTCCCTGGTTGCATCACGCAACTGGCATACACCTCTCGGGATGGTATTTATCGATGGTGGACATTCAAGGGAAGCGGCTCAAGCCGATTATCGAAGCTGGGCCTCTCATGTGGTTACGGGTGGGATCCTGGCCATCCATGACATTTTTCCGGACCCGGCAGAAGGTGGGCAGGCGCCTTATGAAATCCTTAAGCTGGCCATTGCATCGGGTTTATTTGTAGAGGTCGATAGAGTAAAAACCCTTGGGGTTTTGCGGAGACTGTAGCTAGAACCGCGTTTTCATCTTGACTGAGACTTCGGCGCTGTCGACGTCAGGGTCATCTTTATTCGTCAGGGGGAATGCCAGGTCTATATGCAGCAGGCTTCCCTTATCGGATTTGCTCGAGGCGAGGCGAAGACCCAGCCCCGCACTTGCCAGATAATCATCTTCTATACCGTCATCCTCATCAGGGTTCCAGGCCTTGCCAATATCGATAAACATTGCCCAGCCCACTCTAATCAGGTTGAAAAGATGTATATCGGTGTACATTCGTTCTTCCAGGGTGAGGGCGATCCGGCGATCACCCAACTGAAATCGGTTGTCGAATGCCCTGGCACCTGTGTCTCCGCCATAGAACAATTGGGTGTTGGTATTTAGGTTGTGTGTGTAAGTTGCTTGCAGGCTGGCGAAGAAAGCCCTGTGTTTGGTTTGTTCACGCAGGTAGCGGACCTGATAGTCGATTGTGACATCTTCTGACTGACCTTCCTCGAGGTTGTACAAGCCGTACCAGTACAGTTCGTGCTGGAGCCATTTCTTTCGGTCATAGGCGAGTGTATCCGAGAATTCACCTTGCAGGAGAAGGCGGTCAGTATCCGATCCGAATGCTTCTGCTGCATATCCAACCCTCGCCCACAATTCATGACCAAGATGAATATCTTCCGTCCGGTGAATCTGGTTTTTGTTGGTGTCTGTCGTATAGACGGCTTCAATCTGGGAGAAATCCAGAAATGGGTAACTCAGCTTTTTGTCCGATGGAAAAATCCCAGGGGGAGATAACTCATCCGTTGCTGTAAAGGCTTCTTTTTGAAACCGATACCCGACGGACCATCTTTTCGATTTTCCATTCACCAGGCCATCTGACCATCCATACCTCACCAGATAATCTTCTGATTCCCGCTGAACTTCAGTAGTGTCCTCGCCGCGAAAATACTGGGTATCGATTCGATCGGCCTGTCCCAGGCTAACCTGCCATGATCGCAGGGAGTCCAGCGAATAGAACGGTAGTTCGAGACCACCAAAAAACTCTGAGCCATCGTCATTGTCAGAGTAAACAAGTTTGCCGCTGACCCTCGTGTTTTTGATGTTCTTGTCTTTGTAGACAAACTCAGTTGAATCTCGATCAATATCTTTTTTGTGTCTTGCTGCGAGTTCTACGCCTGTACCGAACAGGTTTATCTCGCGGACGCCAAGTCGAAATTCATTTTCACCACCAGATCGGCTGAATGAAGCCTCCGGCGTAAAAGACCAGACATCCCGTGTAATGACCTCGACCATCACATTGTTATTGCACAGGCTGACGGGTCGGATGTCGGCATCATAGAGATACTTCTGGTTTCTCAGAATCCGGGCGGATTCATCCGTTTTTTGTGCGACATAGAGATCGTCGACTTTAAAAAGCAGTTGTGAGCTGATTTTGTCCGGACGCGTCAGGATATGAAATCTATTGGCGAAGCGGTAGATGACATTGTTCTCGTCCGGGTTCGTTTCATCAAATACGGGTAAGTTGGTGACGATGATGTCGGTAATCAGTGATTGGTCGGGTATTTCATAGCTCGCTGCAGTCTGTCTTGAGAAGGGATAGCCGCCTTTCGCAGAGGGAGCCCTGGGCTCACAGGTGACTTCCGTCGACTCGGCGGCAACGTACCCTGATAGCGCTAAAAAAAGACTCAGGAATACCCTCATCTCAGTTGTCCTTGATGATTGATTTGGGAGATCAATTTTTGACGAAATTGCATCTGTAGACCTCGACACTACATGAACTTTTTTTGGTTGGTCCGGTTTTAGGTGGTAGTCAGATAAAGCGTTGAACAATAGGTCTGTGAGCGATGATAGGTGGCTCGTGAAAATTTAGCACTTTTTTACGACTGATTTTGGTGATTGTTGCCTCTAACCTGTAACCTGCTGAAAAAGCGCCTTTTTTTCTTAGATCGTCTTGAGGGTTTCTTAAGTCCGGGAGCCTGATACTGGCCTTGGAAACGATTAAAACTCAAGATTTGAGTGATGGGACAAAATGATACGAAAGACGATTTTCCTGGCCGCATCCAGCGTGATGCTGTGCTTCTTGTTTTGGCTCGGCACTGCGCAGAGTAATGACTGGGAGATTACGACCGCCTTTATTAACCTGCCGGAAGTCTCAGGTCTGCAGATCGATGGGGATAGTGTCTACGCGACGTTTGAAACCAGGCAACACGATGGTCAGCTGGTTTCTCTGAGCCAGGGTATCCAGTCTACGCTTGTGGATGGCCTGCAGAAACCTGATGGTCTATCAACCTCTCTCGGTCGGCTCATCTACACTCAGGAGTTCGGTCTATCGCCCGTATTTGAGCTGGATAACGGGATATCAACGCGACTTTTTGATGCCAATGGCGCAGAGGGCGTGGATAGCACGTTAAACGGTGATGTTTACGTTGTTGAAGATCGAAAAGAAGGGCGGGTACTGAAATATGAGCGTTCATCCGGTGTGGTAACCGTTCTTGCCAGTGGACTTGATGAGGCAGAAGGGCTTTGTGTGATGGAGTCCGGTGATGTCTTTTACTCTGAGAAAGGCAAAGGCGAGGTATTCAGAATTCGGGAGGGCGTCACTGATCTCTATCTGAGCGATCTCAACAAACCGGGCTACCTCTATTGTGATGAAGCTACTCAATCAATCTGGATTACCGAGGACCGACGAAATTTCGGTCGACTACTGTATTCCAGTCGTGCGAACGATTACTCAGTGGTTGCTACGGGCCTGAAATCTCCACAGAGCATCGCCTTTAATACTAAAGACTCCTTTTTACTGGCTGAACAGGGTAGGGATCGAATCCTGTCGTTCCAGAGAGAAGGACAGGCGTTCCTGACTGTTGACTGGGCTGATTTCACCCGGGTACCAAATTGATGCAAAACCAGTTGGTGGTTGCCGGAAGACTGATCGTTTGGCTTCTTGGCAGTTTGTGCTGGTTTTTGCTTATTTTCCTGCTCTTCAGATTCATGCTGATGCAGCAGCATATGGAACTGCTCTCTGGTGTTTCTGTGGCTGAAATTGTTCGCAGCTACGGTCTCGGTTTGCACTTTGACCTGCGTGTGGCGTGTATTGCGATGTTGCCGGTACTTTTTCTGGCGGTTTTTCAGGGTCCTTTATACCGAACATTCAGTGTTACCTGGTTAACGACCCTGCTATCGGTTGCTGTATTTCTTTGCCTGATGGAGTTGGAGTTCTATCAGGAATTTCAGCAAAGGTTGAACATTCTGGTTCTGCAGTATGTGAAGGAAGATCCTGAAACTGTCGTCAGAATGGTGTGGGAAGGTTTTCCTGTTGTCGCTTACCTGTCGGTCTGGATGCTGCTGACGGTGGTCAGTTATCTGGTTTTCAGGTTTCTGCTTAAAGACAGACAAGATCGGCTTTCGTTTCGTTTTGCGATACCACTACTGGTGGTCCTCATCTTGTGTGATGCGCTTCTCGCACGGGGTACGCTTCGTTCCGGACCGCCGCTACGTTGGGGTGATGCTTACTTTAGTGATGTGATGTTCCTTAATCATCTGGCGCTGAACGGCAGTTTTACCCTGGCAAAAGCGGTCATGGATGATGACGCTTCCAGTCAGTCCAGGCGCTGGATCGATGTGCTTCCGATGGATGTCGCGTACCAGAACGTCAAAAGGCAGTTGTTCACCCAGGGAGATTCTTTTTCAACTGAGGATCCAATGACCCTCAGGCGACATCGTGGCGGTGAGCCACCCAAAGCGTTCAATGTCGTCATTATCCTGATGGAAAGTTTCAGCGGTCAGTTTGTCGGTGCTCTGGGGAATCCGCATGGCGTCACACCCAGGTTCGACGAACTCAGTAAACAGGGCTTGTTGTTCACCCGGGCGTTCAGCAATGGAACACACACCCACCAGGGAACCTTCGCGACGCTCAGTTGTTTCCCTAATCTGCCCGGGCATGAGTATCTTATGCAGCAACGGGAAGGAATGAACAAGTTCTCGGGGTTGACCGCCGTGTTACCTGATTACGACAGCGTTTTTGTTTATAACGGCGACTTTAGCTGGGATAACCAGAATGGTTTTTTTCGAAACCAGGGAATGCGGTCTTTCGTGGGGCGTAATGACTATGTTGACCCCTTATTTGTAGACGATGTCTGGGGCGTTTCTGATCAGGATATGTTTGATCGTGCCGTGCTGGAACTCGATAAGTTAAGTCAGCAGGGCCCATTTATCGCCTACCTTCAATCTCTCAGCAATCACCTGCCGTACAACATTCCACAAAGTGACGGGTTTGAGGCGATAACTGATCAGGGTGAGCTGTCAGAGCGCCTTACCGCAATGAAGTATTCAGATTGGGCGCTGGGAAAATTCTTTGACGAGATAAAGTCAAAACCTTACTACGACAACACTGTATTCGTTGTACTGGGTGATCACGGGTTTGGAACCAGTACGCAGTTAACGGAGATCAATCTGCTTCGGTTTCATGTACCGCTGCTCTTTGTAGCGCCCGGGTTGAAACCGCTGCGCTCAGATGTTGTTGCGTCCCAGGTCGATGTGATCCCGACTGTCCTTGGTCTGCTTGACTCATCAGTACAGCATCAATGTTGGGGCAGGGACCTCCTGAATCTGCAGGCAGGAGACGAAGGATTTAGCCGTCATCAAACCGTCGGGCGGCGAAGCGACGATAGGTCGTATTCAGGGGAACCGGATACTCACCTATGACCATGAGTTGGGTGGTCACCTTTACGAGTATTCACTGGCAAATCCGTCGGCAAGATCGATCGACGATGAGCAAGAGTACGATGCATGGCTGCGATTGCTCCAGGCTTATGTCCAGACCGCTCTGGCCGGGTTGACCGTCAACTCGACCGGGGTGGGAAGTGCCCTTGGCGAAGAATAATCTGGCTTCGAAAGCAGTGGTGATTCAGTTAATGCTGCCAGTTGTCTTGATGCTGGGTTTGTTGGTTGTTGTTGAATTCACTCATCTGGATAAATGGGTCTCTGGCCTGGCGTTTGACGCAAACCTCCAGGCATTTCCGATGAAGCGTGACTTCCTGTTCGATACCGTTTTCCATGACTGGGCTCGCAAAATTCCGATGGCCGTGGCGGTGCTCACCCTCGCCGCCCTGGCTTCCACTGTGTTTAACCAGAACGTCATACTTAGACATGCAGCTCTTTTTGTATTTCTTTCGATGTTGATTACTACAGGGTTGATTGCATTGATGAAGTCAAGCAGCTCGATACATTGTCCCTATGATCTTGTCAGTTATGGTGGTCAGTTTCAGGAAACAGGTCTTCTGGATTTTTCAGCCAGGATTCAGGCGCCGGGAAAATGCTGGCCATCCGGGCACGCCTCCGGCGGTTTTTCGCTCCTTGCCTTGTACTATGCGGCCAGAATCTATAAGCCCGAATACCGAACACCGGCACTTGTTTTTGCGCTCGCGATTGGCTTTTTGTTTACCGTTTCCCAGACGATCAGGGGCGCGCACTATTTGTCGCATGGGATATGGTCTTTGCTTTTTGTCTGGTTAGCAAATGAGTTGCTTTATCTTGTCTGGGTTGGCCTGGGTCGTAACAAATAAGATTGAGCAAATTTCCAGTCGCCGGCGATTGGTTTTTGGCTGGCGCGCCTCTAACCAGTGACTAAAGAAAATGGGAAATAGTTGTGAAGACGCATAGCTGGATTGCACGGATCGTCCTGGCCTTGATCATTCCTCTCCAGGGGTGCGGAACAATGGGTATCGAACGAACCGGCAGGTTTATTGGTGCAGCCGTTCATTCAGTGGTTGGTCGACCATCAAGTTCCTGTGGTGACACAGTGCAGAACATTCCTTGTGGCGCTGTTGGTGGTGATGTTGCCGGGCGCCAGGGGGGTATTCAATTGGAGCAGAAAGACCGTGAAAATCTGGCTGCTGTTCTTGATGTTGGAAGGTCTGGTTCGATTCGTCAGTGGACAAATTTGGAGACCGGGCGTCACTTCGCTGTGACACCGTTCGAGACGGAATTAGATGAAGCCGGAAGGATCTGCCG
>Ga0222633_1000889_pt1 | contig 20398 bp, 17 predicted proteins | sample AntAcemetageno48_FD_179816 | JGI IMG/M metagenome (GOLD analysis project Ga0222633, IMG submission 179816) | Saline water microbial communities from Ace Lake, Antarctica - #48 | ecosystem: Environmental > Aquatic > Non-marine Saline and Alkaline > Saline | place: Antarctica: Ace Lake | collected...
CTAGCCTGCATTGTTCAAAGACGCGGCAGGCGAGTTGTCGATAGGCGAGTGTGGCTTCTTCGTCGCCGAGAGCTGAAGCGAGGCGCGTCTTGACCTTACCGGGCGAGGGATACTTAACAAAAACGAGAATGGAGCGGTTCATTCGCCCGACTCGAAGGGAAGCGTGTAGGACTTCACCATGGTTGCGTCCTTGGTGAATGTGATGTGGTCGAATGGGATCGGACCGCCAGGGAGGAAATCGCAGAAGTCGTCTTTGGGCCCGGCCGTAAACTCGCAGGCAGGACTGGAAACTCCCGACTGCAGCACCCCGCCGCGGTAGAGTTTCAATCCGCGATGGAGATGACCGGAGAAAATTCCCCGCAAGTTTTCGCCAGCTTTTTGCGTCAAAGCGGATTGCAGTTCTGCACCGTTTCGCACCAGCAGATGCTCGTCGATCCATGCAGAGCCGATCGCCGTCAGCGGATAGTGGAGAAACACGGCGACCGGTTTTTTACCTGAAACAGCATTCAGAACGGCGTCGAATTGCGCTTCGTCGACAAACCCGTGTGGCCCCTCGGATGGCGGCACTTTTCCATCAATCACGATGAACTCGAAATCCTCTGTGTTCGCGCCGCCTATCCGATAGCAGAGATTGTTATCCGCAATGGGCAGCAGTGGCTCTGTCGGTCCGAAGGCGAGAGTTTCCCGCATCATGGCAACATCGTCGTGATTTCCTGTCGCGTAGAAAACAGGTGCTTTCAGTTGGGAAAAAATCTCTGCGGCTAGAGCGTAGGCGGCCGGATCGGGATCGTTGACCACGTCTCCCGTATGGATCACGAAATCAGGGGTAAACGGCAGTGCATTGATGTCCTCCACCAATGCCACCGTGCGGTTGTAGGCATTGGCTCCACGGATATCATGCGATCGCGTTGGCCCGATGTGGGTATCGCTGATATGAATGACCTCGGTCAAGGCGTCTGTAATTCAGTTTTTCTCTTCCAAAGAATGCGAGAGGAGCCACTTGTAGAGCTCCGGATTGTCATAGGTTTCCGTCCAGGAATCGTGTCCCGCTTCGGGATAGACGGTCAGCTTAGCCTCTTCATTCTTCATTTTTTCCAGTAGCTCGACAAGTCGCTCTGATTCTTCCAGCGGGACTGCCCCGTCCAGTGCTCCGTGAAAGGCCCAAACCGGCATATTCTTGAGTGATCGCACCCGGTAGGGAACGCCGCCACCGCACACAGGCACAATCGCTGCGAACCGCTCAGGCTGCTTGGTTGCGAAATACCAGGTCCCGTATCCGCCCATGCTCAGGCCCGTTAAGTAGATGCGTGACTTGTCGACGCGATACGTGGCTTCCAAATAATCGATCAGTTCCGGGACCGGCTCATCCGACCACCAGCCGCCAGTCGGACATTGTGGTGAGGCGAGGATGAAGGGGAACGACTCACCGGCTGCCGCCTCCTTCGGCGGACCGTGGATCGCCACCTTCGAAAGATCGCTGCCCCGTTCGCCCGCACCGTGAAGAAAAATCACCAGCGGCCATTTCTTGTCCTTTTCCGCCTCATATCCCTCCGGCAGTTGAAGGAGGAAATTCAGCCCGATGGGATCTTCGATCTTTTTCTCAAACGCCTCCTCCGTCTGGTCAGCGAAAAGTGCAGTGGCCGCAAAAAGAAACCAGATGATCGCGAGAGAAGCGGGTAGGGGTTTTACCATGAATCAAGCCTAGCATTCGCCCCTCAACCCGCCACCGAAAAAAGAAAGAGTCGTCCAGGGTCCGATGGAAACGCCATTGATTCCAAGCCGATCCGGCGCGACGAAATGGAATGAGCCAACACACAACAAACCTGACCTGGAAACGCGGCGAGAGCGGCTTCGGCTATAAAGAGTATCCGCGCGGACACGAGTGGGTGTTCCCACGCAGCGGTCAAAGCCTGAAGGCATCGGCTGCGCCCGAATACCTCGGTGACGTTGACCGGACTGATCCGGAAGAAGCGTTTACCGCTGCGCTCGCGAGTTGCCACATGCTGACTTTTCTTGCGATTGCCTCAATGAGCGGTTTCGTGGTCGATCGCTATGAAGACGAAGCTGTCGGGCATTTGGAAAAGGGCGAAAATGGCAAGCCCTGGCTGGCCCGAATTACGATGAATCCGAAGATTGAGTTCTCCGGCGAAAAGCAGCCTTCTTCCGAGGATATTGAGACGCTTCACGAAAAAGCGCACCACGAGTGCTTTCTCGCGAACTCGGTCAAGACGGCAGTCACTTGGTCCTGAGTTTCTTCAATCCAGTTTCTTGATATTGATATTTCGGAACTGCACCAAGCTCGATGCGGGTGAAAACTCGCCGTCCGGTTTCTTGCCGCCGTGATGCTGTAAAGCGATGCCGCCTTCCTCAGGGACCTCGGGTAGCTGGGCATTTTCGATGATGAGGTGTCCGTTCAGTTTCACAGTGAGGCGGTCCCCTTTCATGGTGATGTGGAAGGTGTTCCACTCGCCGATGGGATTGTCTGCCTTTAGGGAAGGCGTCACTCCGGCACGGACTACAGGGTCGACCGCTTTGTTGCGGTAACCATAAACTTCGCCCGATCCGATGGGCCAACACCAGATGTTGAGTTGTGCTTTGCTCGTGCCTCGAAGGTAGATGCCACTGTCGGCGTTCGGCATTGGATGGGTGATATTTTTCCCGTCGGCGTCTTTGACGTTAGATCCGTCAGGGAGCACGTAGGGCACGTCGTAAAAGCCGGTGGTGCGCTTGAGCCGCCAGTCGATCATCAGCTCGAAATCGCCGTATTCTTCCGCCGTCCACAGATTCTTGTCACCTTTCGCCTCAGACTGCGCATCGTAATCGATCACGCCGTCGAGAACTTTCCAGTGGCCGTTGTCGCCCTCGGGGATGTTCCAGCCGGAAAGGTCTTTGCCGTTAAAAAGTGGAGTGAATCCCTCCGGCGCGGCGAAGGATGTCGATGCGATTGCCAGAGCGAGAGTAAACAGAGTAGAGCCCAACAGGGGTAGATGCTTCATATACCCCTGTTTAATCCGGGGGCAGGAAAATGGCGAGCTTTTCACTTCCGCGAAGATGCCGTTGCAGGGTGATCGCTCTGGACCTCGACTTTCTTGTTGGCTAAGATTGTCTCCATCGCTATGCAGGTTTCTCTCATCGTCAATATTATCGGACCGGACCGGCCAGGTCTCGTCGAGCAGTTGTCCACCGCTATCAATGCCTCAGCAGGCAACTGGGAGAGCAGTCGCATGATGCAGCTTGCTGGTCAGTTCGCCGGCATGGTTCAAGTTGTGATTCTCGAGCGCGATGTCGCGGACTTCGAAGAAAAGCTCGCGGGGTTGGAAGGGGCGGGATTGAAAGTATCGATCGTAAATGCTGGAGAAATCGAGGCTGAAACGAAGGGCTCCGGAAAAACATTCGTGCTGGAGGTTGTCGGTCAGGACCGCCCCGGAATCGTTGCCGCTATTTCAAAGGCACTGGCGGAGGCGGGTGCGAATGTGGTGGAACTCGCGACCGATTGCTCGGAGGCACCAATGTCGGGAGAGCGACTCTTTAGAACTCACGCTGCGGTCGTTGCTCCGGAAAACACGACTCCGGAAGAACTTCGTGACCGGATCGAATCGATCGCAATCGACCTGATGGTCGAGATCCAGGCGGAAGGGGCTTAGGCTGGTTTGGCAAACTGCCTAGAAAGGCTCCGGCCGGTTTCCGGTTTCGATTTCGATTTCGACCGGGGGATCGGCTGCGGGTTCCGGTGCGGGGGATGCCGATCCCTCAAACTCCGGCAAAGGAGCGACGAGTCGACCGGGCAGAGGGCGGACGCGGTCGAAGACGTTGCGACCGAGTTCTTTTGCAACCAGATAACCGCGCTCGAACATTTCCATCTTCGCATCGAGGTTGTCGATGTAGTGCAATGCCTGGGCCTCGGGAGTTTTCGGGACAACAGGCGAGCCGAATTGCATCTCGCCATGGTGCGCCGCGAGCAAGTGCAGCAGATGAAGGCGCACCCGCTCGGAGCCGGGCTCGAGATGCTGCCATTCGGCGGCGAGGGCGTCGTCTTCCAGCAAGTCACGCCAGAGTTTGTTCACGATTTCCATGCCGAGTGGAATGTGCCCGATCAACTCGCTGATCTCGGTGTAGGGCATGGTGAATCCGGTCTCTGTGTAGACGTTTTCCCACATCTTACCGACATCGTGAAAGAGAACGCCGGCGACGAGCAAGTCGCGGTTCAGCATTTTGTAGGCTTCGCAGATTTGGATAGCCGAACGCATCATTTGGGCGACGTGCTCAACCAGGCCTCCGCGCCGGGCGTGGTGGTAGTCGCGGGCCGCTCCGGTGCGACGGAGACGATCACCGAATTGATCCAGGAAAGACTGGCATAACCGGTTGAGACGCGGGTCAGCGATGTTGCCGACAGCCTGTTCGATGAAGGCGTAGTCCGCTGCCTGCTTTTCGCGAAGCTCCGGTGATCCGGCGAGAACTTCGGCCGTTTCGTCGTCGTTCAAGGCACGAGCGGTCCAGTTTTTGCCATCCACAGATTTTCCGTCGTTGCCGAGGCCAAATTCGCCGGAGACTTCGAAAAACTGACGGGCCCGCAGTTCGCTGCATTTGGCGAACATCGGTGTGTTGTTCCACACGCGGAGAACGAGCGACTCTTCCGCGTCGGCGAAGGCAAGTTCGTAGAACGGATTGCCCGTCTTTGTCATTCGCTGGAGCGACTTCTCCAACTGGGCATGGAACCGCACGGTCGACGGCTCCGGCCCCGCCTGTTGCTTTAGTTCACGGATCGATACAGCCTCCATACCGCCGACGCTAGCGGGCGGGCGAGGGGACTGCCAGCAAAAGATGAGGGTGCAGCAAACGAATCACGACGATTCGAATTTACGACTTCGAGGAAGAAAAGATGCGTCGTAAGAATCCTCCACGCGCATTTTCGTTCACCGGTGACAGGAAAATACAAAATCCACTGTAGCGTTCGCTCAATCGTTCGACGCTGACCGCCGCTTCGCGGGAGTCGGGAAATTGCACGATGCATTCCGATTTTCCGGTGCGTTCTTTCATCACCACGAAGTTCTTGCCACCATCGATCTCCAAAATAACGGGCAGGGACGCTTCTCTGATATCGCTGAGGCTTCGCTGCCGACGTTTTGCGTGCAGATGATTGAGCCGGGCGCCTTTGCTCCAGGCGGCACGGGAAGCTTTCTTTTCGATTCCGTTAAAAGTAGGAATGCTGTCGACATCGAGATTGGGCGCTCCGTGGTGAAGACGGACGAGGCTGAGCGCTTTCGCTGCGGGAGGAGTTAAGGGGTTGCGGTAGGCTTCCATGACTTGATTTTTATTAATTTAATCATAAAATCCATAATTTCAATAAAATAGTGATACTGGATTGTTTGGCTGGAAATATCTGTCGAGAAACTGTCGCAGATCGTCAGTTTCCTATTCTGGCGGGGCATGGTATAAATCAGGGCTTTCCCGATTATTTCCCCACCCCGGATCATGTCGAAAACTCCATCTCCGCTCCGCGACCCGGTCAATGATCTTGGATCAATGGCAAAAAAGGCACGTTCAGAGTCGGGCCTGACGCGCGGCCACAACTGGAGTTTTGGAAAACTGCACCGGAAAATGTTCCGCAGTGAGACTCCTCGGACTGAGGAGTCGATGCTGCCGATGTTGATCGAGGTTTTCGCAGGATTCACGAAGCTCGATGGCCAGGTCGTCGAGGCGGAGATCGACTCCATCCTTGGTTTCCTGCGCTACGATTTTCCTGAAACGGTCTACACCGAGTTGCGCCAGCTATTTATTCGCTCTCTGAGGCGGCGGCAGGATCTCGACGCGATCGCCACCAGCCTGGCCGATTCATTGCCGTTGGAGGACAAAGTGCTCCTCGGGGTGCAGCTATACGTGCTCATCAGTCGGGCGGGATTGCCAAAGGAGAACCTCATCACGTTCTATCAGTTCATGACCACGCTCGGCGTGGCTTCCGAAGCGATCAACATCGTCTACCAGCTGAATACCAGCGAATCGTCCCAGGTTGCGGATGGCGAGAATGTAGCTAAGTCGCTTCCTGACGACGAAGGGGATTCGCACAAGCTCGAATCCCTTGTTCTTTCGACTTCGCCTCCGGCCGACATCAACATCGCATCAAGTGATGAGGAGCACTCGGTCGTGGCCTTTCGCTTCATCAATTTGCTTCTGATCAAAAATCTCGGCCCGGGTGCTATTCTCGCACGGGGCAGAAGAGTCGCATCTGGCGAGTTCTGCCGTGTCTACGAGGGACAGCGCATCCTGATTGGCGAAGAGGTTCTGGCGTTTGAGGATTTGGTTTTCTACTTCAACTCGAAGAAAAATGTCTCCGCAGTTCAGCTGTATCTCGCACAGGACAGTAGCGGCACTCAATTCATCGAGCGAACGCGCTCCAAGCAAAGCTACCTGAAGGTCTCCTTTGGTCTCGACATCACAGTTGAAGTGCTGAACAAGACGCAAGCCCTCATCGGCAAACGGCAGCTGACACCGGGCGACAAGTTTGGCGTGACGTCGCGCGAGTCGATTGATTTCCCTGACCACACTGAGGTTTCGTTCGACGATCTGAGGAGAAAAGCTCGCGAGCTTGGCGGTCGCTTCACCTTGCCTCCGCATCGGACATCCTATCTTGTTTCGAACGACGCCAGCCGATTGGAAGCGGGGGACATCCTGCTCACGCCCGGGGTTCCCGGAGAAGTGCTGCTCCGTATTCGTTGCGACAACAGCACCAAGACTGGAACCCTCGAGGTCATTGAGTCCGAACGCCAAATCACCGTCGAAGACATGGCGGTGAAGACTAAGGCGCCGCTCAAGGATGGCAGCGTGATCTCACTCGGAGGAGGGCAGTATCTGCGCTGTCACTTTTCCGAAGGCATCATCGAAGAAGAGCGCAACGTCATCAGCACGTTGAAAACGCGGGACGTCACCCACGCCTACGACCGACGACTGCTGGCCCTCGATGGCATCTCCTTTTCCATCCAGCGCGGCGAAATGGTCTGCGTCATGGGCCCAAGCGGTTGTGGGAAAAGTACGCTTTTAAAGGCACTCGGCGGTCAGCTCAAACCGCGTGAGGGGCGCATCGACCTGAACGGTGTCGACCTCTATGTCGAGCACGACCACCTCAAGTCCTACATCGCTCTCATCCCGCAGGACGAAACCTTTGACCCGTTGCTCACCGTCGAGGAAAACCTCGACACTGCCGCTGCGATTCGCGCACCCAGCTTCCCCGTCGCCGAACGCCGTCGCCGCGTCGACTCCAAGTTGATCGAACTCGGACTCAACGAAATCCGTCACCGCCTCGCCGGCGATCAGGAAACAAAGAGTCTCAGTGGAGGGCAGCGCCGCCGACTCAATGCCGGCATGGACATGATCGGTATTGCCGACGTCTACCTCTTTGACGAACCCACCTCCGGTTTGTCATCGAAAGACTCCGAGCATATTCTCGAAATCATTCGTGGTCTGACGCATAACAAGATCACGCTCGTTTCCATTCACCAGCCGAGCAGTCGGCTGTTTCACATGTTCGACAAAGCCATCCTGCTCGACAACGGCGGGAAGCTTGCCTTCTTCGGGTCACCGGCGCAGATGCTCGAATACTTTGACGAGGCGCGGAAACAGGAAGGCATCCAGACCACCTCCTACGCCGTTGAAGAGACCGAGATAAAAAGCATCAACCTCACCCCCGACTTCATCTTCGATGTCCTCGAAACTCCGCTCCGTGACCTCGGCGGTGACATCATCTTCGAGCGCGACGCCCGGGGGAATCTCATTCCGGCGCGGCGATTCAACTCCGCCTTCTGGGCCGACCGCTTCCAGACCTACCGTCTGTTGGAAGAAGTAAACCTCCGCGAACTCGAGTCTGATACCTCCCAGACAGTCTCGTTGCAAAAGACGCCTCAGGCTCCGCCGCGAAGCTTGAAACATGACTGGGTGCGCTTCTCCAACCAGCTCAAGCGCGCCTTTTTCAGTAAGCTCCGCAACCGGGCTAACCTCGCCACCACCCTGCTCGAGGCCCCCGCCCTCGCCATTCTAATCGCCGTGGTGATGCGCTACTCCGAGGACGGCGACTACAGCTTCGCCAACGCCTTTCACATTCCGACTTATCTTTTTCTCAGCCTCGTCACCGCCCTCTTCCTCGGCATGACAAACTCCGCCGAGGAGATCATCCGCGACCGCAACATCCTCCAGCGCGAGCGGCATCACGGCTTCCGTGTCGGCGGCTACATCATCGGGAAATACCTATCCCTCGGTTTCTTCGCCCTCGTTCAGTGCATTATCTACCTTCTCATCGGCGACGCTATCCTCGGGATTCGCGACATGTTTCTCCCCAATCTCCTCTGGATGTTTGCCACTGCCTTTGTCGGCATCGCTGCAGGGCTTCTCATCTCCAGCATGGTTCGCAGCCCCAAGACCGCCGTGAATATCATCCCGCTCATTCTCATCCCGAACATCATTCTCGGCGGGGCGCTCATCAAGTACGACGAGATGAACCGTTCCCTCGATATCATTCAAAATATCCGGCAATGGTTCGCGGACACCGAAGACGAAGAGGCCAGCCGCCTCAAAGTCCCCTCCGTCTGCCACCTCATGCCCCTGCGATGGAGCTACGAGTCCATCATCATCGAGCATGCCGAGAACAACCCCGCCAGCAAGCTCACCAACTTTATTGAGCGCGAGATCAAACATTTCAGCGAGATCCCCCTCGAACAAGAACTCACCGCAGAACAAACCGACCGCCTCTATCAGCTCAAACAAGCCCTCGCCGTCATCCACGGACTCGAGGGCAGCACCCCCGGCGATGTCGAGCGTCAACTCTCCGCCATCCGCGCAAGCCTCGCTGAAGGCACTTTTGACCCCGAGCCCTTTTACAAGCCCGAGGAGACGGACGGGAAGACCTACACTGCCAACGACCTCTTTCTTAACGGCAAGGTCCAGGATCTTTTCAACCGCGCCGAAGTCGAGCGCCAGGACTACCGCCGCGTCGGTAATCCGCCCAACGTCTTCTTCGGACAGGAGCGACGCTTCCGCTTCCCCCTCACCGCAGAGAAGCCGTGGTTCGAGTTTACCATCACCACCCTCCACCTCAATCTCATGGCGATGATCGCTTTTGTGATCGGTGCCTTTTTCGCCCTCCGCCACAGCTTGAGGAAACAGTTGAGAAAAGTGTGAGCCGCCCGTCTTTTTGCATCAGTTGCGAAACCGTCCGGATCGGCGATAATTGCCTCCGTCCCGCAAAAAAAAGTGCCCTTAGCTCAGCTGGATAGAGCACCGGATTTCTAATCCGGCGGTCGCTGGTTCGAATCCAGCAGGGCATGCTTTTTATTTCCACCTTACCCAGCTCAGCTGGATAGAGCACCGGCCGGGGTCGCGCTCGACTTTCCATTTCGGCGGTCGGGTGCTCGAATCACGCATGGCATACTTTCTGTGAGACGGCGCAGTTAAATGATCCCCGCTACACCCAAGAGAGCGATGCACAACAGGGTTGGATGGGACATCTGACCCTGTTAGGTCGGCGGAGTTTGCTCCACCGACTTCCGCAATTCGCGCAAGATCGTCGAATCTGGCTGACAAAGGAAGAACCGCCCGACCGCTGGTAAGACCTTAAATAATAGACCTAGGGACAGTGCTTGCGGGCGGGTGCCGAAGCACCCGGTTTACGCGTAGCAATGTTCCGTTATGGAACAAGATAATCTCGCTCAGCGACCGGACGGAAAGGAAATATGAAGCCGATTCCCCGAGTGCGCCAGCGATTCATTCCGGGAAAGTGGGTTGCCAAGGGATGCGGGAGCGCGTTGGACTGCGAACGCGGATTTCACGGTCGTCGGCCGCGAAAATTTACAGGTCAGGCTCTCGCAGTCACTCCACCGCTCTGCCCTTCTCCTTCTTCGCTTTTTTCCCGGGCTTCGGTTCCTCGGGCTTATTCTCGTTCGGCTCGCCTTCGTGATCGAGGACGGGAGCTGGCAGTGTTTCGATCAGTCGGTCGAAGAATGTGGCGGCAGTGCGGGCTTCGGGATTGTCGGAGTCGGTCTTTTCGACATAGCCGGTCCCGTCGCGGCTGTCGCCGCAATCGTAGAGCTGCCCCCAATGGAGGGGCGAGTTGTCTTCGAGGAGCCAGCGCCTGGTCCGGAGGATGCGGCGGTCGGTCTGGTAGGCGAAGATCCACTCGCGGGTGGTGTCGCTTTCGCCCTTTAGGAAATCCACCAACGAATGCCCGTCGATGGGACGGTCGTTCGGCAACTCGGCTCCGGCAAATTCGATAATGGTGGGGAGAACGTCGGACAGGTCGGTCAACAAGAGTAGACAACCTCCGAGGGTACGAAAAAAATGAAGCACTGCAATCGAGTGATGGGGGGATTTGCTATGGCCGCTGCATGGCTACCCGGCGCGCTGTTCGCGGAAGACGGAAACTCTACGGTTTTGTGGACCGGCCCGGAACCATTCCCGGTAGTCGATGACATTGAATTGATCCGTCAGGACCTCGTGAGGTATCAGCAGATTCATACCGCTGCGAAACCAATCACGTTCGCGATCGGGGCAGCTCTGATCCATTTCAACGGAATCTGGCACGCCTCCTGGGCGGCGAATCCGGATGGCGTCGCAGAGAATTTGGGAGCTGAGTTCGTGACGGAACGTATCTCGTCGGACAACGCTCTCACGTGGTCGGAGGTCCAAACCCTGGCACCTCAATTGGAGGGTGAGCCTTTCCATAGCCACGGCACCTTCCTCGTTCACGACAAGAAGCTCTACTTTTTTGCGAAGCTCGGACCTTTCACCGGCCCGACGAAAGTGTTCGAACTGGGCGCTGAGGGCAAGTCGTGGAAGGACCTTGGTCTGGCCACGATCGACGGTGCCACCTTCTGGCCGATGGACGAACCTCAGCGGATGGGGAACGGGCAATGGATCATGGGTGGACTGGGAGGGGAGAGCGGGAAATTCCCGGCAGTCGCGATGGCGAGCGATGACAACATTCTCAAGTGGGAGGTCAAAGAGCTGCCCATCGGGGAATTCAAGGGATTCGGCGAAACCACGGTCATCACCAAGGGGGATGAAGTGCTGGCGATCTCGCGGAACGGAGCGAAGAAAACGCCCATGGTGTGCAGGTCCACAGATGCCGGGGTGACCTGGCAAGGCCCCCTGGCGGCCAATATGGCGATGGTGCCAGCGAAGCCGTATGCCGGACGGTTAAGAGACGGCAGGCCTTTTCTGATTTGTAATGTCCCGGCTGAGAAGGGCGCCCCAAAACGTTCCCGACTCTGCCTGCTTCTGGGAGCTCCAAAGGCGATGACTTTTGACCGGGTTTGGCTCTTGCGCCCGGGCGATCCTCCAGCCGCCCGATTCAGCGGGCCACAACACAACGCCCAATGGGCTTATCCCTACGCCCATGAGCACAACGGCGCGCTCTACGTTGCTCATCACAATGCCAAAGAAGACATTGAATTGATCGTCGTTCCGTTGGATGCGTTGAAGTAAACTATAGGGACGCGATGCCCTCATCTTGACCCCCGAAACGTAAAATGAACGAGCACGAGAAGATCAATTATGTGGAATTCCCGGCGAAGGATATTCCGGCGACCAAGGCATTCTTTACCGCAGCATTTGGCTGGACCTTTGTCGACTATGGTCCGGGGTATGCGGCGTTCTCGAACGAAGGGCTCGATGGTGGTTTTTTCCAATCTGAGTTGTCGTCTTCTTCCAAAAAGGGAGGCGCCCTCATTGTCTTCTTCAGCGAAGATCTCGAAGCCACTCAGGCAAAAGTCGAGAGTGCTGGAGGTGAGATCGTGAGACCTGTCTTTTCATTTCCAGGCGGCCGTCGGTTTCATTTTACCGATCCGAATGGAAACGAATTTGCCGTGTGGTCGGAAGTGGAGGCCTAGATTTATTGCAAAAGCCGAGCAAAAAAATTCCCCGACCACACGAAGGCGACCGGGGAATCTGTAAAGAGGTTGGGTCCGATTTAGTATCCTGAAGGACCTGTTTGGGCAGGTGTTCTGCCGCTGTATTCGTTTATCCTCCGAATCAAGAGTGTGCCGGCCGGCGTCGGAGCAACTCTTCCGGAAAAGAGTATTGTCTCCATGTCGCTACCGTAGGCGGTCTTGTTCTTTTTCTTAGACGAGACAATCCCGCCCGCACCGATGCTGGCTCCGGCAAAGGCGCCTTTGGCGTTCGAATAAACCAGGACCGGTTTTCTCATCGTTATGCTGCCGGCGTCGCCGCCCGCATCGTATGGGCCAGCCACTGCCTCCAGATTGACTCCTACGGCCCCGGCACCGCCATCACGGAGAAGGCGTAAGCTTTCATTCGTCATAAGAACCAGGAAGGTGATGCTCTCGTCGGCGCCAATCTGAAATCCCCAGGATCCCTTAGTTGATGTAATGAAGGCGGGTGCCCCCCATTGCCCTGCACTGTTCCTTACGAGAGCGACTCCATTGCCGATTTCGGCACCAATACCGAGACCGGCTTTGACTTGGTGAAGAATTACGATTCCATGCGCGGCATTGAGGACTTCTTTGGGGATAGCTTGGTCTGCGCGGAGTTGCCGATTCTCGAGGAGGAGACGGTTTTCGCTGATTCGGGTCTCGAGTTCGTTCGCTGACTTCTTTTTGAACGGGCCTTGAGCGTGTGCAGGTTGAGCGAGCGCTCCTGCGGCCAGGGTGATAGCGGCAAAGCTTCCAAAAGTTCTGCGCGAGAAGGTGGTGATTTTCATAAAGGGGTGGTGTTGTGGGTGCTTGGATCCCTCTTGTTGTCTTTCCGCTCTCAACACTCCCATCAGGATAAGGCGGAAGCGGGATTGAGAAACGATCAGAAGAAATTGGGCCCGACAATAGTAACTGTCGGTTGAATATCAGCTTTCTTCAAGTATTTGACGAATTCGTTGAAGAACCGGAGGGGGCGGATCTCGATAGCAATGGAGGGATTCAGGGGCCGCGCTCTGAAACTATCTTAAGTTCAATACACCTTCCGATTTCCTGCCCAGTTGCCTCGTGGAACATTGGTGAGTTTCACGAAAACACGGGATCCCGGGACTCCGAGTTGTTCCTCTGCCAAATCGGACAGGCTCGCAGTCAGTGCGTCTGCATGATCGGCGGAAAGCTCGATGCCTTCGATCTCGAAAAGTGCGGTCGGAGCGGTGGTGCCGCCAAATGTGAGGCTCGCGTCGGGTTGGAGCAACGCCATCATGACAGACTCCGGCTTTCCGATTTCCCGTGCTACGATTCCTCCTGCTTTTATCGCAAGCTCATCCGCTTCGGGGCGCTCGACTGCGACATTGGTGTGAATCTGAACGAGTGGCATTCGACCTTCCTTTTTTACCCTTTCAGCAGTGACTCAGCTTTCGCGATCACTGCCTCGACCTGGTCTTCTGCGTTCGGCGCAGCACCCCGGGCCATTCCCGGTTTTCCTCCACCTTTTCCTCCGGCAACGGCGAGGGATTCCCGGACGATATCGCCGGCTTTGAATCTGTCGGTGTGATCCGAACTGACGACGGAACCGAGGTGAATCGTGCCATCAGCGACAAGTGCCAGAGCCACTGCACCGGAAAATTGGCGGGCCTTGACGACGTTCATTGCTTCCTGCAGAAGGGCGGGAGAATCTCCGGGGAGCAGCCCGGCGAATGTGTCCCCGTCGTAGTCGGCCAGCGTGTCCTCGAACCACTGCGCTGCGATCGATGCGGCGGCACCGGCCGATGCTTTCTTCACTGCCTTATCAGCCTGCACGGCGGAGGCGCGGACAGAATCCCGATGGACTTCAAATTGCTTGAGCAACACATTGGCTTCGCCCATCTCGCTGTGGGCGAGGGCTTTCTCGATTTGTTTCGAAAAATTGTCGTCTTCCCCGGCGGCGACAGGGTCTTTTTCGAGTAATGTCAGTTTCTCGTTGGCTGCAGAGAGTTTAGCCTCTGCGTCTACCATATCGGAGGCGACGGCTGCAGCCTGGTCGGCAATCAGTTCGCCGGCGGCGTTTCCGCAGACAGCTTCGATACGGCGAATTCCAGCGGCGACGGCTCCTTCGCTTTTGATTTTGAAGTAGCCGCACTTACCGGTCGATTCGATGTGGGTGCCGCCGCAAAGTTCCATGGAGTAGCCGTCGAACTCGCCGCTCTTTCCGCCGATCTGAACGACACGAACTTTGTCTCCGTATTTGTCGCCGAAGAACTGCATGATATCCGGATTGTCACGTATCTCGGAGTGAGGCACTTCGGAGATCGAGACGGGGTCGTCGGAATGAATGCAGCTGTTCACTTCGGATTCGATCTTGCTGATCTGATCCGCGTCGAGTGCAGTGGAATTGAAGTCGAAACGGAGGCGGTCTGGTGCAACGAGCGAGCCCTGTTGGGTCGCATCGGGGTTGACGACTTGATGGAGTGCCCAATGAAAAAGGTGCGTTGCCGTATGATGCTTTTCAATCTCGCGGCGGCGGTCGGTGTCGATTTTCAACGTGACGGTATCAGTCTCGGTATCAGGCTTTGTCTCAAGATGAAGCAAGGTCGCCTCACCCACACTGAGCACATTGTTCACCGTGATCGTTTCGCCATCTGCAACGAGAGTGCCGACGTCTCCGAGCTGTCCGCCTTTTTCAATGTAAAATGGGCTGCGGTCGACGACGGCGAAGATGCCGTTGTGGTTTTCGATCCATTCCAAGACGTTTGCTTCGGTCTCGTCTTCTTCGTAGCCAACGAATTCAGTGACAGCGTCCGTTTCGATTTCGACAGCCTGGACGACCTGCATTTTCTGTCCTTCGGAGCCGGTGCCTTTGTGCTCGTCGACGAGGCGGTCGACATCGGATTGGTCCGTAGAAAGTGAGCGCTCGTCGAGCAGCAGTTGGGTCAGGTCCGTCGGGAAGCCGAAGGTCTCCCACAGCTTGACCACGGTAGCAGCTGGAAATGCAGAGCCTTCCTTAACCTTGGCAGCGGCCTCGTCGAACAGCTTCAGTCCGCGGTCGAGAGTGCGGTTGAACTGCTCTTCTTCCGCGAGAAGGATCGCCGTAATTTTTTCCTGCCGGGATTTCAGTTCTGGGAAGACTTCGCCGAATTCTGCCACCAACACAGGAACGAGGCGGTGAAGGAAAGGATTTTCCGCATCGAATCCGAGGACGCGACCAAAACGCACGGCGCGGCGCAGAATGTTGCGGATCACATAGTTGCGGCCGCCATTGCCCGGCTCGATGCCGTCGGCGATTGCGAAACTCGTTGTGCGAATGTGATCACCAATGACGCGAAAGGCGATGTCGTATTGCTCCTGTTCCGACAGACTGTGCCGCTTGCCACCCTCAGGCACGGTTGAGGTATAGGACTTTCCGCAGAGCTCGGAGAGCTTTCCAAAAATGGGGAAAAAGACGTCCGTGTCGTAGTTCGAAGCCAAGCGGCTGAAATCGGTCAGCCCCTTCGTGCACTGAATGATGGAACAGACGCGTTCGAATCCCATTCCCGTGTCGACGTGGCAAGCAGGAAGCGGACGGAATGTGCCATCTTCGTTAGCGTTGAACTGGATGAAAACGAGGTTCCAGATCTCGATGCAGCGAGCGTCGTCGGCGTTGACGAGACTGCCGCCTGTTTCGGCATCAGGAGTAAGATCGATGTGGACTTCGGAACACGGGCCGCAGGGGCCGGTTTCGCCCATCATCCAGAAGTTGTCCTTCTTATTACCGTTGACGATGTGGACTTTCGGATCGAGCCCGGCCTTCTCGAAAATACCGGCCCAGATGTCGTAGGCCTCCTGGTCGAATTCAGCGGGATCGCCTTCGTCCGGGGAATAGACGGTCGCGTAGAGGCGCTCGGCAGGCAGCTTCCAGCGTTCGGTCAAGAGCTCCCACGCCCATGCAATTGCTTCTTCTTTGAAGTAATCGCCAAAGCTCCAGTTGCCCAGCATCTCGAAGAGTGTGTGGTGGTAGGTGTCGTAGCCGACATCCTCGAGGTCGTTGTGTTTTCCGCCTGCACGGATGCACTTCTGAGTATCAGATGCGCGCGGCGGTGAATACGGTGCCGCTTCTGTTCCGAGGAAATACGGGATGAACTGATTCATTCCCGCGTTGGTGAACAGCAAGTTTGGCGACGTCGGCATCAGAGAAGCCGAGGGCACGATGGTATGTTTTTTTTCCTCGAAAAAATCGAGAAAGGATTGCCGGATTTCACGCGAGGTCATAGCGCGGGGATGTTAGCTCGCAATGAGCGCGGTGCAAGGTGGGAGGCATTTGGCCATGGTCACGATGCCAATGCCGAAAATTAGAATCCCGGGAGAAATCGAGGCAATCGTCGTCAATACCGATGACTAGTCGGACCACCCAGTCAGCGTGAATGGTAGGCGTTTTTCGGCCGTGCCTACGCCATTTTCCCCTCGATCAGCTTCTCCATCTTCACGATGTCGGCAGAGAAATTACGAATTCCCTCGGCAGTTTTCTCGGTCGCCATGGCATCTTCGTTCATCATGAAGCGGAACGTGTTCTCGTTCATATCGACGGCTTCGATGCCTGATTGCGCGGCTGTTTCCGGATCGAGTTTTCTGGTGATCGGTTCTTCGGAATTCTGGAGGTCTTCCAAAAGCCCCGTACCGATTGTCAGCAGGTCGCACCCGGCCAGTTCGATGATTTGGCTCGTGTTGCGAAAGCTGGCGCCCATGACTTCAGTATCGAATCCGAATTTGCGGTAGTAGTTGTAAATCTGTAGAACGGACTGGACGCCCGGGTCATCTGATCCCGTGTAGTCGATTCCCGTATCCTTCTTGTACCAGTCGTAAATCCTTCCGACGAAAGGGGAGATCAGTTGGATGCCGCCTTCGGCGCAGGCAATCGCTTGAGCCAGAGAGAACATGAGAGTGAGATTGCAATTGATCCCTTCGCTTTGGAGCTTGGTGGCGGCGGCGATGCCCTCCCACGTAGACGCGATCTTGATGAGGATGCGCTCACGATCAATTCCTTCGCCTTCGTAAAGGGCGATGATTTCCCTGGCCTTGGCGATCGAGCCGGCTTCGTCGAATGAAAGTCGGGCATCCACTTCCGTTGAGACACGGCCCGGGACGATATTGAGAATCTCCTTTCCGAAAGCAACGAGAACTCGATCGATCACGGTATCAACAGAGCCGGATGAGCCAAAGTCGGCCACCGCCCGGTCGACGAGGTGCTCGTATTGCTCCTGCTGCGAGGCTTTGAGGATGAGTGAGGGATTGGTCGTAGCATCCTGAGGCGCATACTCCCGCATCGATTCGAAGTCGCCCGTGTCGGCGACAACGGTGGTGTATTGCTTGAGTTGTTCGAGTTGGTTTGCCATGAGGATAAGCGTGTTTGCAGATCGTCACGGTGTCCAGCGAATCTGAAGAGGAAATGGTGTCGATTCCTTCATGATTCTCATGACAAATCAGGGCAGTGCCCAACACGGTTGAGTGGGTAACCCAAGCCTGTTGAATGCGTCACAATATTCGCAATAAATCGTCGGGTGTTCCCAGAACGCTCTCCGCACCTGCGGCCGTGAGTTCATCAACGTCGCGGAATCCCCACGCAACGCCGATGGCATGCATCCCGGCGTTTTTTCCAGTGAGAATGTCCACGTCTGAATCGCCGATGAAATAGCAATTTTCCGGAGCGAGGCCGACCGTCTTTGCGATTTCCAGAGCGCCGGACGGATCGGGCTTGCGGGCGATGCCTTCGCGTTGACCGAGGACACTGTCCCATTTCCAACTGGCGAGGAACTCGTCGACGCACTTCACGGTGAAATCGTGGGCTTTGTTGGAGAGAACGCCGATCGGAATCCCGCGTCCGGCCAGCGTGTCGAGCAACTCCGGTATACCCGGATACGGCTTGGTCGTGTTTTTCCAATTCTTTGCGTAGAAGCCCCGGTATTCCGCGAGAACTTTGGCGATCTGCTCTTCAGTTTCGGGTTTCTCTCCCTCAGGAAAAATGGCACGAACGAGATTCTCCATTCCGGTGCCAATGAAGGTCCGGTAGTCGTCCATGCTGTGTGTGGGAAAGCCACGGGCGGCGAGTACGGAATTCCCGGAATCCGAGAGATCCCGCAGCGTGTCGAGCAAGGTTCCGTCGAGGTCGAAAATGACGGCGCAATCGGGACTTTTCATCAGCTGTTTCGCTTCAAATTCCAGGCACAGATGAGTGCTTTTAGACCGGCCATCTCGATCGACGGGTCGACTCCGCAGCCCCACAGCAATGTTCCGGATTCGGAATCCTGAATTTGCACATAGGCGGCCGAATCGGCGTCGGATCCACCGCGCAGTGCCTGACTTCGGTAGTCGGTTACTTTGAAATCTTTGTGACCGGATTCTTCTAACAGATGCACAAAGGCATTGATCGGACCGTTTCCTTTTCCGCTGCCTTTGATCGTATCGTCGCCGATTTTCACAGTGGCGTGACACACGACTTCGCGGCGTTGTATTCCGGTGTGGTCCAGTTCGAAATCGACTAGAGCCATCGGTACCTCGATGTTGACAAACTGATCAAAAAAGATTTCGCCGATCTCATCGTTACTCAGTTCGCGGCCTTCGGCGTCGGCGATGTCGTAAACGTGTTTCCCGACCTGCGGGTGCATCGTTTTGGGCAAGTCATACCCATGCTCGCGGTCGAGGACGTAGGCGACTCCGCCTTTTCCGCTCTGGCTGTTGATACGGATAATGGCTTCGTAGCTGCGCCCGAGATCCTGGGGGTCGATGGTCAGATAGGGAACACCCCATTGGTGTGTGGGATCGTCATTTTCCTGCAACTCGCGCTGGCGCCGGTCGAAGCCTTTTTTGATCGCGTCCTGATGACTTCCGGAGAATGCGGTGAAGACGAGCTCGCCGGCGTAGGGTTGCCGCTCGGGAACGACAAGGCGCGTCACGTCTTCATAAAGATTACGGATCGAGGACAGGTCGGAAAAATCCAGACCAGTATCGATGCCGTGGCTGTTCATGTTCAGCGCGGCGATGACGATGTCGAGATTGCCAGTGCGCTCGCCGTTGCCGAAAAGCGTGCCTTCGACGCGGTCAGCTCCTGCCAATAAGCCCAGTTCAGTTGCGGCAACCCCTGTGCCCCGGTCGTTGTGGGTGTGCAGACTGATGATGCTGTTCTCACGGTTGTCGATATGACGGCAAAACCACTCAATCTGATCAGCGTGAACGTTCGGGGTAGACCATTCGACGGTGGCCGGCAGATTCAGGATGATCTTTTTCTCCGGCGTCGGTTCCCACACGGCCGAGACGGCGTTGCAGATCTCCAGGGCGAAATCCATCTCCGTGTCGGAAAAGCTTTCGGGAGAATATTGCAGCGTGATGTCCGAGTCGGGCAAAGTCGGGACGAGGTCCCGGATCAGCCTGGTGGCATCGACTGCGATTTGTTTGATCTTATCTCGCGAGGCGTCGCCGAAAGTGACGCGTCTCTGCAAGGGAGACGTTGAATTGTAAACGTGGACGACGGCCTGTTTGACTCCGCGCAGACTGTCGAATGTTTTGCGGATTAATTCCTCACGCGCCTGCACCAAAACCTGCACAGTGACGTCGTCGGGGATGCGATTGCCGTCGATCAGCTCACGGAGGAAATTGAACTCTGTCGCCGCCGCTGATGGAAAGCCGATCTCGATTTGTTTGAAGCCGATCTGCACCAACTGGTCGAAGAGGCGCAATTTTTCCTCCACGCTCATCGGAATCGGGAGCGCCTGATTTCCGTCGCGGAGGTCGACGCTGCACCAGATAGGAGCTTGCGTGATGGTCCGGTCCGGCCACTGGCGGTCCGGCAGTTCGACCGCGGGAAACGGTCGGTACTTTTGGATGGATTCAGGTTTCATAGGTTTTTATACCAGGGAGCCGAAAAGGTTGGTGGAATGGCTGAGTCGATTTTTTCGGAGGGCAAGGCGCGGGCCGGAACAAAGACCTCCGGGGAAATCGGCCAGCTTGAGAAGCAATCCGCGAAGCGCTGATTTTCAATCTCAAAACAAAATTCATTCTACCGGATTTTTCGGGGAGTTGGTATGGGTATGGTGTGAGTAAAATGGGAAAAGGGAAAGCGCTAGTACGGAGAGATTCCCTGACGGCGGGAAGTTGGGAGCTGGGGAAAAGACACGTCGCTGGGCAGATCAGCCCAGGAGGAAACCCAGCTCGAGCGAGAGCGGGAGTCGAAGAAGGAGAGTTCCGTGTGTCGTAGTAGTCATCCGAGTGACCAAGCTACGCACGAAAGAACGCGTGTCCAGAATCAATCTGGCCGCTGGTGCAGCACACGGAAAGCTTCGCCGGCTTCCGATGTCGCCATCACGTCTTTGCCTTGGCCGAAGCGTTTTAGAAATTCGGCCTGCGTTTCGTAGGACACCGTTTTCAGGCCGGATTCTTCGCCCCAGCGTTGCACGTCGGTGAAATTCACATCGACGGTGATGTCCTGTGATCCCGGTCGCAGATAGACCTCTCCGCCTTCGACACGGTTATGCTTGTAGTAGCCT
>Ga0222633_1000890_pt1 | contig 20370 bp, 16 predicted proteins | sample AntAcemetageno48_FD_179816 | JGI IMG/M metagenome (GOLD analysis project Ga0222633, IMG submission 179816) | Saline water microbial communities from Ace Lake, Antarctica - #48 | ecosystem: Environmental > Aquatic > Non-marine Saline and Alkaline > Saline | place: Antarctica: Ace Lake | collected...
CTTTATTCATCGAAGTGTTCCTGGTTTCATTGTGCAGGGAGGTGGCTTTAGCTTTGACCCGGCGACGGGTCTGACAACCCCGGTTAGAGCTGGTCCGCCAATAAAAAATGAATTCAAGATAGCAAATACCCGCGGAACGGTTGCTATGGCGAAGTTATCAGGAAACCCTGACAGCGCAACCAACCAGTGGTTTATTAATCTGAACGACAACCGAAGCAACCTCGATGAGCAAAATGGTGGCTTCACCGTTTTTGGTCGCGTAATAGATGATGGTATGACCGTTGTTGATGCTATCGCGGCACTGCCGACGGCAACCTTTCGTGACCCCTTTGGCCAATTGCCGGTGATCAATTTCACGGGTAGCGTTTCAGAAGATACCCTGGTTCAAATAGCGAGCATCGTGGTCGCAAAAGATAGCGACCGGGACGGCATTGATGACTCCATTGATAATGATGATGATAACGACGGCGTATCCGACAGCGATGACGTCTTCCCGCTTGACCCAACGGAGTCCGGTGATCTTGATGGCGATAGCGTTGGCGACAATGCGGATCTGGATGATGATGGCGACGATTCACCCGACAGTGAAGATGCGTTTCCGCGGGACGCTTCAGAATCGGTAGATACCGATGCCGATGGTCTTGGCAACAATGCAGACCGCGATGATGATAATGACGGCATGCCAGACAGATATGAAGTGTTCGCTGGGCACGATCCGCTGGTTGATGATGCGGATGAAGTTGATAACAACAACGGCATGACTCATCTTGAAGTGTACCTGGCACTGCCCAGGTCGAATCAGTATCTGCAGAACACCGCTGCCAGCCCGAACATCGCTCGGTTGCATATCGTCAACACCAGCGAAAATGCCCAGAGCTTTATCGGCACGCTCTTTGACTTAAGCGGCAATAGACTGGGGAGCGCCTATGAATCACTGGGTTCCGAGGTGCCACCCAAAGGTCGACTCGTCCTGGACTCCACAGATTTTGAATCGATATTCGGTATCGAGCCATGGAGAGGACCCGCTATGGTCGAGGTCGTGGGGACTGAAGCGTTTTCCCTGATGTCCAAGCTCGTCAGCCGAAGCGGCCTCATCAGTAATACCAACTGTGTGCGGGAAAACCGGGTCCTGAATATCGAACGGTATGATCCGGACAACGTGACTTACGTGCGGCTGATCAACACGACCGAAAACGCCATCAGTAGCATCAAGGGAACACTCTATGATGCCTCGGGCAACGTTGTCGGTTCGGCTGACACCGAACTGGTGAGTTCGCTTCTGCCCAAACAGATGCTGTGGATTAACATTCTTCAGTTCGAGCAACTGTTCGGCAAGCAATGGGATGGTGCAGCGTTGCTTGAAGTGACAGAAACCGAAGGATTAAAGCTGCTGAACCTGAACCTGATTAATGGTGAAACGTTCTTCAACTTTTCCTGTTTTGAGCAATCTAATGAATCTGACACTGGCAGGGTTTATTTACAGACGTCCACGACCGGGCCGAACATATCAATGACCCACATTGTTAACACCAGTCCAACGTCGCAGCAGTTCACGGCGACGATGTACAACAAGGCGGGTGAACAGCTTGGCGCCGCAAACCAGGTGCTGGGTAATGCTGCGTCCAGGGGCAGGGTCGTTGTATCGACCGCCGACCTTGAGGAAATTTTCGGGGTCTCGCCCTGGAAAGGACCATCGATGCTTGAGGTCAGGGGTTCAGCTTCGTTTGAGCTGATGACCAAACAAACCTCCCGGAGCGGGTTGGTCAGCAACGTTAACTGTGTTCGCCAGAACCAGGTGCACAACATCGAGGGCATGGACTCATCGGCTGTCACCTATATCCGCTTCATCAACACCAGCGACACGGCCATCAACAATGTGACCGGTACGCTCTATGATTCAAACGGCGCTATGGTGGGCCCGCCAGGACAAACCCTGTTGGCAACCATCGGCCCCAAAGAACAGGTCTTCATCAACCGGAACAATCTGACCGATATCTTCGATGGCGTCACCTGGAACGGTGAAGTCATGTTGGAGGTTGAGTCTGATGAAGCGCTGCGGCTACTTAATCTTAACTTTATTAACAGCGAGACGTTTTTTAATTTCTCCTGTTACGAGAATTCCAACTAACAGATAGCTTTTTCTGGTCATGGTCATCCAGACGCACAGTGACGACATTGAGTCTTCTTCCACAACGCTGGTTGTCTCAAATGCCGAACCGGGGTTGGGCCCGGCTTTTACTGGTGAACTATAGCCAGGTGTTCTGTTGAGCACCCGCGCATCTGACGGCAGATAATCAACAATGTCACTGCCCCTGGATGCAGGCTCCTGAGGTACATTTCTACCGGGTTTACAGTAGCTCAACGTGATTATTTTTGTATAATTCGAGCCGAACTATTCAGTGACCAGCCGGTCCAAACCAACGAACAGACAATTACCGGAGAATCTTATATGTCTACGCGCATCCTCGTGCTTCTTGCGCTGCTGCTACCGCATGAAGTTTTTGCTGATGAAGTCCCAACAGAACTTTTCGGCATTACTCTTGGAATGACTGCGACAAGGACACCGGAGAATCCTGCCGGGGAGATGGCGATCAAACGACTCACAGGGCTTGTGCCATGGAGTCGCGGCGCGCGCTATTACTTCGAGCCCGTACACGAATCCGAAGCCTTTCCATTCCTGGATTACAGGGCAGGAGAGGAGGAATTCTATAGTACGAATCATTCATCACTTGTTCTTCCTGTGATTCCAGCTGAGGTAACTAACGTCAGCGAGTGGGAAGAGTATGCAGATCAACACGGGGAGAAGTTCACCGTATTGACCGTTGAGTACACCTCCCAGGAGTATGGGTCAACGCATGCTGCTTATCTGGCGGCGTCAAAGCTATGTCAGGACAAGAGTACAGAACTTGCGCTTGAGCCTTCCCGGGAATCAGATACATCCGGTTCCGGGGAGAACGAGTTTCAGCGTGCGTGTTTCTTTATCACTGACAACCGCGAGCTCGAAGTCAACCAGAATGGACCCAAGTATGTATACAGGCTCAAATTTTCCGATGATTACATTAGATCGGCTGATAAAGCAGTAGGAGAGAAGGTTAGCGAAATGCAGCTCAACGCGAAGACTGCGATGAATGAATAGCTGTTCCAGTGGACCAGATAGGCAATTTCAGGTGCGCCGTGGCAGTATAAATCATCACCGATGGTTGTTTGTGTAAGGCAAACATCGAAACTATTTCCGGTCAGGCTGACTCTTTTGAGCCAACCCGTTGGTTGACGGGTTCTGGACCAAAACTCGGAACCATCAGCCTTCCTGAAGGCTTTTTCCCGGATCAAAAATCTCCGCGTTGTAAGGGTAAATCACGTTCAGTGCGAACACGATTGAGCCGGCAAACTCAGTCATCTCGCCGCGCTTGGATGAATCAATCAACAGTTCTACCGTGGCGACTACCAGCAGGTAGCCAACGATGTGGAAGTTGCGGGGCATGGGGGCGGCAATCGCGTTGAAGAATGATCTTACCCTGTCGTTCTTTCTGTACAGCGGTGTCGCGATAAACAGGTAGATCAGAAGTGCTATCGCAAGGCCGGTACCGAAGATTAACTTGTTCAGTTTTACCTCTTCACCGTTGATTTCTATCACGAGATTATGAAGGCCCAGTTCACCCTGGGCATTCCTGTCTTTGAGGTAATCAGGTGTTTCCAGGCCAAACAGGCGTTGCCCCCATGAAATTTCCTCACCCGCGCCAAAAAGACAAAGCAGGGTTAACAGCATTGTCACCGTCAGGAAGAGCGTTGGTCGGACACGCCTGAGCGTATAAAAACGCTTGCCACAAACAAGCATGGCAGAAACCAGTACGATGACCGTACACCATTCGATGAAGCCGTCTTCAATGACGAATTCGTACCGGAAGGCATCATGGTTGAACTTCGCCAGGTAGATCGCAAAGAGCAGGAACGTCGCAATAGTAATCGATAACATCACTTCAACATGCCGTTGTGTCAGCCTGAAGCCTGGCAAAAGGTGGCGGTTTTTGATCACCACAAAGAAAGCGTATGCGGCGACCACGGGGTCGATCAGATAGTCCCACAAATTGTCAGATTCCAGAATACCAAGCGCAAATGCGATGAACCCAACCGATAGCAGTACAGCAGGCAAGGTGAAACCAAACCACAGTGCGCCCGCGAAAAATACGAATGCCAGAGGGCCCAGGATGATTGGATAGTATCCAAATGCATAAAGGTCAAAATAGGTGAGACCGAGGGCCGTGGGGTAGAGCAGGAGAGAGACTGCAACGAGTGCGAGTGATGGTTCCAGAAGTTGAGCGTGATCTGGCCTGGAGTCGGCAGAGCTGATCGATTGATAGGCAGCCAGGCCAAGGATAATGAAGCCGGTGAGCGAAAGATCCCCTGTCAGTACCCTCAGGTAGTGAGACAGGCTGAATTCAGGGATAGGTACAAGGCACGCAAGGAACACGGAAGCAAAAACAATACCCTGCGCAGACGGACGATCGATGAACCGTCTGGCAATGATGTTTACAAGCGAAGCGAACACCAGTGCAGATCCTGCGTGTGGTAGCCACTGTGAGAAAAAGTCTGACATCAGTTTGCCCTCTTTAGTAAGACGTACCCGGAAACCAGGCAAATTAGAATGGGTATGGTGGTTGCTATCAGGGGAGGAAATCCAAACACGAGACTGGCAGGGGAAAGCAGGTCCTGTATGAATTTAAATACAATACCTGTCACGAGTCCGCTGACGACTCTCATTCCCATGGTTGTTTCTCGCAGCGGTCCAAAAATGAATGAGATTGCGACGAAGACAAGAACCAGGGACGCCATGGGCTGGAGGGTCTTGGTCCAGAATCCGAGTCGGAACTTGTCCGTACTCAGGCCCTGCGATTCCAGGTAGCTGATCTTTCTGCGTAGTTCGGCTATGGACATTTTTCCCGGCTCGACAAGAATTTCAGTGCTCAGTAATTCTGGCGTCAGTTGGGAATACCATTTCAGTTGTTGGTGGTGTTCCCGTTTGTTCGCGGCATCTAAATCTGTGACGATGACGTTCTCCATCATCCAGTAGCTCGCATCCTCGTTCGCTATGGGTGAAATGTGCGAAGCTGACTCGGCCCACAGGGTTTTCCGTAATTGTTGTTCGTCGTCCAGGAAATACTGGTTGATGTTTCCCAGCACGCCCTCATGACCCACGGAGTTAAGGTGCATATACCGGTTGCCTTCCCGATACCAAAACCCGCCCCTGGGAGTAATGTCATCTTCCATAGCCTTTTCGCGGGAGACACGGGCCGTCCGCTCAAAATCCGGAAGCATCAATTCCCCAATCAGCAAGCCGATGATAATGAATGCCAGCGCAGGCTTCATGGTGGCCATTGTAATCCGCCAGGTGGAAATTCCAGCAGTCCTCATGATAATCAGTTCACTGTTGCTGGCGAGAATGCCAAGTCCGGTAAGGCTTCCTATGAGTGCTGCGTAAGGAACCGTCTCGTAAAACATTCTTGGGATACTGTACGAAACATATTTAATGACCGCGATCAGGTTGTAGTCCTGCTCTATGTCGTTCATCTGATCCAGAAAGGTGAAAATGACGAACAGGCTGACGAGCCCGGCCGAGGCCAGTAACGTCATCGTGGCGACGGTCAGGCCAACGTAGTTATCGATCCTTCTCATCGAGACCTGATCTCTGAGGAGCTGATGTCATGGCGAAACTGAGCTTCGGTTACCGCCGTACACATGTCGCCAAGCGTTTTTGACAGTGAAACGTCAGCCAACGTATTGAAGCTATTGCCTGTTTGTCGTCCAAACACAAGAAACCGGGTCCCTCGGTCTGCCATCGTTGCCAGCGCCTTGTTGCGGGCAGATTCAGAACCGTAGTACCTGGGTTCATCTATCCTGACTATCGTATCGAGGCCGACAATAAAGATACTCTCTGGGAAAATGGCTGATTTCTCGACAAAAGTCGGGGCGTTGGTGAATACCAGGTCAAACTCTTCTGTACATCGATCTGACATGGTCAGGAAATCCAGCGGTGGTTTGTCTACGTTCCTGATAGATAGCTCAAGCGTGACATCCTGGCCCAGTAGATCCCTGGCAGTTCGGATTATTCCCCGATGACCGTCATGAATTGGGTTGAAAGCACCAGGAAAAATACAGGGGTTTACGGACGAGGAGGTAGCGTTGATGTCACCGGCAAGCAGGTCCTTCCAGGATGTCGTTGCATCAATGTGCTTCGTGCTGGTGTTTTTGCCCGGAGACTTAACCGGAACATCAACCGCCATCGCCATGGCCTCAATGATTGCATGTCGACAAACAGCTTCCTGTTCTTCCCTTGAGTCTTCCTTATTGAGTTCAATGTCATAGCTGGTGGTAAATCCAGCAGCCTGCACCGCAATATGGCATCTGTCCGCTCCCTTTCGCTCGCGATTGGTGGCAATAGCCGCGGTACAACCGAGACCAATAACAGGGTGGCCTGGCGTTAGACTTCGCGCACTTATATACGCGGCCATGGCCATGGCCCGAGCCGTGTTGGTATTGCATCCTTGTGGACTCGACGCCGAAACAAAGCGGCCCAGCGCGGCAGAATGATAAGGTACCGTTGCTTCGAGCAGGGTTGTTGAAGCTCCGGCGACGCCAAACAGGCGGGCAATAGCGCTGATCCCACCGCCGGTGATCGCCAGGCTGAACTGACTGTCCGATGAATAGACCTTTTCGATGAGCTGCTGGTTCAGTGCACTCGACTCCTTCTTGTAGTGTGCGAATTCTAGCCTAAAATCAACACTCCTTGAGAGAAAGAGAGCCGTTGTGAACAACATTGCCAAATTGGTACTGATCGTACTTGGTTTGTTACCCCTGGGTTTCGCCGTGGCGGAAGAAACGGGTTTGCCTGAAATGACTGCGGAAGAGTTGGAACGCTATGAGTTTGATGTTGAAGACACTCCAGCGACCGTCAAAGAGTTGTCTCTCGGGCAACGATATTCCCTAAATACCCAGCGCAAGGAGATCATCGACCTGATTGCCAGACGGCTTGGCATTCTGAAACTCAAAGGTGATGAATCTGACCTGAAAGTCCTGCAGAACCTTGTGGACCGGAAAGCTATTCGGCGCGACGATGTAAGGGGATTGCAGGGGCTGGGCATTGTCTTCGGTGACGTACTCGTTAATGAGTTCGGGTTGGACTGGGTGAGTTACGAGGATGATATTGGGATAAGCAAGGCGCTACGCTGGAAAAAGACAGAAAACTATGTTTTTCCGGTAACCATGTTCTCGAAAAGAGTTCAGTTTAAGGAAGACATTAATATCAGGGGTGTATTTGACGAGATTGGTGCCGAAATCGAGCGATTCATCGCCTATGAAGCGGACAGACCGGTGTTTAAATAGCGCCTGCGGCTTGTCGCAATAAACAGCCTGCGGCTTGTCGGAATAAACAGCCTGCGGCTTGTCGGAATAAACAGCCTGCGGCTTGTCGCAATAAACAGCCTGCGGCCTGTCGCAATAGACAGCCTGGGGCTTTTCCAAATAACACCCCGCAGCGCCTTTAAATATTAAGCGCACACCGGTAGAATACGCGCGTTTCGCCAACCGGATTGGCTCAAGTAAAGGCACAAAAATGTTTGTAGTAGATTGGATTAAGGCCGTTCTCAAATTCTTTGTTGTTGACTCAATCGTTAACATTCTGGGAGACCTGTTCGAACAGCCACTCATTATGTGGGTATTTATTGGTTGGGGATGGCTGTCCGTTTGGGTAATGCTGTTCTCTGTTTACGACACTATCGGCCAGCTCTAGAGTAATTTTTCGAGTTTGGCCATCACCAGGTCGCCGAAAACATCGGTGGCCACGAGTTCAATGTTGTCGCTGGAGCTGGACAGGTCCGCGGTTGAATAGCCTGACTCAAACACACTTCGCATCGCTTCCCAAACGAATCCAGCTTCTTCTTTCATGCCGAAACTCATCTCCAGCATCATGGCGACTGAGCCGATCATGGAATAAGGGTTAGCAATATTCTTCCCAGCAATGTCCGGTGCAGAACCGTGGGAAGGCTCGTAATAGGCTTTTTCAGGTCCGACGCACGCTGAAGGCATCAAGCCCAGTGAGCCGAGTATGCCGCCGCCCTGGTCACTCAGAATGTCGCCGAACATGTTTTCCATCACCATGACGTCAAATTGTCCCGGATTCAGGCAGAGCGCCGTTGCCGCAGCATCAACCAGCAGGTGAATGACTTCAATATCCTGATAGTCCGTGTGAACCTCATCCAGAATCTCGTTCCAGAACACGCTGGACATCAGGACGTTGCTTTTATGAATGTTGTGGAGTCTTTTCTTTCGTGCGCGGGCTTGCTCAAACGCCACTATCAGCACCTGGCGAATCTGTTCCTCGGTATATTCCAGCATTTCATGAACATATCGCTGGCCATCCTTGTTGATGCCGCGTTCCTTCTTGCCGAAGTAAAGTCCACCGACCAGCTCACGAATCAACAGAATATCGATACCGTCTTTAATGATTTCGGGCTTGAGGGGTGAGAAGTGCGCCATTTCCCTGGAGAGAAATATAGGCCTGAAATTGGCGAAGGTGTTGTACCGGGCACGCAGTGGCAGAATAGCGCCACGTTCGGCCTGCTCTTCAACCGGGATTTTCTTTGATTCCTCATGGGATAAGCCAACGGGACCCTTGAGGATCGCATCGGCCTCATCACAAACGATCTTGGTGGCTTCCGGAAATGCTTTACCTTCTTCGAAGTACGCATGCGCGCCAAAAGGTGCACTAGTCAGTTCAAACGTTACGTCACGTTTCGATTGAAGCACGTCAAACACACGGGTTGCCTGGGCCATAATCTCTGGTCCGATGGCATCACCTGGTAGTACAGCAATCTTGTAAGCGTTGGTCATTGCGCAGCCTTTTGTCTGTGGCGAAAAGCCGCGGATTCTACCATGTTATTCCCGTGAAGGATCGTCAGGGGTACAGGAGAAACTGTTGGCGTTCTTCCTTCCAGCGGTTTTCAGCCGAGTTAAGCTGCGCATCGAAATCATTGAAGTCCTGATCCGGATCGTCAACCCAGCTCCGCAGACCCGGGCCGCCGTTGATAACGTCGATGGGCTTACGATCAAGCTCGTACTCATAGGGGTGAAAACGCCAGATATCAAAAGCCGGTTCAAGACGCCTCAGGGATTTCAGGAGACCGGCGATCAATCGGTAGGGCTTAAATTCATCATGGTTGTAAGCTGGATAGTCCGTGTGAATCTGAATTCCTGTACACAGCTGGCCAACATGTTTATGAAAGGTCGGCGTGAAAAAGCACTCACGCAGGTAAGCAGAACGGAGCCAGTGGGGCGCCTGGGAGGACAGGTCTGCCAGCAAACCATTGACAGGAAAGTCTGGCGCTCCAATCACTTCAAGCGGTGTTGTCGTTCCGCGCCCTTCGCTCAGGGTAGTTCCTTCAAGCAGAACGGTCCCTGGGAAAATCCTGGCCATGTTGATGCTGGCGGCATTTGGGCTTGGGTTGATCCAGGGCCGAGCGTGAACTGGCCAGCCATAGCCAGGTATCTGCCAGGGTTGGTAGCCCGTCATAGTAATAACCGACAGATCCAGCTCATGAGTCTGTTGTGTGGCAAACCATGAACCCAGCTCGCCGACAGTGAGCCCATGGCGAGTTGGCATTGGCGCGCAGCCTACAAAACTCTCTTCACCGGGTTCGAGGTATAGCCCATCAATAGGTCGACCAGCAGGATTGGGCCGGTCCAGCACCCAGAGTTCTTTTCCAAGGCGGCTACAGGCTTCGGTGAAATAGAACAGTGTCGTTATGTAGGTGTAGATACGACATCCAATGTCCTGCAGGTCAAAAAGGACGATATCCAGATCCTCCAGCATTTCATCAGTTGGATACCGATGTTCACCATAGAGGCTGACAACGGGTAGCTGATGAATCTGGTCGAGATAGTCCTCGGATTCAATCATGTTGTCCTGCTTGTCACCTCGCATGCCGTGTTGTGGGCCGAAAGCGCGGACAATATTGCACCTCGCATTCATCAGGGCATCGATACTGTGCGTATTGGCGCTGCTGATTGACGCGGGATGTGCCACTAGCCCGACACGTGAGGCGCGAAGCCGTTGTAGCTTCCGCTCATCTTCCAGGAGTAGATCTATACCAAACAGGAATGTCATGGCGGACAACTATAATTGATCGAGTGCAACAAGCACATGATGTTCCCTATTGTGAAAATCCGGGGCTTCGCCGTGGGTTGTCGCAAAATAGCCATGACTTCCATCTTTGGCCGAAAGGATTACCGCCGGACCAAGCAAGACGGGATCAGGAAGCGGCTGAAACTGGAAGCAGGCAGAAAGTACGCCGGGACCCTCGTTGTCAAATTCGATCAGTTTTACATTGGCCTCTGTCGTCATGCCGTTACGATAGCTCGGAAACGAGTAACTATTCCATGCACCGCTGGGTGAGAGGTTGATTTCAAGATAGGCTGGTTCATCCGGCGCCGAGACAAACAATTCAAGGCAGGTTGATTTCCAGAGTTCATCTTTTCTCTCGAGGGCTGAAAATTCCGGCCAGATCAAATCTTCAGTAGCGGCAATCAGGTATCGAAGCCTGAGGTTATTCGCATTCAGCTCGATGTCGAGGGTAACAATGGCGTTACTGTTGAATTCTACCAGCGGAAATTTCATTTGGCCGTTCAGGGTGTTCATCAGGTTATGCCAGCGATGTTAAGCTGCATTCTGCTGGCTTGAAAGCGCTGTTGTTCAAAAGTGTCCTTGATTAAAAGTACCCTAGATTAGAAAGTGCCGGCTTGAAAGATTTATACAGTGATCCCCAGGAAGTGAATATGTCTGAGTATGATTTTGATCTGTTTGTCATCGGCGTTGGCTCCGGTGGTGTAAGAGCTGCCCGTATGAGTGCCAGTTACGGCGCGAGAGTAGCGACCGCCGAAGAGAAATATATGGGAGGTACCTGCGTCAACGTGGGATGTGTTCCAAAGAAACTCTTCGTTTACGCCTCACATTATTCTGAAGACTACCATCAGGCCGAGGGTTTTGGGTGGAGTAAGGCCAAAGCGACCTTTGACTGGCCGGTTCTGCTAAAAAACAAGAATACCGAGATTTCACGACTCAATGGTATCTACAAAGGCATGCTTGATAATGCGGGCGTGACCCATTTTGATGGCCGCGCCAGAATCAAGGATGCACACCATATAGAAATCAATAACCAGGTCATCTCGACCGATAAAATTCTAATTGCAACGGGCGGGTGGCCAACTGTGCCGGACTTTCCCGGTAAAGAGCACGTCATTACCTCGAACGAGGCCTTCTTCATTGAATCACTTCCCCGGCGTGCACTGGTAGTGGGTGGTGGGTACATTGCAGTTGAGTTTGCCGGAATTTTCAAGGGGCTTGGTGTTGATACCACCTTATCGTATCGCGGAGAGTTGTTTCTCCGCCATTTCGATATCGATATACGCAAGACGGTCAGGGATGAACTTGAGAAAAAAGATATTCACCTGGCATTCCAGACCCACGTAAAAACCGTTGACAAAAATGCAGACGGCACCTTGACGGTGAACTTTGAGAGCGGCGACGCCATGGAAACCGACCTGGTGCTTTATGCCACGGGCAGGGCGCCGGCAGTGTCGGATATCGGTCTCGAAAATGTAGACGTGGCACAGCGGGACAATGGCGCCATTGTTATCGACGAAGAATTCCGGACCAGTGAATCCAATATATTTGCGTTGGGCGATGTTACTGATCGTTTGCAGTTAACCCCCGTGGCGATTGGCGAGGCAATGTGTTTTGCGAGTACGCAGTTCCTCGGCCAGCGTAAGGTGATGGATTACGACAACGTTGCCACCGCGGTCTTTTGCCAGCCTAATGTTGGTACCGTTGGCTTGACAGAGGCCGAGGCCAGGGAGCATTCCCAGGATCTTGATATCTATCGATCTGTCTTTAGACCGATGAAACACACGCTCAGCGGCAGTGATGAAAAATTCATGATGAAGATCATTGTGGACAGGCCGACTGATAAGGTTCTCGGCGTCCACATGGTGGGTTCCGACGCCGGAGAGATCATCCAGGGTATTTCGATTGCGATAAAGATGGGCGTAACCAAAGAGCAATTCGATGCCACCGTCGGCATTCATCCCACGACGGCTGAAGAGTTTGTGACGATGCGAGAGGTAGTTTCTGAGTAGGCTTCTGAGTAAGCTTCTGAGCAGGTTTGAAACCGGTAGCACGGGCATGGAAAGAGATAGTGGCGGCGTGGACGGCTGCGCCGGAGGCTGGTTATTGGCTTCTATGGGCCAACCTCTGGAGCTATTCTGTTCATTCAGTGATTTGCTGGAAGCCTATCCCGCGAAGACGCTATTAGTGGACATACCGATGGGGTTACCTGACAAATTCGCCCGGGATCTTGAATCGCAGGCCAGGAAGCTTTTGCCGGGAAGGTCCGGCAGCCTCTTCCCGGTTCCTTGCAGGCAGGCCGTCTATGCGTCCTCCTATGAAAATGCCTGCAAAACGAATTTTCAGCACCTGGGGAAAAAGATTTCAAAGCAAACCTGGAACATCTGCCCTAAAATCCGTGAGGTCGACCGGCTCCTCAGCAACGATGCGTCATTGCAGGAGCGGGTCAGTGAATCGCACCCGGAACTTGCGTTTTACCTGTTGTCCCCGGAAGGCCCCCAACACTCGAAAAAGACGCCGGAGGGAATTGCGGAGCGGCTCAACATTCTGGCGGGTTTTTACGACCGGGTTCATGAGTTTTATGATCAGACGCTCAAAGCATTCCCGAGGAAACTGGTTGCACGTGATGATGTTCTGGATGCGATGATCCTGATGGTGTTGGGTGGCGTCGAGAAAACGGTTCTGGCAGATTCAAGGGTCAACGATGAGCAGGGACTTAAAATACGGATGACACTGCCCAAGACCCACTGATGGAATTTTGTTATGGTCCACCGCTTGACTTTACTCCCTGTAATACCTGAGGAATTTCTTTGAACGGCGATCTGACATCTGTACTTAATCTGCTTGATTCGTATCTGGGATCTGCGCAGTACTTCCCATTTCTTCTTCTGGGAACGGGTATTTTCTTCACGCTCTACCTGAAATTTCCACAATTACAGTTCTTTAGGCATGCACTCCGCATCGTTCGCGGTAAATACGATAAAGACGATTCAAAAGGCGATGCCACTCATTTCCAGGCACTGGCAACCGCCATTTCAGGCACAGTGGGTACCGGTAACATTGGCGGGGTGGCACTGGCGATTTTCCTGGGCGGTCCAGCAGCGTTGTTCTGGATGTGGATGACGGCGTTTTTCGGTATGACCACCAAGTTTGTCGAGGTCACGCTTTCACATAAATACAGGATGGTCGATGACGAGGGCCATATCATTGGTGGTCCGATGTATGTCATGGAGCGCCGCCTGAATATGAAGTGGCTGGCGGTGTTCTTTGCGATCGCAACCGTGATCAGCTCCTTCGGCACGGGAAGCCTTCCGCAAAGTAATAACATTGCCAGTGGCGTAGCCACGACCTTTGGAATACCAGAATGGATCACCGGAGGCGTTCTCGCGATTGCCCTGGGATTGGTGATAGTTGGCGGAATCAAGCGAATTGTCCTGGTGGCGCAAAGCATTGTACCTCTCATGTCTGTTATCTATGTGATTGGAGCGCTGGCCGTCATTTTGGTTAACCTTCCGCAGGTTGGTGCGTCATTTGTCGCCGTGTTCCAGGATGCGTTCACTGGCTCAGCAGCGACGGGCGGATTCCTTGGCGCGAGTTTCGCTTACGCTTTTAACCGTGGCGTTAATCGCGGGCTGTTCTCGAACGAAGCCGGGCAGGGGAGTGCTCCAATTGCTCACGCTGCAGCGAAGGCTGATGAGCCTGTCTCGGAAGGAATGGTTTCCATCCTGGAACCGTTTATCGACACCATCATTATTTGTACGTTAACGGGAATGGTGATTCTGTCCTCAGGTGTCTGGACAGAGAAGATAGAAAACGAGTTCCAGCGCTTCGACATGGAGTTTATTTCAGGTACTTATTCAGAAGACAATAGTGCTGATCGGTCCGAACTGTTTGAGCATCTCAATTTTGGCGATTCGACCATTAAGCCGTTAACCGCACAGCTGGAAGTGATAGGTGGCGTCGTAGTACCAGGCGACTTTACGCTTCTGCATAACCGATCCATTGCCGAGGACGTGCTGTATCTCGATGGAGATGCACCTTACTCCGGAAGCCTACAGATTACGGACGGCAAACTTCAGAATGCTGTGACCGTGCGCGGGAAGTCACTGATTCACTCCGTGGACCTCACGACAGAAGCCTTTACCCGGGGTGCGTTTGGTGAATATGGAAAATATATCGTCGCCCTTGGCCTGGTGTTGTTCGCGTTCACCACGGCAGTCGCGTGGTCATACTATGGTGACCGTGCGATGACCTACCTGTTTGGCACAGCGTCAGTTCTGCCATACCGGGTGCTTTATGTGGTTGGTTTCTTTGTGGCAGCTATAGCAGATACATCCCTCATCTGGCTCGTTTCCGCCATCACCATCGCGTTAATGACTATTCCGAACCTGATAACCATCTTACTGCTTAGAAGTGAGATGAGAGACACCATCGAAGAGTATTGGGATCAATTTGAGCGCGAACACCCGGAGGGGAGATAACGATGGAAACCGGATTTAAACTGGAGCGATCAAAACATATTCCCGCACTGAATCTGACCTTCGAGGAATACTCCCACACAAGTGGTGCGAAGCATTACCACCTGGCCAATGACTATGTAGAGAACGTCTTCATGGTAGCGTTCCGGACGGTGCCTCATGACTCTAAAGGGGTTGCTCACATTCTTGAGCACACGGCACTATGTGGCAGTGAAAAATTTCCGGTTCGTGATCCGTTTTTTCTGATGATAAGACGATCACTGAACACCTTTATGAATGCGTTTACAACCAGCGACTATACGGCCTATCCATTTGCCAGTCAGAACCGGAAGGACTACTTTAATTTGCTGGAGGTCTATCTGGACGCGGTATTTTTTTCTCGTCTTGACCCTTTGGATTTTGCCCAGGAAGGTCACAGGGTTGAATTTCAGGACCCCGGGAATTCGAATTCCCCGCTGGTCTATAAAGGTGTCGTCTACAACGAGATGAAAGGTGACACGAGTTCACCGGTTTCGATGTTGTATCACGGTATCCAGGAAGCGCTTTACCCAACGTCGACCTATCATTACAACAGTGGCGGCGACCCGGTGTCGATTCCGTCCCTGAGTTACGAAGAACTCAAAGCGTTCTACCAGTCGCACTATCATCCTTCCAATGCGATGTTCATGACGTTTGGCGATCTTGATGCGGATACGCTGCAGGAAAAAATTTCGTCGCTGGCCCTTGATCGTCTGGCATCGAGCTCAGCTCCGCCGATTGCGGTTGCGCCTGAAGTTCGCTACAAGCAGCCCGTTGAAAAAGAGCTCATCTATCCTGCGGATGAAGACGACACCCTTGGCAAGACCCATATCGTGCTTGCCTGGTTGCTGGGTAAAAACACCGACCTTAAAATGTTGTTACGTTGCCATCTGCTGTCAGATGTTTTGCTGGACACCAGCGCTTCGCCGCTTCGCCAGGCGTTGGAGAAGACAGATCTTGCAACGGCGGCCTCTCCCATGTGTGGGTTCGAAGAGGATCACATGGAGATGAACTTTATGTGTGGCGTTGAAGGAAGTGATCCGGAGCACGCAGACGCCATAGAGCAGCTCATCCTGGGTGTTCTGAAAAATGTGGCAGCCCAGGGTATTCCCGAGGACAGGCTGGAAGCAGTGCTTCACCAACTTGAGCTATCCCAGCGTGAGATTGGCGGCGACGGTTGGCCCTATGGGTTGCAGTTGATCTTCTCCTTTATGTCGGCTGCGGTTCATCGCGGTGACCCCATAGGTCTTCTGGATCTGGACACGGTGCTGCAGGAATTGCATCAGGAGATCAAAGACCCTGACTTTATCAAACGATTGGTCAGAGAGCTTCTTCTGGATAATTCCCACAGGGTCAGGGTAGTGATGAAGCCCGACAGAGAGCTTGCGTCACGTTTGATAGCGGAAGAAGAAACAAAACTCGAGGCACTTCGCGCATCGCTTTCGAGTGCTGAGAGATCAAATATTGTTGAACTGGCAAAGGCGTTGAACAGTCGACAGAGTCAGGAGGAAGACCTGAGTGTTCTACCCCAGGTTACCCGCGCCGACATTCCGCCGTCGAAGGTTTATCCGGTTCTTACGGGTAAAGTGTTAAAAAGTAAGGCGCTGGAATCCAGGGCAGCAAAAGGTATCCGGTTAACGACCGCAACAGCTGGCACAAATGGGATCACCTACCATCAGGTGGTCTCCCCGTTACCAGAGCTCACAACACCGCTTCTGGGGCTCCTGCCTGTTTATTCCCAGGTTGTTACCGAAGTAGGCTCCGCGGGCAGGGACTACCTGGAAACCCAGCAGGCGCAGCACAGCATAACGGGGGGGATATCTGCTTTTTCATCCTTCAGAAGCGGGCTGGACAATTGCGACGACGGGCTGGGGTACCTGACACTTTCCAGTAGAACGCTTAACCCAAAGGCTGTCGACATGGCCCGGTTGGTAAAAGAGACTGTTAATGAACCTCGGTTTGATGAAGTCGACAGGGTCCGGGAGCTTGTTCAACAATTAAGTATCCGCAGAGTCAACAGCGTTGCTTCTAACGGTCATCAATATGCAATGTCAGCCGCAGCGGCGTCATTGCGCCCGCTGGCTAATATCAGTGATTTTTTGTCCGGTATCCCGGCGATTATGCGACTGAAGAAGCTGGCTCGTGACATTGAAGACGGTCAGGCACTGCAGGATCTTGCGGCTTCCCTGCAACAACTCCATGAGCAGCTGAGATGTAATTCACCGGAGTTACTGGTCATTACGGAATCAGAGTTTCTGGAGACCTATACCGAAGCGATGTCCAGGCTATGGGGTGAAACGGTCCAGGCTGAAGAATCGCGGTTTGATGTCAGCAGCATTGATAACCCCGGTGACAGGGCATTCGTTGTAACTACCCAGGTCAATTATTGCGCAACAGCGTATCCCACGATCCCTGAATCAAATGAAGACGCTGCGGCGTTGTCGGTGCTCGGGGGGGTCCTTAGAAATAACTTTCTCCATTCCGAGGTCCGCGAAAAGGGCGGGGCTTACGGCGGTGGTGCAGGGCATGATTCCACCAATGGCGTATTCAGATTCTATTCCTACAGAGACCCCCGACTGATGGAGACGTTTGAAGCGTTCAGCCAGTCAATTGATTGGGCACTGAATAATGACATTACGGATGCAATGCTTGAGGAAGCGGTGCTCGGGATTATCAGTTCAGTCGATGCACCCGGGTCTCCCGCAGGTGAGATCCGGCAGGCTTTCCATCATGGGCTATTTGGACGTTCGCCTGAGCATCGAGAAAACACCAGAGGGCGCTACCTTAATGTGCGACAGGATGACCTTCGTCGTGTCATAGACACCTACCTTCACCAGAGGCCATCAAGGGCACTTGTTACCAGCGAGAACCGACTTGGTGAAGTTGATAATCAGTTTGAACAGATCATTGTTAATGAGTAGAGGAACCACACATGGGTGATTCAATTGAACTAACAGGCGCTGATGGTTTTACCTTCAGCGCTTATCAGGCAAAGCCGCAGGGCGAACCGAAAGGTCGCGTCGTGGTTATCCAGGAAATCTTCGGGGTGAACAACCACATTCGAGAGGTCTGCGATGGGTATGCGAAGGAAGGATATATCGCCCTGGCGCCCGCGCTGTTTGACAGGGTAGGCCCGGGTATCGAGCTTGGTTATGAAGGCGATGATATGACGCGTGGCGTTGAAATTGCCATGGGCAAACTTGAAATGCAAAACACGATGAGCGATGTCCAGGCGGCGATAGATTACCTGGCAAGCGACGGTAAGGTGGGTGTCGTTGGATATTGCTTTGGAGGATTACTCACGTGGCTCAGTGCAGCGAACGCGAATAATGTTGCCTGTGCCAGTGGCTACTACGGTGGAGGTATTGCGAAGTCGCTCGACCAGACACCGAAAGTACCCACTATCCTTCATTTCGGAGAGTTAGATGCACATATTCCGATGCCGGATGTGACAGCTGTTATCGATGCTCATCCAGAAGTTACTGTCTATACCTATGACGCAGATCATGGATTTAACTGCGATCATAGAGCAAGTTATAACAAGGCAGCAGCAACACTGGCGCGGCGTCGAACACTTGATTTTTTTGCGGAAAACCTAGGTTAAATCGTTTTCCTCACGGGCGTAAGACCTGCTCGAAATACGGGAAAGGCAGATCGGAATTTTATGTCGGGAATCAACCAACGACTTGACTTTGCAGATGTGAGTTCAAGGTTGGCAAATCGAGATTGGATTGCTTGACAATCAACGGCAGCTTCCTCATTCTGGTCGCGTTGGCTGGATCTGGTTGAGGCGCACTATTCACGCTGCTTAAACAGGTTTAGACAAACTAAAAACTATAAGAGCAACAAACCCCAGTAGGTATAAGCATGAAAAAGCACCAGATGAGACTTGGCACAGTGGTAAAAGCTCTGTGTCTGTTGTCTGTCATTAGTGCCGGTGAGGTGTACGCGGCGTCTTTAGATGACGTACTCGGAGTGCGTTCTTCAACAACGGTTGAAGGCACGAAATCTCAGGCAAAAATTGACGAGCTCACAGAACAGACACGTGATCTACTGCAGCAGTTCAAAACCGTGATGAAAGTTGTTGACGGTTTGCGTGTTTACAACCAGCAGCAACGCAGGTTGATAAAAAACCAGGAAGAGGAACTTGGTGAACTCGAGCAGTCAATCGATAACGTCACCGTCATCGAACGTCAGATCGGTCCACTAATTGAAAAGATGATCGTGAATCTCGAGAAGTTCGTGGATCTGGATATTCCATTCCTGATGACTGAACGTCGTGAGCGCATCGACTTCTTAAAAGACACGCTTGACCGGGCAGACGTTTCTGTTGCAGAAAAGTTCAGCCAGGTTCTTCAGGCGTACCAGGTTGAGAATACCTACGGAACGACAATCGAAGCATATACAGATGTCATCCAGTTGGACGGTAAGTCCCGCCAGGTTGACATGCTTAAGTGGGGTCGGGTTTCCCTTGTGTTCCAGACACCAGATGCAGAATCTACCGGCGTTTGGGATAACAATGCCCGGGAATGGGTCATGCTTCCTGATGAGTTCAGGACTGGCGTTCGTGACGGTCTGCGGATTGCACGAAAAACCCAGACAGCAGATCTCGTCCATCTACCCGTTTTGGCACCAGGAGAGTAACCCATGAAGAAAGCGATCATTATTTTTATGGCTTTCGCCCTGGGATTTTCCGGGTATGCGAATGCGGCAGAAGAAGATATTCCAGCGAAGACTCTGGCCCAACTCCTTGAGCTTGTGAAAGACGGCAAGGTGGTTAACGGTAGGGTTAATGACCAGCGCGAGAAAGAGTTCCTTGCAGACAAGACCAAGCAGCAGGGCGAAGTCCGAAGTGCCAAGCGAATGCAGGCTGAGGAAGAAGCTGAAGCCGAACGTCTTGAAGGCATCTTCGAGAAGAACGAACAGGACATTGCAGCAAAACAGGAAATTCTGGCGAAACGTCTTGGATCACTCCGTGAATTGTTTGGTGTTCTCCAGCAGGTGGCAGGCGATACACAGGGCGTCTTTGAAGGCTCTATTGTTTCATCACAGCTGCCGGGTCGTGGAGAGTGGCTTGGTGAGTTTGCGCAGTCCATGGGTAAGAGTTCCAAGCTGGCAACCATAGAGGAAATAGAACGTCTGTGGTTTGAACTTCAGCGTGAAATGACTGAAAGTGCGAAGATCACACGCTTCAACGCGACGGTCATCAAACTCGATGGTGAAGAAGTCGAACAGGAAGTTGTTCGAGTGGGTTCCTTTAACCTGATCAGTGACGGCCAGTACGTGACCTATGACATTAACACTGGTCTTATCCAGGAACTGCCAAGGCAGCCTGCATCACGTTTTGTGAGCTCTGCAGCAGATCTGGCGGAATCCACCAGTGGATATACGCCTTTCGGACTTGACCCGACTCGTGGTCAGTTACTCGCGCTTCAGGTTCAGGTTCCAACGATCGAAGAACGGGTGAACCAGGGTGGAACGCCGGGTTACGTGATTATCGCCCTGGGTATCGTTGCGCTTCTCTTGTCACTTGAGCGGTTCATTACCCTGAGCATGGTGGGTGCTGGCGTCAGTAAGCAGGCGGCTAATCCTGGCACTGCTAACACGGGCAACCCATTGGGTCGTGTTTTACAGGTTTACCATGACAATAAGGATATTGACTCTGAAACACTTCAGCTGAAGCTGGATGAGGCTATCCTGAAA
>Ga0222633_1000894_pt1 | contig 20252 bp, 13 predicted proteins | sample AntAcemetageno48_FD_179816 | JGI IMG/M metagenome (GOLD analysis project Ga0222633, IMG submission 179816) | Saline water microbial communities from Ace Lake, Antarctica - #48 | ecosystem: Environmental > Aquatic > Non-marine Saline and Alkaline > Saline | place: Antarctica: Ace Lake | collected...
GTATTTCCACCAGTCTCTCCTGAGTTAACATACAGGCCGCCTCGCTGATTAGTTCAGCGGCTATTTTGCCTCAGGTGGGTCAATTTTAAATCGGCGCTAGTGGGTCATTATTGCATCGGCGGTAACACTTGGCAGCCAATAAACGATTTTCCTGATAAAGACCTAGAAGTTCGACCTACAATTACACCTCCTAGGAAATTTAGCCTGAAAAAGAATTAAACAAAATACCTGTTACTCAAAGCGTAGCCAGTGGGTACTCATAGAGTATAGAGAGCTAACTATATTGATTGTTTCATGTATTTTTGTATACTCATAGAGTACTGAAAACAGTATATTTATAAGGTTACCTTGTTACTCAAATAGTAAACCTTTATATATTTACCACAAACAGAGGACAATAGTGATGTTCTTTCAAGTTACACGGGTAGTACTGATCTCTATCGCACTACTGTCAGCTTCAAGTTACGGCGCTTCTCCATTTTATAGATGCACTACTCATCAGGCAGGTGGGTTTTAAAAAAATAATTAGAAGGGCCGCTCTCTAATAATTATTATGAGGCCATGTTGTAGTGGCCTCATAAATGGACTGTTAGCACCACAGGAAATTATGAGCGATAAATCACTTACAATAATTGGCGGGCTTATAACATTAGGTCTCGCTGTCATGTTTGGCCTAAAAGGCATGGCAACAGAAATGGGACTCATTGTTGTTGCTGGTGCTATATGGCTTGCCTTTCTACATATCGACAAAATTCAGAAGTTTAAAGGTGCTGGCTTCGAAGCTGAAATGAAGCAAGCTATAACGGAAGCCAATGCAACTGTTCATCAATTAAGAGAGGTTGCCGCGACATCCAGCGAAGCTATTCTTACAGACTTAATGGCTGGAAACTTCTTTGATGGTACTACACTAGACACACGCCTTGGTCTTCATGACCAAATAATCTTGAATCTCCAAAATATTGGTGCATCTCCAGCACAGATTAAAAAGGCTGATTCTATGTGGCGCAATGGTGTTGGCGTAATATTTCACCGAGGAGTCCGCGTTTCAATTGAGCAAAGAGAAAAAAAGCATCAAGTAAATACTAAAGCAGAGAAGCATATTTTAGATGCTTCTAAAGAATTCCAAAACAATCTAAATTTTTCCGCATGGCAGGCACCATCACCACAAGAAATGCGGGAGTTTATTGTCAGCAGAAATGCAATGAATCCCGACGTAGAAGAACTTCTCCAGGATTATTCGCAATTTGTAGAAGAAGGGACTTTTAGGAGAAGGGATGTTTTTATTAACTTATAGCGTCAAAGTGCTAACAAGTTTGGCAAGCGGGACTGCTAAAACCGTGGCTTCGCCACAACGCAGCCCCTTCCAAAGGCGTTAGCTCAGGTACCCAAAAGATATTTGAAGCCCCCTAGCTCTGCAAGATTGGCTCTAGATATCCGTGTGATGAACATTTCAATATGGTTAATAATCAATGGCGTTATAAGGGCCTAAAACCCCCCAATACGAGACCCCGCAGACGTACTCTAAGCCATTTAAAGTCTGCTGTTAACCAACTCAAAGGGTCTTTAGGGAGCCGCTCAATTATCCTGAATTAGGCCTTGGAATTGACTGAGTATTTGGTGTATCTGGGGAAGATTATCACTGTCTAGCAGGACACAATGACAACGGCGTTTGCTAGGGCCGACATATTTGATTATATAGAGCGGTTTTATAATCCATGAAAATTGCGTAAGCATGAGAAGATCACTCAATCTTACTCAATTAGTCCGTCCATGAAATCGGGGTAAAACCCCCCAACACCAGTTGCATCAGTGTAGCCATGAACATACTCGTTTCTTATGGCTGCCTCTAATTCGCCTTTTAATTTGCTACTCATAAGCTAACCGTTATCACTTTACCTCACTTTGTCCCATTGTTTGTTACTTCTTGCTCTCCAGCTGAAGTCCCATTTGATACGGCCGAAGAAAAGCTCTAGAAGGGAAACACCACAGCGAATGTCGCTATGATTCGAGTGTTCCTGATTCTTGGGAAAAACGGAAGAGCTGTTACGAGAGGAAACTTAGAAAGGAATTGTTCAGACTGTGATTAGGCTCTTATCTGACTAACGTTGTCACGCGGCGTGTCTGGATTCGAATAAGCGTAGTTGGCGTAGTCCTGCATTATTACCTTACGCTTATCAATCAAAGCCCCTCGCTGATAAGCCGCCACTGACTTGTCTTTGAGTTTATGGGCTAAGGCATGTTCTCCAATACTTCCATCTAACTGAGTTTTCTCAGCAATTAGTCGCAGGTAGGGCATAGTCATATTAGCTTGTGATGTGATGCGTACGGCTTCAAAAAAACTAAAAGCTCATTGGTAAGCCCTAAGCTTAGACATCTTGCCTACGCCAGGGTTAAAGGTATTGGTCGGGTCCAGGGACCGGTAGAAATCCTGAACTTTCGCGTCAGCTTGGTATAGGTTTCCCACATTATGTTCTGCTGGATACTTTGCGTCCCTAGACTTAAGCGATTTCAGTATCTCGGCTTTTACTTGCTCGACGTTTTCGCCCTTCCGAACCAAATAATCCTGGTGGAACACATAACAAAAAAAGTGACCATAATAGAATGAAGAAATTAGCTTTTTACGAGTACTTTGGGGCAACTGATCAACCCAATATAAATCATTACGTTTAAGTGCAACATCAATTGGCAAGACATCCTCAACTGATCGTGTATGCATTGTTGCGTAGCGCAAAGCGGCGCCGGCCGCGGCAAATCGATTAAGTAGGGCTTTTTCCGATTCTTTCGAGTTACATTCAAAATAGGCTAGCTCTGCGTGAGCTTGCTTTCCTCTATTAAATCCGTCGAGATAACGCCTCGCTTCATCTATACCATCGCCTGACATTTTAAGAATCAGGTGGTGTTCGTACTGGTCTCGAAACTCACATAGCCTTTGTGGCAGCACTTCAGGAAAAATACGACTAATTACTTGAAGAATACGATCGGGTAAATTTTTTGGAAAAACGCTAAACCGGTTAAAGAATGCCGTAGCAGTAGCTTTATATTTGAATAAGGCTGGCATTTTTTTTGTACCCAACCAGCCAAGTAGTAATACCGTATCCTTGCCATATTTTTGAGCTGCATCGAAGCAATCACGATGCATGTACTCACCCATTTCAGGTAAATTCTCAAAACCAGAAAGTATGTCTCGTCGCAATTCAGTCAAGGTTGATTCTGAATTAGTTCCCAGATAAAAGGTTTGTTCGCTCGAGTTAGAACTGAAAGTGTCGGTTCTCAGTGCAAATATAGCCACCTTTCCGGCACAACCACTCGCCCCAACTAAACGTCGAGTATCGGCATTGTATCTGGCTGGGGTATCAGCAGACACGTCACGAACTCGGGTTTGATATTCCTGATCAGACCCAACCTGTTCTCGATCTTCAATATTTGGAAAGCCAATTAATTCATCTTCAAGCGCCTTCAAAATCTCAAGTGGCTTTTCTCCTATGCCACAAATTCCAAGATTATTTATCAGCTCAAGCTTTCCTGATTCATTCACCCGAGCGTATAAACTCAACTCGGTGTAAGCAGGCCCTCGTTTCACCAATGCTCCTCCGGAATTATTGGCGACTCCTCCGGTGACTGATGCCCCTAGGCAGGAAGACCCGATAACAGAATGAGGAACTCGCCCGCTGGCACTCAGTTTTTGCTCCAGCTGATGCAAACTAACCCCTGGATAACTCAATACTTGTTGCTTGCCGGGCAAAACAATTACTTTTTTTAGCCTTAAGGTGCTCACTATTACGATTTCACGATCGTAGTCGTTACCGCTCGGCGACGAACCTTCAGTCAAGCCAGTATTGGCGGCTTGCATTATAATCCCCATTTCGTTATCAACACAGACTTCCAACGTATGCCACAACTCAATTAAATTTCCCGGCGAAACAACAGCTAGAGCCGCGCCCTCCCCTGAGCGCCACCCTTTACGGTAAAACGCGGTCTTCTTACTGCCGGTTAGAACATAGCGCGGACCAACCAAGTCTTTTAGTCGTTCAATTGCAAGTTCACTACTTTTAATCATCTAGTCATCATCCAAGATTGCTACTCGTTAAAATATACTGGGGCATCTCAGCGCAAACACCGACAGTGTTAAATGTGAGCACCGCATACTTGCGTGCTCATTCGGAGAAATTTACAAATTCACTTTAACCTCGATTTTTGGTGACTCAGACTGACCTAGAGATCCAATTACCGGATCAAAGCTCAATTCTGGCACTGCGTCACCTGGACAAGTCGAACCGTCGGAGTAGTACCCCTTATCATAAAGATATTTTTCGTTCAATGCCACAGACTAACGGCTGCTTTCAAAGCCGATTCGCTCATTGAAAATCGCATAACTTGAGTGGCGGGCTGAATTTTCTTGATTAAGGAAGTACCCTCCCTATCCAGAGACCTCCAAACGGGCTAGCAGCCTCCATTTTGCTGAAAGCTGCGAGTCATATTGACCAGTTAAGCCAAAAATTTTATACATCTAAACTGGATGATTATTGTTTAGGTGTAAGACTAAAGAGGCTTGAAGTTCCTGCGGCTCACTTACTGATCGCTGATGGTGCGGTCAAGGACTCTGCTTTACCTAACATTAAAGACGCCTTAGAACTTTAACTTCTGTGTGATAGGGAAGGGCAGACAGAAGCTCTTCTTTACAACTGTACAACGCTATATCGGTTATCTCATTGAGTGTCTGGGCGTTAGACCTATAGATAATTACTCGTCCAAAGATGCAACGATATTACGGGAGTGGTTAATCAAGAAAGGTCTAAGCAATAGCTCATTGCAAAGAGTCTTCTCTGGTATCAAAGCCGTGATCAACTTTGTGATATTGGAGCATGGCTTAGAGTGTCAGAATACTTTTGCAAAGGTTTATCTTCCTTCATAGTAGTGATGCTAAAAAACGTCATGCAGTTGCTCCATCCAATATGTCTAAGACTAAGAAAGAATGCTTAGCTTTAGATGACGACATTACGTGATTGGTGGCGATTATCTTTGATTCAGGTATGCGTTTATCAGAGGCGGCAGGGCTGATGTTAGATGATTTATATCTTGATGAAGATATACCTTATATCGATTTAAATCCACCCCCTCACACACAGTAGTGGTACAGTGAATTAGGCCACCTAATAAGAGATGTTACGATCATCTCCATCGAATCAGGTGAACCAATGAAAAAGCGAACAAGACCCACTTTTAGCCCTGAAGTTAGACTGGAAGGCTTTTATTGAGCTGTCCAATTATTGTGATCCATTACTAATTGGGCACAGTGGCAAACGCCTAGTATCATTGCAACTGGCGGAAAATGGTGTCCTCAATCGTCTCTTAGGACGTAAACTTGGAGTAGGGCCTAAAAATGAGTGGATTAAAAAGTCTATTTTTAAGCATGCGATCAATGCTAAGAGGTGCTGTAGCGAATATTGTGCCCGTGCATGAAATAGAGGATGTAGTCCAAGAGGTTTATGTCAAATTATGCTTGGTAAAAAACGAGAAACATATATTACATCCTCGATCGTATTTATATCAGATGGCAAAAAACATAGCTAAAGACCGAGTAAAGTCGTCTGCGTTTACGTTGGTAGATTCCATCGATGATCATGAGGATAGACTCGCGGAAGGGCATGAAGACCCTGTGTACATGGCGGTTGTGTCTCATGAAGAGTTTTCTCAATTTTGTGAGGCGGTACGATTTTTACCACTTCAATGTCGTCGAGTATTCGTATTGCGCAAGGTTTATGGCCACTCTCAGAGGGAAGTTTCCAGGCAATTAGGTATTGCTGAAAGTACGGTGGAAAAGCATGTCGCTCACGGTCTACGTCGCTGTAGTGAGCGCATGAGTGAGATTGAAACCCCTACGACAAAAAAACAATTATTAATGAGGGATTGTTTAGATGAATAAGATAATCCAAATTAAGGCTGACAATATTGACAAGGAAGCCAGTGTCTGGATTAGCAGACTCGACCGTGGACTCTCGGAATCGGAGCGACTAGACTTAAATGACTGGCTTGACTTATCCGCGCGTCATAATATAGCGTTTCAAGAGCAAGCTGAATGTTGGGATAAAACAGAGGCCTTGTCATCTTTAGTTGATCTATTTCCGGGTACTATAAAACAACCATTATCTGCTTATGGTTTTTATGAATGGAGAGTCTGGTCTGGAACGGGGGCCGCTTGCATTGCTCTTACTTTAGTATGGCTGGCAATATTTTCTCTCATGGAGAATACAAGCATGTTGAGCCCGAAAATACTCACTTTTGAGACTACTGTTGGCGGACTCTCGCGAATTGTGCTAGAGGACAACTCCACACTGATGTTGAACACGGCAACTAAAGTTAATGTGAGCATGACCGAATCGGTTCGTGAAATAACAATTGATAGCGGTGAAATTTACGTCGATGTGGCGCATGATCCATTACGTCCACTAAGAGTGAATGCCAACGGTAATGTCTTTGAGGCGCTAGGCACCAAGTTCAATATTCGTATCGACGAGAGTGATAATATTGAACTTTTGGTAACCGAAGGTAAAGTTAATGTTAGGATGGCGCCCAAACCAGCAACATTTAGTCTCGACAATTCCGGTGATTTAACTCCTGCTCTGCTGATCGAGCAGGGTAAGAGAGTAATGCTAAAAGGTGAAATTGGAGTCGTTGAGTTGCTTGTCGATGCGGACATTGAGGCTGTGCTATCTTGGCGACAGGGTAATATTATCTTTCGAGGAGAACCTCTTAGCGAAGCCATCGCCGAGATAAACCGCTATACATCAGTCGAGTATCTGCTCTTAGACGAAAGTCTAAGAGGGATAAAGATTGCTGGCTTATTTAAAGCAGGGGATGCATCAGGTTTTCTAGCTTCACTCGAGGAAAATTTCGATATCCGCTATGAGGTTAGGGGCCAGAAAACATTCCTTTTGCGGCCCTCGCGGCTAGTACCGAAGTAAGCTAATTTGAATTACGATTGGAGAAAAAACGTTCGCCGGTCATGCGATTTAGAAACGAGATTGATTGTGAATCTGTTACGAAGAATATTAGCAGTTGGCAGGACTTCTATATTTTATGCGCCAGTGGCCTTAGTCGGAGTGGGGGTTCTTTACGATATAAGAAAAGCCCGTATGAACAGGACATATAAGGAGAGCTATTATTTGTCTAGAAAACTAGGGGCTTGCCAATCTTTAAAGTGGCTCAGCCTATGAGTGAGGATATAATGCAAGATGTGGACGCTTATATGCGCCATTACAATCAGGAAAGGTTTCATTCTAGTAATAGTAATATGTCCACAGTGAAGTTTGAAAACTCCTAAAAAATAGTGTCCTGTGTGGGTTGGCTAGAACAACCGCTACAGGTCTTCAAAGTATGTCAATTGCTAAGATAGCAAACCGTTAACCTGGGGGCTATCCACACAGCGGCAACCCTCAAAGTGCTTCGATTATTCTTCGGGGATTCGTAGAGTGGTGTATACCACCCGTGTCGTTGTACCGCTAAATACAGTCTGCGAAAGGTAATCTAGGAGCGTGGTACCTTCCCTCGCGATGACACGATAAGGAAGTTGCTCTGCCAAGGCTTACGCAATGTGTTGAATAATTCACTATACCGATTCATGTCAACATAAATCGACCATTTATATACTTAGATATACAGCCTCTTGTTCTAAGGCCTCGTTAAGCAAATAAAATCACCACTAATGTCCAAAGAACCGCCGCAACGCCTGCCGCCATTGAGGCGGGAATGATCTGAGATTTGACATGATCCATCAAATCACAGCCTGTGGTCATGGAGCTGAGAATCGTGGTGTCGGAAATGGGCGAGCACTGGTCACCGTAGACGCTCCCGTTTAAGACGGTTGCAAAACAAACCGATAAATACAGTTCAGGATTCGAGAGGCCATGGGATTCCGTAATTGCCCAAGCCAGTGGCATAGCCAACGGGAATGCAATGGCATAAGTACCCCAGCTGCTACCAGTAGAGAAAGCAATGATCATAGTGAGTATCTGTAGTGAAACCGGTAATAACCAATAGGGCATTTGATCGCTCAATAATGCAACCAGATACAGTCCGCCACCGGCCTCTTTACTGATGCCACCAATTGTAATGGCCAACATCAGCACTACCGAAGCAACCACTACACCTTTCAAACCATCCCCAAAGCCTTCGATCAAATCAATCAGATTCATACCCTTAAATAAAGCTATAGATCCAGAAACAAGCAACGCTGTCCCAAAAGCCCAGTTAACATTGGGTGAACCACTCGCCACAAAAGTGCCAACAGCAATCCCGATTAATAAAAGCAGTGGAATGAGAAACTCCAATACATTCGGTGAGTAACCCTTTGGAACTTTGCTAATTTGCAATTCCCTGGCACTCATTGGCGATGCACTAGGCGCATCCAATAAACCTGTTTCTCGCGTTCTGATCATGGCATTGCGGATCGCTGTGCCTGAGAATGTCGTTATATTTAAACTGACTAGTAATGTACCTAAAACCGCCAATATCCCATAGAAACTATATGGGATACTTTGAAAGAAAAATTTTAGACGGTCTGCTTCGGTGGCCAACACCGCTACACCGGGAACAAAAATGAATGCCTGGATGTAAGCAGGCCAAGCGTTAAAAGCAAGTACCGAGGCGATGGGTGAGGCGGTGGAATCGACGATGTAACTTAGCTCCTCATGACTGACTTTTTCTTTATCGGCCAATGGTTTTACCGTTGTGCCGACTAGCACAGTACTGACTGTGCCGCCCTGGAAAAATATGATCCCCAAAAACCAGGCAACAAGCTTGGCACTTCGCGCACTTCGCACAAAATGTCTGGCCATGAAGTCTGCGAACGCCTGAGCCGCACCGGTGCGAGACCAAATTCCCATTAGCCCACCTAGCAGCCATAGATATAACAACAAGATCGCAGCTGCACTTCTTGTGGATAAACTGGGAATAAGAACTTGGTCAGTAAGGTCAAAACGGCCAAGCATAAAAGCCCCAACCACAATGCCACTAAATAGTGCGGTTAAAGGCTCTTTTGTTATCAGACACAAAGCAATCGCTACCAAGGCAGGTAACAATGACCACAAGCCATAATGAAATCTTGCTTCCAATAGGGAATATTCTCTCTGTGCGATACCATCGATAACTACACTTTCGACAACCCATTGCCGTTGAATTGCTGGGGGTTCCAGTAAGCCATTCAATGCCCGCTGTCTCAGCATCGACTCATTATAGGGCAGGGGATCATCAATTCGGGTCTGCTCTCCCCGGTACATATAAAAAAGTTCCCCTACTTCATTGGTCGTAACTTGGTAAGTGGTTTTTTGCTCGAGCCATTGAGTGGAGACATTAAAATGCACATGCAGGCCGGCCAGCAGAGCTAGCGTAATCGCCCAAAATGCCGGTTGTAACCAAGGTCGTACCAAAGCCAAACGTAGCTTGTTTAGATTAACATTCGACTGGACTGAGACAGGCGTGGCGATTTTCTCAGCAACACCTGCAGGTTCGATTTGTTCATCGGGTTGCTTATGGTTACTGGTCATCATTGGGTACCAATATAGCTTTCGTGGATGGCCGAAATGTAGTGAAGGAGCCCTCGAGAATCCATTGGCGCCGAAAACAATTTGCCAATGTGAAGTCAAAATCCTCCATCATCTGTTCATGTGGCAACACCAATCTGTATTGCCAATCATCTTCTGTACTCCAGAGAAGCCCATAGCCAGCGCAACTGTGAGTCAGCAAGTGATGACGGTCCACTTATTGTCGCACTCTATAAATGTAGAAAACGCTCAATCCAAATACCTCAATCCAAATGCCCAAACCACGTGCACTAAGTAGACGAATGGTCAGATATTTTCCGCCATAAACTGCGCAAAGTTTCTCTGCTTACTAATCATGCCATCGTCTCTACAAAGCGTCGGGTAATTCGCCACTAACCTCTCAATGATTCAAATCTATCATAATCTCTCGTTCCGAGACTCCATAGACCTTTTTCAAAACGAATGAGCGCCGAAATTGGACCAACCACAAATTTTGATTTCCTTGAGTTTGTCATCGGAAAACACAAATTCTAGTGACGTGTAGAGACTTATTTCCTTCATATCATCTTCGAGTGACGCGCATCGCCAAGACAATTTAACCTTAATATCGGGGGAGAGTCTAGACAGTTTGACGGCACGTTCACAAAGCTTTTTGGTGGTGGCTTCGAATCTAGGCTGGTGCCCCTATGTTTCTTGAGAGTGAGTGGGGTTGAGATTAGCTATTTCAGTCTAGGGTAATCATGAAATAGACCGCAAGGAGGCCGTCTCTGGCGATTGCCATCCACGGCCTCCTGGATGTGGGACTCTAATTAGTAGGCCTTACCACGAGCGCTCACTGGCCAGACAGTTTCAACTTTCCCGTTACGAACCCCAACATACCAGTCATGGACGTTGCAGGTCGGGTCGCAATGACCGGGCACGAGGCGCAGTTTGTCGTTGACCTTTAGTAAGCCCCTGGGGTCTGCAATCACACCGTGCTCGTCTGAACATTTGACGTATTTCACGTCATCCCGACCGAAGATTACTGGCAGGCCGCTGTCGACGGACTGTACTTTGAGGCCCGCGTCGCAAATCGCCAGGTCGGCCTTCGTGTGGCTCATAACGCTGGTCAAAATGAACAACGCGTTATTCCACTCACCTTGGTCGATACGCTTGCCATCTTTATCGAGGATGCGGCCATAGTCTGCATCCATAAATGCGTAGGAGCCGCACTGAAGTTCGTTATAAACGCCAGAGTTACCTTCAAAATAATAACTGCCGGTGCCGCCGCCGCCGACGATATCGCATTCCTGCCCCTCTGCCTTCAACGCGTCCACCGCATCCTTAACCATGGCGACGGACAGATTGATCTTGGCCTCACGATCACCATAGCTGCGCATGTGCTGCATCGCACCCTGATAGGCCTGAATGCCGGCGAACTTAAGGCCCGGCGCGACGCCGATGGCTTTAGCTATCTCAACGACCTCCTGCGTCGTGGTCACTCCACAACGACCTGCGCCGCAGTCGATCTCCACCAGACATTCGATCTCGGTGTCGTGCTTCTGTGCTCCCTCCGACAGGTCGATCACGTTCGCAACGTCATCAACGCAACAGATGACGCGGGCACCCAATTTAGGCAAACGAGCCAGACGGTCAATCTTGACTAGATCGCGAATTTGGTTGGACACTAGAATATCGGTGATACCGCCACGGACAAAGACTTCGGCCTCGCTGACCTTCTGGCAACATACGCCACAGGAGCCGCCCAGCTCTTTCTGCAATAGCGCGACATCCACCGACTTGTGCATCTTGCCATGCACCCGGTGACGCATGCCGTGCGCCTTGGCCCAGTCGCCCATTTTCCTGATGTTGTGCTCCAGCGCATCCAGGTCAAGCACAAGGCATGGCGTCTGGATATCGGCCTCGTCCATACCTGGAAGGGCAGGCACATCAAAGCCAACTTCGAGGGTTCCAATCTTAGTAAGGTGTTTCATAGTGGCTCTCCTCTGCACAACCGCTAGGTCAGTTCCTTCAATGATGCCGTTCAACGGGGTAGATTACCTGTAAGTCGCGACGTTTCAAGCTTAACACAGTGGTAGTACTCGATGATATGACAACCGCAGCTCGCGCATTTCCTGCGCGTCACCAAGGCGGTGGCCTTTTTTATCATCAATAATAAGTACACAGCTACCACTGAACCTAGACCAGTTCATTCACCCGACCTGTTCCCACGCAGGCAAGGGCATGGTGATCCGTTACCTGATGAAGATCAGCGGGTATTCCTTACAGTAGATCACCCTCCTGGTAAGTCAATACCCGGCGGCGGCATATTTGAGTATACGAACTCCGTCGTGCTCCTCCATGGCGAGCATGGAGTGCATCGGAGCTGGAGCCACGTGTATCCCGTCTAGCCCCTCGCAAAGAGTAATCCGTTACTCTTCACTGGACACGGTCTTCACGACAGGTTTACGAATCATCGAACCTCATTAACTCCTTCTGCTAGGTCGGGTAGCTCAGATGTGGCTTAATAGAAATCGTGGGTCTGGGTCGCCGGCAACAGGTAAGTGCCCTGTTCTATGGGGTACCGCGTGCCCATCATGAAAGGCGGGTCAGCTAGTCCGTAGAACACGCCACCGATAATCGCCTATCTCTCTCCCATCAACTCCAGCAGCGCACTCTACACTCTGGAGGGCCCCAGGCTAATCTCGTCGGCGACCACAAAGTTGCGCGGAGATTAGGCCGTAATGGGCGGTGAGCTCCAGCGTCTTGGCAAACCCACGTAAGCCCTCCAGCGGAACTTTTCCGCCCGCCACCAGAGCAACCACGATGCACTCGATTACCTCCGCTGACAGCTGTTCGTCCCAGAGTCCGCCTCTGCGCGACGCTTCGGATTCCGCAGCCATGGTTGCTCATTGGCTATACACGATAATTACACGGTCGGTCGCCTATCGTCAGCGGCGCGGACGCAGAATCCGACCGTGCCGCTCCTCAACCAGTTTACCCTTAAGAATCGCGGGACGGCCGTTCACTAGCACGTAGTCCATACCCACCGAATAGGCATGAGGATTTTCGAAGCTTGCCACGTCGTGGACCTTGGTCGGATCGAAGACAAGAACATCGGCATAACCGCCGGGACGAATGTAACCACGGTCGGTCGCACCAAGCACAGATGCGGTGAGCCCGCTGGAGGTGTGTACCATCTGCTCCAGGGTGATGACCTCGTCCTCAACTACGTACTTGCGGATCTTGCGCGCAAACGCACCGTAGGAACGCGGATGGGGATTACCCACCCCGAACTCGGGCACCTCACCGTCGGAGCTAGTCATGGTCCAGGGTTGATGCATGATGCGCTGGACGTCGTCATCGTTCATGTTGAATGAGATGATGCCGGCGCCACCTTCGATGAGCATGTTTATGGCGGTATCCAGAGGGTCCTGTGATCGCTCCCTGGCTATATCGTCTAGGTACCGCCCCACCAATGTCTCGTCAGCGGAGTGGTCGGCGATCAGAATAGCTTCCGGACCGGACCGGCGCGCCAGGTTCTCCAACATTTGTGGGCGTATCACGGCCAGGGACTCGGCCTCTTGCAGCCTCAGAGTCATCGCTTCGGCACCCCCTTCCTGCGCCCAGCCCGGCACTAGGGCCTGCTGCAGACCAGTGGATGACGCCACGTAGGGGTACTGATCGGCCCAGATTGAGAGACCCTCTTCACGGGCCGCATTGATAATGTTGACTAGGGGTTCGGAGTGGCCCCACACGAAAGGCCCGAGCATTTTAAAGTGACTGACAACACCAACGATTCCTGTCTGCCTTGAAACCTCGATGAGCTCCTCCACGGCCGCTATCACGCCGACGTCATAGTTGGACTCGTCGCGTAAGTGGATGGTGTGAAATGCACCGGGAAACTCCGCTGCCGCCTGCGCCATGGCAACCAGTTCGCTGGTCTTGGAAAACTTTCCCGGAATGTAGAATGGGCCACTCGACAGACCAAAAGCGCCATATTCCATGGCTTTTCGTACCAGCGTTTGCATCTGCGCTAACTCCGCAGAAGTCGGGCTACGCTTGGCCAGCCCCATTACCGACTCACGCACGGCGTTATGGCCGATCATCGGCATCACGTTCACACCGGGAATATTGCGTCTGATGGTTTCGAGTTGCTCGGCGAGGTCGGCCGGACCGCCGCCATCGGGGTTAATATACACAGAGGTAATACCCTGCCACAACAGAGGTGCCGCGCTGGCCCGCTCGGGGGCTTCAAGCCCTGTCGAGGCATGAGAATGGGGGTCGATAAAGCCTGGTGTGACATAACGCCCGGCAGCATCGATTAACAGTTCGGCTTTAACGTCAGGCGGAATATAGCCGACGCTGACCACGCGGTCACCAACGATACCGACGTCTGCGTGCCGCCACGGGGCAGCTGTGCCGTCCAGCAGAAGGCCATTGCGGATGAGAACATCGTATTTCTTCTCCTCGGCAACGCTAAGCGGCGCGACTAAAGCCGCAGTCAGCACGAGGAGTACCGCAGCCCAGGCAATCGATTGAGTGATTCGTGTTAGCATGATTGTCTCCTTGTAATTGAATCGGTTTTAAGTTTAGTTTGTGGCGGAGTCGACTGGCCCGGTTAACGCTGCCGCATCAGAATATGGCCGTGACGCTGGGAGTGGCCCAAAAAGTTCGCGCTCGAAACCCAAACACGTTTCAGGCATTCTTGTATTCATCTGCCAATGCTCGCGGCACCTGGGACGTCAACAGGCTAACCACCAAGAATACCGCGATATTGCAGAGCAGGCCGACGAACCCAGCGTTCATATCCAGCGGCGTCGAATCCGCAATAATCTGATAGTAATAATTGACGCCGATACCCGCGACTAGACCTGCAATAGCACCACTTTTGGTGGCACGCCGCCAGATCAGCGCCCCGTACACCGAGGGCACGAACTGAGCGATAGCACCATAAGCTCCCAACAATAGCGCGATAATTCCCGTCGCACCGAAAATCGCCAGCGCGTAGGCTGCGGTGCCAATAGCGATAACCCCCAAGCGCATGATCCAGACCTGGGTGCGCTCAGTCATATCGGGTTTCCAAGGCAAGATTACATCGCGCCCCAGCGAGACCGAGGCTCCATGAGTAATCGCATCGGACGAAGACATCGCCGCCGCCAATGCGCCCGCGCCAATCAGTCCGTAGACCCAACCATTGGCGCCCAACACATAGGTTATCAGGTGTGGCAATATCTGATCTGGGCTACCCACCGCATCGGGCGACACCACTCCTATCGCCGAAAAGCCGATGAACAGCACCGGCACCATGAACAACCCGAAAATCGGAAATGCCAATGTGGTGAGCTTGATGCGCTTCTCAGTCGTGGTATAGGACTTGGTAAATAGATGTGGCCACATCATGAACCCCAACCCCGATATCACAAGAACCGTGGAATAGGCCATCGGTGACATCATCGAGCCTTCCTGACCGATCGTCAGAAAACCAGGGCGCGATTCATTGATCGAGGTAAACATATCGCTCGGCCCACCGTGCAGGGTATAAACGAGATAATAACCCACCGTCCAGGCCACGGTCAGCATCAACACACCCTGCAGCACATCGCTCCACGCCGCACCGCGCACACCCGACGTAGCAACATAGGCGATCACAATTCCATAAGCCAGAAGCGCGCCCAGCCAATAGGGAATCAGACCATCGGTCAAAATATTGAAAATGTACGCCATGCCTTTGATCTGTAGCGTCAGGTATTGAATGAAGGCTAGTACCGAAATCACCCCGACAATGACCGTAAGCAACCGGGACTGGTAGCGATCACCCAGAAAATCACCCATGGTGAAGAAGTTCTTGCGCGCACCGATACGTCCCACCTTGGGTCCCATTACATACCAGGGTAGGATGCCGAGCGCCACGTAGGCCGGCACGAAGAACGCTGCAGCTCCTTGGGAAAATGCCATGCCCGGGCCGCCCATGAACGAAAACGCGCTGAACACTGTGCCGCCCATCATGAACCAGATCACGATCAGGCCTAGACCGCGGTCGGCGACCGCGTATTCCGAGACCGACCAGAACGAGCGATTACGACCAGCTAACAACCCCACCACGAAAGCGAAGACCAGATAAGCCAGCATCGATAACAATGCAAGTAACCAATTGCTCATGACCTCTCCCCTTTCTGGCCATACTCATAACGATAGAAGCCACATAACGCAAAGAAAGCAATTACTTCCATGAGCACGACCCAGAACAGGCCAAAAGGAAGGCCCAGTATGAGAGGCTCGACACGATTGGCAATACCATAAATCGGGAAAATCATCGATAGAAACATCAATGCCATGAAGACGATATAAGACTTGGTTATGTTTTTTTTCCTGCTAGACATCCTATCTATCCTTCTTTGGAAAATGCCGGGCCACTGACTGATTGTCAAATCAGCGGATCATTTAATCACATTCTGTGTGCCGAGCGACCCCCTCGCCAACTCGGATAATAACTCGACACCATGGGGAATGATGGCATCATTGAAATCGTATTCGGGATTATGTAACCCATGAGGGTGGTCATTGTCGCCGGAGCCAACGTGGATATATGCTCCAGGACACACCGCCAACATGTAGGAAAAATCCTCACCACCCATGCTAGGCTTATAGCTCGGCTCAAGTGCCTGCTCGCCAAAACATTGAGTGATGACCTTTCGAGCGGTCTGCGTGGCGTTGGCCTCGTTAAACGTGACGCCGAATTTATCCTCGATCTCGATTTCGAGACTCGTCCCGTAATAATGCTCCAGGCTCTCGCAAAGTCGCTTCAAGCTCGAGCGAACGATCTTGCGCACCTCGTCATCCAACGCGCGAATCGTGCCGCTTAACCGCGCCGTATTGGGTATCACCGTAAAGCCATTCAGGTCGCCACTGTGAATCGCACATATACTCAGCACCGCCGGGCTCAACGGGTCGGTTTCGCGGGAGACGATGGTATGCGCCTTATTGATCAGTTCCGCAGCGATGCGGATCGGGTCGATACAGTGATGTGGATTGAGCCCGCCGTGGCCGCCGCGCCCATGAATAGTTATATCGACTCTGTCACCACCCGCCATGATCGGACCGGAAATCAACCCAAATTTTCCGACTGGTAGCCCTGGCCAATTATGCAGCCCATAAATCTCCCGAATGGAAAATCTCTCAAATAGACCATCGTCAACCATGGCCTTGCCTCCACCAACACCCTCTTCTGCAGGCTGAAAAATGAAATGCACGGTCCCCGAAAAATCGTTATTGGCTTGCAAATGCTCAACTGCGCCCAGCAACATCGTCGTATGCCCATCGTGCCCACAGGCATGCATACAACCGTCATTTTTGGAAGCATGTTCGACTCCACTCTTTTCCTCGAGAGGCAAGGCATCCATATCGGCACGCAGCCCTACGCTAGCGTCGCTCTGTGTACCTGTGCCCACTATCTTTGCGATGATGCCGGTCTTACCTAGGCCGCTGACATATTCGACCTTCAGGGAATCCAGATACTCGCAGACTTTTCTCGCCGTTTCCTGCACTTCAAAACCAAGCTCGGGATATTGGTGAATATCCTTTCTAAAACTGATGAGTTTATCGAGACCATGCGCTTTCATGTTTATAAATAACTTCCTCTATTATTGTCTCTTATCGGAGTGTCGTCAGCTTTCCTCTTAACCGTCCTGCCACTGCATGCTGAATCAGATATTTTTTTGATTTCTGAATGCCCACAAATTCCATGGCTTGATGACACATCAAACCCTTTCCCTTCAATACAGAATGGCGATGAACTACTCGATGCTTTGCATTTGACTTGGGCCGTATCACAAAGAATATTCCCATCTAAAGTAATTAGTTATACCCACTGTAGTCGTTGTAACCCTTATAAATCGTTATCAACACTCCCATTAGGGAAGCTAACAGACGCCCAACGGTAATATCGGCATCCTTGCCGCCTATATTAGTCAAAGACGATACTCGAGCTGCAATCCGATAGTTCGAGGTCGCATCCGCGAGAAACCGTTTCTGGCAGTGCTGCTGGTTGCTGCAGCGCCGTCCTCATTAGTTACATTATCAACATAGAATGTCGTTATCCAGTGCATAGGGGCACTAATGGAAAAGCTTAATTGGCCCGTGGTCAGCCGGTCAGACTCGCTTGGGCGGACAACTCCCCTACTAAGGGCGCGAGTCTGCAGTTCACTGACGTAATTAACGGAACCGGAAAAACGTCCTTCGAAGCCACTACTGCCTAACGGGTACACATAGTCCATAGATAGGCTCCCGGTATACTCAGCAGAACGACTGGTTCGCTCGCCCTTGCTGAAAAGCACTAACTGACCGCTGGATACATCCGAATCCATGGTCAGGTCGTTCCACGAGAAGCTCATATCCAATTGGAAACGTTCCGAAGCTCGAGCAGTTAAGCCGAAATCAATTCCGGGCCCACTGACGGATTCGCCATTGACGGGCGCAGAAACAAAAACATTGTCGAATAAAATACCCAGTGGCTGTTGAGGATCTTTCCAGTCGATATAGTAAAGGGCCATATCGTAGTTCAGGCGGCCACCGAGCATTCTACCTTTTGCACCAACCTCATAACTGTTTAAGCTATCTGCGCTTACCGGCGGAAACTCTGGTGCAGCTGTTCGCGTGATTACATGTTGCTCGAAACCACTTCGAAAACCTTGAGCGTAAGATCCATAAATCGTCAAATCATCATTCGCGTACCAAGTTAGCACTACGCGTGGAGACGTCTTGTCAAAGGTCGTTTTGGTCGAATAAAGATTTTCACCAACAGGCGTAGAAAACCGGCTGTTTTCATCATTGGAAACCTTATCTTCAAAAGATCGAAGCCCCAATGTTAAATCGACACTATCGTCAAGAAAGCTCTTGACTATCTCCGCGAAGACCGCAGAGGATTTCGATTTATCAGTAAAGTCGATAATACGGTCATTCCCCCAAATAATTGGAAGCTTTTGCACAAGGTGTTCCGACGCCTCCCGATACATACCGCCCAATGACCATTGCCAGGAACCATTGAGCCTTGATGTCAGCCCAAACTCTTGTGTCCGCACTTCGCCATTAAATGTAGTGTCTAGCACATCGCTTCCAGATGTGAGGAGTATGAAGGAATGGTTTTTGTAATCCATATGGCTCGTCGCGCTAGTGAAGGTGAACTGAGAAAAATCATAGGAAATCGCTAAATTAGTTGCAGTAAAATCTGTTGCCGTCGGTTCATCAACGTCATTTATGTTTACGTAGTCCGCCGTAGTGTCCGAGGATGAACCAAATTTGGAACGCGAATCCCATACACTGGCTTTTAAAGATAATTCTTCCGTTGGTTGCGCGTTCACCTTTAATCGATAGTTTTGAAACTGACCGTCGTTCACATCACTCGCACTTGGCTTGTTTATCCAACCGCTCATATCGTTGTAGCCTACAACCAAACGAGCGGCGAGCTTCCCAGGAATCAATGGGGCATTTATAACCATATCCCCGCGGTAATTCCCACTCCCCTCATCTGTACTCGAAAAGGAAGTGCGTGCCTTGAATCCAAAATCATCGAGGTTCGCATCCTTTGTCAATATTCGGACTACGCCATTAAGAGCGCTGGCCCCATATAGTGTGCCTTGCGGTCCTCGCAAGACTTCTACACGTTCCATATCAAAGGCACTAGCATCAGGCGAGATAGCTGATTTCACCAGACCGAACGGCAGATCGTCTAAATAATATCCAACTGTACTGCCACCGTTAAAAGTTGCAGTGGCAGATGCTACGCCACGGATAGTAATTAATGATTCGCCCGATGAGCCTATTTTATACACACTCACACCTGCCAGTTTACTCAACTCTTCCCCAATGCCTTGGTACGTCGAGGCGTCGAGGTATTCGCCAGATAATACTGACATTGAAACCGGTACTTTTAGTAGGCTTTCTGCGCCACGCTTTTGAGCGGTTACCACAATCTCTTCAAGGATCAACGATTCGTCTCGCACCCCGGAATCGACACTTTGCGCCGTCGCACCGGTTGCGGCGAAGATCGATGCTAATAATCCTCCCAGTCCCATTCTTTTTCTCACGTTCATTTCTTCTCTCCTAAGTTTCGATCTCTCGTCGGCGGTAATATTTAAGACCAACTTCTTACTGAACCTTGGCGTCAATCCAGTTTCCAGCAGAAGCACTTCAACCCCATCCTTTATGGAGTACTCGCCAACCAATCGGTTAGCTCTTCTTTCCTTCACTACATCAAAGGGAAAGACCAAAGTCAGATTGGCCTGTTCCGCAAACTGCGTGAGCGCTAAAACCGCTCGTTGCTGAGGAATATTAAAATGAACGCTCTTATTAATACCTGTATTATCAGCCAAGGATGTTGTCGAAAACGACACCAATATGGCCAGCAAGGTGCCTTGAAAAACGCTCAATTCAAATACCTCAATCCAAATACCCAAACCACGTGCACTAAATAGACGAATGGCCGGGTATTTTCCGCCATAAGTTGCGCAAAGTTTCTCTGATTACGAATCATGCCATCGTCTCTACAAAGCGTCGGGTAATTCGCCACTAACCTCTCAATGATTCAAATCTATCATAATCTCTCGTTCCGAGACTCCATAGACCTTTTTCAAAACGAATGAGCGCCGAAATTGATCCGATAGGTGCTTGGCAACCTCACAAAACAATGTAAATTTCTGGTTCAATAAAACCACAGTCAAGATTTCGTCGAACTGG
>Ga0222633_1000897_pt1 | contig 20207 bp, 18 predicted proteins | sample AntAcemetageno48_FD_179816 | JGI IMG/M metagenome (GOLD analysis project Ga0222633, IMG submission 179816) | Saline water microbial communities from Ace Lake, Antarctica - #48 | ecosystem: Environmental > Aquatic > Non-marine Saline and Alkaline > Saline | place: Antarctica: Ace Lake | collected...
TCTTTGAAGATACAAATCCATCCCGTTTGGAGAAGCGTTCACCAGGTTCGCCACCGAGGTCTGCAGCGGGTTTTGTTTCAAACTCACCACGCGCCCGTCCCGGCCACCAACTTCCAAAGTAGCCCCCAAACAGCAAGGCAGTCTTGTTATTTTGTTATTCGCCAACAAAAGCTTCCGCAGACCGACCACGCGCGACGCGTCCGCGAGCGCCGCCGCAGCGCCGGCGCGCTCGTGGCGCCTAACTCGCTCCGTGAGTTTCATCGCGAGTTTCTTTTTCTTTGAAACTTGCCGGGTTTGGTCTTTAGTATCACCTGGTTGTGTTTCAAGGCCTTCATCACTGACTTGTGACTCTTGTAACTCTAGGAACCCTTGTGACTCTTTTAACTCGTTTGACTCGTTTAACTCGTTTAACTCTTGTGACTCGTTTAACTCAAACCCTTCCAACACCTTACGCGCTCTGCGCAGCGCGGATTTCTTCGCCTCACGCGTTATCCGCGCGCGTTCGGGTCCGCCCGCGAACAGTCGCGGGATTTCGGTGATGAAATTTGACGAAACGTTCACCGAGATGAGCGACCCGCACGTGGTTAGCACTTTGATATCGGTAAGGGAATTCGTCGAGCAATCGATAACTTCCAACGCGAACGCGTTCGTTAGCCCTTGCGGTAACTCCGTTAAAAAGTTATCATCCACGCGTAGGGTGTTGAAGTTCGCTTGGTGCGACCCGCCCAGGCTACACGGCAACTTTTTAATCTTATTGGAGCCCAAATCCAACAACCGCAAACCAACCGCGAGCGCGAGGCCGTCCGGACACGTCACCAACGAACACGACCGCGCTCGAACCGTGGTTAACCAAACTTGCGTCGCACCTAGACCGTTGGGCAATTCCCGTAAACAAGCACAGTCGTCCAGTAGTAGCGTCTCTAGCTTTGACAAGTCGCAAAGCGAGTCACAAACGAACCGCAGACTCGGGTTGGCGGAAACGTCCAGCTGTTCCAGGCTTTTCGCGTTTTTCAAGTTCGGAACTGTTTGTGGAAAAGAAAAGTGTCAGTCCCGTGTTGGGCGTGTATTGGACGTGTATTGGACGTGTATTGGACGTGTATTGGACGATGTGTGGACAGCAGTCAGGGTAATCGGTATGTGTATTGGACGATGTATGGACAACAGTCACCGTAATCGGTCTGAACAGTCACCAGCTGAGAGATAAAACAGTGTGCCTGGATTTGGGAAAGGCCCAACACGTACTTTGAGACAACAAATTGCCATTCACCGAGAGTTTCTTCAGGAAAAACAACGACCCGATCGAGTCCGGTAAACTCGTCAAACGATTGGCACCGCAATTTAACGTCTCGAGCAGCGGCGTCGTGTCATGCAAATCGTCTGGTAACTCGCGTAAATAGTTCCTCGACACGTCCAAGTGAGTTAGGGCGAAGAAATTCGTCAGTTTCGGCAAAGACGGCCCGAGGTGTTTCTTTTTCAAGTTTAGGTAACTGATTCCAAGTCGCGCGTCCTTCGGTGACTCCCTGTGGAACCACTCCAGCACGTCCGCCTTGGTGAAACGAGTCACAAGCAAAGAGATGGATGCGCGCGATGCTTTGGAGTCAGTGGATACGCGGTCCTCGGTTTCCGTGTTTCCGTCTTCCACTGATGTAACAGACTGTTTGCCCATACGGTCTTCAAACGCCGCGGCGAGTTTCGCCGCCGCGAACAGCGGCGGCGGCGCCATCGCCGGCGCGATATATTCCGTCCCCCGGAGCTGTTCCGGAACCAAGCCGCAATCGTGGACGCCGTGCATCTCGCCAGATTCGCACTTCACACACCGCCAGGTAGTCGTACGAAGCTCGCGCCGCACGTACTGCGAGTGCAAGCGCGCTTCTTGGAGTGAAGGGGGAGGGAAGCGCGAGTTTCGGGGTTTGTTTCCTTTTTTTGCATCGGAAGTATTTGTGAAGCGCGATACTTCCGTCTCGACGTCGTCATGGATACCCGTTTCACCTGTACTCGCCGCACCACCAGCATTACGAGATGTCACCGGTCTCCAGTCGTTTCGCGATTCCCGGAACGACATCTCGTGGTCCCACAGTTCGTGTGTGTTTTCGCGTCTGGAGGTTAATTGAAACCGGTCCTCGCGAAGAGAAACTTTCGCGGTTTCCCAAATCAGCGCGGCGGTTCGCGACGCTCGCCTTACTTTTTCCACCAAAGCCTTGCCTCTTTGCTTTTTTTCCTCCTCAGCCCGTTCTGCGGCTTGGATTAGTCGTCCTGCCGCAGCATGGCGCGCTTCTGTCACGAAACGCGCATCGGCCTGTTTCTGTATCTTCGTTTGCGTCGCGGCGAGATTTCTTAACTTCTCGGAAGGCGCGACACCACCTACTTCCTCATCCTCATCCCCGCCGTCGTCCGAACGGAAGTCTTTCCGGAACTCGGCCTCTGGGACGGGGGAGTTCATGGCGGCGCGCCACTGCGAACCGGGAGTTGACGGTTTCGGAACAATGTCTTGTGGCGTGGAAGACAGCGGTGTACCGTCGCCGCGCATCTCTTCGCCTTTCGGTGCCGCGTTTAACAAACCTGCAGTGTCCATCGCCACGAGCGGTGTGCGCGTCGGGACGTCGCGAGACATGCCCCGGTTTCGGGAGGAAAGCCACGTGCGGCGCCCGCGAGGGCTACGCGAAGCCCACGGGGCAACCGCCGGCTGTCATGGGGTCACAAGCCCTTGTCGTGTCGCGTGGGAGAAGTGACTGCGAGATTCTTTCTAACGGTCCAACGTTCTTGTCGAAAAGTCCAAATGTTGTCGTAACAAGCCAGTTCTCCCGGCCGCCCGACGACACCATGGGTGATGACATCCCCATCGTGGATTTGTCGCTGGACACATCAGTCGTGGCTTCCGTGATTCGCGACGCGTGCGTGCGGCACGGGTTTTTCTACCTCACCAATCACGGCGTGCCAAACTGCACGATAGAAGAGATGCACGCCTCATCGAAACAGTTCTTCGATCTTTCTCTCCACGAAAAGCGAACCGTGTGCGCGTCGAGTGACCCGAACAACCGCGGGTGGACGCCGCTAGGTGAGGAGACTCTTGACCCCGGTAACCAGACACAGGGGGACACCAAGGAAGGGTACTACGTTGGACGAGAGGCAGCGCCTCATGAAGTTGGGCTACCGCTTCGCGGTCCGAACCACTGGCCGGACGAGCAGTTGTTGAAAATTAACTTCAAACAACCCATGATGGCGTACCACGCCGCGCTCACGGAGCTGTGCCAAAAGCTGATGCCTGTGTTCGCGGAGGCGCTGGGACTGGACAAACACTTCTTCGACGATAAGTTTCAATTGCCGAGCGCTTTTTTAAGGCCGCTCAAGTACAGCAACAAGAAAAGTTCGCCCTCCGACGGCGTCTTGGGTGCCGGCGCGCACTCCGACTACGGTACGTATTTCCCATTTACCACATTCCGCCTCCCTGATTGCCCATACTCGTACCAGAAGGGACTGTTACCTCTGATTACCCTGACTGTTTACTCATACACATTACGAGAGACTGACACATTTTTTCTTACAATCAGGAGTCCTCACCGTGCTTTGGACGGACGGCACGCCGGGTCTGGAGATTCTCAAGGGAGGCAGTGATAGTAAAAAAGAAGAACAACAAGAACAACAGTGGCTCCCTGTTCCTAGTGTCCCAAACGCGTTCATTTGTAACGTGGGGGATTTAATCGAGCGATGGACCAACGGCGTGATGAAATCCACGGTGCACCGGGTGGTTAGTCGCGGCGCCAACGAACGACACAGCTGTGCGTTTTTCTGGGAACCCGATTTCGACACCCTTGTCACGCCGCTGCCAAAGTGCGTCGCCGAAAATCCCCCCCAAAGGTTCGAACCCACGACGTACGGGGCGTACATCTTAGCTAAGTACGGCGCGACGTACGCGGGGTTTGGTGAAAAGAAATGAGTTTGTTAGGCTAGGATCTGGCCGCACTAGTTAGCTCGATGTTCGTAGAAAAAAGAAAAAGACGAAGCGTGTATTCGCAGTGTACTTAGTCTAAACCGTCGTATTACCGTCTTCAAACGAAGATACATTACTCACCCGATATTTCCCGAACGTAAATGTGGGTCCGCGCGCGAGCCTTTTCCGAACAGCAGTTCCGCGGCTTGCGCGCCGCGGCGGTTCGCCCGCGGCGCTTGTTTCACCAAATGTACTTTTTTCTCAACCGAGTCCATCGCGTCCGCCGCGCGCGTGGCTTCCCACCTTATTTGCGACGGCAGGTTCCGTACGATTTCGTCGCGAGACCCGTGTTGTGTTGGATCACGCAGTTTCGCGTTGGTTTCCATCCACCGTTTTTCTAAGTTCTGTTGCCGCTTACTTAATTCAGCCAGGTCGTTGATGGTTTCGCAGTTGAACTCCGCAAGCTCTTCGTCGCACCGCTCACGCCGATTGTCGTCATCCACCTCGTGTTTCGCAATTCGTGTGTGCAGATCGAGTGTGCTTTTGTCCACCCAAGCTTTCGCGTCAACCACGGATTCGAGAATTCGGGTAACGTCGGTTTCCCACCGCCGCGCGTGTTTTTCGTTCGACGCGGTTTCGGTGGACACGGCGGCTTCAACGAAGTGTTTGACCTGCGCGATTTTCGCAAAAACACCCGTCTCGATCGCCGCCCCCCGTTCCTTGCTCATTTTTAAAGACAATTGTGTACGCAACAGCTCGTTTTCCGTCACAACCGCGTTCAGCCGTTTTTCACTCGCCAAAGCGCGTATTCGGTGCGTTTCTTTAACCTTCCCCAACTGAAACTCGTAGTGCGCGCGCAGATCCGCGAACGCGGTTTGCATTTTTTCAGTCTCGATCATTTGACAATCCACAACCCGCTTTGTTTCCAGACTAACCGCCTGTACACTTTTCGTTGTGGCGGTAACGATTTTGACAAGCTCGTCGCGGACACTTGACACGTCCTTGTACCACGCGTCGTACGAAACCGACGACGCTTCCACGGCGAGGGAAACCATGCGCAAATGATCGGGCGCGCTTTGTGCTTCGTGTTTTTCCTGATACGATAAAAAAGAAAGTGTCAGTCTCTCGTAATGTGTATGAGGGATTGGAAAGGGTATACTGTACTCCTACAGTGCAGTAAACAGTCGGCGGAATGTAATAAATGGGGAAATACGTACCATCGCGTCGCGACATCCGGAAAACGAACAACCGAACCGCGCAAACGCACACGCGTTTTTTTCGGCGCGCGCGTTTTTAGCGCACTCGCTTTTAGTGTGGCTCTTAAGCTTGGTGACCAGCAGTAACTCACCGCAGCTTTCGCAAATCGCTTTTCGTTGGTCACAACTCGCCAAGTGCGCCACCAAACGCCGCGCGCAAACGAGCCGTTCGCAGTGCTCGCAGGTTTCTACTCGGAAAGGACACGCCTGGTCGTGTTCGGGTTGTGCGCTTCGCGGGCCTTTGTGGGTACACGTGTCATGTCCCTCCGCGTCTGTCCGTCCGCACGCGACAATCCACAGCTCACACTGTGCGCGATGCCTCGGTAACTCCCCCCCGCGTCCGCGCCACGGACATCCGTTCGGGCACTTTACCGTTTTTTTATCGCAAATCGCGACGTGCGCCGCGAGTCGGTTCGCTCTCTTCCTTTCGCCGCACCCAGGAATCGAACAAGGCACCAACCGGTATTGGCACACCGCTCGGTGATTCGGTAAGTCGCGCCTCAATATTTGCTCCTGGCACGCATCAGGGTCTCCAGCATTTTTCTGAAGGTACGGAAGGTTACAAACGAGTTTCGAGAAACCGCATCGGTCTTCGTGGGATTTTCGATCCCCAATGGCGACGGAAAACGAACACCCCACTCCGGCTTCGTGCGTCCACCTTCCCACTCCATCCGCTTCGTCTGCGTTGTCTACGTACCGCAAACCGTGTCTACACATGACTTTCAAGCTAGATACCCGTTCAAGTGCGCCGTAATCCTCCGCGAGGTGATCCTTCAGTGGGCTACGGTCATCCTTCGCGAGTTGGTTTTTCTTTTCAGAAGCATCCTTTTCTTCGTCACTCGGCGCGCACGCTCGGCAACGCGTGCCCCCGTCCGCGTTTGAAACCACGGGGTTCACGAAAACGTCACCGCATGTTCCGCACATAACGTCCCGTTCCGGTTTCGTGACGAACACGCACGGGACCCCAACCTCGGTCGCGAATATCGGGTCGTACGTGTCTGTGGCAAACGCGTTGTTTGATTTGCTGGAGGGAGATGAGCGCCCTTGGACCACCGCATTTGCAGATATTGGTGACTTGCTCTTGGTGTTCGACGTCTCGGTGGTGGTTGGTTTAAGCCAGTCGGGAACTATGTTTGTGTCATCACGTTGCACGAACTCGCACAGCACCACGTCGTGTGTGTCCACGCCGGGAGCGGTGGCAACACCGACGGTCGGGACCACCTTCCCCGCCCCGTCCGAGGCCCCATCCCCGGATAAAATCTCGGACGGGTGGACGTCCCGCGGTCGTGCTTCGTGGTTGGGAGAGAGCCACAAATCCAGGGGCTCGCCGAGCTTGTCCAGGAGCTGCGTGAGCGGCATCGCGGGAACGAGTGAAACGGAGACGTCCGCGGGGGGCGGACGTCTCTTCCGGGAGTGGTGCGAGACGCACTGATGACCCTTCCGAGAAATCACGAGGAGGAAAAGGAGACGCGAGCAAGCAGCAGAAAACCAAAACGGCTCCTCTCCGACCCTTCGCGGTGTCGAACCTCGACGCGTTGCTCGCGCTATCCATAGCGCGGCGCTCCAAAGTAAGGTTTGACAAGGGCGAAGCGGGGTACATCAGGAACCTTCTTTTCACGGGAACTCAGTCACGATATCGTACCCTTTTGGTATTGACGAAATTGAGAGCAGCAAACCCTACCCGCCTGCCGGGCCTTCACTGCACCGAACGCCTCGACCACCGCATCTCACGTATCTGGTGGTGTGATAGTGGGTGTGGTTCGGGTTTCGGCCGAAATGTCCATCTCCAGCGATGAGGTGAACTTCCTCGTGTACCGGTATATGCTGGAATCTGGGTTCACGCACGCGGCGTTTGTTTTTGGAAAAGAATCTTTCTCGACCGATACGTCCGTCGCGAAAGGCGTGGAGCTACCCCCCGGTGCCCTGGTGTCTTTCATCCAGAAAGGCCTGCAGTACCTTGAATTGGAGGCAAACCTTAACGAGGTGCGTTCTTTACCCCAGCCCACCAATCGACCAACACACACCGCCGCGTCTCCGGAGCCGCGCGATGGCGCCATTTTCCCGCCAAAGCGCATTGACGTCGATCGATCGAATCCGAGTCGAGCGTGCCTCGCTTGTTTTCGGGTCCATGTACGACACAACCGTCTGTTTCCGGACCACGGAAACGGCGTACGCTGTGTCCAAGGGTTTCCCGCGATGACACCAAACGTGCTGGTAAACGCACCTGTCGCACAACCCATTCGCCCCTCAACAATTCGACTCGATTCCAATCTGATTCACTCCCCTCCACTAAACACCCATCACAGGACGGCACGGACGTGGACAACAACTTCAGCATGTTAACCTCTTCTGATCTGTTAAGCAAACCAGTGGAGGACTTGAAACATCTGGTGAAAACGAAGAGGTCAATGAGCGACTCCGAGCGCGACGCGGCGCGACGCGAGGAGGAGCGGAAAGAAAACGAAAAGATGACGCGCGAGGCGAATGACGGCCCGGGGGTTTCGTCCATGGAGATTGATGACGATAAAAAGCATAAAAAGGACGACATCCAGAACACCCCGAAGGACGAAATATCGGTGTTGAAAGGCCACACCGCGGAGGTTTTCATTTGCGCGTGGTCGCCTACGGCCGAGCGCCTCGCGAGCGGCGGCGGCGACGCCACGGCGCGGGTGTGGACCGTACCCGCCGGGCCGAGCGGGCGGGTTTCAGGAAACGCAGTGAGCGCGCCGCTGGTGCTGAAGCACGAGGCGAAGAAAGGCAGCAACCAGGGCGATAAGGGCGATAGTGATGATGCCAAGGGTACCTCAAACGGCACCAAAGAAAAAGCTGAAGACAAAACCAAACGGAACTCCCCCGAGCGAAAAAAAGACGGGATCGACGATTGGGCGAACAAAAGCAAAGACGTGACGACGTTGGACTGGAATTTTGACGGGAGTTTGTTAGCCACCGGGTCGTACGACGGGATCGCGCGGGTGTGGAACGGGGAGGGCGAACTTTTGTTTTCCCTGGACGCACACGAAGGGCCTATTTTCTCGCTGAAGTGGAACAAAAAAGGTACCGCGCTGCTGAGCGGAAGCGTGGATAAAACCGCAATCGCGTGGAGCGCGCAAACGGGCGAGGTGCTGGAGCGGTTCGCGTTCCACACCGGCCCCACCCTGGATGTGGATTGGCGGGACGACGAAAGCTTTGCCACGTCGTCCATGGACCACTCCATATTCGTCTGCAAACTCGGGTCCCCGGGTCCGATCAAGCAGTTCAAAGGCCACACGGACGAGGTCAACGCCATAAAGTGGGACCCCACCGGTACGCTGTTGGCGTCGTGTTCCGACGACTACACCTGCAAGGTCTGGACCGTGGACAACGACTCGTGTTTGTTCGACTTCCGCGATCACCAAAAAGAGATATACACCATAAAGTGGTCCCCGACCGGGCCTGGTACACGCAATCCGGACCTGCCGCTGTTGCTCGCCTCGGCTTCGTACGACGCCACGGTGAAGCTGTGGGACGTGCAGTCCGGCACGTGCGTACACACGCTCGCCAAGCACACCGATCCGGTGTACTCGGTGGCGTTTTCCCCGGACGGGAAACACCTGGCGTCCGGGTCCTTCGACAAGCGGCTGCACGTGTGGCGAGTGAAAGATGGCAAACGGGTCAAGACGCACAAAGGCGAGGGGGGGATTTTCGAGGTGTGCTGGAACGCGGGCGGGGACAAAATCGCGGCGTGCTACTCGAACAACACGGTGAACGTGATTTCATTCAAACCGGAGGATGCGTGATTAGCAGGAAAGAGTGCGTCTAGACTGACACTTGTAGCAGGAAGGCAAAGGTACTCCTGTTTTTCTTCCGGCAAAGGTACTCCGAATGTATCGACTATGCTCCGTTAATCCCGACTATACTTCATTAATGTCCTTCAAATCCCTGCAGTATTCAACCTTCAAATCCATACGGTGCTAGTCGGCGCAATTTCGTCTCCACCTCAACTCCGCCGCGTCGAGCCACGGTTTCGGGACGCCCGCTTTTTCGGTCATGAAGTTTTTCTTGCCATCGTCGTTCGCCCAGTCTGCGCACCGTTTGTGTAACACCCGTCTCGTCGCGTCCGCCCTTCGTGGGCCGTCCGAAAGGTGCATCAGCACGAACACCTGCCACTCGGGAACGGAGTTAACCCCCGTAAACGAATCCAGCTGCGTCGCGAAGTTCACCGTGAGCTCGTCGTGAAGCCGGGAGGTGCTTTGCGTCTCCGGCACCGCGCCCACCGCGACAAGCGTGTTGAACAGGTGCCACGCCAGGGCTACGTTCGTCAGGTCATCCGCGACGTACGTCAGGGGGTGGAACATCTGCCTCAACATCGTATCGCTTCGTGCTTCGTCCCTCAACTCGTCGCTACTGACCTGCGCGAGCGCGAGCAAGTTGAAGCAAACGTCCTTCAGGCGGGAGGTTTTTTCGTCCACGTCCAAGGAACCGGGCGCTGACGATTGTGAAGGGAAAGGGTCAGTCCATTTGTTGGGCGTGTGTTGGACGTGTATTGGACGATGTGTGGACAACAGGGAGGGGTAATCGTTATGTGTATTGGACGATGTATGGACAACAGTCACCGGTCATCGGTCCGAACAGTCGCAGGCGCGTTAGAGATAAAACGTAGGTGTGCCTGGATTTGGGAAACGCGCAAGGCCGTACCTGACGGGTACGTCGCCGATTCCGTCTCCACGCTTCGCAGATACCCATCCATCACCTTTCCCACCGTGGTGCTCGGCGAGGTGCCGTACCAAAGGTGCAGGCCGAAGTTCGTTCGCCAGTCTTTGACGGGGAGGTCGGAGCGGAACGGCGCGACTTCGCCCGCGATCACCTCGAACAGCAACGTCGTCTCGGAAGGCACGTACTTCTCCACCACGCTGTCGCGCCAGATTTTCAGCTGCGCGCCGGCTAACTCGGGCAAAGCGCCTCCGCGCGCGCTTTGCGCGATCAGGGTGGCTAAGCGCGGGTCGCCGTTGGAACACGCGAGTCGCGTCGCAGACACGAGCGCGCCGGTGGCGGTTTTTTCGGGTACCAGAAGTTTTGGGGAGGTAACTCCAGAAACAGCGTCCCCGCGACTCGCGGTTTGTTTCCGCAGCCACTCCGAAACCGAAGCCCTTCGCCGGTGTCGATCCGCGGCGCTCGCAACCGGCGCCGCGCCCGGCGCGTCCCCCCACAAGGTTTTCACCAGGTCCCACGCGCTTACCTCGAGCTTCAAATCGGAGGAAGGGGTTTTGTTTGAAACGAGCGCGACATTCTCCACCGAGTTCAGGTACGCGTCGCACACGCCAGGCAGGTCCACCCGTGAGCACGACGCGCGAAGTCGTTTGCCAAACGTCGCGGAACACCAACCGTTCGGCGCGTCACTATCCGGGTCACCGCTATCCAGGGTATCGCTGCGGTCCAGGGCATCACCGCTATCCATGGCATCACGACCACTGGCATACGCAACAGTCACCTGAAGCGCCACTTCAAGCGCCGCCACCCTCGCCGCCACACATCCGCCGCCAACCCCGGGGGCGAACCGCTCTGTGGTGACTTTGGCGTGCGGCGCGTGCGGGGATCCTTTTTGCGTTTGCGCGTTGGCGCAAGCTTGGAACCCGCCCACCGACGCAACAGTCGACGCGCATAAACGCCCAGGGTGTACTAGCTGCCCATTAGGCCCCCAGCTCGCCCTGAACGAGCTCCCGAACATGGAGTGCGCATCCGTGACGCGCGTGGGGTCGCGTTTGATTTCCCGGAACTGGAGCGGTTTCTTCTGCTCCAAATCCCGCAGCACGGACTGCGCGATGGCGAACGCGGTGGACGCGGGGGGGACGCGTCGTTTACGGTCGACGCGTCTTTGTGCGGTGTTGGTACTCGCCGCTAACTCCCGCCTAAGCGCGGCCGCCGCGGCCAAGGCGTCTGCGCCAGGGCCCACACCAGCAGCGCCGGACTCGTGACGAGGCGACCTACTGTCGCGCGTCGGGAAAAAGTCACCCAACCCGAAGCGTCCAACGTCGAACAGATCGTTGGCGAGCGCGTGTCCCAACGCCGGTTTCGATGGGGTTTTCCTTGCGCTTCGGTGAACACTCGGCGCCCCGTCGACCTCGCCTAAAAAAGCAACCTCCGCGGAAACACGCATCGGCATCGGCTCGTTGGAAGTCGTGTCGCTCGCGTCGCTGCTCGAAGACCTCGGTCGTGGCGAGGTTTTCGAAATCGTCTCCCCAGGCAACCGCATCACGTCGTCATCCTCGGAATCAGACGCGTCCAGGTCCAGCCCGTACCGTCCATTCGCGGACATCGCGCCGGCGCCGGAAGAGCGTCCGCCGAGCACGGGAGATCGGAAGCGGGAATCCGGACGCCGCCGAAGCGTATGAGCACGGGGCGGCGGAGGATCTGGTTTTGAACGATCGAACTTGCCGCCAAAGAAGAAAAAAAAATGGCAGTCTCTCCAAAAACCAGCACAGTGTGCCCACCTATTCATCACAAGCCACGGCGCCGGGCGCGCACTTCCCCCCGGTCAAAGCCTTTGCTTGGCTTCCCGGTACCCGCCCGAGTTCGCTCTGCACACAGTGGTCGTTTCCCGCGGCCGAGGGATGGGCGCGGGCGGCGAGTCCGAGTCGGTGGGAGGCGATGATCTCATCGATGCATCGGACGTGCCCCTATTTCCCAACTCATTACCGATAAAAAAACTGTCCGTCGCAAACGTACCCCCGAAGGACTTCGAACGCGATTTCATCGACCGCGCCGTGCCCGCTGTGCTCACGGACGTCGTCGCGACCTGGCCGTGCGCACAGAAGTGGACCCTTGACTGGTTCGCGGAGAATCACGGGGAGACACAAGTGTCAGTGGACGACGGCACTACCGAAAAAATGCGATGCTCACTGAAGGCGTTTGTCGAGCTGTGCCATGACGACGACGACGCGCGCCAGACGACTCAAACTTCCGTTGCCAGTACCTCCCATGAAACCACACCAGGTGATGCGCTAACACCAGTAGTGACAACACCGGGTGATGAGTCAACACCAGTAAACACAAAAAACCAAGGACTCGTCCCTTACCTCCGAACGTGGAACTTCCTGGATGACCTGCCCGAGTTGGAAAAAGACATTGAACAAAACGGGCCGTACTTCCGGGACTATTTCCAGGCGCTGAAACAGAGTTGGCGCCCGCCCTTCACGTGGCTTTTCCTGGGCGGCAAAGGCGTTTCCACCAAGCTTCACGTTGATGTGTGGCACACGGACGCGTGGCTTTGTTCTCTTCAAGGCGTTAAAAAGTTCGTGCTGTTCCACCCCGGGCACTTGAAGTACATCTTCCACGAAGGTACCGAACAATTCGTGGATTTGCAAAACGTGGACCACGCCCTTTTTCCAGATTTCCACAAAGCCGTTCCAATCGAGACGACCCTTAACAAAGGAGAAACCATCTACCTGCCCAGAAAGTGGCCGCACTACGCGGTTTCCACAACGCCCGGGGTCTCGCTCACCACGAACTTCCTGTCCTCCGCGAACCGAAGGAACGTGGTGCAGAAAACGGTCGACTTCGCGAACCGAAAGGACGCGTGCGAAACGTTGCTTGGAAGGACGTTGCGCGCGAGCGACAACGTGTTGAAGTTCTGCGTGCACGGCGGGCGGGTACGTTTAAGTGACGCCGCCAAAGTCATGGGCGTTACTTGCACGACCCTACAGGACAAGATGAACAAGGCGAAACGGGACCGGCTGATGGCGGAACAGACGGCGGCGGAGGGGGAGGAGGAAGAGGGAGGGGAGCGATGATGAGACCGCGTGTAGGACTACTGATTGTACTTCGCGTTTGTAAAAACAAAACTCGTCTGCTGCAAGTTCACCTCTGTTCGCTAAAAATTATCATCATCACTTCTCCTCTCGCGTTGACGCTCCCGATGCGTCGCCGCGGCCCCACCGTGCCGCGCAGCAGCGCGAAGCTCGCGGACAGCGAGCCTTGTGAGGGCGACGCGGTGATTATCAGCACGTGGCGGTTGAGTTTAAGCACCGGCGACGCGTCCACGGCGACGGACCCGATCTCGAAAACACACCAAAGGTTGGCACCCGATGGATGTTGTTGACGTCGGAATTCAAATCTACCGCGCCCGGTGCCACAGGACACGCCTGATACAGCTAATACAGTCACTGAAACGTCACCGAGCTTCGCTAACCCACGCTTACTCGCGCCCCTCTTCCCTGACCCAAAAACAGAATCCAGACGTACTCCACTCACGAGTTCGGCGTGCAAACCGAGGGGGGTGGCGGGTTTCTGGGAAGTGTCACTTCGGAAAACGAACTCGCGAAGCACCCTTCGCAAAAGCTGGTAAACTTTCTGCGAACCGCCGTGCCGCGCGTGACCGCGTGCCTCGCCGAAAACGAACGCAGCGCGAGTTTGCAAACACGAAGCGGCGTGATGGCGGGTGGAGCACACGAAAGCGACGAATCAAAGCCCGAGTGCATCTACGTGTTGGACCCGAGACCGGTTGGAAATGCATCCACAAATGAATCAAAACCGTCCACGTCTGGAAAGACGCAATCGCGCGACGACAAGTTCTGGCGCCACCTCGTGCCGACCGCGGTTTCCTGGTCAAGCTCTGGGGACAGCATTTTCGTGAGCTACGGCCGGTTCGACGCGACAGGGTGGTGTGACAGTTCCGGGGCGCTTTGTGCTTGGAACCTGCGGAAACAAAACGTGGATTCAAAGAAACCGGACCACGTTTTCGAAACGGACTCGGCGCTGCAGTGCGTCAGGTCAGTATTTCCCAATCACCACATTCCGCATCTGCGATTGCCCATACGAGGCTGACACTTTCGGTTTTATCGTATCAGGTGCCACCCCACCAAACCCGGCCTGGTCGCGGCCGGGTCATTCGACGGCGAGGTGTACGTGTGGGATGTTGGTGGTACGGGCGGTACGGGTGGTACGGGTGGTACGGGTGGTACGGGTGGAAGAAACAGTGGACGTGTCAACGGCAGAAACGGCTCTGAGGACAGTGAAACGAGCGGACGCGAAGACAGCGGTGATGACGACGACGAATCAAATCATGCAACTCCGGAGTTTTTAAAAGCGCGCTCCGCGGTGAGCGAGGGGTCGCACCGGGAACCGGTGACGTCCGTGGATTGGATTGTTAACAACGACTCCACACCGCCGAGCTCGTGGGACGTCGTTTCCTTCGGGAGTGACGGGCGGGTTTTGGTGTGGGACTACACGAAAACGACCGACGCGAGCGAAACGGGGTACGGGGACTCGGAAAGGTCGGAAAATAAAAGAAAGAATTCCGGGCGCCGCGTGCCGTTCCCGCGGTTCGGGTGGGAAACGAAATCCGCCAACGCGAGCGGGAAAAACACCACGCACGGGATCTCCGCGGCGTCGTTCTTCGGCAGTACCAAGGATCTGGACTTTGCGAAAGATACACGTGACGCAAATGAACCTTCCAGAAGCGACGCGATGGGCGATTTATCCAATCAGTTTCTGGTGGGTTCGGACGTGGGGTGCGTTTTCGAGTGCGTCGCGCGCGGGTACACCGCGTTTAGCTCAAACGACTTTTACAAAAAAAGAATGGACAAAACAGGGAACAGCGGCCCTTGTGTTTTAAAGTCGCCAATAGTCGCCACGTACGAGCCGCATGCAGGCTCGGTACACGCGGTGCACGTGAACCGGTTCAGCGATACGCTGTTCGCGTCCGTGGGCGCGGACGGCGCGCTGAAAATTCACCACCGCGCGAAACGAAAAAAGCTTTGCTCCCTGGAACCCAAAGCCGGAGGGTTGTTCGCGTGCGAGTGGTCGCCAACGAAGCCGCTTTTAGTAGCAATCGGGACGTCGTGTGGTACCGTGGTGCTTTATGACCTTTCACGAGCCGTTGGGAGCGGGGACGGGGATGGAGACGTCCCCAGTTCGATTCCCGGGGCGGGTGTTTTTTCGCTCGGGGGACTTTCCGCTCTGGCGCCCGCCGTTGAATTAACTGGGTGCGTCGCCGGAACACCGACGCAAGCCGTAGCGTTCAACACCAAAATTCCCGAGTACCTCGCCAGCGCGGACGGGAACGGGGTGCGGATTTGGAACCTGGGGGGGCGGTTTTCGTGTGCGGGACCTGGGGAACGCGAGGCGTTGCGGCGCTTGGTACGGGAAGACGTGGGCGAATAGCTTTAAGGTTACGATGAATGTGGGTGAATAGCTTACGGTTTACGGTTACGATACAATAAAATATTAATACTACAAGTACACCTCCCTGTTACATTCGCGAGCTGTTCAGCGACCGGTCTCGCGACTTCGACCGGCTTGGGCTCGACATTCTCGGGAGCCTCACGATTTCGTCGTCGCGTGAGTCTCGTCGCTCCGAGCTCCGACCTCTTTCCATGTCCTCCCCACCCGAGCTCCGACCGCGTTCCCGAGCGCGTTCGATTTCGAAACCTCCCACGGTTTTTTTCTCCTCCCCTCTCTCCGGCTTCCTGTCTTTCCCTTTGTCATCAAGCACAGCTTGTAGCATCCGAAAAAGCCCGTGCACCGCGGTTTCCAGCCCGTCCACCTTTTCCGAGTGCGCATCCATGACCTGGATCACTTTGTCTTGGAATTTCCGTAACTCCGCGCCGGAAGTTGCGCCAACGCTCTTCTGCCTTTTATCCAGCTCGCCGATTTTGTTCCCCACTTCTGCTAAATCGTGGTGCATCTTCTGCACCTGGCGCTGCACGGCTTCGATCTTTTCAGTCTGCGTGGCTTCTTCTAACTTCGCGGCGCGCATCTTTTGCGTCTCCTCATCATGAAACCCGCCAGAATTGATCAATCGTTGCTTGTCCTCCTTCACGCGCTCCGCCCGGAGCTGCGCGTGCCACCCGCTGCTCAACCTGTTGCGCGCGTCGTCCCACAAGTCCACGCGTCCAATCTGCGCAACCGCGAGCTTCTGCATCCCTCGGTTACTGTTTCTCAGCTGTTTCAGAAACGTGTCTAACACGTTTCGCCGCAACAACGGGTGCGCTTCCTTGAGCATCAAAGAAAAGGTTTCTGGGTCCCAAACACAAGCCTCGACGGTTTTGGAATACGGCACCACGCAAAGCGTAGCCCTGGTGCAGCCGAAAATAAGCCCGGGATTTATCAAGAAACCGGGCCCGCAAAGCCGCGCTTCGCCTGGTTTCGCTTGTTTACTAACTTCCCGGTGGTACCACCTGGTTTCTTTGGTGCCGTCGTCTTTGAACAAACCGCGTTCGTTCGCCCCAACCACGCACACGCCCTCGGTTAAAATCGCGACGCAATCGCTGTGATTGTAAAAGAAAAGTGTCAGTCTTTGTATGGGCAAACAGTGTGTTGACGGATTTGGGAAATAAAATACGTACGTGTGCTCGCCCGCCATGGCTAGAGAAAGGTCCCTTGTGAAAACCGTGGGTCGCATGTCAATGCAGACGCGCTCGATGATTGCTTCGTTGGGCAACACGTCCCCGGACAACGATTTCACCACGACCGTTCCGTACACGAAGAAGTTAACATCAACCCTGATGTGTTTTGGCAGCTCCGCGATTACCTCCCGGTCCCCCGGTTTCGCGTTCGCCACTAAGTGCGCGCGGTGCGCGTTTATCCTCATGGCCAGCGCTGGCGGGACGTTTCTGTTGTCCAGAAACCGCTTTAGGGATAAACTCCGCTCCACCTCGACGTTCTCCGCGGAGCCGTTATCAAGCAAACTCGAAACCTTGCCTATGATCAGCGAAAACACAAAACCGCCCATCAACATCACGCCGCACGCCAGTAGCCGTTCGCTCACGGTTTGAGGAACGACGTTACCGTACCCCACCGTGGTGAGCGTCTGCACGGCCCAGAAAAGAGACCCCACGTATAACTCCCACGCCCTGTTCGTTGTGCCCGCGTAATCCTCGCGCGTGAAATCGTCTGCGCGTGTAAACGAAAAGTGTCAGTCCTTGTATGGGAAAACAGCGTGTCAGGATTTGGGAAACGCGCAATACGTACACACGCTGCCGTACAAACACGCCATCCTGGGAGATAAAAAGAAAGTGTCAGTATCGTATGGGCAATCAGTCGGCGGAATGTGGTAAATGGGAAATACTTACCAGTGCGACAGCAAACAAAGCACTACCAACAATTTCGTCATGCTCACCTGCGCGTGGTACGTCAGGAACACCGTGTCGTAGCGTTCGAATATCCGGGCGGCTCGTATTATTCTCAACAGCTTTAGCAAACGCAACAGGGCGAAAAAGTTTAGAACTCCGGATGACGCGGCGTTCAGCGCGGTTTCCTGATAAATAAAAGAAAGTGTCAGTCGAGTATGGGCAAACAGTGTGCCTGGATTTGGGAAATACAACACGTACCTGGCCGGCGCACGGACTCGTTTTCGTGATGTCCCAGCTGCATCCTATTGTTCCCCGCGCCCCCCGCGCGACGTAGTCTATTGGTAAAGCGGCTAACACGTCTACTGCGAACCAGGTCCGGAGGTAGTGCGTGCGTATCTTTTGTAAGTCAACCACGTACACCACGTCGTCCGTTTCCGTGATGTGTTCCCAATAAGCGGTGACGAACCCAAACCCCAGGTCGATCCAGAAGTAAACGTCCACAAAGAACTGTGAGTGTAACCGAAAAGTGTCAGTCTTGAGTCTTGAGTATGGGTGTACTGTATGGGCAAACAGTCTACTTGTGATGTATGTAGCAGTTGCCAGTACTGGTAAATGTTAACTAGTAGTGCACTCAAAGAGGGGCAGTAAACAGTGTCAGGATTTGGGAAAGCCCCAATACGTACCTCGAACACGTACCACCCGCCGTACGCATCGGCGCCGAACCCCATGCGGTACGGCACCGCCAAAGCGACGTAGCAAAGAATTGCAATTTGCACCGCGTCCCACACGCCTCGGAATTGGGTGTTGGGGTGCAGGACGTAGGGGGAAACCTTGCCGTACGCCTTCGCCGACGCGACCGCCGCATCCTTGTGATCCACCTTGGATGGTTGCTTCTCGCCTCGCTTCCGCATCTCCCCCTCCAGCAAATCAACACTCGAATCCGCCTCGCGTCCAGAGCGCGCCTCGTACGCGGACTCGTCGTCGGAGTCTGGTTACAGAATAGTTGGTGGCCACATAACGGGGTTTGAGGGGTCCGAGGGATGAGTTGTCAGGTGCGACGAGTTAATGGCGTGTTCGACAACAACGGTATTCGTGGATTCGTGGTACCATATTCGTGCGTGTCTTCGTATTCGGCGCCCGTACCTGGCGCGTGTTTGTCACGTGCGGTTTCCCCCGACCGACCTATGTTCGCCACCGCGAACTTACCCGTGGGCGCGCGAGTTAACATCGCGGCGACCCGGAGACGACAGGGCGCACGTCAGGACTGATGAGGACGGAGTGCGGTTCGGTTCTACATGTACACGCTAGAAAAAGTCATTCGCACGATCCGAGGTGCCTTACGACGCTCGTCACGAATTTTTATACTGGGCCACGTAGTCAACTCCCGCGCGGCAGATCTGCGCGCCCCAGGTAGATGTCGCGTCGTGCCTTGCTTCACGAGGCGGCTCGTGCGCTGCTTTCGAGCTCGCGACGGAGCGTGAGGTGCGCATCCCGACTCGTGCCTGCCGCCTTGCGCGTCACGACCTTCGCCCCGAAGCGCGCAAGAGTCATTCTCTGTCTTGAGACGCCCCCGTGTCAGATTTGTACCCCGCCTGACCCCCAAGAGTCCCTCCCTCTGACCAGGCACGCAAACGGTGTCGCGTGCTGCACACACTGGACCGCGGCCGGCCGTGCTGAGTTGTCCGTGCCATGGAGCGCCGCCTCGGGAAACAACGCGGCCGCGATGATTAACCGCACCTTCCCGGGAAGGTCGTCGTCCCGGGGATACGCCCAAACTGTCCATTCTGTGAAGGGCGAAGAAACTGGGGATGAAAATACCACGAAATCGGGCCTGACCTTGACTGATCAGTGCGTGTCTCGTTTAAAACAGCTCGCGCTGGAGGAAGCGGGCACGACTGGTACACAAGGAGGACCGCTACTGCGCATCGCCGTGGATGGCGGTGGGTGTTCCGGGTTCCAATACGCGTTTTCCCTTGATACAATGGGGAACAAATCGTCGAAAGATTTGGTGTTCGAGCGAAACGGCGCGCGAATAATCGTCGACGACGTGTCCTTCCAGTTCGTCAAAGGAAGCACCGTTGATTTCGTGGAGGAGATGATCAAAAGCTCGTTCGCGATTTCGGAGAACCCGAACGCGGACTCAGGGTGTGGTTGTGGTGTGAGCTTCGCGGCGAAGTAGGCGGAGTGCTGGTTAGGGTTAGGAAGGAGCGAAGTTGTATTTTTAATTTTTTTCCAAGTTGAATTTATCACTGCTGGTACCACAGTCGCTTTCCTCGGAAGCGACGCACAACTACACGCGCACACCACACCCACCGCGATATCTTCCAACCCAACGCTCGGTATGGAAACTCGTGTGCGAAAGACAAAACGTGAGCGCCGCGATGCGAACGCGGGCGATGCCATCCCCGGCCTTCTCAACGACATCGTTGTCACTCACGTTCTCAGATCTGAGCATTTCGACGACCCCGCAGATCTCGCACGGCTCCCAGCGGTGAGCCGTGCGATGCGCGACGCGGTGGCAGGAACGGGGGTTCGGTTTAAGGAGCTTGGCGAATATCGTGCCGTGAAGCTTGGATGTTTAAGCGCGCTGCAGCGCCTGCAACGGGGAGGTCGCCTGTCGCGTCAATAATCCCTTTGTGAGGCAGCGGCGGGGAGCGGACAGCTCGATGAGTTGAAGTTGTTGCGCGCGGACGGCTGCCTGTGGGACAAGTGGACGTGTAAGAGTGCGGCAAGGGGCGGACACCTCGATGTGCTGCGGTAAGCGCGCGGTAACGGCTGCCTGTGCGACGCATACACGTGTCGTGGGGCGCCGAAGGGCGGGAATCTCGAGGTACTGCAGTGGGCGCGCGCGAACGGCTGCCCGTGGGGCGCTGAGACGTGCGCGTATGCGGCGGAGGGTGGGCACCTTGAGGTGCTGCAGTGGGCGCGCGCGAACGGCTGCCCGTGGGACGAGGGGACGTGCGCGGGGGCGGCGAG
>Ga0222633_1000901_pt1 | contig 20121 bp, 17 predicted proteins | sample AntAcemetageno48_FD_179816 | JGI IMG/M metagenome (GOLD analysis project Ga0222633, IMG submission 179816) | Saline water microbial communities from Ace Lake, Antarctica - #48 | ecosystem: Environmental > Aquatic > Non-marine Saline and Alkaline > Saline | place: Antarctica: Ace Lake | collected...
ATCGGCCTTGGCCAATTCGATTAACTGCTCACGCGTTGGACGGGGTTGGTTCACAACGCTTACCTGATACTATAATTTCCATAGTACAAGTTCTATTTTCGCTTTTTTGACCTGAGCAGTAACTCATGCGTTGACTAACGATGTATCTCTGGTGCTTCACAGAGATCACTCCCTGCTCGGTAAGCCACTGGTTGGGCAGGGCGTCTCTTACGATCGACGTTTGACGAATACGCCATGGCCCTTTTCGACTGCGACTCGCCATATGAACTTTCTCTATCGGCGCTCCCAACTTGAGCAGGTTTCTCCGACGCGTGCGCGGTCTCTTCCACTGCTTCCAGTAGTAAAGGCGCACTCGCCTTCGTATCCATCCATCCAAGTCTCGGGCTTCTCGAACTTGCAGTCCGATCCCATAGTAGTTCACCGCTCCCCGTATATAGCCCGCCAAATCGAACATCACCGTTTTCGGAGATACTCCCCGGTTGCGACGCGTAATATTTCGTATTCTCGCTTTGAACCGCTGTTGCGATTTATCAGTCCAGCGCAAGTTGCCTCTCCGGAACGTGAACCCCAAAAAGATCGCTTCCAGTAGTAGGCAGACTTTACTCTTAGTCTGATTGGCGATTAACTTGAGACGTTGTGCGCCGAGCAAAGCGAGGCGCTTCTTATCGGGTGAAAGTCCCGTTGTTATAAACCCTAACCAGAAATAACTACCGAGTGTTGCGTTGATGTTAGCAAAGCCATTGAACATCGCGGGAGCCACCGCGTTACCAACGAAGAGCCGGGAACCTTGCGAGGCGAACGGATGGCGAAACGACATCGACGAAGCATACACAGGGAAGTGACCAGGCCGCAGGGAGGTTCGCAACCTCCTCAAGATTGATACAGCCTCGTAAGTAGTAAAATGTGAAAGTCGATCTGCAACGTTGTGGAGAAGGCAGCATCCTGACACGCGCCATGGTGAGTGTGTCAGGGTTTCATCGGGGTCGAATAAGATCGTGGCACGGTCACAGAGAAGAGCACAAATGAACCCGAAAGAGCCATACGACTCGACACGGGCACCTCGAACTCGGGAATCGGAGCGAAGTGGAGATAGACTGCCTTTGAGGCAGCCCGAAGTGTGAGTGAAGCGAATCAACCCTTGCCGCCATTCCTGCCTTCTGGGCAGGCCGTCTGTCGACAACTAGATGAAGTTGCGGCCGGGTGCGGGAAGGAGTCAGACTCACTCATAGTAGTCAGAGACGGTAGGACCGATCACATGGCGAAGGGGTGGGCAGAGAGGCAACGCGACCAAAGCACTCATTGCGGGAGACGAATGCTCTCGATATCGGTGTCAAGCTCCCGGCTTGCATTGGCGGTGGGTATTTGGTCTATTGGATCAATCAGATGCTCGACCGAGCGCGCGTCTCTCTGAGAAGCCCTGTGCGGGAAGACCGCACGCAGGGATCTGCGAGGGGCGTCCGGTAACGGGTGTCCTACCTCAATCTCCGAAAGAAATGCCTGACGCATCACCGACTAACCTTTCCGAGATCGAAGATGTCGCGCCAATCTACCGCTGCATGACGAAGGGTGTGCGAGGAGCGCCTGAAGAATTTGAATACGGACTTAAGTGGCTCACATCGAGGAGAGCATGCTTGAAGGTGTTCGAGGATAGGCTTGAGTGCGGAGACTGGAATATTTCTTATCCCGACATTAAGGATGCGGAATTGTTTCAGACGAGATCCGGAATCATTCCGTGCTTCATCCTTAAGGCGCGAACCGCTGACAGCACCTTTCAATTTGGTCTCAACGGGAATAAGTTTTGGAAAGGCGATCTTCCATTCGAGGCCACTCGCTCCAAAGGACGCCTCAAATATTCTCTGTTTAGCATTGCGTTGCGGATTGGTTTTGTGGCCGGGCTAGTATGGTATCTATTCTTCCGCGAAAAATGATCCTCGACAACCAACCAACGGAGACAAGCGGGTGCTACCAGCAGGCTACCCGCGAGAGTCGAAAGCGTCATGACAATCACAACCTCAACTTTGAAATTGAAGGGGCGCCGCCGGCAGTCTTCGGCAGACCCTTGAACGTTCGGTATAGGAAATGAAATTTCGACACAACTTCATCTTCGTCGTCTTTTCTGTGTTTGCGTTTGTGGGCTGTGCTCCTCACCCGAACTCAGGAGCTTTTGTTTCTGGCGACGGACAGATGATTATTCTCTCGGACGACGGACATATCACCTGGTCCACGAGTGGTGCAATCGGAGGTGCCTCAGTTTATCTCGGTGTCGCGCCATCCCCAGTTCCGGATGAATACGCCTATATTACGATGCCCTCTGCACATGTGAATTTAGGAACCAGGATTAGACGCCTTGAGGGGGATTCGGGCATTGAAGTCGAATGGGTCTTTCTGGTATCGAAGCCAGCTAATCAACGGGCAACGCGTTATGCATCGCAATGAGAAACGCACCGGAGAACAAGCCGGAGCAGGGCAGCACACACCACGTCCGCACTTGTGACCAAAATTCACTTCAAAATCACCCTAGTCAGCGGCGGCTCAGTTTCCGGTAGCAGATCGGCTGCTCTTTGACGTTGGGAGGAATTGACAGGTGAAGGGCAGAAGGCTGGAGCTCGCAAGATGGAGATCTATGCCGCCATGATCGCTAACATCGATTTTCAGTTGGGGTGGCTATTCGGGTACCTCAAGAAGGCCGGCAAGTGGGAGAATACCGTGGTCATCTTCCTTTCTGACAACGGTGCCAACGGTCTCTTCATGCATCAGTATCCCCATACCGACGAGGTTTGGGTCGCGCGAAATTCTGACAACCGTCTCGAGAACCCGGGTCGCAAGTTTTCGCGGACGGCGACCGGGCCCGCTTGGGCTCAAGTTAACATGACGCCGTATCGCATGTTCAAGAATTTTGTCGCAGAGGGAGGAACTCGCACCCTCCTGATTGTTGCCGGGCCGGGTGTGGAGAAATCTGGCGCGCACAGTGACGCGTTCACGCACGTCATGGACATCGCCGCCACCATCCTTGACGTGTCAGAGATCGAGCATCCTGGCACCTCTTACAAAGGGCGCAAAGTCGAGGTGATGCCTGGCCGATCCCTCACTCCCGTGCTCAGCGGGAAGGCAGATTTCGTGTATGAAGACGATACCGCCGTGAGTTGGGAGTTGTACGGAATGCGTGCCGTCCGCAAAGGCAATTTCAAATTGCTGCGCTTGGTCAAGCCCTTCGGGCCAGAAGAGTAGCTGCTCTTTAACCTGGCTGAAGATCAGGGCGAAATCACTGACTTGTCCGAGACCATGCCCGAGCTCCGGGCCGAGATGATCGAGATCTGGAATGGCTATGCGAAAGACTCAGGAGTCGTCAACCCGTCGATCAACATTTTTAAGCCTTGATCGGGAAGACGTCCACAAGACGACACAGATCAACGCACTGCCTGCCGCGAGCAAAAAAATATAAACGTTCAAGTCTCACCCCTGATTTCGGGACGCTCTCTCGGCAGCGCGTGACTGGTCCCGGACGTTGTGTCAGGACAATGAAACGTATCACCATACCACTTCAAATCTTCTGGGCGTTGATGCGGAGATCAACGATTCTGGCTCCCCTTTACTTCATTTTTCAGATGTTCGTGGTGGCGAGTTTTCTGGTTCTATTTTTTCTTCCCTGGCACATCTGCGTCTCCGTTTATTGGGGGATTGGACTTTCGCTGCAATCTATTTCTGTGCATAGATTTGCTCTGTTGCTCTGTTGCTCTGTTGCTCTGTTGCGATGGAAAGCGTTCCGGGAGCTGATGGAGATTCCTCCGTCGTTACTTTGAATTCGGAAAGCAGCGGTGGATCCAAAGGCCCAACAAGCAGTATCAGCGCGAATCGAAGGCCTTTTCTGAAAAGAGGATGTTTAATATCATGCGATGACGCGCCCCCGGCTTGAGGTCGGCTGCGATCGAAGGGCTGAAAACACTCGATCAAAACAACTCCATTGAAAAAGTCAGGGACGTTATCGGGGCGGCTCTGCGGTCGCTTTTCCATTGAACCTCAAGGGCGCGCGTGACAACGTCCTTGAGATGATTTTTAATTCCTCATACCGGAGAACGGTTCTGGCGGCGCTGGCCGGGATCGCATTTGTCGCATCGGTGGGGATTCTTGTCGCCTGTCAGGTCCCCGTCTTTCGTTATGCGCTGGAGCGATGGACGACGGATCGATACGAATTTGTTGTGGTGCCCCGTCACGGTGGATTTACAGCTGAGGAGAGCGCTTCTCTGGAGTTTCTCGAAAAGGCTTTGGAGTCGAGCGATGTGCCGATCAATCTTACCGTTCGCGTCGATGAAAAGGGCGAGAACGCGAGCAACAAGGCGGTGGCGGGACTTTTCTACCCCGGTAGAAGACAATCCTCTTTGGGGTCACCCCCGATTTGGGAAGGAGATTTGACGATGGAGAATGCCCGTCGCCTCGTTGATTCCCCCGTGCGAAGAGACTTGGCGACCCGGATTTTACAAGGCGAGTCGAGTATATGGGTGTTGGTGGAAAGCGGCGACAAAGCAAAAGATGATGAAGCTGCCAGCGTGCTGGAGGAGGAGCTGAAACTTGCAGGAAGCAGCCTGGAGCTGCCCGATGGAGTGATCGGGCGGAACGAATCCCTCGATGAAGTGGACGGGCCAATCGATCACGAGAACATCCTGCAATCCGATGTGCCGCTTAAAATCGACTTTTCCATTCTGCGGCTCAGTCGACTCGATCTCGAGGAGTCCATTTTTCTAACGATGTTCCTCAATTTGGAGGACGATCTTGGCGAACTTTCCTCGGAGCCGATGGTCTTTCCCGTCTTTGGGAGGGGCCGGGTGTTGGAGCCTCTAGTGGGACGCGGGATTACTGAGGGAAATATCCTGGAGTATGCCGGCTACTTGTGCGGAGCGTGTTCTTGCGAAGTGAAAGATCAGAATCCCGGGATGGATTTGCTGATGGCTGTGAACTGGGATGCGGCGATGGCGGGCAGCGAGGTGATCATCGATAAGGTGCTGCCGCCGCTGGAAGGCACGGCGGCTCTGATTGATTTGGCTGCCAACGAAAGCGGGGCCATGAAAGGAAGCGGAGTCGTAAAAGGAAGCGGCTCCAAGATCGAATTGGATTCGCCGGTGACTAGTGCTGCTGAACCAGCCGGCTCAGGACTCAGTTTCCAGCTGAAATCATGGGGGATCGTCGTGGGACTGATTGTAATCTTAATCGCTATCACGAGTCGTTTCATCACTCGCAAAAAATCCTGATGAAACTGGGCCGTCTTGTCTCGCGCGAGATCGCGCATCGGAAGATCAACTTCCTGCTCTCCGTGCTCGGGGTTGCGCTGGCGGTGGCCTGCGTCGTCGCGATGATCTGCTTGCTGGGCGCACACCAGCGTCATACCGAATCCATTCTCGAAGGGATGCAGGCTGAGACGGAGGCCGACATGAAGAAGTTGGAGGATGAGATCCGTAAGTCGATGAAGGGACTTGGATTCAATATTTACATTTTCCCCAAAGATCAGGAGATGGCCGAGGTCTATGCAGAAGGGTTCGCCTCGAAGACCATGCCCGAGGAGTATGCCACGACTCTCGGAGCCAGCAAGATCGTGACGGTGAACCATCTCCTGCCGAGTCTGACGAAGAAACTTAAGTGGACGGAGCAGAACGACAGGACTGTCATTGCGATCGGCATTCGTGGAGAGGTACCCATCGCGCACCGCGATCCGAAGAGTCCGTTGATCGATCCGGTGGAGAAAGGGCAGCTGGTTTTAGGCTACGAGCTTCATCACGGAACTGGATTGAAGCCGGGCGACACGACCACTTTTCTGGGACGCGAGTTTAAGATCTCCAAATGCCACGATGAGCGGGGATCCAAGGATGACATCACTTTGTGGCTTAATCTGACTGAGGCGCAGGAACTGCTCAATGAACCGGGGCGGATCAATGCGATTCAGGCATTGGAATGCAACTGCGCGACCCTTGATCGTCTCGGTGAAATTCGGGCGGAGCTGATGACTATTTTGCCGGATACTCAAATTATTGAAACGCAAAGCACGGCGTTGGCCCGGGCCGAATCGAGGAACCTGGCCGCAGCAACGGCGGCGAAGAAGATGGCCGATACGGAACGGGAGTTGGCCGTTCTGGGAGCAGAGCGGGAACGCTTTGCGGGCGTCATACTGCCGCTGGCGACGGTGGCGTCGATGATTTGGATCGGACTGCTGGCACTGATGAATGTGCGCGAGCGAGTTGCTGAGATTGGCGTTCTGCGGGCCGTCGGAGTCAAAAGTGGAAAGATTTTCGCTGTCTTCCTTTCGCGGGCTGCACTAGCCGGGATTCTCGGAGCGGTGTTGGGGCTGGCTGGATTTGCGATTCTGTTTCCAACCCTGAGCGGCGTCTTTCAAGGGCAGTCGCTCAGTAATCTGATGAGCGGCCCTTATTGGATTACCCCGTTGATCGCTGCCCCGCTGCTGGCAGTAGCCGCGGCCTGGCTCCCGGCTCTGATCGCGGCGCAGAAAGATCCCGCTGACGTTTTGAGAAATGACTGACACTCCTATTCTGCAGGTGGATAAATTGAGCAAGGGCTTCACCACGCCCGACGGGGAAGTGCGCGCTGTCGATGGGGTGACATTCGCTCTCGTTCCCGGTGATTTTGTGGCGATGCACGGAGCGAGCGGATGCGGTAAGTCGACGTTGCTGCTCACTGCAGGTGCCTTGTTGTCGCCCGATTCGGGAACGGTAACGATCGCCGGAGAGGATCCCTACGCGATGGCACCGGAAGCCCGGTCTGCATTTCGGGGATCGCACATCGGTTTCGTGTTTCAGCAATTCCACCTCATTCCCTACCTCGATGTGCTGGATAATATTTTGGTGAATGAGCTCGCGGCAAGCTCCGAAGAAGACCTGACGTCCGAGGCATTGGCGCTCCTGGAGAAGTTCCAACTGGGGCACCGCAAGAATCACATCCCGTCGCGGCTCAGTGTGGGAGAGCAGCAGCGCGTTGCTCTGGCACGGGCACTGATTCGAAATCCAAAGCTGATTCTGGCTGACGAACCGACGGGAAACCTCGATACAGAAAACTCAGGCATTATTCTCGATCACTTGGCCGCTTTTGCCGAAGGAGGTGGCGCCGTTCTCATGGTGACTCACGATGACCATGCCCGCTCCGCAGCCAAGCGGACACTGGAGCTGTCGGCAGGAAAACTTGTGTAATTTCTGATGACGCCATCAGCTAATCGTTGATCCCTTTTTCGTCGTCTGCTACAAAAGCATCGCAGCATGAAAATTACGGTTCAATACACAGGTCAGCTCGCCGGCATTACCGGGGTGGGGGATGAACTTCTCGACTTGGAAGAAGGCACGACTCTGGGCGCCCTGGTAGGTCAACTTTGCGACCGTCATGGAACCAATTATACCGAACTGCTCGTCAGCGGGAGCGGGGAGTTGCGCCCGTCGACGATGGTGATTTTTGACGGGGAGCAGGCAGTAGGGGATCAGTCCACGATGGATCTGACCGGGATTAAAACGGTGATGCTGATGACGCCGATCGCCGGAGGATGAGTGAGTTGTTATCGGATCTTGATCGAGCCACCTACGAGTGGCAGTTGGATGTTCCCGGCTTTGGTGAAGAGGGGCAGGCGAAGCTGCGTCAATCCACCGCTTTGGTATCGCGCTGTGGCGGACTCGGAGGGCCCATTTGCTTTGCCCTGGCAGCGGCCGGCTTTGGGAAAATTATCATCGCTCATGCGGGTGAACTGCGGTTGGACGACCTGAATCGCCAGATTCTGATGCGGCATGAGGATCTCGGTAAATCCCGGGCCGAAAGTGCTCAATCGACTCTGGCGGCTTTCAATCCAGCGATCGAAGTGGAGGCCGTGGCCGAGAATATCACGGAGGAGAATGCAGCCGATCTCGTGAGCCGGGCGGATATCGTTTTCAGTGCGGCACCGCTCTTCGAGGAACGCTTTCTGATGAACCGGGAGTGTGTTCGTCAGGACAAGTTCCTCGTCGATTCGGCGATGTACAATTTAGAGGGACGGATCATCCCCATCGTGCCCGGTCAGTCCGCCTGTCTGTCGTGCCTCTACCCGGAGGTCCCTCCGAACTGGAAGCGCCGCTTCCCCGTGATCGGGGCGGTTTCGGCGCTTGCCGCCAATATCGGCGCTATGGAAGGTATTAAAATGGTGAGTGGACTGGGGACGGCCCAGACAAATCGGATGATCTATTTTGACAGCGCCTTGATGCGGTTCCAAACGATAGAATTGAAGCGAAACCCCGAATGCAGAGTATGTGGAAACAGTGCCTGAAACTTGCGGTAGTCCTGGCTCCTTTCCTGAGCTTGTGCAGCTGTGACAACGCGTCCGATGGTCCCGAGCCGCTCGTGATGTTCTGTGCGGCCGGGATCAAAGTCCCCGTTTCAAAAATCGCCGAGCAATACGAGGCGGAATACGGCGTGCCGGTGCAGCTTCAGTATGGCGGTTCCGGAACGCTGCTCACCAGCATCGAGATCGCGAAAGGTGATATCTACCTTGCCGCTGATTCGAGTTACACGAAGCTCGCGCAGAAGAAAGGATTGGTTCAGGAAACGATGCCGGTTGCTTTGATGAAAGCCGGTTTCGGGGTTTCCAAAGGGAATCCGAAAGGGATTACCAAACTGGCCGATATTCTGAACCCGGATTTGAAAATTGGAGTTGGGAATCCGAAAGCTGCATCTGTGGGTAAATTCACAAAGAAAATCCTGACAAAACACAAACTCTGGGATGATTTTGAACCAGCGGTGCTGCTTCCCACGGTCAATGAATTGGCCAACGCACAGAAGATCGGGGCGATTGATGCCGCCATCATCTGGGATGCTGTCGCTCACCAATACCCCGAGATCGATTTCGTGAGCGTGCCGGAATTTGAGGCTGAGAAAAAGGATATCACCATCGGAGTGATGACGTCATCAAAACGCCCGACGGAGGCCTTGAAATTTTGCCGCTATCTAAGCGCTTCGGATAAAGGACAGCTGATCTTCGAGGAGGAAGGGTTTGAGCCCGGCCGGGGAGACAAGTGGGCGGAGAATCCCGAGCTCGTGTTGTTCAGTGGATCAATGTTGAAACCTGCGATTCAGGAATCGATTTTGCAATTCGAAGAACGCGAAGGAGTTCGCATCAACACGGTCTACAACGGCTGCGGTATTCTCGTTTCCCAGATGAAGGCGGGCGACAATCCGGATGGTTACTTTTCCTGTGATCGGTCTTTCATGGACATGGTCAGTGATCGCTTCGAAACTCCCAAAACCATTTCGGCCAACGAAATGGTCATTCTCGTAAAGAAGGGAAATCCCAAGGGAGTTCTGACATTGGAAGACCTTAAGAAAAGCGGTCTCAAAGTGGGCTTTTCCCATCCAGAGAAGTCGGCGCTCGGTGCCCTGACAAAAAGCCTGCTCGAATCTGAAGGCCTCTATCAGTCCATCCTCGACACGGGGAATGTGATGCCGGGATCAGCGACGGGAGACTTCCTTGTGAATCAAATGCGCAGCAACGCTCTCGATGCCGTGATCGTCTATCGGAGTAACGCCCTTTCGAGCGAGTCGACTTCGACGGATTGTGATGTTATCGGAATCAGTCGTCCGAAGGCGATCGCCATTCAGCCATATGCGGTCGGTCAGAAATCCGACTACCCGAATTTGATGGGACGGTTTCTCGATCAGTGTGTTTCGGGTGAAGGGAAGGAAGCGTTTCTGAAGTATGGATTTCGGTGGGAACTGGATGAATAAGAGACTATTGAAAAACCCCGTGATGGAAAACTGCGAGTCATTTTTTCAACAGTCTCTTAGCCCATGGTGAGTTCCTCGTCTGACAGACCATTTCTGGCAGCAATGGCGTCTCTGGCGCTGATGTATTTGCTTCTGATTCTCCTGATGCTGGGCGCAGATGCCTGGTACGGTTTTACCAAAGTGTCAGGCAGTCAGTTACTGGGAATTTTCCAACAGGAGAATGTTCAGCACTCCATTCTGCTGACTCTATTTACGTGCACTGTCACAGCCATTCTGTCTGTGATTGTCGCCGTTCCGACGGGCTACCTACTGTCCCGCTATAAGTTTCCCGGCAAGCTCTTTGTCGACGCCATTCTCGACATGCCTATCGTGCTGCCCCCGTTGGTCGTAGGCTTAAGCTTGTTGCTGCTGTTCAACCGTTTTCCGTCGGAAGGATCCAGTTTCGAGGATCTGCTGAACAAAATTGGCATCAAGGTGACCTTCAATGTCCTTGGTATCATTCTCGCTCAGTTTGCGGTGGCCTGCGCCTTCAGTGTGCGAACGATGCGGAATACGTTCGATCAAATCAGCCCTCGGACGGAGCAGGTGGCGCTAACTTTGGGATGTAATCGCGCAGGTGCTTTCTTTCGCGTCGTGATACCGGAAGCATGGCGAGGTATTTCCACGGCAGGAACCCTCGCCTGGACCAGGGCGATGGGGGAGTTTGGGCCTATTCTTGTATTTGCCGGAGCCATTCCCCGAAAGACAGAAGTGTTATCGAGCACAGTCTATTTGGAGATCGCAACGGGGAGTCTTGAGACAGCCGTGATTGTTTCTCTGATGATGGTGACGATCGCGGTGGTGGTTCTCGTCGCAGTGCGCGTGTGGGATCGTGGAAGTCAGGGAGGGCTCTATCATGATTAAGGTCGAGAACCTCACTGTCCGGGCAGGCGGCTTTCAAATCGAGGATGTCTCCTTTGAGATTCCATCCGGGAGTTACGGCGTTTTAATGGGGCGAACGGGCTCTGGAAAAACCACCATTCTTGAAGCGATCTGCGGGCTGAAGCAGGTTGTGAGCGGCTCGATTTTCGTTCTCGGAGAGGATGTGACCCGAAAGCCTGCCGGTGCGCGGGGGATTGGGTTTGTACCCCAGGACGGCTCGCTTTTTTCAACGAAGACTGTTCGCAAACATCTCGCGTTTGGACCCAGCGTTCACGGATGGAAGTCTGAAGATATCGAGACACGGGTGGATGAGTTGGCAAACGATCTCGGAATTTCTCACCTGCTGGATCGCAAGCCCCACGGTCTCAGCGGAGGTGAGCGTCAGCGGGTCGCTTTGGGTCGGGCCCTCGCGGTTCGTCCGGGTGTGCTCTGCCTCGATGAACCACTCAGCGCGCTCGATGAAGATACCCATAGCGAATTGATCGCCCTTCTGAAAAAGGTGACGAAAGATCACGAAGTTACCGCGCTACACATCACCCACAGTTCGAGAGAAGCGGAGCAAGTGGGCGACCTCCTGCTCCGGATTGAAGAGGGACGGGTCGTCCCTCGATAAGCCGTAGGGGTCACCCTCAGGCAATCAACTCAGGAATTGGTTTTCCGTCGCTGACGAGATGAGTGGGGCGGCCGTTAAAGTCGTCGATGGTAACTTTGGATGAGTCGATTCCGAGATGATGATAAATCGTTGAGAGGAAATCTCCCGGTCCACAGGGCCGTTCGATGACATCCTCACCTCGTTTGTCGCTGGCACCGATCACTCCGCCGGTCTGAATTCCGCCTCCGGCCCAAATGTTGGAAAAGGCACGCGGCCAGTGATCGCGTCCCGGTTGCAGAGTGCCCGCAGGACCGCTGGCATTGCCGGCACCGGTGCTGCGATTGAAACTGATCTTAGGTGTCCGCCCAAACTCTCCTGTTACAACTACGAGCACCCGCTCATCGAGTCCGCGCGCGTAGATGTCTTCGATCAGGGCAGAAACGGCCTGATCGTAGTTTGGCATTCGGAAACGTAGCGCTTCGAATTGATGTTGATTCACGGCGTGGTCGTCCCAGTTATTGACGCGACCACAAAGCGGACCGCTCAGAGTGCTGGTGACGATTTCCACACCTGACTCGACGAGTCGTCGTGCCATGAGCAGTTGCTGTCCCCAGCGATTCCGCCCATAGCGGTCACGGGTTTTGTCGTCTTCCATTCCGAGATCGAAGGCATCACGAGTTGCCGGATTCGTCAAAAGCGTCATCGCCTGGGACTCGAATTCGTCGAGTGCACCCAATTCATTTTCCTTATCGAAGGCCCGCTCCATTTTGTCGAGGCTCTTGCGCAGGGCAATTCGTTCACTGAGGCGTTTGGTTTCAGATGGATCCGACAGACCGATGTTTGGAACCTGAAAATTGGGGCGATTCGGATCATCGCTCACAGCGAATGGTCCATAGGCATCGCCGAGATAGGCGGGACCACTGTAGTTGGCTGGTGCCGGATTGACCCCGACATAATTGGGGAGGGGATTGGTGCGGGGCCCGCCCCGGGCACGCAAATAATTGGCCACCGACATCCAATCGGGAAGGCGCGGCTTCGGTTTGTCGCGCGTGTCAGTGTCACCTGAGAACATCTGCATCGATCCAGCCGGATGCCCCCCGGCTCCCTGATGCATGGATCTCAGGATCGTGAACTTGTCCGCGATCTTGGCCTGCAGCGGCATCAGTTCAGAAATGTGCGTGCCTGCCACATTGGTCGAAATTGGTTTGAACGGACCGCGATATTCACTCCCGATGTCTGGCTTGGTGTCGTAGGAATCCACATGCGAAAGACCGCCCGGAAGCCACACCATAATGATGGCTTTTTTCTCGGAATTTGGTTTCAACGCGTTCTCGGCGCGAAGTCGCAGAAGGCCGGGATAACTCAGCGTAGCCATGCCGGTCAGGCCGACCTGCATGAAGCTGCGCCGGTTCAATGGGCCTGCACATTTGGCGAACGGAGACTGGTTCAGATTTGGGGACATAGCTGTGTGGGTAAGGTTGTTGTCCGGTGATTATTGAGTTCCAAAAGAGGTGATTTCTTTTCCATCGTCTCCATTCCAGACACGGAGGAAACTGTCTTCGCCGCCTCCAATAATCGTGCCGCCGTCCGGCGTGCTGGCGGCGACCTGCATGAAATCGGGAAGATTGGCAATGGAGCGAACTTGCGCCCCGTCGTCATTGACGATCCGAATAAGATTGTCTCCGGCGGAGGTGACGATTTTGTTAGTGGCACCGATAAACTGAAGGGAGGTCACCTCTTTGGTCCAGCCTTCGATCTTCTTCTTTCGTTCTCCCAGAATCATATCCCAGGAGTTTACCACTCCGTCGGCCCCTGCCGTGGCGAGGACACGGTCGTCGGCCCGAAAATCTACACCCATGACGTAATGCGTGTGACCCTCAAAAAGGTTCACTTGCTTGCCGCTGGCGATGTCGGTGACACGGACGATTTTGTCCGCCGCTCCCGAGGCGAGAAGCTTGCCATCGTGAGAAAAATCGAGACTGACCACAGCATCATCGTGAAGCTCTTTCCAGCTCGCTTTCGGCTTTCCGTTCGCTACATCAAATAGGGTTAGGTCTCCAGTACGAGAGGGTTCACCGCCGCCTACAGCGAGTGTTTTCCCATCGGGGCTGAACTGCAGAGCATTAACGCGGTCCGCGAAAAGCGTGAGGTCTTTCTCACCTCCGAGGACTCGTTCGAGTTTCCAGTTGGCACCTGTGGCCGTCGTCGCAACTGAGGTATTTGAACTACAGGTGGAAAAGGTTCCGTCGGGTTTAGGGATCACGGTAGCAGTTGTAGTGGCCTCGGCAGTGACCTGTTCGATCGGGGTTCCTGTGGCAACCGCCCAGACGTTGATCGCGCCATCGCTGAACATCGCCGCGACCTTTTTTGAGTCACCCGAAAACGCCACGGCGAGCGGCTGTGAACCGGGCGTTGTCATCGCTTTTTTGAGGGCAGCCAGATCGATAGTGGCTGTGGTGTGTAGCGCTTTGGCGGCTTCGCTGGCAACCTTGGAAGCAGCCACGTCTTTGGCATTCCTGGCCTTGCTTGCGGTGATGCTTGTCACTTGAGCCTTGGCATCGGTGATGTTGCTCTGAACGGCCTTGAAGGCGGCGCGTGCAGAACTCTCCGCCGTCTGGGCGGTGATCAATTTGTCCTGTACTGCTTTCAGCGCTTTTTCCATTGCAGCATCCGCTTTGCCCTCGGGTGCTTTCGCGATCACTGCTTTGGCCTCGTCCAATTTCTTCTGTTCCCCGGCCACAGCGTCCTGCGTTGGTTTGATCGCCTTTTCCTTTACCGGCAGCGCCTTGGTCATCGCAACGATGGCGTCTTCGGCTTTTTTGAGTAACACGCCGAGTGCCTTTTCCTGAGCTTCGATTTTGGTCACGACCGACTTCTGGAAATCCTGTTCCAATTTCTTTGCGTCGATGGTCCATTCCAGATCCGCGACCTGCCGGGTGGTTGTCACGCTGCCGCGCAGGTCGCTGATTTGCTTGCCCGTCGCGACATCCCAAATTCTGATCGCTCCATCGGTTCCCCCGGTGGCGAGAAGTTTACCATCGGGCGAGAGGCTGAGATTCAGGGCGCCTCCCAGCGGGATTTCGCGGAGAATCTTTGCGCCAGACAAACTCCAGACGCGTATCTTGTTGTCCTTGCTCGCAGCAACGAGGAGGTCGGGTCCGCTTGTGAGAGCTACGATTCCTCCCGTCGCTCCAGCGAGTTCTTTGGGTTTGGTGAAAGTTGTCGAGGGTGCTGCCGGAAGCGACAACACCCTGGCAATCTTGTCTTCGCCGCCCGTAATGATGGCCATGTTGTCGGCAGTCCAAGCCAAGGCTCCCATCGCAATCTTTCGGGCTTGATCCAACTTTGCCGCAGTGTCCTTGGCCGACATGTCTGCGGTAGACTTTGCCGTTTGAGCTGCTTTGGCCGAAGCAATCGCACCGGCTTCTGCCTTGATTGCTGAAGTGACGGCGTCAGTGAGCTGTTTTTGAAGTTCCGGACTCGGTACTGCGGCAACCTTTGCCTTGATCTGGGCGAGTGTTTTCGTTGCTGCGGTTTTGGCGGCTTGCGCCGCCTTGACTGCTGCGCTCGTCACGGACTCCGCCTTCACAGTTGCGGCGAGCTTTGCCTGAGCGCCTTTCGCCGACGCGAGTGAACTTGCTTCAGTCTTGCTTGCCGAAGCAACTTGGCTATTGGCATCAGTAAGCTGTTTCTGCAATTCCGGACTTGGTGCCGCAGCAACCTTTGCTTTGATTTCGATTAGTGTTTTCGTCGCCACTCCTTTTACGGCTTGAGCCTTCTTGACGGCGGCACCGGCAACTGACTCCACCTTCACTGCTGCGGCAAAATTTGCCTGAGCGGCTTTTGCCGAAGCGATCGCATCTGCCTCAGTCTTGCTTGCCGAAGCAATTTTGCCATTGGCGTCAGCTAGCTGCTTCTGTAGTTCTGTGCTCGCTGCTGCAGTAATCTTTGCTTTGGCATCGGCGAGTGCTTTCGTGGCCGCGGCTTTTGCACCTTGAGCCTTCTTGATGGCTTCGCTGGTCATAGACTCCGCCTTCACCGCTGCCGCGAGCTTTGCCTGAGCCTCTCGACTTTGCTTTTCGAGTGCTGAGTCCGGGGCGGTTTGTTTTGCGAGAAGTTTCCCATCGGAGAGATTCCACACGCTCAGATTCCAGCCTTCGGCAAAAACGGCTACCTTGGTGGCGTCGGGTGACACGCTCAGTAATTTGATTCCTGTCGGTGCAACGGGCCCGATCTTTTTAATTACTTTGCCATCGGCTGCATTCAGCACCGAGAGAGTCCCGCTCTTGTCAGCACACACAATCTGTTTGCCGTCTGGAGTCATCGTGGAAACCAGGGCGGCGAGAGCTGGGTCTCCCTTTCGGTTGAGGGATTCCCCCGATTCCTTACGCCAGATTTTTACTTCACGATAACCACCGGAAGCGAGGCGCGCTCCATCGGGACTGAATGCGAGAGAATGCACCAGGGCTCGATGCGCGCCAGCCTGTTTCCCGGCACTGTCCACAATCCTGGTAACGAATTGTTGGGTCGCTAAATCATAGACCGAAATCTGGTTCGACCGCCCACAGGCAGCGTATCGTCCATCCTCCGTCATCGCCAGGGTGTAGATCGGATGCACGCCGGATTCGAGAGCTTGCCACACGACCTTGCTTTCTGTCTTCACCGAATCCTTCGCTCCCAGATCGATCCATTTTTTCAACATCTCGATCTCCGACGGACTCAGGTTTTTTGCATCGGTCTTGTTATTCTTCGGTGGCATCTCAAATTCAGGAGAATGAATCGATGCTTCGACGACGAGGCTTTCTTCGCTCTTGCCCGGAATGATCGACGGTCCGGTATCCCCGCCTTTTTTCATCAAGGCCGGCGTCTCCATATTGAGGGCCGCCTTGGTTGTTGTCTTGTTGTGGCAGGATATACAGTTCGCTTTGAGAAACGGGTAAACGTCGCGATAGAAGTCCGGTTCGGCCGGGGCAGCGAGCGAACTTAGTAAGCCCGCACCGGTGACGGCTGCAGTCGCCACAAAAATGACTGAGGGATGTCGTGACGCGGATTTCATTTTTTTGTTTCAGCTGTAGTGACCTCGACTGGAGCAGCCGCTTTCACAGAAATCCGAATCGGTTTTGATACGATAATATCGACAATGTCTTTTGGTGCAGCGGCGGCAGTGACAGTCTTCATTTTTTTAACGGCCTTGGCCATTTCAGATTCGGCGACCTTTTGTTTCTCGGCGGCCGTTTTGGCGGCACTGGCGACTCCCTGCTTCTTGTCAGTCGGCGCTTTGGCTGCTTCTTCGGCGAGTTTCCTGGCTGCGGCAGCGACTTTGGCGGCTTCCGCTTCGGCTGTCTTTTTCTCCGCTTCGGCGATGGCAACGGCGTCCGGATTGTAGCGGTATTTGGTGATGGCTCCGCCGTAAAAAGCGATGGTGTAGTCTCCGGGTGCGACCTTCAATGCGGCTAGATCGAGTTCCACTTCATGAGTCTCGGCTTTCAGTGGAATTTCAAATTCTTTGACGGCTTCGAAACCGGTTCCGTAGGCTTTGAACTTCACGGACGTTCCGGAAAATTCTTCGCGCCAAATTGCTTTGAGCGGGATTTTCAACGTCTCGCCTTCTTTGGCTTCCCACACTTTGTCCTCGCTGGCGAAAATACTCAGTGGTGCTTTCTCGGACTCGATTACGGAGACGGGAACATTGGCAACGAGTCGCGGATTCGGGATCTCCTGCTTGGCATCTTTCACAGGCCATTCCATGGAGGCGAGATGGCAGGGACGCGTGATTTCTTTCCCGTTGATGGTGGCCCGACCAAACATCTTCGCCAGAGAAACGGCCTGCTTCGCATTTTCGTCGGCAGTGATAATGACATGGCCCACTAATTTCCCTTTGGGTATTCTGAGGCCGCTCGCGGTGACTCCGGCCGGGAGGCCTTCCATGCCCAATTCGATCTCGTCATTGAATCCATCGCGACGAACCACGGCGACCTCGATGGCCATGGTCGCTCCGGCGCGCAGAGCCATCGGTTTTGAATAGGCAGCGCGATCTCCATTGCGAAGCGTCATGTGAACGGCCCAGGCCGAAAGAGCGAAATCGGGTGCGGCCTTGCGGGCGATGAGGCGATAGACATTGGTCGGCTCGTTGCGGGTTCCTCCGAAAAGGTCACGCACCTGCAGGCGATAGAGGCCATCCTCTTTGATCTCGACTTTTCCCAGCACATCGGGCGAACCGGCATCGTAGGGCGGGCCATCGTAGGAATAGCCATTGGTGGAAACTTTCAGCGGTGGCTTGATGTCATACAACTCGGCGACATCGGTCAGCGTTTCCTTTCCTTCCTTTGTCGTGACTTTTTGCACGAGCACGAAAGGATCGGTCGGAAGCCCGAGACGTTCGGAGCCGACTTCCACCCACCATTCTTCTCCGCTTTTTGCGGAAAATTCGTAAGTATCGACATCGGCTGCTGGATAAAAACTCCCGGCAATATCGCAGGGCAACATAATTTTCTGTGCCTGATCCGGCTGGTTGTTTGGCTCGGTTTCTTGAGCTTTTGCCTTGGCAGAAAGACCAACTGGTGGCCACGACATCGAACTCACAGTTGCTGTGGCCGGCTGACGGGGTGCGGGTCCATTGCCAACCAGTTCCTGCAATGCTAATCGGTAGAAGTGCCGGTTGCTGCCTTGATAGGTCAGGTCACTGACCTTGACCAAATAGTCGCCGTCTGCCTTCGGCGTGAAATCGAGGATGCCACCGGTCCGGTTTACCAACAGATCACGCCCCCCGGCATCGGCAATGATCACGACAGGGGTCAGCTTGGAGTCGATTCCTACCGCAGCGCATTCGACCGAAACCCGCTGATCTTTTTTCCCTTTGAAGGAATAGAAATCAATCGCCTGCTTGGTCATCACCGCGTTGCAGATCGAGTTCGTGGAAACCGACATCGCTTTCTCGATCGAGTTGTTGGCATCGCTGCGAGTGACTTCCGGAAAACTGCCCACGGAAAAGGCGCGGGGTGAGGAAATCCCCAACCGTGACATAACGCGGACATCGTGAACCCCTAAAGGCGCATCGGCAGCGATGGTGAGGAGGAATTTATTCTCTAACAGCTGTCCGACTTCATCCTTAACAGGCGTTGCCGTGATTTTCGGAGTCGAGAATAACATCTCGGTGACATTCTCAATATTCTCTCCGGTGAGCGTCACCTCCACGCTTGTCCCGGCTTGCGCGCCCATGGGCATCAGGGTGAGCAATCGCGGTGCAGGTAAACAAACCAGCTGAGAAAACGCCGGTGTGGTGAGCCACATGACCGTCAGTCCGGCTAAAAGTGAAGCTGTGAATTTTCGATTCATGGGTTCAATGGTTGTAGAGAAATTCCTTGGTGTTCATGATCGCCCAGAGCAGATCTTCGTAGCCCTGGCGCTTGGCACGTTGCGGATCGAGCGCCTTGCCATTGGCATCGGTGCGTGGTTTGAGAAGATGATCTTCCGCGATGCTGAGTTCCTCGCCCGTAGGCTCGCGGGAAAAGGCGGAGAGATAGATTTTACGAATGCCGTCCGCCTCGCTTGTGTCCGGCTGGGAGAGCAGATCGGCTGTGCCCTTGCTGGAGGTCAGCTTGGTTTTCACGTCCGAAGAGTTCATGAGATGTAAACTCTGCCCGAGACTGGGCGACTGGGCTCGCTCGCACTCACAGACGCTGGCCGCTTCGGGACGTCCAAAGATTTTGAGGAATGGAGAGGCCGCATTGTAGCTGTTGTCCGGTAGAGCAACCGCACGAGTGCCCGGAGGGACGTCAGCAAATTTGGTGCTGGAGCCAGTCAATCTATCCATGGAATCCAGTAAGACTTCGGCCTGCATTCGCTTTGGATAAAAGTGAGAAAAATTTTGTCGGTCCACCGCGTTGTGTTCGTTCGGCATCGCGCTGAGCTGATAGGTCTGACTCTGTGTGATAACGCGCACCGCTTCTTTCAAATCGAATCCGCTTTCGATGAAGTGTTTCGCCAAAGCATCAAGCAACTCGGGATTCGTCGCGGGATTGGTGTCGCGGATATCGTCCTCCGGCTCGACCAGGCCACGGCGGAAAAAGTGCTTCCAATAGCGATTGACCAGCGCTGTTGCGAAAAATGGATTCGATTCGTCAGCCATCCAATCCGCGAGATGCAATCGAGGGTCATCGTCAGGAGCAATTTCCGGGGGAGTTTGCCCGAGAGCGGCAGGCATGATGGTTTGCTTGGTCTTTTTGTTTTCCATCTGGGCCGTGCCGCGTTTGTGGAAAATTAGATCCTCCCCGGCAATCGCCGTTGGCTTGCGGCCGACCTGACTGAAAAAAGCGGTAAACGCGATGTAGTCATTCTGACTCCAACGCTCGAAGGGATGATGATGACATTGCGCACATTGCATCCGAACCCCGAGAAACAGTTGCGCGACATCTTCGGTTTGTTCATTGGGCAGCTTGACGCGCTTGTACCAGGCTACGGCGGGGTTCGCGACAATGGTGCCGGTAGCACCGAGAATCTGGCGCACCATCTCGTCGTAGGGCTTGTTCGCCAGAAGGCCGTCGCGCACCCATGAGTGAAAGGCAAAATTCGCGGTGATGTCCGCCGTGCTCTCCCTTTTGTTTTTCAATAAAGCGGTCCACTTATTGGCGAAGTAGTCCGCGTAATCCGGGCTGTCGAGCAGCGACTCGATTAAGGCATCCCGCTTGTCCGGAGCTTTGTTTTCCAGAAACTCCAGGGCCTCTTCCTCAGTCGGCAAGCGACCGGCGATATCCAGCGTTACCCGCCGAAGAAAAGTCGTATCATCACAAACGGGAGAAGGCGGAACACCGATCTCCTTTAAGTTCGAGAAAACCAGTTCGTCGATGAAATTCTTTGGCGGAGGTATTTTGTCC
>Ga0222633_1000903_pt1 | contig 20113 bp, 15 predicted proteins | sample AntAcemetageno48_FD_179816 | JGI IMG/M metagenome (GOLD analysis project Ga0222633, IMG submission 179816) | Saline water microbial communities from Ace Lake, Antarctica - #48 | ecosystem: Environmental > Aquatic > Non-marine Saline and Alkaline > Saline | place: Antarctica: Ace Lake | collected...
AAACCCTAATCCCTAAACCCTAAACCCTAAACCCTAAACCCTAAACCCTAAACCCTAAACCCTAAACCCTAAACCCTAAACCCTAAACCCTAAACCCTAAACCCTAAACCCTAAACCCTAAACGTTGTGGTTTCCCGAGCGCAATCAAAATATTGAGGCCTTTCCGCGGATCGAGACTTAGCCAGTTAAAAGCTGCAAATCTCGAAACGATATCACCATTCATTCGCGTCGCACCCCAAATCAATTCGCACCCCGCCCCGAGCGGTCGTCTGGTCCGTGGGGACGATATGGCGGAGATGTCCGCCGTGCGTTCGTTCTCGGTTCCAACGCGCGCGCGCCCTGCGTTGTCGCGGAAACGACCACCGATGTCGCGACGAAAAAACTACGCATCCCGAAAAAACATCACCACGACCGCCCAGGCTCTCAAGCTGGTGCCGTGCGGTGACGGGAGCACTGACCACCTGCCGAAGGGTACGCGCGTGCCGCCATCCTTACTGCGAACCGAAATCAAGCTCCCGACGAAGAAAGGAAGCACCATCACCGTCGGCAGAGAAAAACCGAATGATTTCCTGTTGCCAATCGGGAGTGTCAGTGGCAGGCACTGTTCGTTTCTTCTCGACGCCGCCGGCGAAACGTACGTGACCGATAACAACTCAGTCAACGGCACACAGGTCAACGGCCGGAACGTGAAACCAGGCTCGGCACGTAAAATCGCGGAGGGCGACATCGTAACCCTGGGGGACCCTCATTTAGCAAAGTTCGAAGTCGTCGAGTTTGCGTTTAACAAGAAAGCAACCGGCGATCCGCTCGCGTCGTTTCAAAACGCCTTCGCCGGCGTCGCCAAAGGCGTCGCCGAAGCGGAGAAAACACGCAAATCTTCGTTGGCGTCTATACAAAGCGCCCGTGATGCGATTGCGGGTGCTGGTGACGTGTTCAGGGTTCGGGATGGCCACGATGCAAAGGATAAGCTTCCCAGCCGAGACGAACTCGAGGATGACGACGACGTGGAATTCGAAAACGTTTCGGGAACAATCGACGTCGGCGACGACGCGTCAACCTTCGCGGCGGAGGTTGTTCCCGAATTAGGGTTAAACCCTAAACTAAACCTTAATACCCTAAACACAAACAAATCACCGCTGTCACCCGAGGTTGTCGAGATGACAGACGGTTCCTTCGCCAGTACGTCACGGGTTATTTTCGTGCCCGTGGGTTGGCCCGGACCCGCGATTGATTTGGAACCCGGGGTGGAGGTCGTGGTGGGTACCGGAAAGAAAAAAGGCGACGCGGGTTTCTTGTTGACCAACGTCCAGGGCGTGGACAGCAAGCACTGCGTTTTGTTACGCAACGCGGGCCAGGTGTACATTACGGACTTAAATTCACAGGCTGGGACGTTCGTGGGCGGGCGGCAAATAAAACCCGGGTTGCAATACGCGCTCGTGCCCGGCGCGGACGTTCAAATCGGCGACGGCGGGTGCGTGTTTACGATCAAAACTGACTCGGAGGACGGCGGGACGTTTTTCGGCAGCGACGGAAACGACGAAGACGAGATGCCACTGCCTCGCGCGATGGGCGGCGGTGCTTTAGTGCTGCCTCGAAAAGGAAACGAACAGAACCGACCGGTAATACGCAACGCGGATTTATCGCTACACGCCGTGGATGACGGTTCCGATCCCGCGGCGTCGCCATGGGGGTTGATGGGCGGGTTGAAGGGCATGGGCGAAAACCTGGGGGCGGCGATTTTCAATAGGTACGTGTTGGGGCTTTCCAAATCCCAACCGTGTTCGCCCATACAAGGACTGACACTTTTATTTCACAACAACAGCAAGATTCAGGTGAACTACCAGTACAAGCCCTCGATCACGGTTGGCGGCGCCGGCAAAGCCGCGGGCCTGAGTGACTTGAAATCCGCGTTGTTACTGTCGCTGGCGGATACCGAGCGCGGTTTACGCGCAGACAAGGAACGGGTAAAGAAAATCGAACAATTTGCGCGGGCGTTGGAAGCGAAGAACCCCACGCGGTCGCCGTTGAAGTCGCCGTTAATGAACGGCCGGTGGGCGTTGCAGTACACGTCGGAAATTGAAACCCTCGGTTCGAAGTTACCGAACTTTTTACGACCGAAAGGTGCGATTTACCAGACCGTGGATATCTTCACCCTGCAGGTGTTAAACGAAACGGCGTTTGAACCGCTGCCGTTTGTCAAGTTTAAAAACCGGAAAACCCTGGAGCTCTCCGCGCAAACCGATTCGCGCGCCGGCGTTCGACCCAAAGACTGGCGCGTCGCCGGAATCAAAATGAACGCGCCTCCTGAAAGCGCGGGACGTTACCTCGGCAACAGGGAGATGGAAGCTTCCGGGGCGGGAAGCATGGCTTGGATGGACACCACGTTCGTGGATGGCGAGTTACGAATTTCGCGATCGCAGAGTGGGGATTTGTTCATCTTAGTCAGAGACGACCCGAACGACGAGTAGAGTTGCTTTTAATATAGAATACGTTATATGAACCACAAACGCACTCGTCCGTTCACTAGCGTCTGGTAACGGACATGTGTGTGGCACGATTCACGCTCCTATCTCTTCAAAGAGTCTTTCCTGCACTCAGCGCAGCGATATTTCAGCTTGCTGTGAGGGCACGGGTTGCACTCCGCGCAGAACGTTTTCAGCTTCCCGTGGGGGCAGGGGTTGCACTCCACGTACTGGCGTTTCCGCTTGCCGTGAGGGGACCCTGTGCAGTCGCTGTTCACCTTGCCGTGAGGGCAGGGGTTGCAATCCGCGCAGATATCTTTCCGCTTGCCGTGGGGGCACCCTGTGCACTCCGCGCAGTATTTTTTCACCTTGCCGTGGGGGCAGGGGTTGCACTCCACGTACTGGCGTTTCCGCTTGCCGTGAGGGCACTCCGTGCAGTCGCTTTTCACCTTGCCGTGAGGGCAGGGGTTGCAGTCCACTCAGTTGGTTTTCAGCTTGCCGTGGGGGCAGGGGTTGCAGTCCACGCAATTGGTTTTCAGCTTGCCGTGGGGGCAGGGCTTGCACTCCGCGCAGCTGTGTTTCTGCTTCCCGTGAGGGCATGGGTTGCACTCCGCGCAGCCGTATTTCAGCCTGCCGTGAGGGCAGGCGTTGCAGTCCCCGCAGCTTTCTTTCAGCTTTCCGTGAGGGCAGGGGTTGCACTCCGCGCACATGCGTTTCAGCTTCCCGTGAGGGCAGGGGTTGCACTCCGCGCACTTGAGTTTCACCTTGCCGTGAGGGAAGGGGTTGCACTCCGCGCAGATGCTTTTCACCTTGCCGTGGGGGCAGGGTTTGCACTCCGCGCACCTACCTTTCACCTTGCCGTGAGGGCAGGGGTTGCACTCCGCGCAGTCCTTTTTCCGCTCCGTGGGGGCAGCCAATGCACTCCGCGCAGTCCTTTTTCAGCTTCCCGTGGGGGCAAGGGTTGAACTCCGCGCAGCCGTATTTCCCCTTGCCATGAGGGCAGGGGGGGCACACCACACAATGGCTTCTCTGCTTTCCATGCGAGCATCGTTTTCGTTCCATCGCGTCTCGTGTACGACGGTATCGCCCAGATTCCAGGTCCGGCCGCCAGCGGCTATCGCATCGACGCAACTATTCACTCCGCTTGCGTCGGTAGCCTCGGAAGCGTCCGTCAGATAACGACACGAGAGCGCTCGGCACGAAGTGTGGTCATTCATGTGCCCCGATTCGTTTTCGGTGCTTGCTAGTTTCCAAGAATTTTGCAAACCGACTCGACTTTTTCTGAATCTGCGCATAGCGTGTGACGCACGGCGGTGCGCGTCAGTTGACTCGGGTCGGCGGACGATGTCGGAGGTGCCCGCTGTGGCTGAGCCCGTGCACGGTGACGAGCGTGATGGGTTCGACATATCGGACGATTCGTTGGCGCGTCTCGTGCGAACCATTGAAAACTTTACCCGAGACCCCGAGAAGTTCGAAAGCGAATCTCGTTTTCGGCCGCTGCGACGCGCGCTCGAACCTCTGATGGCCCAGTACGCGACGCGACAGGGTGAGATTTTGGAAAAAGCGCGTAGGCGCCAGCTACGCAAGGAAGCTGAAGGACGCGCATACAAGCAAGCGCACCAGGACAAGATTCATCGTGACAACACTCGGTTGCGTTTCGGTCGAATCGAAAATCTCGCCGCCCTTTGCGAGGACGGCGGCGGCGGCGTGCGCGGCGGAAGCGCGCTGGCGAGCATCGAAGCCGTCGCCGGGTTGCTCGGCGATGCCACCACAGGTGATGGCACCGGACGGAGCCTCGCGTACCTGTCCCAAGTACCCGACGGCGCGGTGAAGGACGGCGGGCGGCGGGCGAACGCAGATGTTCCAAGACTCGCCGATGATGCATCCACGAAAACCGAAAACGAAGTCGGCGTGGAAAAAGCAAGCGCGGACGTTGCGCACGCGATTGGTGTCGACTCAACCGAATCGAAAGCCAGTGACCATGAAAGCATTGGTACGTCGTTGCACACACAGTTTTCAAGCGACCATTCCACAAACCCGCAAAAATCCCTACACACCAAACGACAGTGCTACACATGTAAAGCGCGTTTCAGTATTTTACACCACTTTTACGCACAGTTTTGCGAAAATTGCGCCGCCGTGAATTGGCGCATGCGCGAGTTCTCGGTTGATTTGAATGGTAAAGTCGCTTTGTTGACGGGTTCGCGGGTTAAAATCGGGTTCGAAACCGGGTTGAAGTTACTACGTGCGGGTGCTACTTTAATCGCAACCAGCAGATTCCCCGCGGATACGCATAAACGATACGCGCGCGAAGACGATTACGAAAGTTGGAAACATAAACTACACATCCACGCCGTTGACTTGCGGGACGTGTTTGGGTTGGAAAGGTTTTGTCAAATGCTGATAGAAACGTTACCACGGCTTGATATCGTAGTAAACAACGCGTGTCAAACCGTTCGAAGGCCGGTGAGCTACTACACGCACTTGTTACCGGCGGAAAGACAGCTGGAACTCGCGATGGCGGGTAATATTTCGAATTCGAGTCGCGGCGACGAAAACGGTACGTGTTCGGATTCGGTGCCGCCGACGCTGACGGGACATGCGGAACACGTTTTGAGGGAGCGCGCTACTCGTGGTGTGACTACTAATATTTCTGACTGCGCACCTAGATTGATGACTGATGGTGACGACCTGGCGAGCGACGTCGCGAACGTCGACCACGATTTGTTTTTCCCATCCCCGGCGGAGCTATCGCAGTTGAAGTTGGCGGATGACGATCAATACACGTTACCCGTGATGGGCGCGCTTGACGTGAACGGACAGCAAATCGACCTTCGAACCAACAACAGCTGGAGGTTGAAGCTGGACGAAGTTGAGCTTCCAGAGTTGACTGAGGTTTTCGCGATCAACGCCATGGCGCCTTTTATACTCAACGCCCGGTTACAACCGTTACTGGAGAAGAGCGCCCGTGGTGAACCGTCCGTCGGAACCACGGGTCACCCCCCCAGCGGCAAGGCTTTCATCGTGAACGTCAGCGCGATGGAGGGTAAGTTTTACCGCCACAAAACCCCGAACCACCCGCACACGAACATGGCGAAAGCGGCACTGAACATGATGACGCGAACGGTTGCGGCGGAGTTGGCGGAGACACACGGCATCTACATGACCGCCGTGGACACAGGGTGGATCAACGACGAAAACCCACGGGAAATAGCGGCGCGAATAGCGAAGGCTCACGAGTTCCAAACCCCAATCGACGAAGTCGACGCCGCCGCGCGGGTGTTGCACCCGGTGTTCCACGGGTTCACGCAAAACACGGAACCGCTTCGGGGGGTGTTTCTGAAAGATTACGTCGCCACGGAGTGGTGAGGTTTTTAGGAGAAACTTATTGAAGTACCGGCGTTTATTCACAGTATTAATATGTCACAACCTTGCCTCAGTAGTCGCTTCGATGCGGCGACCATACCCAGCGCATCGCTATTCTCGTGCGCACTCGCGGTTGCATTTTTCATACCCCGAGAACGTTCGCGTCGGATGCGCCGAACAAGCGAAATCGAGCTTGTAAATTTGAAGCCATTCCTTTTGCCCTAACGAAACGAAAAGTGGATTCGGGGCCACGACTGCACTACACTTCGTGGTGCACGAGCGCTCTCGTGTCGTGCTCTGACGGACGCTTCCGAGGCTACCGACGCAAGCATAGTAGATCGTTAAGTCGATGCGATAGGCGCTGGCGGCCGAACGTGGAATCTGCGCGATACCGTCGTACACGAGACGCGATGGGAGGGAAACGGTGCTCGCATGGAAAGGAGAAACGCAAGTGTGCGGAGTGCAACCCGTGTCCGCACGGCAAGCTGAAAGGCAGCTGCGCGGAGTGCAGCGCCTGCCCTCACGGCAAGCTGAAAGGGATCTGCGCAGAGTGCAATCCCTACCCTCACGGCAAGTTGAAAGCCAAGTGCGCGGAGTGCAACCCATGCCCCCACGGCAAGCTGAAAAACAACTGCGCGGAGTGCAACCACTGCCCCCACGGCAAGCTGAAAAACAACTGCGCGGAGTGCAAACCCCTGCCCCCACGGCAAGCTGAAAAACAACTGCGCGGAGTGCAACCCCTGCCCTCACGGCAAGGTGAAAAACAACTGCGTGGACTGCAACCCCTGCCCCCACGGCAAGCTAAAAAACAACTGCGCGGAGTGCAAACCCCTGCCCCCACGGCAAGCTGAAAAACAACTGCGCGGAGTGCAACCCCTGCCCTCACGGCAAGGTGAAAAACAACTGCGTGGACTGCAACCCCTGCCCCCACGGCAAGCTGAAAAACAACTGCGCGGAGTGCCACCCCTGCCCTCACGGCAAGCTGAAAAACAACTGCGTGGACTGCAACCCCTGCCCCCACGGCAAGGTAAAAAACAACTGCGCGGAGTGCAGGAAAGGACTTTTCTAACAGATAGGAGTGTGAATCGTATAAATCACACACGGCCTGTACGAAACGCAACTGAACGAACGGAAGAGCGCGCGTGTACGTTTAGCGTTACTACTTGAAATAAAAACCGGCGTGGCGCGCGCGGGGGCCGGTGCATCACTCCCTCCCTCCAAACGCGTCCCTCGCTTCCTGGTCTTCCGTCTCGTCGAACTCCTCGTCCTCCAAGTACGCTCCGAACTCGCCGTACTCATCCTCGTCTTCCGTTTCTGTGTGTGTCTCCACCACGTGTGTCTCCACCGTCGCCGCCGCAACGCTGGTGAGTTCTGGTTCCAAGCCGAGCATCTGGGGAAGCCCTTGGACGATGAAGTCGGGAACGGGCGGGGCGTTTTTGTGGCCCGCGCGGTGGGATTCAATCGCGTCGTCCACGTCATCCAGGGTTGATACCCCGGACAGGGTAAGCACGGTGAGGCCCACGCCGCCGGCTTTGCCAAACGTGATGTCGGTGTCCAACCGGTCACCAACCACGAGCGTGCGCGACATGTCCACGTGGTTGCCTTTCAATAGCTCCAGCAGAAACCCAGAAGGTTTGCCCGCGTATATCTCAGGCGAAACCCCGCTCGCGGTTTCTATCGCCGCGACAATAGCCCCGGCGCCGGGCATCATCCCCGGGCCCAGGTTATCCGCCGCGTCCGGGTTCGTGGCGACGAAAACGGCGCCGCGCTGATACGATAAAAGCCGAAAGTGTCAGTCTTGAGTCCGTGGGTGTACTGTATGAGCAAACAGTCTATTCCTGATGCACGTAGTTGTTGCCAGTACTGGTAAATGTTACTAGTAGTGCACTCAAAGAGGGGCGGCAGAAACAGTCGTTGGATTTGGGAAATACAACACGTACCTGAATCGCCAAGCTCGCGTACGCCAGCTTCGCAAACGTAAACGCCATGTCCTGCCCCACGATCACCGCGCCGATTTCGTCGTCAAGCACCAGGTCCTCCCAGTCCGCCTCGGTACACGCAACCGCGTGGAACACCCCCGGGTCCACCCGTATCTGCATGTCGTTCAGCTCGTCCACAATTCCGCGGCCGCCCACCACGAACGCTTTGCCTGTAAACTTTTTGGTTTTCAAATACGCAGCCGCCGCGAACGCGGCGCTGAATACCTCACCCTTCTCCACGTGGATGCCCATTTGTTCGAACTTGTGCACGTACTGCGCCCGCGATTTGTTGCTGTTGTTCGTCACGAACACCAGCCTCTTGCCTTGCTGTCGTAACAGCTCGATGGATTCTTTGGCGCCGGGAAGCAACGTGTCGCCTTGCCAGATAACCCCGTCGCAATCCAGCACCACGCAGTCCACATCGATGGAGATGCGTGCAAGCAAACCTTCGCCATCTTCCAGAAGAAGTGCGTCCGCGTTTTCGGGAAGCGAGCGAGTTCGTGTGTTGTGGGAGGCACCCGCGCGTCCCCCGAAAACGGAAACGCGAGGCACGCATTGGATACCTAATCGCGTTTTCCCCGCCGACTTTGCGGAAACGCAAACGCGCGGCGCCCGCCCTGAGCGCACGGGCGCGGTCGAAACGACACACGCCGCCATCGTCCCAGTGGGTGGTGAAAGGACGCGCGTGCGGTGAGCGTGCGTGCGGCCGATCCAGTGGACACGCGCGCGATGAAGTGCGGTGTCTCGCCGACCGAACGACATGTTGCGCGGCGGCGGGCTAAAAGAAAAAGTGCGCTTCGATCGACCGACCACTTTTTGCAGGCTGAAAAAAAAAAAACCACAACAACGACGCGCCCCCAGACGCACGACGCCAACCACAACCTACCCCAGACCACTATATCCTCCATCGCAGTGAGCGGTTCGGAAACTCGCGCGCGCACGAGAAAGCGCGAGCGCGATACTAACCCGCAAGAGGCCTTCCCCGGCCTTCCGCAAGACGTCGTGGCCACTTACATTCTCAGATCTGGCACCGATCCCATCGTTCTCGCGAGGCTACGCGCGGTGAGTCGCGCGATGCGCGACGCGGTGGACAAGACGGGACTTTTAGTGGAGGAGAAGACGACTGAAGGAGCTGCGGAGCTCGGGTGGTTAGATACGCTTCAACACAAGCTCCAGAAAGGTGGTCTGAACAAGTCATACGTTTGCTTGTATGCGGGTAAGGGCGGGCAGCTCGAGATGCTGCAGTGGGCGCGCGGAAACGGCTGCCCGTGGGACAAGTGGACGTGCGCGTGGGCGGCGAAGGGCGGGCATTTCAAGATGCTTCAGTGGGCGCGCGAAAATGGCTGCAGATGGCACGAGAAAACGTGCTCGAATGCGGCGAAGGGCGGGCACTTGAAGATGCTGCAGTGGGCGCGCGAAAGCGGCTGCCCATGGGACATGAAAACGTGCTCGGGGGCGGCGAAGGGCGGATATCTCGAGGTGCTGCAGTGGGCGCACGCGAACGGCTGCCCGTGGGAATGGTGGAGGTGCGAGGGTGCGGCGAAGTGCGGGCACCTTGAGATGCTTCAGTGGGCGCGCGCGAACGGCTGCCCGTGGAACGAGTATACGTGCTCGGGTGCGGCGGAGGGCGGACACCTCAAGGTGCTGCAGTGGGCGCGCGCGAACGGCTGCCTGTGGGCCGAGAAAACGTGCATGGCGACAACGTAGGGCGGGCACCTCGAGGTGTTGCAGTGGTTGCGCGCGAACGGCTGCCCGTGGAACTCGTGGACGTGCGCAGGGGCGGCTCATGGAGGGCATTCCGACGTGCTTCATTGGGCGCGCGAAAACGGCTGCCCGTGGGACGAAAATGCGTGCGCTTCCGCGGCAGAGGGCGGGCACCTCGATGTCCTGCTTTGGGCGCGTGCGAACGGCTGCCCGTGGGACAATGATACGTGCTCAGGCGAGGCGGATGGTGGGCATCTCGAGGTGCTGCAGTGGGCGCGTGAGAACGGCTGCCCGTGGAACAAGCAGACGTGCCTGGGGGCGGCGAAGTGCGGGCATCTCATGATACTTCAGTGGGCACGCTCGAATGGCTGCCCGTGGGAAAAGTATACGTGCTCGGGTGCGGCGGAGTGCGGGCATCTCGAGGTACTGCAGTGGGCGCGCGCGAACGGATGCCCGTGGAACGGGCAGACGTGCCTGAAAGCGGCGAGGGGCGGGCACCTCGAGGGGCTTCAGTGCCTGCGCGCGAACGGATGCCCGTGGAGCGATTGGACGTGCGCGCAGGCGGCAGAGGGCGGGCACATCGATGTCCCGCAGTGGCTGCGCGCGAACGGCTGCCCGTGGAGCGAGAGGTCGTGCGCGCAGGCGGCAGAGGGCGGGCACATCGATGTCCTGCTTTGGTTGCGCGCGAACGGCTGCCCGTGGGACGACGGGACGAATCGCGGGGCGGCTGTTGGCGGGCATTTCGCGATACTGCAGTGGGTGTGCGCGAACGGCTGTCCGGTTACCATGCAGACGTGCTCTTATGCGGTGCGATTCGGACACCTCGAGATACTGCAGTGGTTGCGCGCGGTCGGCTGCCCGTGGGACTGGCGTGATTGTGAGATTTGGGCGATGGCGAGTAATCAGGTTGATATGCTAGCCTGGTTACGCGAGAACAAAGCGGGGTAGGACCGTGAGACGACGATACGGACGGCTGGTAGGTTTTTAATAAATTGTTGCTTGTCACTACATCGTATCCGCCGCCCGTACCGCTCTCGCGAGCCTCTCCACGCCCTCGACGATATCGGCCTCCTCGAGGTACGCGAAGCACAAACGCACGCACCGCTCGCAGCTGGTTTGTTTCGCGTTCGGCAAAAAACAGTCGGCCTCTTCGTCGTCGTCGTCTCGCTCCGCCACGTCGTCGTCGCTCGCTCCCGCGACGCACCGTTTTCCCGGAAGAAACGCGACTCGTTCGTGTTTCGCGTGTCGTGCGAAAACGGCCATGTCACACGTCTCCGGAAGCGTAAGCCACGCGAAGTACCCTCCCGTGGGTGTGTTTTTGGTGCTCGTGGTGTGCAGGCGCCACTTGGTTTGTTTGGTCTCGAGTCGCACCGCTTTCGCCAGCGCCGACGCGCTCGACTCGTACCGGTTACGCAGGTTTTCAAGCCAAACACGTTGGTCCCCACTCGCGATCACGCCGGCCACGATACTAAAGGCGAGCGGCGAAACGCACCCGCCGCTTGACAAGAACCCGCGGTTTGCGATTGTATCCATCAGCGCCGGGGAGGATTCGATCCACCCGACGCGCAAACCGGGGGCTAGAATTTTGCTGAAAGACCCGAGGGAAACGACGCGCGAAGAGTCGATTTTTTCCTCGCCGTCACCACCCACCGGCTCGGCGTACGGGTCGTCTTCATGTTCAGAAGAGGAAGAAAAGGAACCGCGTGTCAAAATCCGGCCTCGGTTTTCCTCCCTCTCCAGGATTTGCTCAACCTCGACGAACCTCTTCGGCGGCGCGTCCTCCCCGGTACCCCAGCTCAAAAGGTGGTACACCTCATCCGCGACGACGTAAAACTGGAACTCGCGCGCCAGCCTTATTAAACGTTTTCGGTCGTCAAAAGGAAGCGTACCCCCCCGGGGGTTGCCGTGCGTTGGGACTAAGTACACCAGTTTCGGCCTTAGGCCGCCGGCGCGTAGCTTCGCTTCAAACAAACCCACGTCGAAGCTGTGGTGTTGCTTCGTGTCGTCACCGTGCTTATTAATAATAAGTCCCTTACCAGGCACGGCGACGACGTTCAGCTGCCGGTCCCGGAACACGTCGCTTGCTAGGAAATACGTAGGGGTCTCCACCACGACGGTATCGCCCGGTTGGGTAAGCGCCGCGCAAGCGACGTCGAGGCCGTGCGAAGCGCCGGCGACGATGAGCAACGACTGCGGGGTGACTGATTGCTCTAGTAACGACTGAGCGGTGTCTGATTGCTCATACGGAACATTAGCAGCCTCCTCCTCATGCGCACACACCCCTACTTGCGCGTATGCTTTCGTGAGAAACTCGGCCAACACGCGCAGCGCGTTTGCATCGCCCCTGCGGGCGACGTAGCTCATTTGGATTTTTTCACCGAGATTCGTTTCGGTTGAGCTTTGGGATGAGCACGGGTCTTCGGTGAGGTTCACCGCGGCGCGTTGAAACGCCCTCGCCAGGATCTCGTTGGGTAACGCGTCATGGTGCGGGTGTCCCACGGCGAGGTTTATCACACCCTCGGCCTGGCGTCGCAACGATTGCCAGTCCGAGCCATCCGAGATAGAGGCATTGTTATTTTCGGTAGCCATCGCTGGAGCGCGCGACGTACGCCGAGTCGAGACCTGGACGATGTTTGGACGAACCAACAAAGGGCGCTGTGACACACGACTCACCGCCGCAGAGGGCACGCCGCGCATGCGCGCCACGGCGTGGACGAGTGTGGACTATTGTGTGGCCAACGTGTCAGGGTTTTCCTGATTTCGTGTCGAAGCACCGAAAGAAAAGACGAACCGAAAAAAAACGCACGTGCGAAAAGCACGAAACCAACCGTGATACGATCCCATCAACACAACCCTCTACCCCGCCCTCAGCAGACTCATCATCGTCCTCGGCGCTGCTAGCCGCACCGCTATATCCGCCTGGTCCACGTCGTGTCCCCCCTCCACTAAACCCCACTCCTCAATGGACGCGTCTTCCTCCGTGCGCGCCGCTCGGGTGGCTTCGTCGATCGAGATGACGTTGCGAATCAGCGACATCCCAATGAGCAGTGATTTCGCACTCGCGGCGGCGTTGAAGGTGGCGGTGAGTTCGAAGGCGTCCATTGAGTTTAGTCTTTTTTTCGCTTCTGCAATGACGCTTTCGGGAGGTGAGGCGCCGAAAATTGAAGTGGAAGGCGCCAGGCTCGCGCCTAGCTCGGCCCTCGCCCATCGCAAAATACCCGCATGTGCCTTTTCCTGTCGATCCGCAACCGGTCCGGGTTCGTGCCTGCAAAGCACCACGTCGCTCGGGAAGAACTCCAGTAGCTTGCGGACGTGAAAGGCGCGGACGGCGGGGATGGTCATCTGGTCAATAGCAGTCGCGACTAACGCCATCAACGGCATGGTGAACGGCCGCACGGACTTCCCGCTTTGCCAGTGCCACTCCGCCGCGATCGCCAGCGCCAGGGATTTCGATGGCACCGCCAGGGGGACCCGTTTTGGGGTTTTCAAAACACGCCCGTCCAACGTGATTCCCCAGTCCCCGCTTCCGTCCTGTAAGCGCTCGATACCCACCACGGAGTAGAACCGGGGCGCGGTGCCGTCGCCGCGCATGCCAGACCCGACGCGATCGGAAGAGGCTTCCTGATGCGCGCCCGTGCTTGCTTTTTCTTTTTCTATTTTTTTGTCCATCCCATCCGCTTCAGCCGCGAACCACCGAGCGCGTGAGACCCCGCCTTCAACGAATCCTCTCCTCCCCGGTTGTGGTCGCGTTCCAGTCGCCACCGACACCCGGCCCGACCCGAGAATCCGCACCGCCCGACGAAGCATCCTGGCCCGAACCGCGCGCCGCGAGGTGTGACTTTACCGAGCAGACGGAAGTCACAAAAATTGATTTTGTTTGTCAAGCTGCATGTTTGTTGTTTCCTGTGATGCTATCTATCAGAAGAGTCTCTCCTGCACTCCACGCATCTGTCTTTCCGCTTGCCGTGGGGACCCCCAACGCACTCCATGCAGCTGTTTTTCACCTTGCCGTGGGGGCAGGGGTTGCACTCCGTGCAGTCCTTCTTCAGCTTGCCGTGAGGGCACGGGTTGCACTCCGCGCAGTTACTTTTCAGCATCCCGTGGGGGCAAGGGCTGCACTCCGCGCACTTGGCTTTCAACTTGCCGTGAGGGCAGGGATTGCACTCTGCGCAGATCCCTTTCACCTTGCCGTGAGGGCAGGGGTTGCATTCCGCGCAGCCGCGTTTCCGCCTGCCGTGGGGGCACCCTCTGCACGCCACGCAGATCCCTTTCACCTTGCCGTGGGGGCAGCCGCTGCACTCCGCACAGTGGTGTTTCAGCTTGCCGTGGGGGCAGCCGATGCACTCCGCGCAGACCGTTTTCAGCTTGCCGTGGGAGCACGGGTTGCACTCCGCGCAGTTTTCTTTCAGCTTGCCGTGGGGGCAGGGGTCGCACTCCACACAACGTCTCTTCTCCTTTCCATGCGAGCACCTTTTATTCCGTCCCATCGCGTCTCGTGCACCACGGTATCACGCAGATTCCACGCCCGGCCGCCAGCGCCAATAGTATTTTCCCAACCACTCACCACGGCTGTATCGGTACCCTCGGAAGCGTCCGTCGGAGCAGACACGAGAGCGCTCGTGCGTGCACACGAAGTGTGAATGCACTTCGATCGCACTTGTTGTTTTGGCCGAGAAAATCGTTCTCCTTCTCGGAAAGTGCCGTCATTCGAGGCCGCGGGCGCGGGACGTCGCCCCCACACTTCCGCGGCGCGACGATAAGGCACGTATTCGCGTCGGCGCAGTACTACGATGCAATAGACCGTACAGAGCCACGTTCGACGGCACTGGGCGCACTACACGACGATTCGGGGACTCACTTCCGCCTGTCCGTCTCCCTCCGTGAATCTTACGCGCTTGACGCGAAGCATCGAAAGTCGAAACCACGAATCGAGCGCTTCGCGGCCGCGCGCGTTCGCGACGACAATGGCGACTGCCCGCGAGCCGTGGGACAGCGACAGCGATAGCGACTTCCAGAGCGCGACTAGTGTCGACTTTGACGACGCCCCCGGCGATGACAACGACCGTTCAGACGATATCGACCCGCGTTCGTCGCGCGACGCGCGCGAAGAACCCCAGACAACGACCGTGGAAGACTTTGACGAATGCATCCGCGGTTTGCGTCTTGACGACGGGTACTTCGGCGCGGATTCGTATCGCGGGTCACCCTCTGGGTGGAGCAGTGACGTCGTGGTGACTACTAAACGCAGGGTGCGCGCGGGGGGGGTGGTTAACACGGACTCCACGCACGATTTGGACCTCGCCGTGGAAGTCATCGGGGAGTCGGATCTGGAACGCGTGATACATGAAAACAACGGCGACGCTTTTTCGCGACGCCCGTCGCGCTCCGATTTCGTCCGGGACGCGATGGTAAGGGCCGCCGCTGATTCGTTGCTGCGAGGCGTTGCTGGTGGCGACGACGACGACGACGACGAGAACGACGAGACAGGTTTCTGGGGAGGGGCGATTCGATGCATGGCGGGCGACACCGCGGCGCCTGCGAAACGACACGTGCCGGCTGATACCGGAGAAAAACCGCCGCCCAGCGACCGGCAAGAGATGCTTTTGGATTTAGACAGAGCGGGACGGCCACTGCTAGCGAGTGATGGTGCGGAATTTAGTTCCGAAAAGGAACCCAGCACTGTACAGGAAACCAGCGACGGCAACGAATCCAGTGACGACGACGAGGCGATTAAAAAAACGCGGGTCTGGGAGGACGACGCTGGCGTGGCGCACAAACGCGAGCGGGAAAAAGCGACGAATCGCCGGCGGTTCGTTTCGGACAAAGAAAGGTCCTCCGACGACGAGGAAACGGTTGAGTCGAAACGAGTCGCTTTACGGGAACAGCGCCTTTGGGAATTGCAGTCACAGGTCACGGAACAGCACGCAAACGCAGGTCGTCAGTTCCCCCCGAACGCCGCGCTTGGGGTGAGCAAAGAGCACGTCGCGCGCAGCGACCGCGAGGCGTTCATCGCGGAAGATTTCGGTACCTCCGCCGAAGATTTTGGGAACGCGCGTTTCGCGTGTTCGGGTGTTTCGTCGTCCCGGACTGGTCCAGAGAACGGGGGCGGGGGCGGGGGCGAGGGCGGGATTAGACGAGACGTAGGGTACCACGGTGATACCGTCCACGATGTCGTTGACCGCGAAATCGTGCCCGGTGAAATGGATGTTGACCGGTCGGAGACCGGCGGTGACCAGGGGGGGGCCGGGCCGAAAAACGGGCAGTCCACGCACGAAACCGGTTCCCCTTCCGATTTGCAATCGCACGACGAAAATAACCGAAACAAAACGAGCCGAGGGTGGAGGGTAGCTTCACCGGAAAACACGGATTTGGCGTGGCAACGCGCGCTGCCCAGGGCGGTGGCTGCTCCTGAGAGGAAACAAAGCGAACCGCGAAACGACGGCGGCGCGGCGGCCGCGGGTGAATCGCCGGACGTTTCGCGAGACGATTTGACGAAAAATACGAAAACAAAAAGTCCCCCCGTCGCCGACGAGGACACGCCGGATTTCAGGGACATAGGTCTCCCCGTGCCTCCTCACACCCTGACACAATTACCCGCGCGCCCTACCAGCGCCGTTTCCGGGCGGCGTCCCGGGACGGGGTCTGTATGGGCAAACAGTCACGGCGACCGCCCCAAGCACCGCGCCGCGGGCGGTTTGGGCCCGTCGTCGCGCCCCGGCGCCGCGTGGCTTGCGAACTGTCCCGACGCGAAGCGGTTCCCCATGCACGCGGCGGCGTTTTACAGCGACCTGGATGCGCTTCGGGTGGCGATTTTCGACGCGCTTTCCGAGCCCAGGGGTGGTGGTAGTTCTCAGGAGGGCTGCGCATCGAATGACACCAGCAACACCAGCGACCCCAGCGACCTCGATCCCGACGCCCACCACCCTTCGCTGACGAAACTGGACGCATGCGGGAACACGGTGGCGCACGTCGCGGTGTTGGTGGGGAACGGCGCCGCGCTCGATTTGCTGTTTGACGACCAAGTGTGCGACTTCCCAATCGACACGCGGAACGCGCTGGGGTGGAGCCTTGTCCAGGAAGCGACGCGCGCACAGAACAAGGGTTTGGTGCGAAAACTGGTTTTAAAAAAACTGGCGAGGGACAAAAGGGACACTTTGCGAAAAACGCAAAAAATGGTATTCGCGTTGAAACAAGTTCCGGACATGACCATGCAGATGCGCTGGGAGTTTGGGTCTAGTGTGTTTGGCCCTGTCGTGAGGGCGTACGCGCCGAGTGATACGTACGACATATCGAAAAAAGGGGTTTGCGTTCGCGTGGACGGAACGTTGAGGGGCATCGACGAAGAGCGCGACGAGAAAGGCGCGTCGAAAGGCGGTTTGTTGCCCAAGTGGCGGCGCGGCGCGTTTTCAATCCTGTTCCTGGGGGAAGGGGATAACCCTAACCCTGAAGGCGAAAACCCTAACCTCTCAGACGCCTCCCAACGCCCTGAACCTCCAAACCCTACCCCCCCAGCCGCGTGTATGTGGTACCTGGACCACGAAAAGAAACAAGCCGTGGATATGAGCGACGAGAGCGAGAGTTCACACCAAATCGATGGGTTCACGGAAACCGAGCTGGTGGATGCGGAGGTGGACGCGCTGATGAAATCCGGCTCGGTGGTGAAGGAGAAGTTCGTAGCAGGGGACATTAGCTTCAAGCCAAGTAAAACCTGGCTGGGCGGGGACCGGACGGAAACGGTGGGGCCGTGGCGAGCGCGGGTGTGGGAAGCAAGCGGGACGGTGGCGGTGACAAAAATCACGCGGTTCGGCAACTTCTTTTTGGGAGGGACTTTCGGGGAGTACCTAGAGTCGCACAAAAACGGGACGGGAGATGTAGGGGAACCGATTGGTGCGGGTTTGGTCGCGGAGACGGCCCAGGCGGCGGAAGAGACGGAAGAGACGGACACACGACGTGACGACGACACGACTCTTGACGACGACGACGACGCTGACTCCGCATCCTCCACCGTTTCCGACGAAGAGTCTCCGGAAACCACACGAAAGGAAACCGCCGTGACGAGCGCTCAGCAATCGCAATCACCAGCCCCTGACCTGTCGCCAAGCGGAGGCAACGTGGGGGGCGGGGTTGTTTCCAAACCGTTACAAAAGCCGTTAACCTCACGCGAGGCCCGACGCGCGCGCCGCGACGCGCGGAGCGAGAAAGCCCCGCCCAAGCCGCGAAAAGTCAGCGCGAAGTGCTGGATCGCGGATGGGTTTCCCGTTTCCGTGGAGGTACGGGCCTTTCCCATTCACCACACACCGCCTCCCTGATTGCCCACACTCGTACCAGAAGGGACTATTCTCTGCCCATTACCCTGACTTTTTACGGAATACACGTTACGAGAGACTGACACTTTCTTTTTTATCGTATCAGGCGTTGTCGCCAATTTTGGACATCGCCTCGCGCGCGAACAAACACTTGAAGAAAGCCAAACAGATGGTGGAGTACTGGCGCGGATCGCACGGCGGCGCGTTTCCGGTTAAAATCACGGTGCCAATCGCGATGACCGTGTTCGCGACGATTCAGTTTCGCAATTTTCGCGACATGGCGGTTTCTTCGAGTTTGTTTTCTGCAGACGGGAACGGGAAAAATTCCTCGAAAGGGAAAGATTCAAAACTGGACCACGATACCACGCCCAGTTTGATGAGATACTTCGAGATCCCTGGTGACTACGTCCGAAAAACCCTGACGCAGGCGCTGCGCGAAGCGGAGGCGGAGGAACGGCGGCAGCTGGAAAAGGAAGCCGTGGCGCGGCGCGCGGCTCGGGTGGAGGAGATGAAACAAAAAGAGCTGAAAAATGCTAAAAAGTAGCACAACGGAAGGTAGTCTATTTATGCCTATTCTATTGGTATTCTAAATCGTCATTGACTCGTCGATTCGTTCCGTCCCCCCCCGCCAAAAGGCGGCACCGGAATCGCCGGCCCGTGTTTTCCCGAAAAGTACCGCTCCAAAAGAAGCGCCGCGGCGACGTCGTCGACGTGCCGAGTTTTTGTCTGGCCGTTTTTAAAAACGCCTTGGCCATTGGATTGATTCGATTGCATCCCCTGCACTCCTCTCTTAGTACTACTCGAAACACCCCCGCGGCTGCTTTCCACCGCCAACGACGCCTGCAACGAGGTTCGCGTCTCGTCGACCAGGAAAACCGGGAGGGAGCCTCTTTCGCCGACGGCGTCCGCGAGACGCTCCGCCAACTGAACGCAAAACACGTGCATTTGCGTGGGCCTTCTTTTCTTTATCTTTTCGTCATCGCTTTGGGGACTGCTGCTATTCTGTGTGACTTCCTTACCACTAGGTGGAGCCTTTATTCCCTCACCGTTTGCCCACACCGCCTGCATCGCCGAAACCTTCCCGGCTGCGTTTTTCGGAAACGCCCGTGAGTGGACTTTCCCCAAATCACCGTCGCACTCGAGTAACCGCCACAGCCGTTTACTTCGTTCCTCCACCGTCCCCCCGGTTTTCATGCCGTGCTTCCCCAGCTCCCTTCCCAGCCCATCAAAGCCGAGCCATTCCCCGAGGTCCTCGACGTGACGGAACTGCTTCCTAATAAGCACGGCGACGTCCACGAACGCGGGTTTCGTTTCGGTTTCGTTTTCGTTTTTTGTTGATGGATTTGTTTTGGGACCCCGACGTCGCGGTACCCGTTCCAGCCCCGCGGCTTGGTTTAGGGTGAGGTTGGGAGGTACGGGCAGACCCACCACGATGACGTCCACTCGCTCGCGTACCGCGGTGTCCAGAATCGCCCTTACCAGCGCATCAATGGGTTTGCTGGGTACCACATCGAGCGGTCGAGGCGCGATGCCTCCGGAACTCACCGCGAGACCCGTGCGGTTTAAACCGTAATCCACCCCGAGCGCGGTCGGTGCGCCGGACGAAGCGCGCATGCCTCGCAGTTCTTGATCCATCAACTCCCAGTCGCTCTGGCGCCGCGCGCGTGCGACCGAGGAAACGCGGCGGGGAGGGGGGTGCCGGGAGACGTGCACCTCCGCGTCGCTGAGACGCATGTCGCCGCCGCCGCGCCCACTAGGACCCGCCGCCTCGACGTGTCCGCATGGCCGGCGCCGCGAAAACGACGCCACCGGTGCCCAAGTCCCCCACGCCGACGACGAGGCCGCCGACATCGTGTCGCAGAGGATGGCAGCGCGCGACACGGAATGGCGTGCGCTCGCACGAGGCGATGTAAGAATCGATGCTTGCGATATAAACCTGAAGGTATATATTTTTTTCAACCTCTTCGGCGCACTGAATGCACCTCACCGCTCCTTTGATCCTGGTCGCTTGAATGGCCGCCTTCATGAGCCTCCTCCTTTTTGTTGTATTGTGCTTCTCAGCATATTAACGATTCACAGTCCTATCTATTAGAGGAGACTCTTCTGCATTCCGCGCAGTTGCGTTTCAGCTTGCCGTGAGGGCAGGGGTTGCACTCCGCGCACATGCGTTTCAGCTTGCCGTGAGGGCAGGGGTTGCACTCCGCGCACATGCGTTTCAGCTTCCCGTGAGGGCAGGGGTTGCACTCCGCGCACTTGAGTTTCACCTTGCCGTGAGGGCAGGGGTTGCACTCCGCGC
>Ga0222633_1000910_pt1 | contig 19897 bp, 15 predicted proteins | sample AntAcemetageno48_FD_179816 | JGI IMG/M metagenome (GOLD analysis project Ga0222633, IMG submission 179816) | Saline water microbial communities from Ace Lake, Antarctica - #48 | ecosystem: Environmental > Aquatic > Non-marine Saline and Alkaline > Saline | place: Antarctica: Ace Lake | collected...
CCACCCGTTTTCCCAACAAGGCAAATCCGGACTCTGGATGACCGACCTGATGCCCCATCTCGCCGAGCACGCAGACGATCTCTGTGTGGTCAATTCGATGCACACCGATCTGCCGAACCACGCTCCCGCGTTCGTGCAGATGCACACAGGTAGCTTCCAGTTCGTGCGGCCGTCCCTCGGCGCGTGGACCGTCTATGGACTCGGTTCGGAAAATGAAAACCTGCCCGGCTTCGTGACGCTCAATCCACCCGCCGACAGCGGCGGCGCCCGCAACTACGGCAGCGCCTTTCTCCCGTCCATCACCCAGGGCACTCGCATCGGTGGCAGCCAGCTGCCCGGACTCTACGCCGCTCTTTTGAAGAAGGAAGAGACACCCGGTCCGCCCATGAAGAACATCGGCAACGACCGCCTCTCGACAGCTGAACAGCGTCGTCAGATCGATCTCATTCGCGGGCTGAACCAGCACAAGCTCGCCAAGGATGTTTACCAACCGCAGATCGAAGGCATGATCGAGTCGTTCGAGCTCGCCTTCCGGATGCAGAGCGAAGTGCCCGATACCCTCGACTTCGCCGCCGAGCCGCAAACCACCCTTGATCTCTATGGGATCGGGCAGGGGAAAGACTCCTTCGCCCGTCAGTGCCTCCTCGCCCGGCGCATGGCCGAGGCGGGCGTGCGCTTCATCGAGATCGCGTCGCCGGTGGGGTGGGACCACCACAATATGCTGAAGAAGAATCTTGCCGAAAATTGCGGCGAAACCGACCGTCCCATCGCCGCGCTTCTAACGGATTTGAAACGGCTCGGGATGCTGGATGACACCCTCGTCGTCTGGGCCGGAGAATTCGGTCGCACCCCCTACATGCAAGGCCTTGACGGACGTGATCACAACCACAAGGGCTTCTCTATCTGGATGGCCGGGGGCGGCGTCAAAGGAGGAATGAACTACGGTGCGACTGATGAAATCGGTTACAAAGCCGTCGAGAAGCCGATGCACATTCACGACTGGCACGCGACTATGCTACACCTGTTGGGGATTGATCATAAGCAATTGACCTACAACTATGGAGGTAGGGATTTTAGACTGACTGAGACGTCTGGAAAAGTGGCAACGGAGATTGTGGGGTGACCCCAAAAAAGAATGCCCCCGAAAAAGAAAATCGAAGATTGGCTGTTCGGTTTTTGTATACAAGTTGAAGCATTCCCGAGCCTTGAACGACGATGGAGATTTTAGACGATGATCATCCGATTTTTGCTGCCTGCGAAAAAGGTGATGCTGAGAAAGTCGAAGAGTTCTTGAGAGGCGGTGTTTCGGTTTATTCGAAGGGCGCTATTACCCCTAGTCTGATTGGAACATCCACAAGTATGGGACATATTGAAGTTGTTCGTGTTTGATCGGGGAGGCCTTGATGTAAATCGTCCTTTGAACAGGTTTCAGACAACGCCGCTTCTTCAGGCGATTTCATCGAGTATGCGAAGTCGAGAGGCTGGGGCATTATCGGCCACATGGGCTGATGACCGGAATGTTGCCAAGAGATTGGCGTTCGGCCCGACTACTCCAACAACGGAGGTTTGTCGTGATGACAGACTTCATTTCTTGATTTCCAGTCCAGCGATTGGACAAGCAGGTCATGTACATTTATGGGGCAGTCAGCATTTCTCAGGGCTCGTGCAAAAGGCCCATCCCGCCGGACAAAGTGACGCGACAAAACCCGCCGGAACTGCTAAAATGAGGCCATGTCCTCCGCGACTGAAATCATCGACGACGTTCTCAGCCTGTCGCGAACAGATCACGGTTATCTGGCGCAAAAGCTCATTGAAAGTCTCGATGACGAACGCGATTTGACCGACCTTGAAAAGGCCACGCTCGACCGTCGCTCTCAGGAGATGAATGACGGAACCGTGGTGCCGTCGACGCTCGACCAACTCAAGCAGCAGGTGAGCGCGAATGGCTGATGATCAATTTGCAAATCCATCCCGAGGTTGCTGTTCTTTGGGGGGTGCGAGCAAAATTTCTTGATTGCGGGCAATATTTCTTGAGCTACGAGCAGCCTGATCTCGTCCGCTGACGGGCTTCACCCCAAATTAAACTTCCGGATTGCTTTCTGTTTAGAGAATCGTCAAAGTTTTGCGATGTTCCGCCGCTACGCATTCTGCCTTGCTCCTGCGCTTGCGGCGTACTTTGTCATTTATCTTCTCAGTTCGAACAACAGACCTTTCGGTGCATCGGATGACGTCTTGATTGGGTTGGTGTTTACCTTGATCGGTATTGGCACGATCTATTGCGCCACCTGTGTGGCTCGCAAGGTATTCAAGTCGATCGAAAGTCCGGGGGCTTCACGCTGGGTTCTCTCTATTCTAACTTTTATTGGCGTCGCCATTGGCTACATCGCCATCGCTTTCGCCGGATGCTGTGGCGTCTTAATTGCCGGGGATGGTCTCCGTTGAGTCGACGATTCCCGGATTCAATCATGCAGGCTTCGGGGACTATTCTAAAATCGACGACGAGTATCTGTCCGCATTGTCGCGAAAAAGTAGCCTCGTCCGTATTGTCCGTAGCGGCGGGCGATCATGCGGAAGTCTGGCTTGAGAAGAACTGCCCCGGGTGCGGGGAGTCACGGAACAAGATCAGTTCGGACGCCCGCTTCTATTGGCTGTCTCAAGGGGCGCGTGAGGACTCCGGGGGCTGCGGCAGTGGATGTGGCAGCGGCGGCTGTGCGACAGCAGCTGAAGGTGACGGCATCGGGTTCCTCGGAGGAAATGCTCTGCGGCCGGTTCCTGAGGCAAACGCCGTGGAGGTCATGTCGACTTGTCTCGCGTTGATCGAGATCGTCGACTCCTGCAATTTGGCTTGCCCGACCTGTTTTGCTGACTCGCCTCCGGGATCGGGTGAGCGAGTTGATGCTGTGCCACTGGCTAAGCTGAAATCCCGCATCCAGGGCGTGATCGACCGCAAAGGGAAGATCGAAATTCTCCAGCTTTCGGGTGGAGAGCCGACGCTTCACCCTGAGTTTTTCGAACTGATCGAGTGGTGTCAGCAGAACGCGGACATCGACTATGTTTTGGTGAATTCAAATGGGCTCCGTCTCGCTGGCGATTCCGCTTTTGGGGAACAGTTGGCGAGGGTCATGGAGTATGGCCATTTTCAGTTTTATCTCCAGTTCGACGGAACGGGTCCCGACGCGGATTTGTCGCTGCGGGGAGTCGATCTGAGAAAGACGAAGCGCAAAGCGATCGAGCGGGCAGGGGAGCTGGGTATTCCGATGACGCTGGCGATGACGGTGATTCCGGAGAACCTCGCCCTACTGTGGGAGACCGTCGCGTTTGGACTACAGTTCGATCATGTCCGAGGCGTTGCGTTTCAGCCGATGTTTGGAAGCGGGCGAACCCACTCAGGAGCCCCGGAAGGTGGAAAGCTGAACACGGCCGACATCATTTTAGGATTGGTTGAGCAGTCGGACGGCAACGTTTCCTTCGATGACTTTACACCGCTCCCATGCGGCGACCCGAATTGCGCGACGATCGGGTATTTGCTCAAGGCGGAGGGTGCGATCCACTCGATCAGTGAGTTTGTCGACTTCGCAACCTTGCAGGGATTCCTGAGCGACCGGGTTCTCTACAAGCTCGAAGACCTGATCAAATGCGGATGCGAGTCGGAGCCTCTGGGGGAGCTGCTGCACAATTTGGAACTGGATGAGCGCCACACGTTTCGCCTTTTCGTGAAGCCGTTCATGGATGAGCGCGACTGGGACGAAGATCGCATTGATCGCTGTTGCACTCACGTGATTCGTCCCGACGGAAAGCTCGATTCGTTTTGCCGATATTATCTGAACGGCGGAGCAAAAGCGTTTGTCGCGCCCGCATGAATCTAGAGGACGAACTGGCGCGCGGGAATTTTTACCGCTTCGTCGTGATTGGCGGATTGCTCATCGGTGGATGGCTTTGGTCGCGTCGGTGGAAGAGTAGCCCGGAGTCATTCTCAATTTTCGTAGGCGCCGTCTGCGGTGCCTTTCTGGGAGCCAAGCTGCTCTTTCTCGCTGCAGAAGGTTGGGTCTATTGTGGACAACCCGGATGGGCCGCGCAATGGCTGACGGGGAAGACGATTGTCGGTGCGTTGCTCGGTGGCTATGCAGGCGTTGAGATCGCGAAGAAGATGGTCGGTCACAGCGAGCCGACGGGTGATTGGTTCGCTGTTGGCGTGCCTGTGAGTATCGCCATAGGCAGGATCGGATGTTTGCGCTACGGCTGCTGTCTCGGGGAGACGTGTTCGCCTGATGCCTGGTATGCACTCCCTGACATGTCCGAAGTCGCGCGTTGGCCGGCTGTGCCCTTGGAACTTATCTTCAATCTTCTGTTCGTGGCCGCGATCTTGCCATTCGCCCTTCGCAAGGCTGGACGAGGGCAGCTATTCCATTTCTATTTGATCGCCTACGGAACGTTTCGCTTCTTTCATGAGTTTCAACGGGCGACACCCAAGATTGCAGGCGTGATCAGCGGGTATCAAATCGGGGCGCTGGCACTGGTGGCGCTCGGCGTCTGGAGGGGATGGCAGCGACACAACGAAAACAGGGCGGTGCCAAACAGAGTTGGGTCGATGACCAAACCCTGTTAGAAAATGTGTGACCAAGTTCGTCTGGTCCGGAAGCGCTTAGATTCCGGAGAAGATGAGCCACCATGCGATTCCGCAGGCGAGGCAGAAGAGGAGCAGGAACTTGAAGCCATTGAGGTTTCGGGTCGCGTTGTAGCGCCTCTTTTCAGCAAGTGTCATTGACCGGGCACTGCGCGCTTTGCGTTTGCGATCCGGGGGTGGCAGGATGTTTTGCTGCCGCATCTGTAATCGTTTCGCATCGGCGAGGTGCCGCTTTTCTAGAAAGGATTCAATTGCTCCGATTTGGGCATGCAATTTTTGATAAGTCTCGGTAGGCGACTTTGCCTTGCGGGACTTTTTTGAGGAAGTTTCCGGAATACTCCACTGATCCAGCTTGGTCGTCTTCTTACGAACGCGGCGTTTTCTATTCTTTGGGGTAGACGAGAGCATTAGTACAGATCGGGAAAGGTTTACTTAGCGAGGAATTTTGGAAACTGACGAAGTCCTTGCGGACAGAACCTCTTCTTAGAAGAAAAGGATGATCAGCGCGCCGATGAGGGCGAATCCGACGAAGGGAAGGGAAAAAGCGAATCCGCTCTTCAACCAATAGGTAAACTCACCTTGAGCAGGACCACCGGAAGAGGCGTTACGCGCAGCCGAAGTAATCCCTTTAAAAAAGTTTTTCTTGCTGCTGGATCCGCCGAGGACGGGAGCCACGTTGTCGATCTCGTCTTCGGCAGCTTCGATGTAGCCCATGGCACGGGCGAGTTCCGCTTTGCGGTCGGCACGGCTCCAGCTTTCGGGTCGCAGCGCGTTGATGTTGGCAAGATGCCCCTCAAGCTTTTCATGCGCGGCACCGCAATCTTCTGCGATACGCTGAGCTTCGGTGGCTTCCCGGTCGAGAGACGTGAGATGCTTGTTGAGGGCCTCGCACACTGAGGCACGGCCGTCTTTGAATTCTTCTTCCTTCTGGGTCAACTCTTCGAGCTCAGCAGCCTGGCGTTTGATCTGCTCTTCCTGCTGACGGAGTTGGCGAAGCTGATCCTGCGCTTGCTGATACTCTTCGTTGAGATCTTCCGTATACGGAGTAACTGCCTCAAACTGCTGAGGATCGAACTGGATTTCGAGGTCGTTGCCGCTCTCGTCGTCTAAAAATATCGGCTGGAATTCCGCTAAGGCTGACATAATAAATGGAGTTAAATTTTAATTAACTCCTATTAATATTATAAAATACTTAGAATTTCCAGTCTTTTTAGCTTTTTTCGTGAAAAAAATAATGGCACGGCAGTTACCAGAAATGTCAGAGTAGCGATCGCAACGAGTCCGGGAAGGGCTTCCGGTCGCGCATACCAAGCCGGATCGAGCTTGTCAGTTTTAAAAACTTCCCATCGCATCTGAACGAGCAGCAGCATGAAGGCGAGGATGAAGATGAAGCTGCTGACGAGGCAGAGAGTGCCTCCAAATCCACTGACAATTTTGGCGGCATTGGATTCCTCAAGATTTGGGAAAAGAACCCCAAGTCCTACGGCGAGGGCATTGAGACCGACTGCGAGCATGGCAATGGCGATGGTGAAGAAAAGCGAATCGGCAAGGCCGAGTTGAAGATTGTAGCCACCAATCAACAGAATGAACATGACGATCAGCCCGCTGCAAAGGGTGCTGCCCACGAATTTTTGCGTGACGATGTTGGGAAGTCGGAGCGGAGACATGGCTAGAATCCACAGTCGCCGTCCTTCTAAACTGAACTGAGGAAATACGAACCGGGTCGTCAACGTGGAGAGAGCCAGCGCACAAACAGCGAGGTTCAAGTAGGCGACGAGATACAACTCGCGGGGTTGGTTGAGTTCTCCATTCATTTGGCGAAGCCCGCTCGAATAGATCGCGAGGAGCCCGAACACGAGGGTGAACTGCACCCATTGCGCTGGTTCCCGGAAGAAGGTGAAAAGGTCCTTTCTGGAGATTGACGCGATGGAGCGGCCTACGAGCCACGAAAACGGCGGCACTCCCGGGAAATCCCGACTGACTTGTTCGGATGACGTCGTGCTTCTCCCGGCCTGTCGCAGCGCATTCCCTGCAGAGTGCTGGATCGAGCGGTTCCAGGAATCATAAAACCACCAGCGGCCAGCCCATGAGATGAGGACCATGCCCATGAGAGCATTGCTGATCAGCAGCGCCGGATACAAAAGTCCGCCGAAGTGTCGGTAGGGGCGAGTCCAGTCAATGACCGAACTGGCAAGCCACGTACTCGGCATCCCGCGGTTTACGGCAATGTTAGTGTGCTTCAAGACCCGCTGGAATGTTAATGCGGCACTGAGGCCGGTGTCCTTGACTTCCTCACGGTCTTCGATTCCCGATCGAATCGCCGAGCCAACCAGAACAGCGAGAATGAACACCGTTACAATGGCGAGCTGTTTTCGGCTCAGCCATCGAGCGGCAAAGACGAGGAGCAGCGAACCGACTGCACTCGCGACAATGAGGAAGGGAATGAGCGCGAGAGCGGTTTTTATGAAAAAGTAAGGTGTGACATCGCGAAGCTGCGCGAAAGCGACGAGAAGGGGCGCGAGGATGAAAACCAGTCCCCAACTGGAAAACACTGCCGCCTCGAAGCTTTTCCACAGAAAAATCGCACGGTGAGAAATGGGCAAAGTCAGCAGCCAGGCGGTATCCCGATTTCGATAAAGCGAGATGTAGCCCGTCACCGCGACCGAGAAGACCAGCATCATCATGAAGCAGAAGAACATCACGTTGATGAGTCTGTCGGTGAGAAGTCCTCCAGCAGCCGGGAGGTTCGCGACAAATTCGAGGCCCTCACTGAAAAGCCAGTATCCAGCCACGACGTAGGTGAGCAGAAACACTACGATGGTCAAGGTCATCAGCCGCGACCGCGAGGCGGAGAGCATCGTTTTTACCCGCAACATCTTGAGATGAACGCGGTAGAGGATGAGCCATTGCTGGAAAGTGGACATTGGATGCGCCTGCGGCGCGGTGAAAAGTTGAAAGTTGAAAGTTGAAAGTTGAAAGTTGAAAGTTGAAGCGCCGGGGCTGCATCTTCAACAAGTCCGGATCGCCCACAATCCGGTTTTCATCGGCTTGGAGTTTCGATCTTCGGCATTCTTTCGTGGTTGGGTATTTGGGTGTTTTGTCATTCCCTGGAATTTCGAATCCGTGAGAAATCCAGTGCGAGTTTTCGCTTTGGGAATTTCGCATTATCTCTATGGTTTGCCTTATGGCAAGCATTGGAACTCCGTTTACGTCCGAAGCCGTCCGCGTCATGCTCTGCGGGTCCGGCGAATTGGGAAAAGAAGTCGTCATCGAACTGCAGCGCTACGGCGTAGAAGTGATCGCAGTGGATGCGTATGAGAATGCTCCGGCCATGCAGGTCGCGGACCGATCGCATGTCGTTTCGATGCTGGATGGCGAGGCACTGCGAGCCGTGATCGAGAAAGAGCAGCCGCATTTTGTGGTTCCTGAGGTAGAGGCCATTGCGACCGATACGTTGGCAGAAATCGAGCGGGAAGGGGTTGTCACTATTATTCCCACCGCCCGGGCGACGCAGTTGACGATGAATCGTGAAGGGATTCGCCGCTTGGCTGCCGAGGAGTTGGGTCTGACCACTTCGCCCTACCGATTCGCCGCAACGGAAGAGGAATATCGGGCTGCTGTAGAGGCGATCGGAATGCCGTTTGTGATCAAACCCATCATGAGTTCGTCTGGAAAAGGGCAGACCACTGTAAGGAACGAGGATCAAGTCGATGCCGCATGGGAATATGCCCAGGCTGGCGGCCGGGCCGGCAAGGGAAAAGTGATCGTCGAGGGCTTCGTCGACTTCGATTACGAGATTACGATGCTGACCGTTCGTCATGTTGGCGGCACTTCCTTTTGCGAACCCATTGGCCACATTCAGGTCGACGGCGACTACCGCGAGAGTTGGCAGCCGCAGGCCATGAGCGAAAAAGCGAGGGAAGAAGCGCAAACCTACGCGAAAGCTGTCACGGACAGTCTCGGGGGACGCGGCATTTTCGGGGTCGAACTGTTCGTGAAAGGTGATGACATCATCTTCTCCGAAGTCTCACCTCGTCCGCACGATACCGGCATGGTCACGATGATTTCACAGGACCTCTCCCAGTTCGCCCTGCATGCCCGAGCCATTCTCGGCCTGCCGATTCCGAATATCCAACAACACGGACCGAGCGCTTCGGCCGTGCTGCTCGTCGAAGGCGAGTCGAGCAACGTCGTCTACGGAAATCTCGAGGCGGCTCTGGTGCAGCCCAACACCCAGATCCGCTTGTTCGGAAAGCCCCGGGTCGCCGGGAAGCGAAGGATGGGGGTTGCCGTTGCGCGTGGAGAAAGCATCGACGATGCGCGCGAGAAAGCGCGGAAGGCGAGCGGGGCGATTACTACGTCCCTGTGAGTCGATGGCGCGACGATTTACGATCTATCCTCAGATATTCCAATTCAGGAGATACTCGTAGTAGCCGGCTGCTGACCGAACTGCTTTAGCCATTGAAGGATGAAAGCATTACGACTTTCATAGCCAAACTTCCCCAGTAGTGAGACTACACTTTGTTCAACCCGCGCCGGTTTAATGCCTAGTTCGACTGCGGCTTCTTTGTCCGACTTCCCGGCGATAAGGAGTGGTATCACAGCTTGTTCTTCGTCGGTGAGCAGGTGCTTGAGGAGATTGCAACGGATCGAAACCAGGGGGAGGGTTTTGGCTGCGACGCTGAAATGTTCTAAGAGGAGTCGAGCATCGTTTGGGCGGAAATCGAAGTTGCATTTGGCAGCGTGATGAATATTCGGAGGGCGCGTGAGCAGGAGAGAACTATGTCAAAAGCGGGTTGATGTTTGCCTGGGTGGCAATTGGGAGTTGGCCCATTTAAGCCCGTAGGCAGGATTAGGCCCGAACCTCGGCGAGAATCAGACAGCACGGCTTGCAAGCGAGCTCCGAGATGGTGGTATAGCACAAAGCACTCCAGGATTTCGAAAGCGTCTGCAAGGCAGTCGGAACCGTGAATCTCAAGGGCCGTATCGTGGAGAGAATGCCAGTCTGGCAAGGAAAGCTCTTGCTTTGGCCGCGGCTCTCCGGATTGACTTGGAGTCTGTTCTTCGCCCTGTTGTCATTTATTGTGAGCTGGTTACAAGGTTTGTCTCTGAGTGTCAAGATTGCGGCAACGCTTTGTTCGAAAAAATATATAATTCGAATTAACTAGATATCTGATATCAGTCGTCCTGTTGAGGGTAGTTCATATTTACAACCTATTCACAAAGAAAAAGTAGGCAGTTTTCTCTAGCACTGAGATGGGGTAGTAGGCGATACGTAAATATGAACAGCGTTCAAAAGTGACAATCATGGGAGGAAGGTCTCGAGGCTTCGCGAGATCTGCGACCGGGGGTAAAGAGGGTATACGCTATCGTACTGGGTTGGTATGACAAATGGAGGAGGGCACACAATCTGAAACCGTGCCTCGAGTCCACGAGACATTTCTGGAAGGCTCAGATTCTGGCGAATCCACGTGAGAAGTGGCAATTGGATCAATGGGCCGAAGCGATGCGATGGTATTTGCGCTGGTTAGATTTCTGCCTATCCCGGGGTGGCGACGGAATGAGCTTGGAGGATCGGGTTCGCCAGGCCGTTGACAAGGTGGGAGCGAGACGGGGGTTGGCGATCAGCACTCGCCGGACATACGCTGGATGGGCCGGGCGGTTCGCCCGATGGGCGGGGACGAGAGTGCGGACGAAGGATCCAGCATGGGCCAGGGACTGGCTTAGCCGTCTCGTGTCTGTGGAAAGGGTTAGCTATTCGACGCAGAAACAAGCGTTGAACGCGTTGGCATTTCTCTTTCGGGATGTCTGTGGAATGGAAGAGGTCAATTTGGAAGTGCGGCTGAGAAAGACGCCGAAGCGGATTCCAGTGGTTCTCGATATCGGTGAAATCGCGGCGCTACTCCAGAACTTGCCGGAGCGTTGTCGTTTGGCTGCGGAAGTCCAGTATGGTTGCGGGCTGCGCGTAACAGAACTTGTGAATCTGCGGATCAAAGATATCGACGAAAGGCGTCTTCAGGTTACGGTGCGCAGTGGAAAAGGAAATCAGGATCGAGTGACGGTTCTGCCAGCCTCATTGGTCGCCCGGATTGTGTCGTGGAAGAAGGAGCAGCGGCGCATCTATGAAGAGGGTCGGGCTGATCGGCTTCCTGGCGTTGCATTGCCGGGAGCGCTCGCGAGAAAATTTCCCAAGGCCGGCGAATCCTGGGAGTGGCATTGGCTTTTGCCTTCAAGTCGGTTGTCAGTCGATCCGGACAGCGGCATCCGCAGGCGCCATCACCTGCACCCCAAAGTCTGCGGGAAAGCGATCCGCAATGCGGTTCGCGCGGCCGGGATCGAAAAGAGAGTGACCACTCACGTATTGCGCCATTCCTTCGCAACGCACTTGCTGGAAGCCGGAACAGATATCCGGACGATCCAGGATCTTCTTGCCAACGCCGATATTTCCACCACCATGATCTACACCCACGTGGCGACCAATGTGAGCGCGGCCGGAGTGAAGAGCCCGCTCGATGATTGCTTGTCAGCTTTTGGGGAGCAGACCGACCTCAAGCCTCTTCCAATCTCCGGAAGCAAGATCGCCGAGTTCGTAGGGGCCGATGCTCTCGCGGTGCAGTGACTTCATGCGAATGCCGTCGAGGCGGTGGAACATACGTTTGATCTGGTGCCAGCGGCCTTCGTAGAGGGTGACGCGGGCGGCGGTCGGTCCCAGCAGATCCAGTTGGGCCGGGCGTGTCGTGGTTTCTTCGCTGGCGAAGTAAAAGCCTTCGGCAAATTGTGAAACGGCGGATTCTGGAATGGGGCGATCGGTTTCGACTAGGTAGACTTTGGCAACTTTTCGGTCGGGGAGGGAGAGGGCTTCGGACCAATCGCTGTCGTTGGTCAGCAGGATAAGTCCGGTGGAGGTGCGGTCAAGGCGGCCGGCGAGATGAAGGGTGTATTTGTCAGGATGGTCAATCAGGTCGACGACGGTGTTGTGTTCGCTGTCTGTGGTAGCGCTGAGGATTCCGGCCGGCTTGTGAAGGGCGATGTAGAGCGGCTCGATGGCCGACTGGATGACGGTGTCGACCGAAGTGACTTCGTCGAAACGGGTGACCTTGCGCTGGAGGTCGGTGCAGACGCAGCTTTCAATCTTGAACTCACCGCTGGCGATCCGTGTCTTCGCGATGCGTTCGCTAACTTGGAGTCGCCTGGCGATGAAGTGGTCGAAGCGCATGTTGGCTGTTTGATGTTCGTTTCGAATTTGCTAAAAAGCAAAAGAGCTACCAGCTAAACAGCTAATTCAGCCATGAAAAAGGGCGGCCCGTTCCCGGACCACCTTTTTCGAAAGTTTTTGTTGGTGATTCTGGCATCAGATTAAGTCTTGCTTCAAACTGTCGGAACGTCTGAATTCAGGTAATTATTTTTCAATCGCACGTCTGCATTCTCGAAAGGGCCGGCTTCTAATGGATGCAATTCGACACGAACTCGGTCGGGTGTGAACATTTTACAGACTTCACGAAAATCTTGGTTTACCTCCACAAGTCCATCAAATATCCAGCCATGGATTGTTTCCAGTGAGTGATGGGATGATTTCGTCGAGCCAGCCATCTCGAGTGATATCAGGAGATGTCGATCCAACTCTGTGTCTTCGAACGTTTGCATTCGGAACGACTGCACAAATTGCACTAGTTCGGGGTGGTCGTTTATTACTCGATCCAGATCGCTTGCGTAAATGTTGGCACCGAAAAAGGGAATTGTGAGATCGGTCCGTCCGAAGACAAAAAGAAAGGGGAATGCGAGATGTGGCGACTCTAGCGAACTTGCGCCACGTAGCTTTTCCCCGGCGATTTTTTCGACGTCGCGGTAGCTTGCTACGGAGCCACTATCATGGAGATTGTATCGAATTTTCGGGATCAGGCTTTTCCTCCGCAAGACGGTGAACAGCATTTCTCCGTCTGCGTTGGTCTCGATTCGGTAATCGAGCGGATTGTATTGAAAAATCATCGGGGTCTCCCTTCGCCCGAAGAGCCGTTCGTTGAGTCCGGCGTCTTCAACGCAGGCACGCCGGAGCGCGATGGTGAGGTCGGTCTCCATGCCCATATTGATCTCAAGATCGGAAGCTCCGTAGGACGAGTAGACACTCTTGAAGTGCTGCAGGAAGTGGTCGCGAAGGCCTTCGGAGTTTCCTTCTCCACCCATTACTAGATGAATATCAAAATCCTTTAAGTTCGATTTTGTTTCATCGAGGAAGCGCTTGATGAAAGGTGGGTAGCCTGTGAGAAGATACCGAAATTCGCTGCCAAACTCCCGGAGGGTCGCATCGATCTTTTTGGTGTCGGGGCCAATCGATTTCAGCCACGAAACATCCGCGACTGACATGGAAACGTTCATGCCGGTTGCCCATGGCCCGAGTGCGAAGCAGTTCAGAACAAAAATCCGCTTCTGTCCATGCATCATCGCGCACGCTAGTTGGAGAGCCTTGGAGACTGCTTGTCGTTCGTTTTCGCCCCGGATCCAGTTGGTCGGTTCGCCGCTGGAGCCGGACGATTCATCGATGATGACACCTTTGTTAGGTAGTATTCCGCAACGTGATATTTCTTCGAGAGAATAGCGCTTGATGTAGGATTCTTTCGACGTTTCCGGTAGATTTTGAAATTGTATGTTTTTGTTAGGATCGATTCCGAACGATTCCAGATGCTGTCGGTAGGCGGGACATCGTTGGGAAGTTTCGTTGACGAGAATCCATGCTTTCCACCCGGAAATCCTTTCGTAAAAAGGCTGGAGCGTCGCGATTCCAAGTAGGGAGTAGAATCTGGGTGTCGAGTCGAGAATTCGTCGAAGCCCACGAAGGAGTCCGGCGAGAGGTGAGACGATGAGGGTGTTAAACAGAGAGTGCATATTCGATAATTTTTTGGTTCGGGAGGCGCTTGCTCACGGGTGCTTCATCCGTGTATCCCATCCGGAAAACGAACCAGATGGAATTCAGGTTGAAGCGGTCGGAGAGCCATTTGTTGGCGGGACGATTCGTGACGAGGTTGCCGAAGGGGTGAATCTGGAGATCGTGTCGGGCGAGTTCCAACCAGAAGCGGGCGAGAAACTCCCCGGAACGGAGAGCGTCTTCCGGTTTCCAGAACGAACCCGATATCAGACCTATGTACTGAACGTGCCCCAGTTCAGTGCGGTAGTAGCGGCTGGAAATATTTTTAAGCAGCGGAGCAATCAGGAGTTGTGGCGCACCGACCATTAGATGCATGGGGATGGCTGGCAGTTTCATGCATCGGCGGTCGAGGCCGTCCCCCGTCGTTTCCGCGTGCCGATCGCTGATGCGCAGCCAGCTGGCCAACTCGTCATGGTAGTCGGGCGTGTTGAGGTCGGCAAAGAGTGCGGATGTATTCTGTTCTATGATCGATTCGACGGCCATCGGGTCCGATACAATGTGGAGGGTTTGACCTTCGTAACTGCAGAATGTCGTTAGCGTGGTCCGGACCGATTCGGGAACAGGCTTTTTCCAATTTGGAAGACGTGACGTTTTTCGTTTCCGGATCAGATCCAGCGGGTATGAAATTTTGAGATCGGAGTTTCTCGATTCCTCAAGGTGCAACGTTCCGAAACTGATGCGATCTCTGGAAGCGTTAGGATCTGGGATGTGATCATACGAGTGCTCGAGAGAGTATCCGTAATTTCGAGCGACTTCTTTCAGAGTCGTGACGAAAATGGTCATCGCCGAAAGAAGAAATGAACCCGTAAGATCCTCTTTTGGTAAGGTCCTCTCCCGGACGATGAACAAGTCGGCGGAACTCGCGTCAGTCACCCGGATCAGCCATGGCTGCACGTTGTGAGGCGAAGGTGCTCGCTTAGCGGTTTCGAGTAGTGTTTCCCAAATCATAGTTTTAATGAGTGCTTTTAGTGCTGCACTGGAAAAAACTAAGTCAGTTATAAAGATAGATTAAATCGATACATAATTATAAAACATCATTTAAACTGATTTCAACGGATGTGAGCAGACCCGTAACCCGACCCCGTAGAACCGAATTGGCACAAAAAAACGGCCCCGCTTTCGCGGGACCGTTTTCCGTAAATGGTTTTGAATAAAGTCAGAAGCAAATCAATTACTTCTTCTTAGCAGCTGCCTTCTTCTTAGCAGATTTCTTCTTGGGTGCCGGAACGTCTTCGAGCGCCGCTTGAGCCGCAGCAAGTTTCGCGATCGGGATGCGGAAAGGAGAACAACTGACGTAGTTCAAACCGGTGCGGTGACAGAACTTGACGGACTCAGGGTCGCCACCGTGCTCACCACAAATACCAATTTTGAGGTTTGGCTTGGTCTGGCGACCTTTCTCAACACCGATTTCAACGAGCTGGCCAACACCTACCTGGTCGAGCTGTGAGAATGGGTTGTTGTTCACCACTTCAGCTTCCTGGTAAGCAGGAAGGAAAGAGCTGGAGTCATCACGACTGAGACCAAGACCTGTCTGAGTAAGGTCGTTGGTGCCAAAGCTGAAGAACTGAGCGAACTCAGCCACTTCGTTGGCAGTCAGTGCCGCACGGGGAATCTCGATCATGGTGCCGACGAGATACTTGAGCTGGCTGGCCTTAAGACCGTGCTTGGCTCGTACCTCTTTGGCCGCTTCGTCGATGACGGCTTTCTGCAGCTCGAGCTCCTTGGCGTAGGCAACGAGAGGAACCATGATCTCAGGAAGCACTTTGATGCCCTTTTTCTGGACCTCAACAGCGGCCTCGAAGATCGCGGTCGCCTGCATCTTAGTGATTTCAGGGTAGACGATTCCGAGACGGCAACCACGGTGACCCAACATAGGGTTCTCTTCGTGAAGGGCGCTGATGCGCTTCTTAATGAAGGCAGGGGTGACTTTGATTTTCTTCGCGAGATCGCTGATCTGCGCAGGTGTCATCGTGCCGATGAACTCGTGAAGTGGCGGATCCAGAAGACGGATGGTCGCTGGACGTCCCTCGAGTGCTTCGAAGATACCGGTGAAGTCCTTTTTCTGGTAAGGAAGAAGCTTCTTGAGTGCTTTGGCACGGCCAGCGTGATCTTCTGCGAGAATCATCTGACGAACCGCATCGATGCGATTGCCTTCGAAGAACATGTGCTCGGTCCGGGTGAGGCCAATGCCCTCAGCACCGAATGCGATGGCGTTCTTCACCTGACCGGGAGTATCCGAGTTGGTGCGAATGCCCATCTTGCGATACTGATCAGCCCATGTCATGAGCTGGGCGAACTTCGTGTAAGTCTGACTGCGCTTGGCGGCAGCGTTTCCTTCGAGGAGGCCCTGTATGACCTGGCTGGGAGCCGTCTTAAGCTCACCGGCGTAGATGTTGCCAACGAATCCGTTCAGCGAAAGGAAATCTCCTTCCTTGAGCGTCACTCCGCCACCGGAGAGAGTCTTCTTGTTGTAGTCGACGGTGAGGTCGTGAGCACCACAAACACAGATCTTACCCATCTGACGTGCCACCAAAGCAGCGTGGGAGGAAGCACCACCGCGGGTCGTGAGGATACCTTCTGCAGCGATCATGCCGCGAAGGTCTTCCGGAGAAGTTTCCTGACGAGTGAGGATGACTTTCTGTCCTTTCGCAGCAGCCGCGACAGCAGCATCTGCAGTGAAGTAAATCTGGCCGCAAGCAGCACCGGGACCGGCAGGGAGACCGCTGGCCATCTTCTTAACCTTCTTCTCGCCGGCGGCGTCGAAGATCGGAGCGAGGAGGTGGCTCAAGTCTTCTGCAGGAATTCTCAGAAGAGCTTCCTGCTTGGTGATGAGCTTCTCGTTGACCATGTCGACAGCGATGTTTACCGCTGCGAAACCAGTCCGCTTACCGTTACGAGTCTGGAGCATCCAGAGCTTGCCTTTCTCAATGGTGAACTCAACATCCTGCACGTCGCGGAAATGCTTCTCAAGAATCACGCGGATTTTGAGTAGCTCTTTATACGGCTTAGGAAGATCCTTCGCCATTTGCTTGACCTGCTTAGGTGTACGAACACCGGCAACCACGTCTTCGCCCTGGGCGTCGACGAGATACTCACCGTAAAATACGTTTTCGCCGGTAGCGGGGTCGCGAGTGAACGCAACGCCGGTTCCTGAAGTCTTACCGGTGTTACCGAAGACCATGGCCTGAACGTTCACAGCGGTGCCCCACTCAGCAGGGATGCCATACTTCTGGCGGTAAACTTTGGCGCGGTCGTTCTGCCATGAGGAGAAGACGGCGTCCACGGAACCCTGCAGCTGAGCCATCGGGTCTTGTGGGAAATCTTTGCCGGTGCGGCTCTTGATCAGCGCCTTGAACTTGGCGACGATGTCCTTCAGGGCATCGACGGAAAGCTCGGAGTCGTTTTCGACTTTTTCTTTGGCCTTGGCCTTGTCAAGAATGGCTTCGAATGGATCGTGGTGCTCGGAAGCTTTCTGTTCCACACCCATGACGACTTCACCATACATCTGGAGGAAGCGGCGGTAGCTGTCGTAAGCGAAGGCCTCGTTGTTTGCCTTCTTGGCGAGAGCCACAACAACGTCGTCGTTGATACCGAGGTTGAGAATGGTATCCATCATGCCGGGCATCGACTCGCGAGCTCCGGAACGAACGGAAAGAAGAAGTGGGTTCTCAAGATCACCGAACTTGGCGCCCATGACCATTTCGATTTTGGTGATGTTTGCTTCGATCTCACCCTGGAGAGTAGTAGGCCACTTGCGTCCGTTTTCGTAATAGTGGGTGCAGACTTCGGTCGTGATGGTGAAGCCAGCAGGAACTGGGAGACCAATCAGAGCCATCTCCGCGAGGTTCGCGCCTTTGCCTCCGAGCAGAGCTTTCTGCTTGCCGTCTCCGTCGGCTTGGGAGCCTCCGAAAAAGTAGACTTGTTTCTTGGTCGCCTTTTTAGGGGCGGATTTCTTCGCGGATTTCTTAGTCGCCATATTGCTAGGGGTCGTTGCTGGTTTGTTTTAGAAAAAGGGAATCGCTATCGAATTCGCCAAAGCGTGATCAGTCGCGGAAGCAGCCGGGGCCGGCACGGAGCGGGGAAACACGCGGAAAGGCAGCCTCGACGCTGAGGCGGCGCAACTTTATACGCGACTTCTAAACTGTCAACCGGTGAGGCGCATCACGCCGGGAAAGGTGAAATGTGTTCATCGCCCCGGAGGAGCATCGGAACGTAGCCGGTTGTGGCGCGAGGCACGAGCGCAACGACCGGAGCTGATATTCAGGAATCTGGCCGCGTCCCGGTAAGGGCGCTGGAATCGTCTGCACATCAAAGCGATACGGCAACGGAATGTGAAGCTCACGCCTCAACCGACCCTCCGGGGCGGGAATTGACTATGCATCCGCTTTCCGGGCGTTCCGCTCTTCGCTTTACACCCGGCAAATTTCCTTCGTGCCTCCAGCACTTGTCTGCGGACCTGCGAGAACAATCCTATTTGATCATTGATCTACCTGTCCGCGGTAGCCTTGGTGAAGGCGGAACCCTAGCGAATCGGAGAGTCTCATGTCGTTGACAGTCGATGGAGAATTTTATCATCTCGGTGCAGGTAGCCTCGACCGAGTCGTCGGCCCGGCGGCTCTGTCGCGCGGTTGCCCGGTTCTGTGGCGGAGCGTTCTGAAGGCGTTGACCGCTCTGGCACGCCGGATCGAACAATGATTCGTTCACTGAGAACGATGGTTCGCGCGAGGCCGCGCAAACCTACCTTCGAGGCTCACACTTTGCAGCGCTGCCTGGTTCGTGCAGGGAGAAGTAATTCGAGGTCACCGCCCTTCACCAGACTGCCAGCAGATACTTCAATTCCGAAAGAGTATCTTCATTCGGTCGGCCCGGGGATCGCGGGCTTTGTAGACCCTTCCGATTCCTCCTACTCCGATCAGTTCCAGGATCTCCCAATCGGGAAAGATCTCCCGCACTTCATCGAGCGATATGTCATTCGATCGAGGAGGGGACTCTTCGATGACGTCGCTGAGAACGCAGCGTGGACACAGGCCTTGCGGCGATTCTGGTGGGAGCGGTTCGCCGCAAGAGGGGCAAGAAGTTGGAGATGGGTTCATTGTTTCCTACCCGATTCTGAGAGATCGGCGCAGGAATGTTACAAAAACCCAAGGTTTCTTTCAATCGCGGGAACGAGGTGGGCAGCGAAACGCCTCAATGCGCCTCGATCTGCTTGCCTTTCGGCTGGCCGATTTCGTCGAGCAGATTTGTGAACCAGCTCTCGTCGATGTCGAATGGTTTGCCGCCTTTGATCCTTGGGAAAGCGATTGTGCTCATGACATCGTCGTTGTCCTCATCGAGACCAGCGACTCCAGACACTCCTTCGAGCGCGGACTTGGCGGCCTGAGCGCAGCTTGCTTTGATGAGTTCGAGATCGTCTTCATTGGGCGCAGCACTTCGGGCGAAGTAGCCGCTCTTCTGAATCAGTACTTTTTCAGCACCGAGTTTGTCTTTCATCTTCGACGCGAACCAACTACCAACATTGACTGTGTCGAGGCGGTAGTGACCGAAGGCGTCTTTGTCGGGTTCCTGGCCGATCGCTTTCATCTCTGAGATGATGTTGCCGAGTCCGGCGCCTTCGCTGAGGAAAATATTCACACTGTCGTGCTTATCCATATTTTGATTAAGACGATCAATCTCGGCATCCATGTCGATCTCCATTTCGGGAACCCATACGGCGTCCACATCCCAGCGGATCTGATGAAGGAGTGCTTCGGGCAGCCAGTCGAACTGATGCAGGCTCTCGTGGTAATCGTAGGCTGACCGTCCAGTCAACCAGCCGCAATGGCGACCCATGACTTCGTGGATGATGAGCTGGCGCGCGCTGGTTGTGTTTTCGTTGGCAACGTTGCGGAAAAACCGGGCGCTCTGGTGAGAAGCTGTCCACGCACCGAGCGTTTGCTTGATGGGGTAGACGTCGTTATCGACCGTTTTCGGGAGACCAACGACGGTGAGATCGTAGTCGTGATCGTGCAGGTATTTCGCAAGATCGGCTGCCGTGGTGTTGGTGTCGTCGCCGCCGATAGTGTGGAGAATGTCGATTTTGTCGGCTTGGAGACGCTCGGCCGCGACTTTGAGTGGGTCTTCTCCCGGCTTCACAAAGCCGCGTTTGATGCAGTCGTCGATGTTGGTCAGTTTGACCCGACTGTTGCCAATCGGGCTGCCGCCGAAGTTGTAGAAGATCGCCGCATTTTCCCGGACGGATTTCGGGAAATGGTAGGACTTCCCAAGCAGAAGGCCCTGATAGCCATTGAGATATCCTATCAGGTCAGCCTCCGGAGCCAGGGTATTGTATTGCTCGATTAAGCCTCCGATCGAGG
>Ga0222633_1000911_pt1 | contig 19887 bp, 16 predicted proteins | sample AntAcemetageno48_FD_179816 | JGI IMG/M metagenome (GOLD analysis project Ga0222633, IMG submission 179816) | Saline water microbial communities from Ace Lake, Antarctica - #48 | ecosystem: Environmental > Aquatic > Non-marine Saline and Alkaline > Saline | place: Antarctica: Ace Lake | collected...
AAAGCCATAGACAGAATCAAAATCATTCCTCCTTCGGTGCCTGTTCTGAGAGCCGAGTGAGTCGCATCTCTATTCTTCTCGCCTTAGGGTCGTTCTTCAGAAACGAAGAACGGTCAGGCTTATCAACGACCTCAGGTAGAATCGTTTGCCCCGCAGAATAGCAACGGACAGTTAACTGTTTCAGGACCACTTTTTGATCGTGTTCCTCTACGTAGGCCTCCCATTCCTGCCTTACCGCTAGTGCTCGAAGTAAACCCAAATCGTTGTTCGAGCCGGCTTCCATTGAATTCAATGAACTCTCGCCCGCGAGGACTGAAGGGAGCCTACTGTCAAGGTTTCCCTTCCTGGATAACGGGACACCGTCAGTGTGTCCGATGATCTCCAAGGTATCGACTTTAACCCGGTCAGCACCCTGACGGGCAATGATCTCGTCAGCAAGCCGGGCAAATTCATTTGATCTGAGGCCTACTGAAAAATCCTCTCCCATCGTGGAACTTCCTGAAGTGAACCGGTATTCCTCTTTCTGTTCGTCGATCCGGATAATCGGAGGCTTATCGTGAAGCTTGCGCTCGGCGTCCTCCAATTGACTTCGCAGTTCTCGATTCTGCTCGATTATGCCAGGAAAATCCTTGTTCTCGAATTCTGCCAAGAGCTGCTCTAACTCTTCAATCTGCCGCTTCAACAGCAAATTCTCTTTCTGGAGCTTTGCCAATTCTTCGCGAGCCGCATCCAGGTCTTTTAGCTTCTCAATTCGCTGATTCAGCTCACGCAACTTTTCGGCAGCGGTCTCGCAGGTTTCCTTGAGGGCGACTACGATTTGAGAAGGCGACTGAGTCGCTCGGATCGGATCGAGCCCCACTTCCTTTCGCAACTCATTCGCCGGCTCAGTGATACTGCGTAAATTTAAGCCGACCGCAACAAGAATTGCCTTTTCCGCTGCAACATTGTTTTTAGGTAGCAACACAAAAGAAACGGCAGCAAGAATCGCAAAAGAAATGATGAAAAGCGTGATGAAGAGATCGCTCACACTAGGCCAGTAGCCCGACGCCAAATATTCCTCATCGTCAATCATTACAACTGAGACCAGCTACTATCGCTTCTTGCGACGAAACCAAGAGAGGCCTCTCTTCTTGACTACCTCAGGCACTTCTCCAACTTCATTTTCTTTTTCGCCCTTGGTTCTTTCCTCACGTTCGGAGGGTAATTCGTTTTTTCCAAGTTGTGGCTCCGCTTCCTCGTTCTGTCGATTCGATTCGTCATCCACATCGTCTGTACTTCCTAACTGAACGCTGGAAGGTCGCAATGTGGTAACTTTCGCACTCAAGGTGGCCTTAGGCACGTTTGCCGGTTCAGTCGGCCGATCAATATTTTCGGCAGGTAACAAGCTGCCTATTTCCTTTTCCCTGTTCTCTTCGGCACGGTCGATTGCGTTAGACAGCTTTTCATTCAGGTTTGCAGCCTTCTGCTCGAGAACCTCGCTGACTTCATCGAGGCGCTTTAGAGATTCTTTGATATTTTCTTCAGTTAGATCCCCATTACTCTTAATGGTTGCAATACTTTCCTCCGTAATTTCTCGACTGCCATCGATGACTTTCTGGAGTTGCTCGATTTGGTCAGGGAGAATCGCTGCAGATTCAGAGATCTCTTCAATTTTGAGAAGTAGCTCATCCCGGATCTCCTTCGCGAGCTTTTCTCCTTCCTGTTTTTGATCTTCCTGGAGACTTCGCAATTGCTCTTCTATTGCACTGATCCCAGCTTCGATTGCTTCTTTCGCCTTGGAATCGATTTGCTTAGGAAGTTTCTCCACCTCCTTTTTGAGGTCGTCTGCAGCTTCCCGGGAAGACTTTCGATCAGTCTCGTGATCATCTGAAATCTGGCCAACTGCTTTTTCCAGAGACTCAATGACCATCGTAAGTTCTTTTCGGTCAGCCCGATTCCCCTCGCCTTGTTCTTCGACCAACTCAGCTAGTTTTTCGAGGGTCGATTCCGTTCGGCTGAAGATATCTTCAAACCCAGAAATAGCCTTATACATTGGAGATCTTTTTCCAAGATGCCGGGTGATCCCGTTAGAGATTGACTGGGATCTGGACGAGAGCGTTTCGGCTGACTTTTGACTCACCTCGCTCGCTAGATTCAATGAGCTGGCTGCTGCACTGATCGCTTCTACTGCCGGACCGACCTTTTCGACGAAGGTGTTTAGTTGCTCGACAACTCCTTCAAACTTCCCCTCTCGCTCAGAGATGCTATCCGATAAGCCGACAAAGATCTCCTTAACGTCTCGAAATTGATCTGTAATGGTCGCTGGCCGAAATTTGGGGATTAAGAAATCTACTGCAAAGGAATCCAACTCTAGAACAAATCGATTGAGCTGATAGCTATACAATCCCCGGCAAGAGACAACCAAGACTGTTCCTAACAAGGCTACTAAACTGGGAAAAAATGCGTCTCCCAAATTGCTGATCAATGAATTCACTTTTTCAGTACTCTCTGACAGTTCCTCTGGGGTAAGTTCCCCGCTCGGGTTCATTGGCAGTTGAAAATCTTTTAGGACAGGATGAATGGAAAACAGCGTTCCAAGAATTCCCACCACCAAAAGCAGTGTCGCGATACCTCCGCTGATCCGCGCGGTGCGCCTGGATCGCTCCCGCCTCGAAACGAGTTGATGCAGTTCCGAGAGTGAAACAGCACGCCCCCCAATCCACGCCGCCCAGCATGAGCGAAAATAATCTGAAAGATGGGAGTCCCGCTCAACTCCGGACTCTCGCATCCACTTGGAAAACTCTACCTGATCAGGAGTGTAGGCTTCTTGCCAAGCTTCTGCGGCTGTCAGGCGATTTTCTGCACTCCGTAATCTGCGACTTTCTTTCAATACTGCAACGCGCGCATTCCATGCTGCTAAACAACCCACGAAGGTTAAAATAACTCCGAATGATGCATAAAACCACGGGATTGATAATCCGAAAAACGCAATCATCCTATCAGGGCATCGCCACCCATACCTCCGCTCTGCGGTTCTTTGCTTTCCCCGCTTCCGTCGCGTTCGTGTCTACAGGAAAAGCGGGTCCTAGCCCCGTCGATCTGGTATCAACCTGCGATTTTCGCAATTCGGTGGCCACAACTTCAGCGCGCTCAATTGAAAGTTTCCTATTCGTTTCTTCCGTTCCGACACTGTCGGTGAATCCCAAAATCACTACCTTGTGAGATGGATAGCTTCGGGCCACGTATCTGGGAAGGCGCTCCAGATCTGCCTGAGCCTTAAGGTCTAAATCCGACTTCCCGGTTTCAAACCGCAGGTTGGTTGAAAGGCGAACTGCCGAACTGATCCGATCCACTCCTAAGGCAGCACCCAAAGCAGCTAGAATTTCAGGTGCCACATTCCCTTGCATCGGCTTCAATCGCAAATCGACGTAGCCACTTTCCGCAACTACTTCCTGGCCTTCGTCGGATGTAGCAAATTTTACAAATGAAAGGGCCTCAGCCTCAGGGCTCTGCTTCGTCCACGCAACAATTCGATAACTCAAAGGATAGTCTTCGGTCGCAATGGTGAACGGGCTCGGTTTAAGCGCAAGAGATTCGGAAGAAGCCCTAACGGTCAACCGTTTCGCCCTCAAGTTGGCAGTTTCGTTGTGGTACAGCCCCAAAGCAACCAAGCCGGGATCCGCAAGTGCCGCATTCTCTCCTGAGACATCTGAACCATTTACTGATCCGAATCCAAATCGGTCTGCTTGCCTCCTCACCTCAGAACCTAATGCCCCAATTCCAAGCCGGGGAAGAGATACCGTGCCTAATTCAATCGAATCAATCGCGCTATCAGGATGAGCCAGAAAGGTGAGAGCATCGAGAGCAATCACCTCTGCAATTGACCGAGACATCTTTGTCGCGCCCAGGGAAGCTAGATCACTCTCCGAAGGTGTCTGATCCGAAAGAAAGACCGACAACTCTCCTGACGACAAGAGACGAAAACCTTCCTCAAGCGTGACCGGCTTTACCACCAGCTTGCCTTTCGACGCGCTATCAATCATCTGTAGCCCAGACGTCTCGAAGACTTCGCCATCGCCCCACGCAGCGGCCAGTGCAGCCCCCAGGTCTGCCCCAAGATCTCCCGGTGCACCGATAACAAATTCCGCCTCAGCGGGATCGAATGGAGACTCGGGTGCGGGGACGAAACCTGAGAGGCGCTCCCTCGCGCTGGAAAGCTTTGCCAGTGACGTATCAATTTGCTTATTTGCCAGCTCCAAAAGTTTTGTGTCACCAGTGCGCGTCCGGGGAACAGCAATCTTTCTCGCCCTTCCTAAAACCTGGCCAATTTCCTCGTCAAAGTCCTCAAAAGCGGGAAGATCTTCGATAGACCCAACGGACACTAGCTCCATGGCTGCATCCCCCTCGTCCTGAAGGGATTGGATATCCATCACCAGTTGCTTGGCCTCTGCTACCTGAACTCCCGATCCTGAATTCGGACGATTGAAAGACTGCTTGAGCCTTTGCCCGTTTTTGATCTGCTCGTCCAATGAACGTGAAACTTTGGTGATTTCAATTTCGTCGCTTTGTCGCAAAGATGACTCTGCACGGGTGACAAGAGATTCAGCAGTTTTCTGGAAAGAATTGATTGAGTTCTCATCAATCGAAGGCTCGCCAGAGGAACTTACCAGCCCTTCCAAGGCTCCTGTTTTCTCCTCAAGTGGCGCCAAACGCCCTTGTAACTCCAGCAACTTATCCCGGTGAGGATTTCCCCCGGTAAGAAACATCAGAAGTAGGCCCAATCCCGCAATCGCCGCCAGAATTCCGTAGACTAAGCCGCTCCTTCCTCCCGATACCCCATCAACAAATGAGGCGGGTTCCCTGAGCTGTTCACATTCAGAATTGTTACAGGGGCATTGCCAGCCCTCATCGGCTTTCACCAACTCCCGGCTGACAGAGAGCTGACATTTATTCGTCGGATCGCCACATCTGAAATACTTCGGGATCATCGGGCCAGTAGTTCGTAAATCTTATCGCGATCAGCGGTCCACTCCTCGAATTCCGTGCTACCTGCACCGAATTCATCTCTGACACGCTTGTCTTCCTGCCTGATAAAGGCCTTAATCTCTTCAACAAAATCTGAGTCCTTTCCAATAATCGCCTGAGTCACTGCATCTGAAACACGAGAGATTCCGAGAATATCAGCAGACCTCTTAGCGTCATCGATCGAGGATCCAATCCTGCGAGAGACGAGCCCGTTTTCCGTATTCTGCATCAGCGACACCTGATCATCAGATTCTTCGATCAGGTGGGTTCCATCCGAATCAATGGTAATTTGTTGGCCCAACCAAAGACTCGCACGCATCACGCTTCGACTCTCTTCAGGGCTTGGTAAAAGTAGCGATGGCCGCTGATTCTTCTCTCCGCTCTCGTCAATATTCGTGAAGTAGGCAGTATCGCCTCCCTGGTTATTAGCAAGAGCACGATCATACTTCTCATCCAATTCTTTGATGACAGTTGCATATCTCGCAGCCATCCAGGAAGCGACGAAGAGAAGGCGAATCTGCGCCGGGTCTTCATGGAAATAGATTCCTTTCGCCGTGTTATCCCCCGCCGGCATAAGGGGATCGATCAAAGATTCCAACGTTTGTGAGAAATTGTGGCCGCGGGGAAGCCCCAAAACCAACGCCTTCCGCGGCATAGACGGCATCCCTTCGTCACCACGAAGGACCTTCGGTTGAAACTGAGTATTGTCGATTTTGATACTTGCCGTCGCACTATCGATGAACTCTTTGAGTTCCTGCTTGAAGGATTCCGGATCCTGATCGTATCGCTCCTTCAATGTATCGAGAAGTTCGGACGTAAGAATGGGCCTAATTCCGTGTCTCTCGACAATTTCATTGTGAATTTGTCGGGCACGATCATAGACCATCTCATCTGCTTTCTCCCAGAAAGCCAACTCGCGCTCGTCCTTAATGTTTCGCAATGTATTGAGGGGATCGCCACTCAAGGCTGGCAGAATCACATTTTGTTTCAGCTGTTCGCAGGTATTGAGCAGATGGGTCCTTTCTGTCCGAAACAGTTGTAGGCATCGATCAAAGTCCTCACGAGAAAGTTCGCTCTTGTTTGAAACATTATCCCGATGGAGATCCGAAAGGGCATTTTCGATCGTCTCCCTTCGGTTCTCTCTCTTCTGCAGCCAGCCCTCGACCTTGATCACGCTGTCGCGAAAACTGGATTCCAGGGATCCAAGTTCGGTGATGATATCACCTAACGTCTCCTCATCTTCTTTAACTACCCGGCGTCTCAACTGAGCTGCCAAAAGATTCTGCAAATTCTTACGATGGGCCTCCGCCAAAGCATTTTGCTTCACCGGACGCGAAAATAACGTCATCTTCCGCCATTCTCCCTTCCTCGCCTCCATTCGAGCGCGCAGGCTGTGATCCCCATTTTCTTCCTCACCACCACCGGCCTCGGCCAACCGCTTCCGCAGTCTTTCCTGCAATTCGAGGAGAGCATCGGGAACATACGCCAATCCGATCGGCGACTGCACGCGCCCCCAAGCACTTCCTATCGCATCTCCAATTTGAGCGGACAACTTTTTCAATCGCGCTTCTCTACTATCACGGAAGCCAGAAATAGTTTCCTCCAGCCCCTCTCCATTGAGGTGCGAATGAAATCGCTCCCTCAACGCTACCTCGTAATCCTCCAGATCTTTGTCACGGAATCCCTCCCGCTTCAAGCCGGCGTGGGTTGTGACGAGATCAGTTGAAAGATTGTCCAGTAGTCTTGGCAGGTCTTGCTTTTCGAGGAGCACCGTTTCAAGAAGTGCCGCCAGCGACTCTGCCAGATCGGAGCCACCTGACCGCGTTGAAGACACCTTGGAATCGAGATAGCCCTGGTCGTCATTCCAGTTCTGATAGGCCATTTCGCGAAATGCCGATACATAGAGATCGTTGGCAAGCAATTCGTGAATCTCCTCCGTTGGCACCTCCCATCGACGCATTCCCGCACTTCCGAAACGAAAACTCCGCAACAAATTTCCCAAAGGCTCACCTGGATAGCTGGGTTGCCTATCTTCCCCTGTTAACGGCTTTTGCGCAGCCTCATCCAAGTCACCATTGCAATAAGCGAAGATTCTCTCGAACGCTGATTCAGCGACAATCTGATGTTGCTTCGACAGTGATAATCTCTGGTTCCTATCGTTAAGGCTGGTACTCAGCACTATTTGAGTGATTGGTTCGTCTTGTGCAAATTCCGCTCCTCCGTTATTCGAGCCGAGCATGGTGGGCCTGAATCGGTTGCATGCAATCGCATTGAGATCCCGGATCGCAGCGTACTGATTCTGATGAAAATACCCCACTTGCGCCTCTTCGAAATCATCACTGGTAACATATAGATAAAGAAAGATCGGGAAGCCGTCATCCACTCCAGCATCCGGATACCGCGTCCTCAACAAGGTAACCAGATCAACAATTGATCCACTCCCCGTTCCGCCCGCAAGAGAAGCGAAAATGTGGAAAGCACACTGATTTCCATTCATTGTAAGAGGAGCCACCTTTTTGTCACATATGGCGGTACGTATGCGGTCAGCGTTGCTCGCAAACAAAAGGCGTCCGAACCGCCGCCGCTGATTCGCTCCCTGGATTCCTTGCGCCCCCTCCAAAAAACCCTCCACCCTTTCCACATCCCCGATCCATGGTGCGATATCCGGTTGCAGTGCAAGTGCCCTGGCATTCAACTCCTGCCCTTGATCGCGCAAATAGAGAAATGAATTGTTCTCCAACTGAAGATTCTTCCCGAAATGGGTCCAGTTCTCTCGATTATTACTCACATCCCGACTTGAATCGATGTACAGGAAATCCCAGCGCTGCCCGCCCTTGTGCAAGGACTCCGCATCCTCAGACCGCTGCTCGAACACTTTACGAAGTTCAGCGATGCTCTTGCCTCCTTGTCCTCCGAGGCCGATGAAAAGATGATTCTTCATACGTAGATTGGATAAATTCTATTGAGTCTACCCTTTTGGATTGATCTTGATATCGCTAAGCGCGGCGAAAGGAATGGTGAAGAGAGGAATGACAAATGAGGCGATCAGCAGCCAAAAACACGCGCTTTTTAAGTCTCCAATTCGTGTGCTAATTCCGTTGATCCCATTCCATGCTGCATCGAGAGCATGATTGGTCTGCAGCGTAGCCGCTGTAGTCGTCCACTCGTTGGATGCCGTCACGATCGTTGGATAACTGCTCACATCGTACTTGATCGCATCTGCCGTCTCCGTAGCGATTTCCGACGGACTCTGCGTCGCAAGCGAAACGCCCAGAGAAAATGGAGGGCGCAAGCGGAGGGCGCTCCTGGTTTCTTCTGCTGCGCTCAGAGCCAAAGCATGTGCCTCCTCTGGTGAATTCAATCGCAGTTCGTTGCCCGCCTCGTCTGGCGGAGCCAGACCATCCTGCCCCCCGTTAGCATAAAGCTCCTGCCAGGTCGCCTTTAGGACGTCCCTATTGAATTTTGCGGAACTGGAAATGGTCTTTGCCAGAGAGCTCTTTTGCTCCTCGAACCAACCCTCAACCCGGGAAATCCCACGCAAATTGAACACGGCAAAGGCAGCAGTAATGGCGAAAACAAGCACGAGTATAAGATTACCGATGTGTCTGGAGAGACTCCACTGACGATTCCAAAGCTTCCCCCATCCTAAGCCCACAACGAATATTAGAAAGAGAGCAACGAGCGCGACATAAATCCATGTCGCCAAATCTGCTGCCGATAGAGTGAATCGGAAAATAAATTCAGAAAGTTTGGTGATACTCATAACGATAATCCGAATGGCCAAGAGACAGTCCTGTTCGCAATTTCAATAGAGACTGCCACCTCCCCGAAATCATGGAAGAGGATGTCTAGCAATGCCACAAGAGTAAACACAAAACGATTCAAACCTTCATGGATTAATTTTTAGAAATTCTCTAATTTTCGTAAGTGTCGAATCCCCTATCCCGCTTACTCGAGTTAAGTCATCTATTCCCTCATAAGGACGGCCCTCAATGATGCGATTGGCGAGGGTCTCTCCAATGCCCGGCAACCGCATCAATTCGTCACGAGCCGCCTCATTGGGATTTAGCAATTCCCCGTCCAGAAGAGGAGCCCCACCGGTGGCCATGCTGATTTCCCGGTCCTCAATTCGCTGTTCCTGTCTCTCCGACGACAGATTCTCCCATATCGTTTCACTCCACACTCCTTTACCAGAACGCGCGGCAATCAGTTCCAGATCCTGCAGTTGAGCGCGGTACTCGTCTCGTGTGCGCGCGTTATAGGTCTCCCTGGAGACTCCATAAGCTCTTGCCAGCCCCGCAGTTACTAAGTATTCGGACAAATCCACGCCCCCTTGAGTGACAACAAACCCATAGATTCTTTTGTATTTGCCGTCGCCCCGGGCATCCGAGAAGGCAGAATACAGAGTAAAGGGCTCCTGAAGAATTCTTCGGGCCTCCTTTGCTGCGGCTGCTCCAAACTCTTTCGCGACCTTGATGGATTCCTGCGGGCTCCCCCCGGTCTGGGTAATTCCAAAATACCGTCTCTGTTCCCTCAATCTTCTCGCATCTGACTCATCGGTCACGTGCCACTCGATGCAGTCAGCTCCATAGAGTCGGACGGTGTGCTCATCTCCTTCCGGAGTCCTAACAAGAAAGCTGTCTCCATCGGCCCAGTCCGTCGGGACAAGAACACAATTTTGGATCCGGTTTAAGGGGTCCGCGCACGCCAGATGGGAAAAGAAAACCAATCCGGCCATTGCCAGAAACCTACATTCAAGAGTGATAAGACGAGATGTTTTCAGGAATACCATAAGGAGCGCATTAGGATTTGAAGCCGTGGAATGACTCTGACATCGTTTCCAGAAAAACATGATGGGATCGTAGCGGTTGCAGGCACTTGCCTTGCGCTGACCGCAGGCTACCAAACCATTACCTTTGTGAGAGAACGTTTTTCTCCGCAAATCCGCTTTTTTACTTGTTAGTCATCCCTCCCCTCTTCCTCGCGCAGAATCTCCGTCATCGGAGCTGCGAGATCAGCTGCATTAGCATCCATCTCCCGCATCGCCCGGACCTTGCGGCTCATGGCGCGACCCGAGTCTCTGGGCGAAAACATATTATCTCCCTGCACGGTTGCCGCGTTGTGGGCATGGATGTGCATTTGAGCGGCGGTGGCAATGGCATCCTGACCTGCTGCGAGGAAGAGAAACTCCCAACCGTCCTTCTTCTGCCGCTTTTGGATCTTGTCCGCGATGTCTTTCCAGGTGTAGTCCCTCGAAGCGTTCTCCTGTCCATCGGTGAAGATCGCGAAGATCACCTGATCGGGCTTGCTGCTCTTCGGCAGATCCTTGATCCGCTTCCGGAAGCTCTTCATCGTTTTACCAACGGCATCAAGAAGGGCCGTCGATCCCCGAGGACGATAGATTTTCGTGTCAATGGTGCATACCTCGCTAACTGGAAGACTGTCAATGGGCACTTCATACTGATCATCGAACAGAACGAGGGTGATTCGGGCGACGCCTTCGACAGATTGCTGCTCCCTGAGGAAGTCGTTGAAGCCGGTAACGGCAGCTTCGGCGTGAGGGCTCATCGAGCCCGACATATCGAGGATGTAGGCAATTTCAGTGACGGGTGGTGCTTTGTGTTTTGTGCTCATGTAAGAAGACCGTCGCATCGGGGGTGGGACAACGGCAGGGGGATCGAGAGCTTTAGCTGTTTAGCTTGGTAGCTGCGTGCGGCCCGCGCGCAGGAGACGCGTGCTTTCCGATGGAACCTTGCTTTCGCGAGCGGGCCGCTCGCGACTACCTTTTCGGCTCGGAGATAAGTCAGCTCCGGGCGCGAGTTGTCGTGTGCGAGCTACGGACAACGGAGAGTAACTGGCCGGAAGCGAGGGTATCCTGAATGAACTGGAGAAATCCGCCGCCCGGCTGAACAGGAATGACATCGAAAGGAATGAGCACCTCAGAATCAATCGAGGAACGGACGACATTTTTGTCATGCGCGTCGAAGACACCGAGATTGTCTTCCTTACGATAATAGGCAGCAGAAGTGACGATCTCGAAGCCGAGGGAGGTAAACCAATCATCGATTTCGTCTTGCGTAACCGAAATGAGATCGAGCCGGGGCTGGGAAATGCAAATGGCGAGATCGTCCTCTTGCGCGACGATGCCTTCGAGTCGGTTCAGCCCGGGAGTGATGAGATTTTGTAACCGTAGACGTTCCAGATATTCATAGGGGGAGGCCTCCCATAGATGAAAGCGACGAGCATCCTGATCGGAGGGAACAAGGGCGAGATCGATTCCTGGAGACAGACCGAAGACTCCACTGCGGGTGAGCTTGACATAGCGCTCCCTCTCGACAAAGACGTCGTGTTCCTGCCCACCGCGGACAAGCCGGTCGACGAAATCTGAAAAATCTAGGAGGAGATCCAGACTTTCCGCCCATTCTTTAAGACGAGCTTCCTGCCAGGACGAAGAGGTCTTCCAAGATGTCGAGCCATCTCGTTCAGCGCTTCTTCGGAGGAAATCGAGCGCTGCGACGATACGGTCTTCCTCATCATCTCCGGAGAGATGAGGGGCTGAATCGGTTTCGTCTCCTGGCTCATACTTCATCACAATACGGCAGATCGGATCTTTTGAAAAGATACAATCGGGTATGAAAAGCTTCGTCCCGAAGTTCCCGAAAACAACCAACACGATGATCGAAGAAGGATCCGAATGGTGAGCAACGACCGAACATCGTGATTCACCAACGAGGCGAAGGTCGCTCCAATCACCCCTCCAGGGCATAGGACCACTACAGGGTGACCCATGGTGTATACTCCTCCCGATGCCAGCCAAGAAAGCCGCCCCGAGAAAGAAAGCCGCGTCCGGACGTTCCGGGGACACCCGCCGCGGGGACACCCGTCGCCCCATCGAACGGATCTTCACCATTCATCAGGCAATTCAGCGGGGGCGATTTCCGAACTGTCGCCAACTCGCGGAACAAATCGAGGTGACGCAGAAGACGATCCAGCGGGACATCACCTTCATGCAGAACGATCTGGGGTTGCCGCTTGTCTACGACGGTGCCAAGCACGGATATATCTACGAACGGCCCGTCCATGAATTCCCCATGATGCGCTACACGGTCGAGGATGTGGTCGCACTCTTCCTCGCCCGAAAGGCGGTGGAGCCGCTTCAAGGATCGCCGCTGGAGGCGACGCTGCGCGACAGTTTCAAGCGACTCTCCGGGGCGCTTCAGGGCGAAGTCTCCTTTCATTGGTCAGATCTGGATGAGGCTTTCTCAGTGAAAGATGCCGGAGTCGTGCCGGGAGATGTGCGCCTGTTCGAGAAAATTGCCCGGGCCGTGCTTGAATGCCGGGAGCTGCGATTCGACTATCGCAAGATTGACAGCAAAGAGTGGGAACCTCGCTCGCTCCGCCCCTTCCATGTCGCCGAGTTTGAAGGAGGCTGGTATGTCATTGGCTATGATATCGACCGCAAGGCCAAACGCACCTTTGCCCTGCAACGCATGAAGGGTATCCGCACATTAAAAACCAGGTTTCTGCGCCCGGCCGATTTCACTCTATCAGATCACCTCGGAGGCAGCTTCGGCGTCTGGCATCATCCAGAGAGCAAGGGAAAGACGCACCGCGTTGTCCTGAGGTTTACGGGATGGGCTGCCCGCATGGTCTCGGAGCGGCGCTGGCATCCGAGCCAGCAATCAAAGTGGCTTAGCAAAAAGGAGGACGTTCTTGAGATGGTTCTCGAACTGAGCAGCTTCGAGGAAATCAGCCGCTGGATCCTGAGCTGGGGCCCGCAGGTTGAGGTGCTGGAGCCGGCCGAATTACGTGAAGCGGTGCCGGAGGCACTGGCGGCGGCATTGAAGAATTACGCAAAATGAAGCGCTACCGGATCGCGAACCCGCTGACGACTCAGCCAGGTTGCAGAATCGCGGCATGTCTGTTACGATTTGACGATGAGCACGAAGGAAAGGGCGATTGCAGCTATCGACAGTCTCCCCAACGACAGCGACATGGTGGACATTCTCCGCGAAATTGCGTTTATCACGGGGATAGATGAAGCGAGACGGGAACTTTCCCGCGAAGAAGGCATGACGGCGACCGAGGCCAAAGCCAAGCTGCGCGAATGGATTACCGGGTGATCTTTTCACCAACCGCTGTCCGTGATCTAGCGGAATCGGTCGCTTACATTGCCCGCTATGATCAGGAGGCAGCGGTGAGAGTGGGCGACGGGTTGATTGAAGCGGCTGAAGGGATGCTGGGGGCACAGCCCGGAATTGGCCCGCGTTGTCCGGAATATCCTGCGGAGGAAATACGGTATTGGCTCCATCGAAGCTATCGGATCGTTTATGAAATCGATCATGCGAACGAACGAGTTTTAGTCCTGCGTTTCTGGCATTGCTCCAAAGGAGACTGGCCTGTTAATCTAGCCTGACCATCAACGCCGGCGGGCAGGAGTCTCGTCTCCCTTTTCCTTGGAGCCTACCCATGACGTCCCCCTTCGCAAACAGCTACTGGCTTGAGCCGAACCGCATTCTCTGCGGTGAGTATCCCCGGGACTTCGATGATCTAGAAGACCACGAGGGCATGAGCGCCATCCTCGGAGCCGGGGCACGCGTGTTCCTTGACCTGACGGAAGAGGGTGAGCTAAAGCCCTATACCTCCATCGCACTGGAAAACGCTGACAAGCTCGGTATTGATCGCGGAGAGTTGGAGTTTCATCGACACCCGATCCGTGATGTCTCTGTTCCCCGGGATCAGGACGAAATGCGCGCCATTCTCCGAAGGATTCGACTCGCCCGCCATCAACACAAAACGGTGTATCTCCATTGCTGGGGTGGACGCGGCCGGACCGGGACAGTCGCTGGTTGCGCCCTGCGTGATCTGTTCGGTCTCGACGGCGAGGAAGCGCTGTCGCTTTTGAAAGACCGGTGGCAGGCCTGTGCAAAATCTGAGCACTCCGAGAGCCCTGAGACGGAAGAGCAAAGAGGGTTTGTTCGATCATTCAACCCTGTTAAGTCGAGGAGGAATCAGATCCGCGGAGCCCTGCTCGGTGCTGCCGTTGGCGATGCCCTGGGCGTCCCTGTGGAATTTGCAGGACGTGAGGCCCGGAAGAAGGATCCCGTCACCGATATGCGGGAATACGGCACCCACCACCAACCGACCGGGACCTGGTCGGATGACACCTCGATGATCCTGGCGACAATGGAAGGGCTCGTAGGCGCGGGGACCTGGTCACCCGAAGCCGTCATGGAGGAATTCTCGCTGTGGCTGAAAGAGGCGAAACACACGCCGCACGGCACGGTCTTCGACATCGGTAATGCGACTCGCGAGGCCATTCAGCACTATGGGCATGGAACCGATCCCCTTGGGTGTGGCGGCACTGATGATTGGTCGAACGGCAACGGCTCGCTCATGCGCATTCTTCCTGTCGGTCTCGCCTATGCCAACGATCCCGATCTCGTAGAGAAAGCCTCCGAGTTGAGTTCCCTCACACACGCCCATGAGCGATCACGAATGAGCTGTGCGCTCTATTGCCTCGTCGTCAGTGAACTTCTGCATGGGGAGGATCTCACCGGGGCAACTTCCTTTGCCTGGGAGGTCATGGATCACCGCTGGAACTTTACCCCCGGCGAGCGTGCTCACTTTGATCGCTGGCAGCCGGAGCAACTGTTCGCACGGGACGAGAGCGACATTGGATCCTCGGGTCATGTCGTCGACACCCTCGAAGCCGCGCTGTGGGTGAATGCCCGTCACGATAACTATATGGACGCCGTGCTCCATGCCGTGAATCTCGGAGATGACACCGATACCACCGGCTGCGTTGCGGGAGGAATCGCCGGATTAATCCACGGCGAAGAGTCCATCCCCGCTGAATGGCTGGAGGTTCTGGTGAAGAGGGAGGAACTCGCACAAATCGCGAAATGCTTCGCTGAGTTCTGCGAAGCAGATTGCCTGATTATTCTCCGTCCGGATTTCTAATAGCATCCCTCTTGCCAGTTTTCATTTTCTTCGCCATAAGGCTGTTGTTCGAGCATCAGTGTTACCGAATCCCATGGACTCCGTTCATAAAGCTGAGAAAACCTCTGAAATCGCGCGTTACCTTCTGGGCAACGTTGTAGAGCTTGTCATCCCCCAAGTGGAGGAGGCACGTAAAATGGGTGAGGATTTCCATCTTCTACGGCTCATTCAGATGGACCGGAAAGAAGTGAAGACGCACACGCCCATCTTGTCGGACCTGCTAGACCCGGGCGGAACCCACGGCCAAAACGACCTTTTCTTGCGCACCTTCATCGAGATCCTGAAAAGGGCAATAGACTCCAATCGCAGAGAAGCCAAGTCCGCGAGCGAGGTTCTCAGTGGCTTCCAATTCAGTGAAGCGCGAGTGCTCCGCGAAAAGCGGGTGAGTAACTCGAAAGGAGAACTCCTCGGACAAATCGATATTCTGATCTCAGAACCAGACAGCGCCAGCAGTTCTCAAAGAGCCAACACCCGATACATTATCATCGAGAACAAGCTCGATGCCGTCGATCAGGATAAGCAACTTGAGCGCTACTCAAAATTTTCGGAGCATAGCACCCTTGTTTATCTTACACTCGACGGGAGAGAGCCGCCGAACCAGGACTTTCCAGAAGATCGGATTGTTCGGATCTCTTACAAGGACAGCATCGTCGCTTGGCTGGAGGAGTGCATCAAGAGCATCCCCCATGCTCCCCACCTGCGGGAAGGCTTGAACCAATACCTCGATCTCGTCCGTTTCGTCACCAACCAGACCCACTCATTTGAGATGAAGAACAAAATCGCAAACCTTGTCCTCGATGGTACGAATGACAGGAAGAATCTCGAAGCCTACCTTGCGCTGATCGACTCGCACGAAGAGGTTCAGAGACGAGCTTTCCGACTGTTGAGAGAAGACGTTATCAATCGGCTTCGCGACTCGGAAGCGGCCCACGAACCATCAGATTGGAAAGACGGCATCTTCTTCCGCGTTCCCGGCTCATATCATTCAGAGCTTCTATACGGGATCGGAAATGAGTTCAAGGATCCATATTTTGGTTTTTTCAATTCCGAAAAGATCACTTTGGACGAAGCCACGGTTCAATGTTTGCAATCGCACTTCATCACTGAATTCGACCTTTCAGCGGAAGAATATCAAAAGGTCTGGCAATACAACTCCGCAATCTTTCCCGCATGGAAACCATGGGAGAGCTTGGAAGTCTGGGATGGGAGGAGCCTCGATCAACTATATAAAACTCGAGAACAACTCATCGACCTGATCATCACCCTTGTGAATCGACTGAAGTCCGTCGCGGAAGCTTCGGACCTCACCAAATAGAGTCGCGATAAATTGGGAAACCTTTAGACATTCATTGCCAAGCAGAAACTAGCTCCCGGAATCTACATCCACGGAATAGCTTCCCTCCCGCAAGAGATGAGACATGGGCGGGGTGACCACGACAAAACTCCCGCATCACCCGACAAGCTTGCTGGACTTCCCGTATTCGTCCCCCCGAAAATATCCCTATGGCCCGCGGGTTCTACAATCGCCCGGACTTTCCGGACCCAAGAATATCCTCCTTTCATACCGACATTTACTTTCCCGGAAAGGCCTGATTCAATCAGCTCCGAATATGCGCATCGCCACCTGGAATCTGCAACGGAAACGCCCGACTTCACTGAATGGAAGAATCCCGAACCACCCATCGCCAACCGCAATCCCCCAACACATGCAGGTCTCGGCAGGCGATAATTTGTATTGCCTGTAGAGTTCCGGGTGTTCCCTCAGCAAGAGTTTTTCATTACTCTCTTTCATATAAACTGAGGAATTCAAACCACAAGCTTCTGGCCAGATTACAACCCTTTATTGTTGTGCCTCTAAGCTTTCCTGTTTGGGATTTGGTCTTCAGAGACATCTATTTTGACGGCGAGAAAATCCGATGGATCAGGTTGCGTTCTGGCCGCAAAAAACTCCCGCAATCGCACTAGCGCCAATGTATCAAGATGGCAATAATCGAGGAGCTGCTGCTCAATTTCAGCTTTTCGCTCCGCTGCAGTTTCCGGTGCCAACGCTTCATTAAACACTTCCATCGCCATGCCGCCATCGGCCACTCCTTCAAGGTGTTCATACGACAGATCTGGACAAACGGCGGGTAGAACGGATTTAAGGCCCCAACTGCCTTGCTGGCTACGATGGTAGAAACGCCTCTGGGCGATCGGGTAGAGATCGACCACTCGGTCGACGATGGACTGTAACGCCTCTTGGAGTTCAGGGAATCGGTGCGCCAGTTCATTCAGAATACAGGTCTCAAATCTGGCGTTGTAGACAAAAACGGGCAAATCTTCGGAGGCGTGCTCGATTAGTGCTCCGGCTAGACTCTCAGAAGGATCATTGCCGCTCAGATCGACGAAAGCTTCATGCGTGAGCGATCCATCAGTATCGACCCGATGAAGGCTGTATTGAAAGGGAATCTGCTGGTAGGGGCGTGTTCCTTTCCAGATAGGAATGGAAAACATGGCGGTCTCGAAGTCGAGAAAAAGCGCAGGTCCTTCGTTGCCCCCAAGATCGGCAGCTGCCCCGTCGGCATCGAAGTAGGTTTCCCCGGAGCGAGTCAGATCCCTAACCCAAATTTGAATCGAAGTCAGATACTCATCGGGGACGTCCCGCACATCGGTGATACCCTGTGACTCCAGCTCTGCTCTTTTGCGAACATTCAACCGTGGCAGGGAAGCGAGCGGGTATTCCGCTGCTTCCTCTTCGCCATGGCAGGTAGCCCAAAAAGGACAGGTAAACGGCTCGTGGCACTGCGCGCCCGTGCATATATCCGGAGCCTCGTTGAGCGCTGCCACTGACTGAGCTTCGGTCAACCACTCGGCCACTTCGGTGCGGCGACTCTTGGTCGCGTCGGTGAAATCTTCGCGGTGGAACAATCCGTGATAGTCGCCCCCTCCAGGATAGACAAACTGGTTGTCAAGATGGGCCAAAGAAATCGAAGTGAGCTTGATGCCAGCTGCTTCCGCCACGTAACCCTGTAGTGCAATATCGTCGTAGTGGTAGTCCTTCACGGAAGTCGACGATTTGACCTCGATCATCTCCCACGAGAGCACTCCGTCGTTCCACGCAGGAAGCATCACGTCCGAGAATGCCAATGCCCCTTCGGCTTTGACGCCGGCCTCAAAAACAGGCCCTTCGCCTTTGCTCAGTAGCTCGGCACTCTGCGCAAATGCCTCCTCGAAACCGAGAGCGGCGATGTCGATCAATGTGCCCTTGTCATCGATGTCGAAGATCGACCGGGCGATCTCCCCAACTTCATTACCGATTTGGAATGCGGTTTGCGCACCTGAATCGTCGCGTAGCTCAGGCTGATGGATTTCCAGCCAGAGACGTTTCGGGCACTGGCGAAAAGCGAGGATTTTGGACTTGGAAAGATGGCGCATTTCAGCCGGGTAGTTCGTTGTTGGTGTAGGCTTCAAGCGAAGCCTGAAGTGCTGACAGGATGTCGTCCCGTAGCGATCGCGGCTGCCTCACCAGGATCGAAGGGGTTTGTGACAAAATCCAGTATCGGAGTTGCCAGGAATCAAACACCGCAGCCGTAAGAAAAGCCTTACCCCCGCGACGGGAGATTTTCTGTTCTTCGGAGAGCGGAGTCTCGGTAAGTATATCGGCGAGAGAATCGGTGACCTGGGCTTTCAGAGTGATGATCCTGCCCTCCCCGAACTGGCCTCCTCCACGTTGAAGAAATTGATCCAAGTCGAAACCCTTGGGTCTCCTCGCCTGCTCATCGGTTACCACCGCTGAGTGCATGCGATGCAAGGCATAGTAGAGAGGCTTTTCATAGTCGAAGGCGCTCGCGAGCAGATAGGATCGCGCACCCTGCTGGATCAACGCCACGGGATGAAGGTGCAGCTCTTTGATACCGCCTCCGCTCGCTCCGGCATACTCGACGCAGATCTGAAGTCTCTGCAGCAGGCCCTCCTGCACCTCTCGCATTACTCCCGGAAGAATCTCCGGCGGGAGGAAGGGAACCCCGGGCGGGATGTAGCGAACCAGATCGGACCAGCTTGCGTGGCGGTTGCCGGGCAATGAGTCCAACTTGGCCTGAGCCTCCGAAAACCGATTCCGAATAGCCGAGTAGAAGCAAGGCGGAACGAGCTGTCGCAGGATATCTTCCAGCAATCCGAGAGAGACCGCTTCTGCGAGATCCATACCCGGTATCTCCAAAGAAGCCCCCTCTTCCCAATACCACCCAAAGGGCTTGGAGCGCTCGTTACTGAGAAGGGGAAAGACATGGGACAGGCCGACGAGATCCCGCTCTACGGTCCGCTTGGAAACCGGGTGACCGGCAGCCTGCAGTTTTTCCTGAAGGACACGTGCAGTCACTCCCGGTCGACGCCTCGGGAGCTCTTTGAGCAGTTCCCACTGTCGGGCAAGGGTCGAGTTTTTGTCGGCGCGCGGCATGAAGAATTGGAGCAAAGGATATTCAGCAAGTTTAGGCAAACCCGATCGGTCGGGAATTTTTATCCCTGATTGAGGCTTCAGCCATGACCGCCGCAAGGAGGTCTCCGGAGGAACTGAACGGGCTGAAGCGGTGTCGCCGAACCACCGCCGCAAAATCCCCCGGGGTTTGGTTCAGGCAGCCCTGAGCACGACTCCGGTCCAGCGCGGTTGGTTCCGGTAGATCCATCTCCCGACAGGTAGATTCAAAAAGCCGGAGAAATTGCTCACCCTGCAGGTAGTCCAGGAAAACTTTGAGGTCGAACCTCCTCAAGCTCGCGGAATCGAGAGCCTCGATCCGGTTCGTGGATGCGATCAGGATTCCCGGGAAATCCTCCATCGCCGAAAGCATCTCGTTCACCGCCGAGACTTCCCAGGAATGCCTGGCCCCGGTCCGACTTGCCAGAAAC
>Ga0222633_1000912_pt1 | contig 19885 bp, 16 predicted proteins | sample AntAcemetageno48_FD_179816 | JGI IMG/M metagenome (GOLD analysis project Ga0222633, IMG submission 179816) | Saline water microbial communities from Ace Lake, Antarctica - #48 | ecosystem: Environmental > Aquatic > Non-marine Saline and Alkaline > Saline | place: Antarctica: Ace Lake | collected...
CACCAGCCAATACGGCCGCGTTGCCTGTGCCTTCCAGCTGAATGGCGGTAAATACCTTAATCATGCCAATGACAGTACCCAGCAAGCCAAGTAGCGGTGTGATCGCAGCGACGGTACCCAGGGTGTTGAGATAGCGTTCCAGTTCATGGACGACATGATTGGCAACTTCTTCAATAGACTCCTTCATCACTTCCCTGCCCCGGCGGTGAGAGGTGATGCCCGCGGCAAGTATCTGACCGAGTGGTGAGCCGCTTTTCACTTCGCGTAACCTGCGGTTGTCCATCTCATTGCTCTTGATCCAGGTCCAGACCTGGGCAAGGAGGTTTCTTGGGGCGACCAGTTCTGCACGGAGCGTCCAGAATCTTTCCACAGTAATAGCGGCGGCAATGACGGAACAGAGAAGAATGGGGACCATCAGCCATCCACCGGCCTGAACCAATTCAAACAAGGTTATTCTCCGAGCAGCGTCAAATTTGGCTTACTGTACCATAAAAGGCAAGATTGAACGGCATCAAATGTTGGAAATACTCAATAAAATCAAGGCATTCCGTCCTTTAGATTCAAGAACTGACACCCGAAAGCAGCTACCAGGCGACAATACCTTCCTGCTTCAGGCGACCGACTTCGCCATCACTCAGCGAAAGCTCTTCCTTTAGGATTTGTTCAGTGTGTTGCCCCAGTGTCGGCGCAGGCAGCGTTTCAACATTGTCGTCTGAAAAACGGATCGGCGAACCTGATGCGAGATACTCTCCAATGTTCGGCTGGCTAACGGTTCCCATCATCGGGTTATCCAGTGAGCAGTCATCGTCATCTTCAACCATTTCTCTGAAGGTTCTGTAGGGCCCGTAGCAAACAGCATGTTCATCGAACAAAGGACAAATCTCAGCATAGTCCCTGGATCCGAACCAGGGCTCAACCAGTTGAGCTATTTTGTGACGTGCGTTGTATCGCTCACCCTCACCTGAAAGACTAAAGCCCAACTCGGCCTCCAGCGATGAAATCTGGTCAGCAATACCCATCGACTCAACAATGCCCTTCCACTGACGTGGCGTTAAGCCAACGATCATGACCCGAACACCATCTTTCGACACAAAGTCCCGACCGAATGCACCGTAGAGGTAATTACCCGCTTTCTGGCGGTCCTCATTGTTAATCGTCACTTCCGAGATATTGCCGAGGTTACTTGCCGTGGCAACTGCCACGTCTTTCAGGGCAACCTTTACCAGTTGCCCCTCGCCATTAATACGCCTGTAACGGTCAGCAGCCAGTAACGCCACCGCCGACATCTGCCCCGTAATGTTGTCCCAGGCAGGCAGCAGGTAGTTAGTGGGGTCCTCATTCGAAGGGTCACCCGTAGCGCTGGCAAACCCGACCGCACAGTTCACGGTGTAATCGAGTGCTGACCCACCTTTCCTGTCGCCCATAATGTTGACGTAGATGAGGTCCTGGCGAACTTCCCTGAGCTTTTCATAAGCAAGCCATCCCCGCTCAGGAAAGTTAGTAAGAAATATTCCATCGTCCTGACTATCACCGCGGAGCAACCCCATGATCAGTTCACGGCCTTCGGCATGCCCGATATCTACCTGGAAGGATCGTTTGCCCTTGTTCATGCCCGCCCAGAACAGACTCATACCGTTGTCACTAATCGGCCATCTTCGATAATCGAGCCCACCACCTATCGGGTCGAATCGAATGACATCTGCACCCAGTTGCGCCAGCGTCATCCCGCCCAGCGGCGCTGCAACGAAGGCAGAGCCCTCCACGACTTTCATTCCACTCAGTACACCTTTAGACACCTTTACCTCCGACCAGGACAGCTAACTGCCAATCAAGCACTTTGATATCACTTCCGGGTTCCGGGGCTTCTGAGCCCCTCTCCGCATAAACCTCGATACCGAGGTTAAGAATTCTTCCCTTATCCAGGGGGATTTCACTATTAACGGTGATCACGCTACTCAGAATATCCTGCTCGAACACGGGCGCAACATGGTCACACTTGTACCAGCAAAGCACGGTCGCAAGTGAAGGGAGCACCCTTGAAAGTTGTGCGGCGGCCAGCGAAATGGTGTGCCCGCCATACACAAGGCGCCTCTTGTAGACGCCACGCCCGGCATCGGTATGGGTCATGGCCAGATTCAGTGTCATGCGCACAATCTCCGGCGCGGACGTTACCGTGTCCCTGGCTTCAACCCTGATCACGTTCCCTGTCGTAAACTCCTCTGCCACAGCGGGCATTAGATCAAGATCCCAGTCCGGTACAGACGCCACCAGGTCATCACGGTTGATCTGCTCAGGCATAAAAGACAGGTCATCATTGTGGCCTGTATCGGCGTCCTTATTTCTACACGGCACCATTGGGCATCGCCAGAACAGCAAGACAGTGTCTCCCTTCTGGTTAACGACGTGCATTTCCAGGCCAACCATTCCTGAGGAAGGCCGGCCCGGTTTAATCGCGTTCTGCTTTAGCGCCACAACCCTGGTGGTCGTTGTCAGCGTATCCCCGATATAAACGGGCCGATGAAACCGCAATCCCCGATAGAACAGGTTTCCCAGGACACGTTGTGTAGGAATCGTGCTCTGGCCGATCGCAATGTTGCTCACCAGTGCCGGGTTAACCAGCGACCTCTCCTGGCCGGTTACCTGCCGGGACAAAACCAGGTCAAGAGGAAGCCGGGAGCGATCCCCGAAAACCATTTGGTGAATCGCTGCATAACCATCGGTGACGGTGACAGAAGGAACGGCGCTCAGATTATCTCCTACTGAGAAATCCTCGAACCAGGGAACTTCTAAACTCAATGTGAAAACCCTCTAGCTGAAATCGGCCATATCTCATGGATGAGTCCCTCGCGATAAGGGAAATAAAAATCATGCAGGTTTACCGTTGGATCACAGTGCGGCGTAAGCATTGGAAGTTTATTTCCGAGCTTTATTTCCAGCGAAGGATTGTCCAGCTGAACGATGCCATGTTCATCACCACCCCAATGAAAGGTCACGCCTTCGACATCCCGGAATTCTGGCGCCATCTTGTCCGAAGCAAAAGACTTAAAGCCTCCATCTACGGTAATCAGCCGGCTCTGAGGTTGACTGATAGCGGTAACAAGGACGTACAGTGCTACGTCAAAATCCAGGAACCGCTCCGAGTCGATGCCGCCAATATCCCGATACTCGATATCCATAAACGCATAGGAGCCTGCCTGGAGCTCATTGATCAGACCAAGATCAGGTTCCATATTATAAGTACCGGTACCACCTCCGGAGACAACAGGCACCGGTATACCGGCCTGTTCAAGCAGTTCCACGGTCTCAATGCCCTTGTGCATGATGTGAGCGTACTTATCTTTACGTTGGGTGAACCCTTCTATATGCATGCAGTTGCCCGCGTACATCTGGAGTCCGGAAAATTTCAGCCCCTTTGAATCAACGATGTGCTGCGCCAGCTGCAGGGCTTTTGCGCCGGTTTCGATTCCGGTACGCCCCATGCCCGGATCCAGGTCGACAAAGACATCGACAACAAGACCTTGTGAGTCAGCGGCCTTTGCCAACAGATCCGCAGAATCAACGTTATCGACTACAATTTTCAACCCGGGATGATTTCTGCGGGCTTCAACGAATCGATTCACTTTATCCAGTGTTGCTATGGGTGAAGTGACCAGGACATCTTCGATACCGGCAGCACACATAACCTCCGCCTCGCTAACCTTTGCGGCGCAGACGCCCCTGGCGCCAACGTCAACCTGCTTGCGCGCGATAATCGGACACTTGTGCATTTTGGTGTGCGCCCTGAGCGCAATGTTCTGCTGTTCAAGGTAGGACTGCATCCGGGCGAGGTTAGCTTCAAATACATCCAGATCGATAATCAGCGCAGGCGTCTGGAGTTCTTCCAGAGGAATCGGCTCATCAAGTATTATTGGTTCCACTGGACGTGCTTCACGAACCTGCTGGTAGAATCCTGATAACGTTGTCATTGACTTAAATACCCTGATTTTTGAGGACGCACTAATCACAATCCTGGGTGGCACAATCGAAATCCTTTTCAACCTGGAGCGTGACATGCTGAATCCTGAATTCATCGTTGAGCGCCTTACCAATATCCCCGTAACCAGACTCAGCATCCCACAAGGTGTTCTCTGGCATCACCAGGTGAGCCGTCAGGCAACTCTCATTAGTACTTAGCGCCCAGATGTGAAGATCGTGGACCTGACTGACACCATCAATTTCCATCAGGTAGTTGTGAACAGCCTGGCGATCAATATGATGAGGCACGGCATCAAGAATCATGTTCACACTATCCATCAGTAATCCCCAGGTTCCCCAGACGATAACCACAACGATCAGCAGACCCACTGCGCCATCCAGCCATAACCATCCCGTGAAATACATTGCTGCTGCGGCAAGTACCACACCTACCGAGATAAGCGCGTCATACGCCAGATGGAGATAAGCACCTTTCATGTTCAGGTCATCTTTACTTGAGGCCCGAAATAACATGGCACAACCTGCGTTCACCACAATACCGATCCCTGCGACAATCATGATGACAATCTCCGGGACTTCCGTCGGATTCAGTATCTTGTCTATAGACTCGAACGCGATAAACGCTGCAGCGAAGATCAGTACCAGAGCATTGGTGATTGCTGCAAGGATAGTCGTGCGCTGATAGCCGTAGCTATAAAGGCTACTGCTGCTACGTGTAGCCAGGTACGCAGCACCCCAGGCCAGCAATAGCCCAAGAACATCAGAAAGGTTGTGCCCGGCGTCTGCCATCAGGCTTGCTGAATCTGTAATGAAGGCGTAAATGCCTTCTATCGCAGTGAACCCCAAATTCGCGACAACCGCGATCACGAAACTGGTACTGATGTCTCGAAACTCGACATTGTGTTCGTGCGCATGACCATGGTCATGATGACCATGAGCGTGACTAGACATCAGATACCTCAAATTGTCTGCAGTGGCGGCATATACGGATCGCTATCGCGGGTAAACAATGCACTGTGTTGGAAACCTTTTTGTTGGGAACCTTAAAGTGGGTAAAGTCGTGCGGCGACAGTGTCTGCTATGGCCATGGACGAAGTCAAACCAGGCGACTCTATCCCAAACAGATTCACCAATCCTCGCACCTGGTGGGCATCTTCTCCCTGGATAGCAAAATCACAAAATGGATCTCCCGGGCCCTGGAGTTTTGGTCTAATCCCGGCATACCCTGCAACCAGACGCTCCGGGTCCAGAGAGGGGAAGTATCGCCTGATCGCCTGAACGCCCTGGCCGAGTCGTTCACCGGAAACCGAATAGTCTTCAGTTTCGACATACTCGACATCGGGCCCGAATTTCACCTGTCCACCAAGGTCAATCGTCGCATGCACACCAAGGCCCGCGCCGCCACGTTCTGGAACCGGATAAATCAGATGTGAAAAAGGACTCCTTCCCTCATAAGTGAAATAGTTTCCCTTACAGAGGAACAGCGGCGGAACGAATTCAGCGGACAAACCTTCAATAGATGCAGCGAGTTGCTGCGCCCCTAGTCCGGCAGCATTAACCAGCTGTTCACACTGGAACTCATAGGGTTGATTCTCAATATCACAATTCACGGTGAACCCGGCCTGCCGCGCCTGCACAGCGGTTACCGATGTCCTGGTAGCCAGCGTACCGCCAGCCGACTCAAGGTCAGCGAGCAGTGAGGTCATCAATTCTGCGGCGCTGATGATCCCTGTTGAAGGAGAGAACAACGCCATACTCGCGTTAAGAGCAGGTTCCATCTTTTCCAGGCGCTGACGGGAAACCTCAATCAGGTCGCTAACACCGTTGTCCCCGGCTTGTCGCTTGATACCTTCCAGCTGTTCTTCTTCAGCCGGGGACGTTGCCACGATAAGCTTGCCGATTCGGTGATGCCTGATGTTTCTCGACTCGCAGTACTCGTAGAGCAACGACTTGCCACGGACGCAAAGCTCAGCCTTGAGCGAATTTTTAGGGTAATAAATGCCCGCGTGTATGACTTCGCTGTTCCTGCTACTAACGCCTTCCCCAAACCTGGGCCCCTGCTCCAGCACCAGAACATCTTTCCCTGAATTCGCCAGCACCCGGGCAATCGCCAGGCCAATGACGCCCGCCCCGACTACGCAGACCTCTACTTTCTCTGTGTTATTCATGGAGACTCACAGGAGTTTACAATCACCTTTACTGCGATACGTTTTGGCCATGTTGATTAGCCTGGAGACAGCGGCTTTGTATACTTGATTCGACAATACCAATGAAAATGCCCTCGTCATTGTCTGGTGCGAGAAGTAAACACCGATAGACCCTGTTGATTTCCGGGAACGCCTGTCCCGGATTATCTCATGCACCGCGCGGGCTTCCCAGAGAGTCTGTTTGTTTACGTCAAGGACCAGGACGTCAGAACAAAGCATGAAAAGGCTGTCGACCGGGGCACGGGAACTGGCTCCGCTCTATCTGGGTTAGTTATCAGGCGCTCCGTAGAACCCAGCGAACAGTAAAATCCGGATGAACGAGGAGGAAACCTCTCTGGTATATAACCGGATTTGTTTCGCCGTATGGGGGAAATGGATTCGAACAGATTGAATTATTTACCCGTGACGGACTAACCCGCGTCGGGTATTTGTCAGGCAGGGATCAGCTGGCAGTTAACTCTGAATCTAACGCCGTTCTATCACGCTGCACCGACAATCTGGTCGAAAAAACCAGATTGCTCAGAACCCCAATTGATATTGGGGTTCTGCACCAGCGGCTCGTTGTCGAGAGACAGATTCTCTGGGAACCGGATCACTCGCCAACATCATTTTCAGATGATGGCAAACTTTTTGGCCGGTTCTCAGCTTCTGCCGTGACCTGCGCATTTTCTTCGCCGCTTCCATCGCAAGTACCGAATGATACTTCGCGTGAATCGCAGCTTTCGGCGCAGCATCCGCTGGTAGCGTGAACTCAACCAGAGACAATCGAGCGCTGTTATCAGCTCCCAGCAGACCTACATCGTACTTCTCGGATACGTCTGCCTCTGGAGCTGTCTTTGCTTGCGAAATTCGTGATTTCATTTGCGTCACCTTTCCTAACCTGAAATATAGTCTGAGCTAACTACTGGATAAACGAACAGTACTAAGTAACTGTGTTTATGTACAGTACTTTTTCAGATTTTGGCAAATACAATCCTTTCATCAGCAGTGCTGGCCTGAATCTCGTCTCCAGCCACGTACTCGCCAGACAGGATAGCCTCGGCCAACGGATTCTCGACATATTGCTGAATGGCTCGTTTCAAGGGTCTTGCGCCATACACAGGGTCGTAACCCACCTCAACGAGAAGCGCCAGCGCCTCCTCATTAAACTGCAACGATATCTGGGCTTCCTGGACCCTCTTCTGAAGAATTTCCAGCTGAATACTCGCAATACCCTTGATCTGATCCTTCTCAAGAGGATGGAACACTACTGCGTCATCAATCCGATTGATAAATTCAGGTCGAAAGGCTGTCGATACCACGTTCATCACAGCGGCTTTCATGTCGTCGTAACTGCCACCCGACATTGTCTGGATCAGGTCTGACCCCAGGTTCGAAGTCATCACGAGGACGGTGTTTTTGAAATCAACCGTTCTTCCATGCCCGTCAGTCAGTCGACCGTCATCCAGCACCTGTAATAAAATGTTAAAGACATCAGGATGAGCCTTTTCAATTTCATCCAGCAGGATCACTGAGTAGGGTTTACGCCTGACACTCTCCGTCAGAAAGCCGCCTTCCTCGTATCCCACATAGCCTGGAGGCGCCCCAATCAGCCTCGCGACAGAGTGCTTCTCCATAAATTCAGACATATCGATACGAATCAACGCATCTTCTGTATCAAACAGGAACCTTGCCAGTGTTTTACAGAGTTCCGTTTTACCAACACCGGTTGGACCGAGGAACAGGAAGGATCCATTAGGTCTGCCAGGATCGGACAAGCCTGCACGAGAACGACGAATAGCGTTGGACACGGCCTTGACCGCTTCATCCTGGCCTATCACCTGTTTGTGGAGTTCTTCTTCGAGCGCCAATAATTTTGCGCGCTCCCCTGCCATCATCTTGGTAACAGGAATCCCGGTCCATTTTGAAACAACCTCCGCGATCTCCTCTTCGGTTACCCGATTTCGAAGCAAGGTCATTGCGGAACTGTCCGTGGATTGAGCCAGATCAAGCTGTTTCTCAAGCTCAGGTATCGAACCATACTGGAGCTCGGACATTTTCGTCAGGTCACCAGCACGTCGCGCTGATTCAAGATCGAGTTTTGCCTGCTCCAGGTCCTCCTTAACCTGTTGTGCACCATGAAGCGCGACTTTCTCTGCACTCCAGACGCTATCGAGATCCGCATATTCCTTTTCCAACTGCTCAATCTCGGAATCCAGCTTTCCAAGTCGTTCCCTTGAGCCCTCGTCTTCCTCATCCTTGAGCGCTTCACGTTCAATTTTAAACTGTATGAGTCTCCTCTCCAGCCGATCCATATCCTGTGGCTTTGAATCCATTTCCATACGGATCAAGCTTGCAGCTTCATCGATCAGGTCAATCGCCTTATCGGGTAACTGTCGATCTGTAATATATCGGTATGAAAGTTGGGCCGCGGCAATGATCGCCGGGTCCGTAATATTGACGCCGTGATGAACCTCATACCGCTCCTTCAACCCCCTCAAAATCGCAATAGAATCCTCTACACTCGGTTCATCTACCTGCACTTTCTGGAACCGCCGTTCCAGCGCGGCATCTTTTTCAATGTACTCGCGGTATTCGTCGAGTGTCGTTGCGCCTACGCAATGAAGCTCACCCCTGGCGAGCGCCGGCTTCAACATATTACCGGCGTCCATGGCACCTTCAGCTTTACCAGCACCTACCATCGTATGCAGCTCATCCACGAACAGGATAACTCTGCCTTCTTCCTTCGACAGCTCATTTAGAACAGCCTTCAGGCGCTCTTCAAATTCACCTCGAAATTTTGCACCGGCGATCAGTGAGCCCATATCCAGGGACAGTATTTTCTTGTTCCGAAGCCCCTCGGGCACTTCACCATTGATGATCCGCTGGGCAAGGCCTTCAACAATCGCCGTCTTACCAACACCGGGCTCACCAATGAGGACCGGGTTGTTCTTGGTCCGACGCTGTAGCACCTGAATGGTTCGCCTGATTTCCTCATCACGCCCGATTACCGGGTCGAGTTTGCCCTGCTCTGCCAGTTCGGTCAGGTTGACGGTGTACTTATCAAGCGCCTGCCGGGTGTCCTCTGCATTGGGGTCGTCGACCGTAGAGCCGGCACGCATCTGCTCAATCACTCTGGTGAGTGATTCTTTCTGAATCTGGAGTTTGGAAAAAAGGTCCCCAACACCACTACGGTCATCGACGGCCGCCAGAAGAACCATTTCACTGGTAATAAATTGATCACCACGTTGCTGAGCATTCTTGTCAGCAAGGTTAAGCAACTTGCCCAGTTCCGGTGACATCTGCACGTCGCCGAGGTTTTCCTTGATCTGGGGAAGGCGCTCTATCAGGACATCGAGTTCGCGCTCCATGGCGATGGTATCTACACCCATCTGGGTAAGAATCGGTTTTACTGAACCGCCCTGCTGACGAAGCATCGATTGCACGAGGTGCACTGGCGCAAGGCTGTTATGATCACGACCAACAGCCAGGGACTGGGCATCGGAAAGCGCTTCTTGAAGTTTGGCGGTAAATTTGTCGATTCGCACGTCGGGTCATCCTGTGTATTGTGAGACTAACCACTTAGTGGGGTCATTTAGGGTCGATTCAAGCGCGAATTTGCCTAGAATAGGCCCCTGCAACTGAGCCCCAACGAGATAGGCATCCATGACAACCGAACATACCGAAAAAAGTCCTGTTTTCGACAAAAAAACGAACACCGGCCTGACTCACTTCGTCAACGCCACACGATTTTCTCTTGCCGGACTACAAAGCGCATTTCGTCATGAGTCTGCATTCAGACAGGAGTTGTTGGCTTTCGCCTTCGTCCTGCCGACCGGCGCCTATATGGCGAACTCACTGGGCCAGGTGGTAGCACTGCTGTGTGCGTGCTGTTTCGTTCTATCGGTTGAATTACTTAATTCCGGCATTGAGGCGGCAATCGACCGGATCGGAACTGAGTACCACGAACTCGCGAAACTGGCGAAAGACTATGGCTCCGCTGCCGTCATGATTTCGCTGTTCATGGTCGGCATTATTTGGGCCTACATTATTGTTGAAGCGCTGAGTATCAGCGAGTGACAGACAAGGTCTACATCACGCCCCAGGGCGCAAGGAAATTGCGAGACGAAGCGATGGAGCTCTGGCGGGTCACTCGCCCGGAGGTGACCAGGGCAGTCAGCGCAGCCGCCGCCCTTGGAGACCGGAGCGAAAATGCCGACTACATTTACGGTAAGAAACGGCTTCGTGAGATCGATAAAAGAATCCGGTATCTGACCAAGAGACTCGACAACCTGGAGATTGTGGATCGCGTTCCTGACAACCAGGACATCGTTTATTTTGGCGCATGGGTAAAACTGGAAAATGAGGACGGAGAAATCTCGGAACTGCGCATCGTTGGTGCTGACGAGTTTGATACAAAGCTTGGCTGGATCAGCCTGGATTCGCCAATGGCGAAAAGCCTGATCGGTAAAAAAAAGGAATCGACGGCAGTCTTAAAGCTCCCTGCCGGTAACACCGAACTCTTCATCCTGGACGTCAGCTACCAACCTTTCCAACGCTAACAATGGTTAACACAATGAATTTTGAACGGGACAATATCCGCCGGATGTCAGGTTACGCCAGCGGTGAACAGCCGAAGGATGAGCTAACCATTAAGTTGAACACCAACGAAAACCCCTACCCTCCTTCACCTCTGGTGCAGGAAGTATTACGTCAGTTTGACCCTGAATCACTCAGGCGCTATCCACCGGCAACCGCACAAACGTTTCGGCTGCTGGCCGCAGAACTGCATGGTCTGGCTCTGGACAATGTTATCGCTACCCGTGGTGGCGATGAGCTCCTGAGACTTGTCATCACAACATTCGTCGATCCCGGTGAAAAAATCGGGATGACTGATCCCACCTACTCTCTCTACCCGGTACTGGCGCAGATCCAGGATTGCCCCGTCGTTCAGGTACCTCTTCTGGATGACTGGACACTGCCTGAAGATTTCGCGCGCCGCATGAACGAGGCACAGGTGAAACTGACATTTCTGGTGAACCCACACGCGCCCACCGGTTCTCTGATGCCGGTTGAGCAGATAACCAAACTGGCATCCGAACTAAACTCGATTCTTCTCCTGGATGAGGCTTATATTGACTTTGTAGACCACCCTTACCAAACATCCCAGCTGGTTAAACAGCACGACAACCTGGTGATCCTGCGCACGCTAAGCAAGGGGTATTCGCTGGCAGGTTTGCGATTTGGATACGGCCTCGCTGATCAATCCCTGATTGCGCCAATGCTGAACAAAACGAGGGACAGTTATAACCTGGATTTAGTCAGCCAGGTGATCGCCGAAACAGCAATTGTGGACCAGGCGTACGTGCGTGGGAACTGGGAGAAAGTGATCAACGAGCGCAACCGGCTAAAGGAACAACTCCACTCCCTGGGCCTTCGTTGCGCCGACAGCCAGGCTAACTTTTTGCTTGTCACCATTCCGGATTCGGTCAACTCCACCGCTGCCGAGCTCTATCAAAAACTAAAGGAAAGCGATATTCTGGTCCGGTATTTCAACGCTGAACGACTCGACGACAAGCTTAGGATCAGTGTTGGTACCAGACAGGAAAACGATCAATTGTTATCGACACTTGAAGAAATTCTCAACCAGAGCTGAGCCTGAATATGGTTGTAACTGACATCGACGAAACCAGCCGTACCGGCACCATCATACTCAGACCCAATCATTCATGGAGCTGGCGCGCCAATGTGCTGTTCCTGTGTATTCTGATGGTTGTCTCAATGACCATTGCATTAGGTTTCCTGTTCGCCGGCGCATGGGTCATCCTGCCATTCTCCATTTTGGAAATGACGGTCGTTGCGTTTTGCATTCACTACAGCGTCAAACAATGTAAACGACAGGAAGTCATTACTATCTCAGACTACGAAGTCAAAATTGAGCAGGGAATCAGAGGTCCGTCTCACGTGCAGACGTTCATAAGAATGTGGGCCACATGGTTTGTCCAGAAGCCGCCACACCCCTGGGATCCAGTATCACTTGTCATCCGGTCACACGGCCAGGAACTGGAAATTGGCAGTTTTCTAAACCGACGGGACAAGACCGACCTTGTGTCCCAGTTGAAAAAAGTTACCCCCGCGTAATCAATCTCATCAGCCCTTCCTGGGCCACTGACGCAATCAGCAGACCTTCTTCGGTGAACATATTGCCACGATTGAACCCTCTGGACCCCGCCGATGAAGGGCTATCCATGGCAATCAGGACCCAGTCGTCAAACCGGAAGTCCCTGTGAAACCACATTGCATGATCGAGGCTTGCGGTCATCAGTCCGGTCATGAAAGACATTCCGTGAGGCAAGGTCGCCGTACTTAACAACCCCATATCCGATGCATAAGCCAGCAGGCACTGGTGCTGCGCGGTGTCATCGCCGAGCTTTTTCTTGGACCTGAACCAGATGTGTTGCACAGGGTCGCATTTTACGGGGTTGAAATAGTCAAAATCCTCGACACGCTTCATCTCGATCGGGCGATCTCTTTTCATCATGGCGATCATTTCAGGGGTCATATCTTTTTTTCGTTTCTCGAACATCTCTTCCTCTGATGGAAGATCATCCGGATGGGGGACATCCGGCATCTCAATCTGGTGAGACAGCCCCTCTTCGAAGACCTGGAATGATGCAGACATGCTGAAAATCGCCTCGCCTTTCTGGATGGCAATCACTCGCCTGGTGGTAAAACTTCTACCATCCCGAATTCGATCAACCTCATAGATGATCGGTATGGAAGGATCACCGGGCCTTAGAAAATACCCATGTAGCGAATGACATGGGCGGTCTTCAACGGTGCGCAGGGCTGCAATAAGCGCCTGCCCGATCACTTGGCCACCAAATACCCGGGGAGGTCCCATTGCCTCTGATATACCCCGAAACAAATTTGTCTCGATCTGTTCGAGATCAAGGTGCTCCAGTACAGAATCAATCAGCGTCATGAGTTGGATGCCAGAAAAGAAAGGCGTCGAGATTACAGAGTTAGCGCGCCAAGTGAAAGCCGTATCATCCGCAAGCCAGAGAGTTTCTGGCGCACCGCTAACGCCTCCATATTCTTTTGCGTGCTCGCCGGGCTTCCATGACCTGGTATCCGGAACGGGTAAAAAAAACCTCAACGGCACCGCTTGATGCTGTATTCAATACCCGCACAGATCTTTCCCGGTAACGGTCCAAAACAATCGAGTCTGGATGATTGAAACGGTTCTGAAAACCGCTTGAAACCACCGCAAGCCGCGGTTTCAATTCGTTTAGCAAAGCGGGAGTAGACGAGGAGTTGCTGCCATGGTGCGGAACAGACATCACATCAACGGGATATGACCCGGAATCGAGCAACGCATACTCTGCCGATGCTTCGATATCTCCCGTTAAAAGAATATGAAACCGGTGCGTTCTGATCGAGAGCAGGCATGAGCGATCATTTTCAGTGGTGACCATTCCCGGTTGACTCGCGACCACAGAGAATGTCCTGAATGTGACGCTATCTGATGTCCATTCCTTGCTGCAATCCCCATACCGAATAACTCGCCCTACTGGTATCTTCGCGAGAATGTCCGCCAGACCACCTGCATGATCATTGTCTTTATGACTGATAATCAGATTATCGATTTGATGTCCACCAGCTCTCTGCAATGAAGGGATGACCAGTTGCCTTGCGGCACTGAACGTGGTGCCAAAGGTTGGGCCGGTGTCATACAGCTGAAACCGGTTCGCCGATTCCATCAGCACACTCAGCCCCTGCCCTACATCGACAAATGTCAGGCGAAGGTCTCCCTGATTGAGCAACCTGTCAGGTGTCAAGATAAACAGCAACAGTAGTAGTCCAGGCCACCGAGGCACCAGACCCGGGGGGGATAACAGGAACGCAATGCCAACAAGGGAGACAAGACAACTTGCCAAAGAGAATTGTCCTGTGCCAGTCACAAGGTCCAGCGAAGCCGCTGCCTCCAGGAACCTCCACAGCAGGGTCACCAGAAGACTGCACAATCCCAGCAGAACCTCGCCCATCGGCGGGATGATAGCCAATAGTATTGATGAGACCAGCAACAGGGGTACAAGCAACATACCGACGGCGGGAATAGCGATCAGGTTGACGAACATAGACCCCAGTGGCAGCTGGAAATTTGTAAATCCAAGCACCGGCAACAAACAAAGAAAGACAACCCACTGGGCATGAAGTGAAGAAAATACCCACCTGCCAAGGCCCTTCCTGGTCTCGACGCGACCTGATAACGCGAGCACTAATGCGCTGACGGCCCCAAAGCTAAGCCAGAAGCCGTTGCCCAGTGTCGCCAGGGGATCAAGTACGACCACACAGATACCTGCGACAGCGAGTTGAATAGGCAGCACGACGTGACGCGAGAAATACAGGCACGTCAGAAATACCAACGTCATGACAAAGGCGCGCTGGACCGGCAGCCCCCAACCTGCCAGCAGTGCATAAACGCCTGTGAAAACCACGGTCAGAAAAATCACCCGGAAAACGCCCAGCCCCAGGAAACGGAACACCAGGAACGAGATGGAGGCAACCAGACCAATATGTAGCCCGGAGACGATCAACAGGTGCGTGGTGCCGGTCCGATTCAGTATGTCCCAATGGGTCTGGTCTAGCTGGCTTGTGTCTCCAAGCGACAAGGCGAGGAAGGTCCCGATACTATCTGCAGGAACCACCGAAAGTAGCCTCTCTCTGAACTTAAAACGTATCCGGTCAACCAGAAAAACATCATCAGCAATCAACTCGGGTTCAGGGGATTCCAATACATACCCGGTCCCGTGGATTCGCTTCAGGAACAACCATGCCTCGTAATCGAAGGTACCGAAGTTGAGCGAACCCGACGGCGCTTTTACTCGAACAGTTAACCTCCACTTCTGACCAGGCACCAGGTTTGTCTCGGGTGCACGCCAGCTCAGGCGGAGTTGTCTTCCAGCCAGATCCCCTTCCATCACCCTGAAGTAGAACCTGTGAACATCGTCACTAGTGGATGGCAAACCCGTCACGATCCCGCTCACTACCCTCTCAGCCTTCGTTCCTGTGGGGATACGAAGGTCCATTTCCCGCGTAGCGGTTGCAGCAGTCAGCCAAAGCCCCAGCGCAAACCCGCTCAGGATTCGTAATCCGGGTGAGGTGATGCCAAACAGCGCCGCTGGAACAAGCATGGAAAGCAGGCCCAGATCAGGTAACTGTGGCAGGTAGAGGATCACCACCCCACCAAGGGTAAATGTCAGTGCTAACCCAGGCATGGAAAGAAAGGTTAGCTAACCGCATCGCTTCCCGGAGTAGTATAGATCCCAAAGTCAGGCAGTCATTCACCTGAATAGATGTACTCGTTCGCCTTCTTGACAGGACCGAGACCATGCATAATGCACACAGCGTGACACTTGACACATTATGAATCTGAAGAAGTATTTACCGACCAGGGAACAGATCGCGGACATTCGCGTTCTGAGCTCTTTGCGCCACCTGCTTCTTGAGCCCAACCTCTGGCACATGACTCGTTACTCGCTGTCGTTTGGATTCCTGGTCGGGGGTATCTGTTGTTTTCTCCCCATTTTTTTCCAGACACTACCCTGTGTACTCATCTGCATCTGGATAAGATGTAACGTTCCCGTGGCTGTCCTGGTCGTGTGGATTAGCAACCCGATTACCATGGGGCCAATGATGTATTTCGCCTATAGAGTTGGCGGTTGGATTCTCGGCACAGAACAGGAAATAACCCTGCTGGACCCAAGCCTGGAATGGTTCATCGATCAACTCGCTATCATCTGGGAGCCACTTGTCGTTGGTTCTCTGATCTGCGGAGTTGCCTTTGGCATGACAGGTTTTATAGCGATTCGCCTGTACTACCGTTGGCGAATCGCCCGGTACAAACTAAGAAAACTTGACGCTCGCAGGCGTGGCAAAACAGGTCCCATCAATCCCTGAAAACTACTCGTAACGGAGAATCTGTGCCGGGTGTAATTTGGTCGCCCGGTAGGCTGGATAGAGCGTTGCTACAAAACTGATGGTGAACGTCACGATGGCAATAACGACGACGTCCGACAGTCTGACATCGCTTGGAATTTCGCTAAAATAGGTTCCCTCGACGATACTAAACCCAACAACAGAATCAACGAATGACATGATCGTTGGGATATTGAACGCGAGCGGCACGCCCAATAACAAACCCGTGGAAACACCCGCGACGCCAATACCCACTCCCTGAACCAGGAATATCCTGAAGACGCCCCACTCAGACAAACCCATTGTGCGGAGCACTGCAATATCGCGTTTCTTTGTGGCAACGAGCATCGTCACGCCGGATACAATGCTGAAGGATGCAATCGCGACAACAAAAGACAGCAGGACAAACATCATGACTTTCTCCATACGCACAGTCTGGAAGAAATCTCCAAATTTATCCGTCCAACTGGTCGCGGGATAACCTGATTCCCGAAGCTGTTTCTCTACCAGTGGTGCAGAGAAAATGTCATCCAGTGTTATACGCAACACCTGATGTTGGCCCGCGACCTTCTCCAGTTCAGGCAGGTGCATCAAACCCAGACGATGATCGAGTTCGGAACCCATGGCAAAAGTGCCGGCCAGTCGGGCACGAAACAGGCGAGGCTTGACGGTTTCACCACGGGAACTGATGACCGGTACCACCAGACTGATACTCTGGCCAATGCCAAGACCAAACCGCCGCGCAATCGACTGCCCCAGCATCAGTTCAAGATCTGGTCCCCGAAGGTCTTCCAGTTTGCCGCTGACCATCGACTGACCCAGAATCGAAGCGTTTTCTTCAGTCTCCGGATTAATACCGTAAACGGTGACCAGATGGCTTCCGGCTCCGGTGAGTATGAGTAGTTGAGACGCCTGAAAAGGAGTAATTGCCCTGACGGGAAAGCCAGACAGTTCGGCCGCCAACTCACCAGCCGTGATACCCGATACGGTTACGTGTGGCACTGCGCCCAGGATGCGTTGCTTGAGCTCACGGTCAAAACCGTTCATCACAGACACAACAACGACAAGCGCCATCACACCCAGCACCAATCCAATAAAGGAAACCATAGTGACCAGAGAAATAAATCCATTAGTTGAACGGGCCCGGTAATATCGAAGGCCGATCATGGTCGTAACACTCACCCGGTCGACTCCGTCAGGTGCCCGCCCTGTAGCTCACAAACCCGTTGCATGCGACCCGCAAACTGCAAATTATGGGTCACCACGACAAACGCCACGTTCAGCTGAGAAGATAACGACATCATCAGATCATGAATCTGGTCTGCACTCTTCTCATCCAGATTTCCTGTTGGCTCATCAGCCAGCACAATTCCGGGCGACCCTACCAGCGCACGGGCGATCGCAACCCTCTGCCTCTCTCCCCCGGATAACGCAGACGGCTGATGCGTAACCCTGTGCGTCAGGCCAACCTCAGCCAGCATTTCTGCTGCTGCCTTTTCAGCTTTGTCCCGTGAAAGGCCACCAATCATCAACGGCAATGCAACGTTTTCCTGGGCACTGAACTCAGGTAACAGATGATGGAACTGGTAGACGAAACCCAGATGTTTATTTCGCAATTCACCCAGCTTGCTCTGTGTCAGACCCGCGAGATCCGTACCCATGATAGATACTGAACCATGATCAGGCTGGTCCAGACCCGCAAGCACGTGAAGCAAGGTACTCTTTCCACTACCGGATACGCCAACGACGGCCAGGGTATCCCCTTCGTGCACTACAAGATTAAGGTCCTGCAGCACCTTGACCTCCTGGTCTCCCTGCCAGTAACTCTTGGCAAGGTTTTCAGCCACCAATACTTTCGACTTCATACTTCAGACTTCATACTGTAGTGCCTCAACGGGATTTGCGACAGCAGCCCGACTCGCCGGGTAGATAGTCGCAAGGAATGAAATAACAAGACTGACCACAGAGATGATGACTAAATCCTGGACCAGGATTTCAGTTGGCAGATAGCGGATAAAATATTCCTGCATCAACGTTAACTGAAACCATTCGGTTAAGGCTGCATAGATGTTGCCAAGTGACATGGTCAGCGCCACCCCTCCCAGCAATCCTATCAACAGCCCGACCACACCCACCATCAGCCCGTGCAGAATGAAGATCCACCTCAGGTCACCCGGTGATGCGCCCATTGTTCGAAGAATAGCGATCTCGGATCGGTTGTCATCAACAGTCATTACAAGATTCGACACCACGTTGAACACCGCAACAGCCACCAGTATCAACAACAGTAAAAACAAGGTCGCTTTCTGCGTTCCAATGGCGTCATACAGGTTGCCGTTCTGACGCATCCAGCTGATGCCATAGAGGGTGGGGTCTTCGAGGGATATCTCGTGAAGCACTTTATGTATATCGAACAGATCCGGGATGCGAACGACCAGCCCATCAATACCAGCCTGCCTTTTAAGTTTTTGCGCATCACTGATGCTTAAGTAAAGGTGCGTCTTGTCGATATCAGCGCCAACTTCGAACGTGCCGAGCACCGTCAATCGTCGGGTGGTTACAACCGGACCCGTGAGTGAGAAACCAACGTCCGGCAGAACCAGTGAAATCTTGTCTCCCCGGGAAACGCCAAGGCGTCGTGCAAGCTCCGCACCGAGAATCGTCCCATATCGGGAACTCGCCAGTTGCTCAAGGACGCCTGCCTCAACAAATTCCGGCAGGATGGAAACCGTGGACTCAAGTTCAGGGTCGATACCCCGAAAGGCTATTCCCGTTAGCTCACCCCCAACGACGAGCAAGCCCTGTCCTTCGACTACCGGCGCCACACCCAGCACCTGGGGATGTCGTAACAACTCGCCGCGAGTAACCTGCCAGTCCTCAAACCCGGTTCTAGAATAAACTGTCCCGTGGGGCAACACCGCCAAAACACGCTCTCGTAACTCTCTCTCAAACCCATTGACGACAGACAGGACGGTCACAAGAACAGCGACGGCGACGGCAAGCCCGCCAACCGATAACAGGCCAACGAAGGACATCAGTCGATTGTCTGAATTCGCCCCGAATAAACGCAGTGCTACTGCGCACCGCCAATGACTTAACATAAGATGGTCGTCAAAATGAACCGGGCTATTGAAGCATGATCGCCAAGAGATGCCCACTTATAGAGGAAGTAAGTTCGGTTACAATGCAGGAATGCGAGCTATCGAACGAAGATCTTACCTACGAATCATTGATGAGGCATACATAGAAGACCTCGTCATTTCTGAAGAGAAAGCCAGGCAACATTCTGCAGAAAGCCTGCTGGGCGTTGACCGCATCTTCAGTCTCCGCAAGCAGCTGTATAAAATGGAACTTGAGGCCCGCGAACTGCAGCGTGAAATCTCAAACGTCGATCGGACACTGGGTAGCTTCCTTCACAACCTGAATCAACGCATGGAATTCCTGACCGAATTGGTGACCGACTCGCAAAGCGACCAGCCCGACAACCTGATAGACCTTAGCCCGGGAGGTGTTTCCTATCTGTCTGCAACGCCTTACCCGGCAAATGACCTGGTTGCGATAAAAGTCTCCCTGTCTAACGAGAGCCTTGGGTTTGCCTGTCTCGGCAGGATCAGGTATGGCCTGCTGGACGAAAACGATCAGTATCGAATTGGGGTGCAGTTTCTGTCGACGGACTCAACCATCGAAGCCCTGATCAGCAGACATATCGCTGCTCGCCAGGCAAAAGAACGCAGAAAACGTTT
>Ga0222633_1000917_pt1 | contig 19748 bp, 17 predicted proteins | sample AntAcemetageno48_FD_179816 | JGI IMG/M metagenome (GOLD analysis project Ga0222633, IMG submission 179816) | Saline water microbial communities from Ace Lake, Antarctica - #48 | ecosystem: Environmental > Aquatic > Non-marine Saline and Alkaline > Saline | place: Antarctica: Ace Lake | collected...
ATCCCACGGGCAGCCGTTCGCGCGCAACCACTGAAGCATCTCGAGGTGCCCGCCCATCGCCGCCGCCCAGCACGTTTCCTCGTCCCACGGGCAGCCGTTTGCGTGCCACCACTGCAACACCAGAAGGTGCCTGCGCTTCGCCGCCAACGAGCACGTATCTGCGTCCCAAGGGCAGCCGTTCTCACGCGCCCACTGTAGCACCTCGAGGTGCCCGCCCCTTGCCGCACCCGCGCACGTCTCGTAGTCCCACATGCAGCCGTTCGCGCGCGCCCACTGCAGAAGCTCAAGCTGCCCGCCGTTCGCCGCAAGCGAGCAAGTGTGTACATCCCACGGGCAGCCGTTCGCGCGCAACCACTGAAGCATCTCGAGGTGCCCGCCCATCGCCGCCGCCCAGCACGTTTCCTCATCCCACGGGCAGCCGTTCACGCGCGCCCACTGCAGCACCTCGGGGTGTCCGCCGTTCGCCGCGTACGCGCACGTGTTTGAGTCCCATGGGCAGCCGTTCGCGCGTGCCCACTGGATCACCTCGAGGTGCCCACCCTTCGCCGCACACGCGCTCGTATACTCGTTCCACGGGCAGCCGTTCTCGCGCAACTCCTGCAACTGCTGAAGATGTCCACCCCTCGCCGCTGCATGACAAAGGAGTTCTTGACGCGACAGAATACCTCCCCGGTGCAGGCGCTTCAACGCGCTTAAACATCCGAGCTTTAGGACTTCATGTTCAACAAGCTCTTCAAACCGAAGCCCCGCTCCTGACACCGTGTCGCGCATCGCACGACTCACCGCTGGCAGCCGTGCGAGGTCTGCGGGGTCGTCGAAATACGCAGATTTGAGAATGTGCGTGACTACGATGTCGTTGAGAAGGCGGGGGAAGGCCTCGCCCGCGTTCGCCGCGGTAGCATCGCGGCGCTCGCGCGTCCTCTTGCGCGCGCGACTTTCCGCACCGATCATCGCCCTGGAAGACAACGTGGAGGGTGGCATGTGCGCGTCGTTGTGCGGCGTCGAGGCATCCGAGATAGCGTCAATTATTTCGTCGAGCTGGTGCTTTGAGCTGAGTAGGCACAGTGGGAAAGATACGGAAAAAACAGGTCCGTCGAGGCGACGACGGCAAAGTGGAGGTCGCAAAGCGGTGCCGCGTGGTTTTTACCGCGGTTTCCAGCGTCGTGAGTTCGCGATGGGGGCTTGTTTTTCGGCGCCCGGCCGGCCGGCGGCGGACGACGCGTCTGTGTCGTCCGCGCGGACCTTCGGCGTGACCCCACTTTTGACGGTGCGATCGGACGATGACATTGCTATTTCGGGAGAGACGGTGGAACTGCCCCTGGACAGCCGCCCCTCTCCACGAACATCCGGCACCCAAAACGGCTTCGGGTCGTTCCTGCGTGCCAAAATGCGGCCGGTGGGTCAGGCGGCGAGTCACGACGACGCGGCCGCGCGGCCGGTCGCGGATTTCCAAAAGAATTTGGCACAAAAGGATGGCGAAAACGCAACCCGGGTGATGGACCAACCCGCGGTGCGCGACGCGGGCGCCGCGGCGACCGCGAGTCTGGCCGGTAAAAAGACGGTGATTGACAAATCGATCAAAGACGTACCTGCTACGGCTTCAAATAAACCACTCGATACCGACGGCTGTGATCTCGCGACGCACGCGGACACGGCGTACGCAGACAAACACACCGCCGCGCGCGAAGAGGACGTCGGCCTGGCGCTGTCCGAAGACGGTTCACATATCGAGGACGGTTCACAAGGCGAGGACGATTCAGAAGTTTCGGGTGACGAGTCGCGCGATGACGCGTCGCACGATGTCTCGTACGTCTCGGATGTAGAGCTTCATGAAGCCCCCGTACAACCTTACGTGCTTTTGGACACGGTCACCCCGCAAACCGACCCGAACAACGCCGCGTCGCCCGTCCCGGCGCCCCCCGAAAGTCCGGGGCCGGAACCCGCGGCGCCGACCACGCCCTCCGCGGAAATCGCCGCGCCCGGGACCCCCGGCCGCGACCGCGACGGCGACGAGGACGACTCGCTGAGTATGATTGACATGGGCCCCGTCTCGGACTCGGAGGCTGACTCGGAGGCGGATGGTGGTGGCGACGACGACGACGATGGCGACGACGACGACGGCGACGAGTCCGCGCCTGTGGAACTCGAAGCGCCGCTGGACGACGCGCCCGCTGTGTCTGCGCCGGTTCAGCCTGAAGCCCCGTCCACGCCCGAGGCGAAGACGGGTCCTGAGTCGTCGTCATGCGACGACGCAGGCGCCGATGCATCCGACGCGACGCTGGAGCGCTCGTTCGACGACGCGGCGGAAGAGTCGACGGAAGATTTGCCCACTGAAACCGAGGAGGCATCTTTGCAGAGCACCGAGGGTGCTGACGAAAACAAAGACGAAAACGAAAACAAAGACGAAAGCAAAGACCAAGACGAAACACCAAACCACGACGACGAGCGCGCCGGGAGCAGCGATTACGAAAGCTCCGCGTACAGCGACGAGGACGACGTTTTCGACGCGGAGGACGTTTGCGGTCCGAAGGTTGCGTCCACGGTGGAGTCGTCCGGTACGACGGTGGACGCGACCGTTACGGAGGTGCTGGCGAGGTCGAAACACTCGCCGCCGCCGACACCTCGGGTCAGGGGCGCGGCGGATTGGGAAGGAGGCTCGTTTAGCTCACGGGACCCCACCCCGAGGAGCGGGTTGGGGTCCGCGCGAAGCAACGCGAGGTCGAGCGCGCGAAGCTACGACGCGAACGACCCGGATTCATCAAACGCACGTGACCTCCTCGATTCCTCACGAGCAGGGGGGGTATCTTACCGGTCCAACCCGGGAAGCGACAAGGACGGGTGGCAAAGCGTCGTGGTGCTGTACGTCACCTCGGTTGCGGCGGTTAAGAAAACGGTTGGGCAGTGCCAGCGTGTGCGGCAGACTTTGGCGAACTTGGGGGTGGAGTTTCTGGAAAGGGACGTCTCCATGGCGACTTCGTACAAAGATGAGCTGAAGCGACGGATGACCAAGGGTGGGAAGGAGAAAAAGAAGGGGAGGGAAGATACTGAGAAGGAGCAAGGGAAGGACAAACGCGGTGATACAGATACCGATACCGCGGGAACTGGCGGCGCGAGTGACGAAAAAAACAAGCCGTCTTCGTCGAAAAAACCACCCGCTGCCGCGAACGACCCGTGTTTGGTGCCTTGTTTGTTCGTGGACGACGAGTGCGTTGGGTTGGGTGAGTCTCTTGACGAAGCCGCCGCGGACGGGTCGCTTGGTACGGTGCTTGAAGACAAAGTTAGGCTGGGCCGGGCGAAGTCACTAGCAGATAACGCGTGCGCCGCGTGCGCCAGCCAGAAACTCGTGACTTGCGACAAGTGCGACGGCTCCATGTGCGTTTGTATTGCACTAAATCCCGCAGACTGTTTACCAATACAAGACTGACACTTTTCTTTTATAATCACAGGCGCTGGCGCATGGTGGACCCGAAAACGGGCGCCGCGGCGGAGCGGCGGTGTCCGTGGTGCAACGAAGTGGGCATGCAGGTTTGTTCTTTGTGTGCGTCGTCTGTCGCGAAGAGTGGGGAAAGTAGAAGGAAGAGATGAATCTCCCGTTGGGGTGATTCGTGGCTTGTTGTAATAGAGCAAGTACTCGTGCCTGTATAGTACCAAGGGAATATTACCTCTGTGAGCACTCGTGCCTGTGTAGTCCACTATTATTTTTGTACTCCCTCGCATTCTCAATACGCGTCGCTTTCCCCCGCTTCCTCTGCTTCCCCCCCACCCCGTTTGCTGTACTGCCCGGTGTAGTACCCCGCGTAGTACCAGCTCATTAGTAAATTAGCCAGCTCATCCACGTCCTCGTCCGGGTGATTGCCTTGGTAGTCGCCCGCGGCGCCGGAATTAAGCGCCGCCGCCGCCGCCATACGCGCCGACTGCCCAAGATCGCCGCCCAGCGGAGGCGCCGGCGGCATTGGACTCCGCCGGGGCGGGTGGTGGGGTGGGGGCGGCATTCCAGGATGACCTGCATACGGTCCAGGGGGACCATACGGAGGTCTGGGTGGCGCGTAAGGGCCGGGAGGGTACGCCTGAGGGCCGTACGGCGCGGGCGGCGCACCGTGAAATCCAGGAAAATGCGAATGCGTTTCGGGACGGCGGTGCCCACCGCCGCGACGCGGGTCGTGCGGATGCGGATGCGGATGCGCCTGGTGCGGTGCGTCGTAGCCGTAGTAAGGATCGTAATACTCCTGTTGTGTCGGCGATGCTTGCGTGTGCGTCGCGTGGTGCGCGTAGTACGCGTCCCAAGACCCAGACTCGTCGCCCTGGTGGCTGGGAGATGCACGGGGATCGGGCGCAGACGCCGCCTGCGGGTTTCCGGGAAGCGGCGACCTTCTTCGTGGCGGCGCCGGGGAGAGCGTTTGCGGATACGACGATCGCGGGGTTCCAGACGCGACACTGCCGCGAGACGGTGACGGTGACGCGCCCGGATGCGGTCGCGACCCTCCCACGGAAGGCGACAGCGCGACACGCCCCGCCCCGCTTTTCGCCGATCCCGCGCCCAACCCGTGATTCACCTTGTACCGCTCAACAGCGTTGTTGTACGCGTCCATCAAAGCGCTGTCATCCCACGCGTCCGTCCCGGCAAAACCATCGTCCCTCGGGGGGACGTACGCGTACCCGTCGCGGTCCAAACCGCGACGCGAAGCGCTCATCGCGTCACTGGGCCGTTGTGTCTCGGACAATGCAGACGATGCTTCGACGTGAACCACGACGTTTCGGGAGGAGCGAAAAAGAAAGAACGAAATCGAAACGAAATTTTCGGGAAACGCTTTCGGTTTTTCCACCTGCATGCAGGGATCGAACCCTCGGCCACTAGGTGAAAAATCGATGCGACGCTCAAGCACCGCGGCTGCAGCTTCTAAAAAGCCTGGATTGAGCGCCCCCGGGCACTGCGAGTGGGAGAGTCGAGCAGTTCTCGGTTGTGAAATCATGTCTGTCTTTTTTATGAAAACGTTTGTCTCTCCCTGATGTTATTCTTCCGGGCGCGTTTGTCTATCCTCATTCGTCGCGTAACCTCGTGTGGTGTCATAGTTTTTCAGAAGACTTCGCCGATGCTGCAGCGTGCTTCCTTTTTAATTTCTCTATGATATTTCAGCAGCATGTTGCTCCAAACGCCTTGTTACGTTAACTGCGTCGCGCATTGCCGGACTCACTTCTCGAAGCCGTTTAAGGTCAGCAAAGTCTGGTATGTGATCCGATTTGAGGACGTGTTCGATGACGATCTCGTTGAAAATCCCTGGGATGGCCTGATGTCTCCGTTTAAGCTCCTCGTTGTACAACTCCTGCACCTCGCGATGCCCGTTCCCAACAGCCCATGACATGGTCCACTCGCCCCAAGGGCAGCCGTTCGCACGAGCATACTTTAGCACTTCGATGTGCCCGCCCTCTGCCGCGTTCTTGCACGTCCTTTCATCCCACGGGCAGCCGTTTTCGTGCGCCCACCTCAGCGCTTCTAGGTGCCCGCCCGCAGCCGCTGCCGCGCAAGTCTCTTCGTCCCATGCCGCATCGTTTTCGTGCGCAAACCTCAGCACCTCGACGTTCCCGACCTTTGCTGCCTTCACGCACGTCAACTCGATACTCGCGGTCGATGGTACCAATACATCGGCCGTAATCACCACTTCGTTGTTGCGTGACACCAATGCTTTCGTCGGGTCGATCATGTCAGCCAGAGGCACGAACTGCGGATGACCCCAAGATAAGTCGCTCGCGTTGAACGTAATCTTGTCGAATGAATGTCGCACGGATCGATCGTTTATAGTGGCTTCGTTCTCGTCATCGCTCTTCGCGGCGCCGTGCACTGTAAGCGTGTAACTCACAGTCTGCTCCCAGCCGTCGGGTAAGACGTCAACATCTGCCGCGCTAAGGAACACCCCAACGTGCTCACGAGGATCACTGTACCCGTGGGGCCAAAGCTCAATTCGCCACGTGACCCCTCCGATGACGAACTTCGGGAGTAAAGTTCCGCTTCCGTCACCTTACTCCAATTCGGTATCACCCATCGGTGCGTGCCTTTCATCGCGTCGGGGTAAGCGGGCTCGCTGTCGGTCAAGGCGTGGAGGTCGAGAAATCGTGTAACAGACCGTCGCACGCGCGATCGCGGGTTCCACCTCACGCCTCAACACAAGACGTGCGCGTGTCGTTGTGTGGCCGTCGTGGCCTGTCGAGCAGTTTCTCTCGGAACGTTTTCTGGGAAGCTGTTCGGTTTCGTTTTGGACTCGTCCCAGGTGAAGAGACAGACTGAAAGAAGGCGCAATCGGTAGAGTTTCGTTTTTTCAAGTTTGACTCTACAGGGCTTCTTCTATCTTGCTATCTTGACATTCTACGCGAACCCGAACCCCTCCACGCCGTGCCGCAGCGCCGTGGCTATCCTGTGATGCAGCACCTGCTCCGTGGGGTACTCCGGTAACCGCAGCTGGTTGAAACAAGTCGCTGACGTGGGCAGGGGGTACCGCGAAAGTTTCACCGGCTTATTTATTTTCGCGGAAAATCCAACGCGTTTCGCCCTCGCCGCCCGCCCCACCCGCGCGTCGCCGTCATTGTCGGAGTCGTCATTTGCCGACCCGAGGCCAATGTCACTTAGCGGCACGCTCACGATCGTGAGCGGGTACTCCAGCGCGTCGAAACCCCCGGGCGGCAGACGCGAGGACCCGGTGACGAACTTGAGAAACAAAGCTCGTTCATCGGTGGACGCTCTTTCCAGAAAACGAAACAGCCAAGCCGGTTGCGGCGGGGTTTCGTGAGTTGTGCAGTACCCTTCCAGTTTACACGACGCGCGCATTTCCGTAACGGAAACGTCGTGGCACCCACCCAACATCAAAGCACACTCCGCGGTGCTGAACACGGCGAGTTGGTGGGTAGGTATTACCGTTGTGAAGCCTCTTCGCGTGGCGCGCGTTGCGGACGACGTCTCGACGCGCGCGACTTGGCGTGCCGCGCGCAGGTAAACGTACTCGTTTCGGTTTTTCGCGGTGATGCGTTCCGAGACGAGGTGGTCTCCCAGCGTTGTTTCCGCGGTCGTCTGCGGTGTCACCTCCGTTTCCTCCAAAGTTTCTTCCAAGGAAAACGGTAAACACGCCGCCTCCACCTCCTCGCCAGGCGCATCCAAAATCCACGCCAACGATTTCGCTTCCAGCGGGTCCATCTCCGCGAGTTCCTCGAGGTGGCGTTTTTTTTGTCTTGTCTCGGTTTCGGTTTCAGTTCCGCGAACAGAAAAATCGCCCGTTTCGCGGCCCAGCACGCCCCTCACGAAACTCGTTGCGAGGGCTACTGGAAGGGAAGACTTGTGCTTGATGGCGTACCCCAGCAGCTGGCCGAATATCACAAATGCGGTCTCGACTCGCACGGGAAGAACCTCGGGGAGGTGGAACGGGCGGTACACCGGCGATTTGCACTCCGCACGCGTCAGTAACGGCGCGAAGGGTGCCCCTTTTTCGGTGTCGTTTTCGTTTTCGTTTTCGTTTTCGTTTTCGTTTTCGTTTTCGTTCCCGTTTGCGTTTTCTGCTCTCAAACTTTCCCCTCTCAACCCTTCATGGACCCCATCCCCAGAGAGTTCCTTCGCAAGGCTTTCCATCAAGTCGCGCTCCGGTCCAGGCCCGCTCGCGATGTGAGTGGTGCTCCGCATGTGGTGGTGCAGGGGAGAGTTTCGCCACCCGCCTGGTCCGTTGAGACGCGCCCATTTGAACAAATCTGCCCACGGCGCTTGCGAATCGGTCAGTGTGAGACGCGAACCGTTTGCGCTGGAGTTGTATTCCTGGAAAGAACTCGAAAGCGCAAAATTCGACTCACTCCGAAGCGTGCGCGCGAGCCACTCCCTGCGGTTGGGGAAGTCAACCACCGTGGTGCGGGTTGGTGCCATGCCGTGCGCCGTGTCCGCCGCGGACGTGTCCGCCGGCTTGCCGAATGAAAGCGACAGCAGAAACTCAAGCGGCGCGCCTGGGTCCAACAAGCGCGGGTCGCTCCTCAGGAACGCGTTCAGGGCTTCGTAGCATGCCGGGTTCTCCGCCAGCGACGTCACCACGCGCTTGACGCAGGGAATGGACATCGCATCCTCAGACAGCACCCGGAGCGAGCGCAGCTGCGCAAGCAGGTCTCCCTGCATCAGCACCAGCGCGGCGGACCGGCCGGACCAACCGCCGTTCCCGCGCTCGCTGTGGAAGTCGCTCGCAAAGTCGGCGTACATCAGCGGGATCCACCCTCTCGCGTCCGTCGCAACCCTCGACCCTCCGAGCTCATCCACCAGCACGCGAACGCACTCGGCGTGCCCGTACGCGGCGGCGATGTGCGTCGGCGTGGCGCCTTCGGCATCCAAGGCGCGGACGCTTCCGGGATGCGCCGCGCGTAGCAAACGCAGTGACGCGACCGCGCCCGCCCGCGCGGCGTAGTGCGCAGCGCTCGACCCAGTTTCCTGGTCCCGAATAATCGCGGTAGTCCCAGCGCCTTTGAAGATTTGCGTGTCGGCCACGCCGTACGCGCTTTGCAGTTTCTTTTCCTGGTACGCGCTGTCGGTCGGGTCGAACAAGGTCACGCCGACGGCGCCGTGCGTTTTCGTGAACCTGATTGTAAAAAAATAAATGTCAGTATTGTATGGGCAATCAGTCTGCGGAATGTGGAAATACTTACCTGTTGTCCGCCGCGAACGCCGCCGCCGACCGCAAAAGCGCGGCGACGCACCCCTCCCACCCGGGCCCGCCGTCCGCCGCCAGCATCAGCGGCGTGACGCTTTGGTCGTCCCGGGCAGCGGCGAGCGGGCGGTCGCCAATGGGCGCGTACCGGGATGCGCGGCCACCGAGCGCCGCGTCTGGTGCACCCGACGAACAGGCGTGTCGCAGCGGGTGCGCCGCGACCGAATCCAACGAAACGTTTGCCAACGCACCACTCGTCACGTCGCCGGCGGCTCGCGCGGCCATCAAAGGGCAAGCGGCGTGGTCGAACCCGCCGCCAAATTCATCACGAGGCGCTTCGCCTTCCGCTTCCAGCGCTAACCACACGCACCGCGGATCCGCCGCCGCGTTGTCCGCCGCGGAGTGCTGAGATGAAAGAAAGAAAGAAAGTGTCAGTCTTGTATTGGCAAACAGACGTTGGATTTGGGAAATGCAATACGTACCACCAGGGTGCGCCGGCCGGCCGCCCACGCCCACCGGCGTTCGGGTCCGCTGTTTGGAGGATGGGAAAAGCAGCCCCCCAGCACTGTACGAATCGTCTCCACCGCCCCGACGTCGCCGCGGTGCAGGGCTACGTGCAGGGTCGCCGCGACAGCGTCGGTTGACGCTCGGGGGAGTGCAAAAGTTTTGCGCGCGGCGTCGTCGACAAATCTGTCGCGCGCGTCGTTTGTCCACGGACCGCCGAGAAGCACAGACAGACACTTCAACGCACCAGCCATGCTGGCGCGAGTCAGTAACGCGCGACGCGAAGGGCGTCGTGGGGGGGCGGTTTCGTCGCGCTTAGTGATTGTCGCGACCAACGACTTTTCGTCGTCCGCCACGAAACTTGTCCGCAAACGCGACGCCCAATTGCCGTTTGCACCCACACCGGGTCGCTTGCCAGGCGGAGTCGGCGCGCGTCGTCCTCCTGCGATAGCACAACATGCGCAGAAGAAGGCTCCTGATTTTCCAAGGTGCCACGAATCGGAATCCACGTCAACGCACGCGACGTGTTGCCACGCGCGACACTTTTTGTTGCAACAACGGAGCATCTCCGAGTCGTCGTTTTCGCAAACGCCGCACTCGCAGTACACCCACTCTTTCTCGACGTGAGGTTCGAGGTGGAGGTCGGTTTCGTCGTCATCGTCGCTCGCATCGCCGCACTGTTCGTCACTGTCATCGGTTAAGTACCGTACCCAGCCGTTGTTGCCTATCGGTGCCTTTGTTTTTGCGTCGCCGCGCTTTTCTCGCGTCTGCGTCTCGTCCTCGCCGGAACCCGCCTCGTACCCGTCCCCGTCCTCCCCGTCCTCCGCCACGAACCCCGCAAGGTCGTCCACGTCCGCGAACGGGTCCTCCAGCCTCCCGAGGTCCTCGTGCTCGGCGTCTTCAATCTCACGCAACGTGCGCCGCATTCCTTTTTCGAGTTCTTTCTGTTGCCGGCTCCACTCGGCGGATTTATTTTCCCGGCGTGATGACAACCGGGCAGATTTCTTGACGGGGGTTTCGTTGTCGTTTTTAAGTGACTCCTGATCTGTTTTCGCGCCGGCGTCTGCGAGGTCACTGAAGCCAGAGGCGGACGCTGGGGCCGGGGCGGACACGTCATCGTCTTCCTGAAGGACGTTTGGGTTCCGTTTCGAGCGAATCCTGGCGCGTCCAGGGGAAGGTAAATCGTCGGAGTCCGATACTGGCGACGGGTGGACGTTTGACTTTCGGCGCAAGCGGGGCTTTTTCGTAAGGGAAGGTTTCGGAGCGTCTTTTTTGCGTCCGCGTTTTTCGCTGCCATCACTGTCGTCACTCCCGAGAACTATGGCTTTACCCTTGCGCGAAACTCTTCCTCGGCGTGGTATCCGGCCGAATCTGTCTTCGTCTTCGTCTTCGTCTTCGTCCGTGTCTTTCTTTGCATCGTTGTCTTCTTCTTTGTCTTTGTCTTTGTCTTTGTCTTTGTCTTTGTCTTCGTCTTCTTCTTCGTCAGAATCAGAATCAGAATCAGCGAGGAAGTCGCTCATGTCCGACCCCGGTCCCGAGTCGTCAGACACCTTCTCGGTGTTGACTAATTTGTTCTTCGGCCGCCGGTCATAAAAAGCAGGCCGATTGGTCATCGTGCCGTACTCCCACTCGTCTTCGTCCACGAAGTGGTCAGGATGGACTTTCGTGGTCCATTTGCAGTGTCGCCGTTCGGCGCTTCCGGGCGTCGTCTCTGTCTGTCGCGTCGTATTTTTCCGAGCTGTGCCTCGTTGCCCGCCGCTGCTGCGTACGGTCACGTCAAGCCCGTAGTCACTCGAAGACGGCGACGGGTCGCGAATCCCGCGTCGCAGAGCCAGTGGTACGGCGGGTTTCCCTCTGCTCGCGCGCACAGCACGAACAGGTCGTGACCCACTCGCGGTGTTTGGATCTGCTAAAAGTTTCCGTTTCGGGGCTGGTGGTTTTTCCAAAGTGTCGTCAGAGTCGGTCTCATCGATGCGGACCGCTCTCGGTCTTTTCGCAGATCTTTTCGGCTCTTGCACCTCCACGACCTCTTCATCCTTGGAAGTGGTCACTTCGGGGTCGTAGTCATCGTCCGAATCAGAATTACCCGTGCCCCCGCGGCTAGGGCGACGCGGCATTGCGCCGCGACGACTGTCGATTCGTGCTTTCGAGACTGCAAACAACGATTTTTCGTTCCTCGATTTTCGACAACTGTTTTAGGACACGTGTCGATCGTCCAATTCAACAACAACGACACGCGCTCCTCGTGTTCGACGTTATACACCCCCCCCCTCACCGGAACACACGGACTCGTGCTGTCCCTGTGCAACCTTTCCGTGCTCTCCCAAGATGCCGTGCGAAGAAGCCGTGGAGCTCGCGACGCTCGCCGTTGAGGCGGACATCGCGGGCGACGTCGCGACCGCGATACAATTCTACAATCGAGCCGCGGATGCGTTGGACCTCGCGGCGAAGGCCACGCCTAGTGAGGCTGGCGAAATGCGCGGCAAGTCCGCGGAGTACCGCGCAAGGGCGGCTTTGCTGCACACGAAGCTGGGTCAAAGCCAGATGGAACAAATGGCGCAGTCCGCTGCGATGGCGCAGAAGGGTGCACACGTCGCGGGCCAAGCAAACGCCGCGGTGAAAACCGCGGGTGGGTACTCAACCGTGGCCGGCGCGGCGGCGATCGGGGTGGTGGCTGGTGCCGTGGTGTTGGGGCCGGTCACCGCGGTGGCTCTCGGTGCTGGCGCGGCGTACGCCACGACAAGGAAGGACGGAGGTACGTAGTGCGCGTTTCCCAAATCCTGACACACTGTTTGCCGTTGCAAGACTGACACTTTTCTTTTACAAACTCAGTAGGGGACGTGGCAAGGCAAACCGGCAACGCCGCGGCGACAGCGGCGACGGCGGCGAAAAAGTTTAACCAAGACCACAACATAACTGGCAAGCTTTACGACGCCACGAGCGCGGCGGCGAGCAAGGCGAAGGAAGTTAACGTTAAATACGGAATCACCACGAAGGTTTCGCAAGGCTTGTCCTCCGGGTACGCCAAAGCAACGGAGTTCGATAAAAAGAACGACGTGCGCGGTAAGGTCGGGGCGGGAATTTCCAGCGGGCTCACCGCGTTCACCAATGCGATGGGCGGGACGGGGAAGAAAAGCAAAGACTTGCCCGCGGTGCCGAGGTAACGGTAAACGTTGCTAGACGCGGGTAATACTCGAGGTGCGCGGAGTGCGGTACCGTCACCGGAAGTGATCAAGACGCAGCGCTGTGTATTTTTTACGGTACGTCGAGGGTTGTGACTCACAGCACTTAACGACTCGCATACTCAAAAAGCTTCCCTGGTCCGGCTCCGCTTTCCGTACGTTTCCAAAGTACGGTTCCACAGTACGGTTCCAAAACGGCGCTCGAAAGCACCAAATCACGCGCCTCGCGCGCGCCCCCTTCCCCTGCCCCGTCCCCTGCCCCCCCGCCCCGCCGCCCCGCCCCTGCCCGCGCCTGCCGCGCCGCCAACCTTTCCCGGCTTGATCCTCGGCGTGTCGTCCACCAGCAGCGTGTCCAGGTTCAGGGAGTCGGGCAGGATGTAGTACCGGATGTTGTTCCCGCGAAGGCTTAAGTGATCCATGTGCGTCGGGTTCTTTCCTTTCAACGTGAGCTTTACGTTTTTCAAGTGCGTGTTCATGGAGACGTCGACGCCTGGACAGAGGTAGGGGGTACGTCGAGGTAACGTCGACAGAGGTAACGTGATGGTCAGCGGAAGAAGTTTTGCGGGTTCGATCGCTCAGCGCCGGACGTCTGCGTGGAAAGGATTCCACAGAAATTGTGCTGCAGGGGTTGGATTGCGCGCGATGCGAAAAAAGCGCCGTGCGTGTGTGCCGTGCACTCGCGTTCGCGGTGTAGCGCGACGCGCATGGACGCCTCGCTCGATCATAAACATTTTCCCTCGCACGTACCCATCACGGTTCCGTGCACCACCGTGCCGTTCTTCAGCTCGATAGTGCACGTCTCGTGGCTCAGCTTCTGCAAAAACCGAACGAGCTTCATCTTGATGTGTGTTTTGACGCCCGCCGCGCCGTTTCCCGAACTAAGTACAACCGGTGTCTGTCCCGATCACTCGAAGCGACCTACGAGGCCGGTCGAAGGTTAAACGAACGCGTCCTAACACGATCGAGGCGCAGTCGTTCGCGAGTCACTGTCCGCGTATCCGACCGGGATACCGCGCGTCGCGAAGTGTGCGGCGGAGGCGGAAAGGGCGAATCGATTCAGCGATCGCGCGCGAAGAAAATGTTTGACTTGCTTCGTTCTGTTGCTTGTTCTGACTTGACGGAAGAAATGAAGGGACTTCTCCCCGCGCCCAACGTGCGGTGCGCTTTCGGGGATGGCGGCGTGGTCCTCGGGCGCGGCGTTCGGGGGCCACGCCGCCGCCGCCGCGCGTGCGTCTCCCGAGATGTCCACGTGCCTTCCGCGCCGTGGCCCCCCGCGGTGGATGGCGTTGTCGCCGATGAAAAAATCCCAGACACGGGACACACTAAGAGGCCCCCTCTCGCCGCACGCGACCCCGGCGTCCCCTGCCTCGGGCGGCATACAGTCAGAGTCCGGCCCGTCCAGTGTCTACAGCCCAACTTGGGACGGCGGGTACGACATTTCGAGGCAAGGGATGTGGGACACACTTGGAATTCAAGGCCCTTCGTGTTTTCTGTTGCCTCCCCTGGACGTCGCGACGACCGCGGATTTGGAACGAACGTACGCGCAGGCCAAAAACACGTACTTCTCCGGTCAGCCCGTTATTTCGGACGTGATGTTCGACGAAATCGAACTACGGCTGCGGCAGCGAGGCAGCGACTTCACGAAAAAGTACCCAAGGTGTAGCCGGCGGGACATGAAAATCTACGGCGACCTGGAGAGCGACGACGCGCAGATGGCGAACTTACAAACCATCTGGCTGTTGTTTTTTTTAATAGGCGGATCGTTCGTGGTTTGGGACCTAGTCGAGCTCGGGAAGCTCATTGACGTGACACACACCGCGGGGTCAGCAATAAGACCTCCACTTTTCGGCGCCCTCGGGTTCGTTTTAGCGCAAGCCAGCTTTGGCAAAATATCCGCCCTTCGCGACGGTAAGTATTTCCAATCACCACATTCCGCCTCCCTGATTGCCCATACTCGTACCAGAAGGGACTATTCCCTCTGCCCTGACTGTTTGTCCATACATTGCGATATACAAGACTGACATTTATTTTTTAACAATCAGGCGCCGTCGTGGCAGTCGCGGGGGATTGCCCAAACTGCGGCGAGCGCGTGTTTTCGTTCCTCCCCGGAAACAAGGGAAACAAAGTCACAAGAGCGGGCGAGTGCCACGTGTGCGACCGAGGGGTAAGCTTCCGGGCGGACATCCAAACCTCACGGGAATCGAACTGGGGACGCACCGCGACCGGGCGGGTGTACCTAGCCACCCGTAAGGAGGACTTTTTCGGAAACGAAAGCGCCGCGCCGCCGGCGCCGCGAAACGACGAAACGAGTTGGCCGCCGAAAAAAAACAACCCGTGAAGGTATCTAGATATTCTTAGTAGTACTCAAGTACTTACGAGTATGTCTCATCGATGTTAGTTAATCACTTCAGGTTTGATTGATCTCATGTACAGTACACAACCATCAATTCTTACTCTTACCGCCAACCTTGAAGTACGCCACGAGGGTTATGGCGAACACGAGCATGGCTATGATTCCGTACATGAGCATTTTGTTCTGCGTGATCCGCCGTCCCATTTGCGCCAGGATTTTCCGCGACTTCGAAATCGTGTCATCCGCGCCGTGAATCGTGTCCCGCGCGTTCGTGATCGTGTCCCTCTGCCGGTGCAAGTCCTGCAAAATCGAAACCCCCAGCTCCTCCGTGTCCAACAGCGACCGCTTGCCTTCCCGGATCCGGTCACCCGTTTGATCGAGCCGGCTCGTGGCGTGTAGCATCCGCTCGCGTTGCGTCGACGACGTCGGTGCGTTGCCGTCATCAAGCTCGGCGCCTTGTAGCAGTTGTTGGCGGTCACGCTGGCCGGTGGATACCGATTTCGCAGAAAGCGCTGCTTCTCGTTTCAACCGATTCAGCTCGGCTTTGTACTCCCGGAGCTTGGCGCTCATCGGATCCTTCACACTCGGGTTCTGCATGGACCGCGCCTCAAGGTCCATCCGGCGAACAAGCGCCTCGGCTTCCGCGACATCGGAGTCGATAAGGGAAACGCGCTGGGTTTTGGAGTCTGATGAGAAAGAGGTAAAACACAGGAAGAAGGAGTAGTGCGACGTCGTCAGATTGATGGGGAGAGACTTGTGTTTTTTTTGGCAGCCCTTCCCTTCTGCTGTCTTGTCAGAGATTCGTTGGCGTCATGAGACGCGCGTGTGGGTGGTTCGTTCTACCGGTCACGGTTCTGGCCTCAGGTAACGTACCTCCGTCCAGGTTTCCCAGCGTCGCCGTGTTCCTCGCGATGGAAGCGGTGAACTCCAGGAGCTCCTTTTCGTACCCGTCGAAGATCTGCGGGAGAGAGGGAGAGACGGGGTGAGCGTCTTCGAAACGGGGAAAGGCACCACGTGGAGATTAAAAATGCGCCAAGTGACACGAGCGTGTGGGGTGCGCGCGTACGGCGTATGCGGGAGGTAACGCACGTGACTCATGGCGTCGTTCCTGTCTGTTTCGCCTCGTTAAAGGAGGCTGGTACGCCTGCGTCGCACAAGTGCCAGTGCGAAGGGGACTGTGAGGACATACGCAAGCCTCCCTCATGAGTATTTTCGCGGGAAGGGAAGAAGCAAAATGAACGTCGAACGAAAAGTCATCACACGCTCCCTCGGACTCTCCTCTTGGAGCTGCAAGTGTCCTTCCTGTCAGGTCTCCCGCGCGCGCGTCACGCGCGGCGGCGGGTAGCGCGATGCGGAGCTTGAAGAAGACCATTGGCAAGGCCATGGCGGGTGTTGGTATCGCATCCGTGGTCGCCGCGGCGCCTTCCGGGGTCGCGGCGTGGGAAGACTTTTCCGACTTTTCCAACGCGGTCCCGATCTCGGGTGCGAAAACCATCAGTTCCCGGGCCATGGGAAGTGGGGACACGTCCGGGTTCGCCAGCGATGACGAGCCGCACCCGCTCACGAAGGACTGGGCTACGCGGATCAAGAACCCCAAGGTTCGCGCCGCGTTCGTGAAACAGTCAATCGAAACCTACACACGTACGCACGACCTCGGCGTGTGGTGCGGCACCTGGAACACAAATGGCAAGGCGCCACCGCAAACTCTGGACATTTCGCAATGGCTGGACGTGTCCTCGAAACCGGACGTCGTGGTGGTGGGGTTCCAGGAAATCGTCCCGTTGACCCCGGGGAAGGTCTTGATGCAGGAAGACACCGTCGCGACGGGGGAGTGGGAGGCGATCATCGAGAGGTGCTTGAACGGGCGGGCGGGGGGCGCGACGCATCGACCGAACGCGTCAAGCGCGCCAACCACCGCGTGGGCGACGTTCGGAAACGACGCGGCGCCGGGCGGTGCTTCTTCGGTTGAACCCAGTACCCACGAGAAGAACGAACACACACACAAACCTACGTACGTCAGGGTCGCGTGTAAACAGCTCGTGGGTGTTTACATCACTGTGTGGGTGACTGGTGAGGTAAAAGCGCAAACGCGGGACGTGCGCGCGGCGCACGTCGCCACCGGCGTCAACCTGGGCGTCACCATGCTCGGCAACAAAGGCGGCGTCGGGGTTATGCTGACGATATACAACACGCCGATGTGTTTCGTGTGCGCGCACCTCAGCGCTGGGGCGAAGGAGAACGACGCGCAGAAAAGGTCCGAGGATTACCACGAGATTAACGGCAAGTTAACGTTCCCGGCGCCGCCCGCCGCGTCGTCGGACGGAACGTTTGAGAAACCCGCGTTCGTGGGCGACGCCTTCGCGGCGGTTTTTTTAGGTGACCTGAACTACAGGCTCAACATCGGCGATGACGTCGTCAGGCAAGCGCTTGCTGGTGACGCGCCTACGCCGGAAGAGTCACAAAAAAACTCGCAAATCGGATCAACCGCGTCCGAGCTGAGGAATAAAAAGTACGCCTCGCTGCTCGGGTCGGACCAGCTTTTGTTGGAGCGCGCCGCGGGGCGGGCGTTTTCGGGGTGGAGGGAAGGTACGCACCAGATTTCCCAAATCCGGCACACACTGTTTTACCTCTAACGCCGGTGACTGTTTGTCCATACATCGCGATACACAAGACTGACACTTTCTTTTACTCATCGTAAGCGCCCGTTTCCTTCCCGCCCACGTACAAGTACCGGCCCGGGACGCATACGTACAGTGGCGTTCTCGATGTGGACGACGAAGCTGACAAAAACGACCCCGACAAAACCGTCAAGGTAAGCGCCAAGGAGGAGAAGAAAAAGCGAACCCCGGCGTGGTGCGATCGCGTTTTGTGGAAAGGGGTGGACATTGTGCAGATTTCGTACGGAAGAAGCGAACTGACGCAGAGCGACCACAAGCCGGTTTTCTCGAGGTTCACCGTAACCGCAAGGGAGCTGCTGCCGACTGAGCTGCAGGGCGTGTTGCAGGAAACAAGACGTGAACTCGACGCCGCGGAGATGGCTTCCCAACCCCGGTGTACGGTGACGAACCCGCGGGCGACGTTTTGCGAACCGCTGCGATTCGCGCAACCCACGCAAACGTCGTGGAGGCTAATCAACACCGGCGACGTGCCGGCTTCGTGGAACTTCGTGGCCGCGGTTCCTGGGGAAACCGCGGTGGCGCCGCCGTGGCTTACCGTGCGCCCAACACAAGGCAAGCTGCTACCAGGTGAAGAAACTGTGATCACGGCGACGGCGACGGTGGTGGGGGGGGGGTAGGTATTTCCCACTCACCACATTCCGCCGACTGATTGCCCATACAAGACTGACATTTCTTTTTACAATCTCAGGGGGGCGGGACCGGCGGCGTTGTTCGCGGCGGCGGGCGCGGGCGGCTACGAGTACGATGGCGCCAACACAAGTTCCGCAAACTCCTCGCGAACCAGCGTGGGTTCGTCCGTTGAAACGCAAAACACAAAGCCCGTCCCTGTCGCGGGGTCCATCGCGGAAGCCGCGAGAATGGCGCAGGCCAGAGCAGTAAGCGCGGGAATCGCGAAGGTCGAAGCGGGGGGGGGCGTGTCCATCAACTCGCCTGATTCGCGAAGTTCGCTCGCCGCCGCGAAGGCGTTGGAGCACCGTGGCGGAGGCGTGAACCTGATTGACCAGCGACCCGGGTCAACTGACTTGATTGACCAGCGACCCGGGTCAACCCCGCAAGGGTCACCTTTCAGCAGCACTTTAAACTTGACAGGGCTTGTGACGGAAAACTCACCCGAAATCCCGGTGGACGCCATTTTGGTGCTGCACCTCGAAAAGGGCAGGGACTTTTTCCTCACCGTGTCCGGCGGTTTACGACGCACCGTTTTCGGGGAACCGCTTTGGCGGGTACCGACCGCGTCGTTCCCGCCCAACGTACCGCAACCGGTGGCACAACTAGTGGACTATCTGTTCAGCACGCAGTGCGGCGTGGAGGTGTTCAACGTGCCTTCGCTTGGTACGTTGGGTGGGCTGGCGTCGGTGGCGGCCGCGCTGGATTCAAACGCTGACGTCGACACGGTACCCGGGATGAATCCCCACCACGCGGCGTTCGCGCTTCTCGCGCTTTTCGCCAGTCTGCCGCGGCCGTTGTGTGCGGCCACGCCGCAGTTGCTAGCAGGGATAGACACGCAAATGCAACCGTGGGCCAACGCTGCGGCGCAACAAGCGCTCGCCGCCGCCGCGACCGGGGCGCCGTGGACGCTCGCGACGGAGGTTTTAACAAGCCACCTGCCGAGCGTGACGGTCGGCGAGACGTTGTTGTCCAAACACTTGCGCCACTCCGAGCGCGCGGCGTACGCGCACACGGTTTCGTGGGTGCGACAAGTGTTGAGGAGCGGAGGCGGTGTACAAGGCGGAGGCGGTATACAAGAAGGTGTCGCCGCGAAAGTCGTGTCGCAGCTCGCGGAGGTGTGGTTCCCGAAACCGGCGCCCGGCGCGACGAACGCCGCGGCGGTGCGAATGGGACGACTCGCGTTCGTCTGCGTTTTGTGCGGCGTCGCGCCAAACGCCCTGGACGGGTTCAACCCGATGGAGACGCTTTACGACGTTACGCTCGGGGTGGGGCTGGGGGGTGGGCCGGCGGGGACGGTACCGGTTGGGACGGCGGGGACGGTACCGAGCGGGACGCCGGCGGGGACGGGGGTCGGGTTAGCGGGGATGATGGGCATCGGCATCGGCGGCGGCGGGTTGGGGACGGGGAATCTGATTGATTTTTAACGAGCACCGAAACCGATTCGGGGTACTTTTATTCCAACGAATGCACTCCTATTCAAGGCAGCCGTTGGCTCTCGCCCAGTTTAACAACTCCAGATGTCTGTTACGTCTCGCACATATTACCGTATCCTCGTCCCACGGGCAGCCGTTCGCGCGCGCCCACTGCAGCACCTCGAGATGCCCGCCACTCGCCGCCAAACGAGCAGTACTCGAGCCCCATGGGCAGCCGTTCGCGCGCAACCACTGCAGCACCTCGAGATGCCCGCCACTCGCCGCCAAAC